>Ga0334882_1000066_pt1 | contig 180089 bp, 146 predicted proteins | sample GraSluR1_MG_5_FD_207226 | JGI IMG/M metagenome (GOLD analysis project Ga0334882, IMG submission 207226) | Sludge microbial communities from methane-producing bioreactor in Wageningen University, Netherlands - Granular Sludge_15_04-R1 | ecosystem: Engineered > Bioreactor > Anaerobic >...
TGCGCTCCCAGCGGGAAAATCGCTGCTCCAGACCCATGCAACGGCCCGCCGCCCACTCGCCCCCGCCGATGGCCCCGCTCTTCTTGCGCCGCTTCCCGTCGCTTACGCTTTCTTGACGCAGCCGTGCTATGGGGGGCCGATGGGCTGAGATTCTCCTTGTCGCAAGAGGATGCCGTGTCCTAGGGTGTCCGAAGTCGCGAATGTGCTGTCGCGAATGTGCTGGCGACACGAGATTTTGGCTGGTTTGACTGTTGAAATCGTGAAACAACAGCGACAAGGCAAAAGGGAAGGAAGGTCATGAAGGTAGCATCTGGGATGATGGCGTGGATGATGATGCTGGCGGTGGCGAATGGCCAGGGGCTGGGACGGGCGGCGCTACCGGAGGCAAGATCGGATAGCTTCTTTGGCGGGGGCACCTGGGGGATCAAGGCGGGGCTCGGCTGGGCTGTCGCAGATTGGGAATTTGGGAACGCGGATGGGGCCTCCGGCGCGTTTACCCCCCAGGTTTCCCTCTTCTACAAGGCTGCGGATTTTCTGGACGTGAACCTGTCCGGGCTGTTTCTGACCGTGGACGATTCGGGCGACGTGTATGGCGATACCGAGGCGACCATGGTCCGGTTGGCTTTGGGGATGCGGGGATGGTTCAATACCGGCACCCGTCTGGTTCCCTACCTTGGGGTCGGCATCGGGTACTACATTCTCGATAGCGATGCCGACAACGCCCGCGTGTCGGTGGATGACGCTCCCGGCGCCTTTCTGGAAGGCGGCCTGACCTTCCAGGTCATGGACAATTTCTTTGTCGGGGCGGAGGTCAGCTATGACTTCCTACTGGGATCGGCCAATGCCCGGGTCAACGGGATGAGCGACGATTTCGACGTGACGGCGCTGACGATCGGCCTGACCGCCACATTAATGTACTAACAAGGAGATCTGCCATGAGCAGTCGAGTGGTGTGGATGGCGGCAGCGATGTGCTTGGTTGGGCTGACCGCATCGGCTACGGGCCAGGTTGTAGTGGAGAATGCCTCGCGGGATCATGTGCGAATTGAGCACCCGCTGCCGGGGGGCGGCCGAATGGCCATTGTGGAAGGGGCCGACTCCTTTGCCGAAGCTGCGGAGGGGGCGCCCCCTGCACGCGAACCGGGCCAGATGCCGGCGGTATTGTCGGCTGCTCACAAAGCGCGCCTGGCAGTCCTGCCGGCAATTTTCTCGCAGCATTTTAAACCGATCTTCAACTTGAGCGAGTCGCTGGAGGTGTCGGGCGCCCTACATTTGAAGACGGTGTTCACCCGTGAGCAGGAACGTCGGATGGAGATGCCAAGCCTGACGCTTTCGCTGATGGAGGCCTTTGTGGGTTCCCGCAAGTTCGACGTGCTGGAACGAGTGCGCCTTGACGAGACGTTGAAGGAGATTGAATTTGGCGAAAGCGACTATGCTGACCCGTCGCAGGCGATACCGATGGGGCTTGCCCTGAATGCGGAGTATGTCGTCCTTCCGGAGATAGAACTGCTCCACCTTGTGACAGAGAGTCGACCGGTACCCTATGTTGACACCGTGGTGCCGAAACTGAAGGGCAAGATGATTGCGCGGATTCGTGTGGTGGAGACGTCGACCACCCGCGTGGTGGCGGCCGCGCGCGAAGAGGTAGCGGTGGAACTGCGTTTGAAGGCCACGGATCCGTTCACCGATTCGCAGGTTATTAATCTGATCCTGGACCTTTACGACACGACCAGCCTGCGGCTGGTCTATCGAACGTTAGAAACAATTTACCCCGTGCGATTGCTGAATGTGGAAGGCGGTCAAGTGTTCGTCAACCGGGGCGAAGGTGCGATTCGGGTCGGCGATGAGTTTGAGGTGTATGCACTGGGAGTTGAACTGTTGGACCCGGATACGGGCGAGTTACTGGGTTCGAGCGAGCGGCGAGTGGCGTTGCTCCGCGTGACCCGTGTGTCGCCTCGTTTTTCCGAGGCGGAGATTCTCGAGGGGGAGGGGGCGTTGGGCGGCGACCTTCGAGGATATCTGTGTAGGGAGACGGCCGATTCGATCGCAGCGAAAAAGAAGGTGTCCCCCCGAGCATTGCAGTGGTAGAGCGAGGAAGGAGCAAATAGATGAATTTGCGCATCACAATGGTGGCTATGGCGCTGGCGGTCATGGCTCTGGCTGGGGGGTGCGTCACGTCCGCCCCCCAGGAAGTGATCTTCGAGGATGGGGTCTACAAAGTCCAGTCCCGCTCGATCACGCTGAGACAGAACGTCAAGCTGGTTCGCCGGAACGTGGACGTCAACGACAATGGTTTCCTGCACGCGCAGATTGAGGCAATCAACCTGGGGCGCAGGGATGTTCAGTTCCAGTATCGGTTTCGCTGGCTGGATGACCAACAGATGCTGATTCCGGGGGCTACGGCGATCTGGAAGCCGATCTCGCTCGGGGCACGGTCCACCGAGTACTTCAGTTCAACAGCGCCCATGACTGAGTGCCGGGACTTTATGATGGAGGTTCGTTTTGTCCATGATTCTGGCCGATGGTAAGGAGGCACGTATGAAGATGGGTTTGCAGATTCTGTTCATGAGCCTAATGGTCAGCCTGATGGCTGGGTGCGTCCAGCCACCCCTCGGTGAATATGTCTCCACTTCGGAGCCGGGTGTTTCTTCCACCGCTCCGCGGCCTCATGATGTTCGGATTGCGGTGACGGAAATCGTGGACTCGATGTTCAAGGAGTGGGATTTCGCCTCGAGGTCTCCTGGCAAAATGCCGTATATCACCTTCAGCGGGCTTGAAAATGACACGCCCTATCGATGGAACATCAACGAGGTCATCGGCTGGATAGAAGAATCGGTGGTGCGCACCGGGAAGGCCACCTTTTCGAATGCGACGGATCCGAACCGGCGCGGCGGGCGCTCCGGCCAGCAATTCCGCCAGATCGACTTCCAGGATCCGGACAATGAATACGTTGACCAAACCACCGCGGCAAGGAAGGGGGGAATCCAGGGAGCGGACTATGAATTATTCGGGCGCATTTACACCTACGAGGAACTGCGGACCGCAAGGTTTACAGAGGTGAACTACGTGATCGAGTTGCGCCTGTCGGATCTGCGGACGGGCGGAACGGCCTGGATGAAGATGGTTCCCATTCGCAAGAACGTGCCGCGCTAAGGCTGTACGTGGTCTCTCCGTGAACGGCCAGCATTACCGTCTTCATAAGATAGTTGAGCGGCTGGAAGCAGACAAGGCGGCGAAGTGCTTTTTGGAGTGAACCACGACTACCGGATCAGGTTCCCGAAGGCGACGCGTCCTGGGGCATTCTTGTTTCTTGCCTTTTGCTTGGCCGGGATGACCTGGGCCGATTGCCGTCCCCCAAGCTGGTGGGGACGTTCCGTTCGTGACGATTCCTATAGCTGGTATTTCGAGGGGGCGGGAACCAGTCTGCTTAATTCGGCAGAGGCTCTTGAGAATGCAAAACGAAACGCCTTGAGACAGGTGGTTCTCCAGCTTCGTGAAGGCTTGTCTCCTGAAACCAGTGATTATTTCCTCGGGCAAATACAGAATTGGACGGTTCACGAGCAGGTTCAGGCACAGGAAGGCCGCCGGCATTGTGCCTGGGTTATTATTCGATATCCTCGGGAAGAATACCGTCGGCTGCAAGATTTCGCCTCAGGTGCGGATGCGCGCTATCGACATGCCGTCCAGTTGATCCGCCAAGGCGATCACCCGGAGGCCATCGCGAGCCTCCAAGAGCTGGAGGCGCTATATCCTCTTGGTGCGCAACCTGTGTTTCAGACTGAACGCGCCCTTATGCTAAAGGGGCACTGTTTCGAGGCGTTGGAGCAGTGGAGGGAGGCCCGGGAGTGCTATGAACGCGTCTTAAACACGGTCACGGAACCCGCCGTTCATCGCGAGGCTCAAGCGGCATTGGAACGTGTCCGACGGCGATTCCCAACCGAGGTGCCGGCACAGGCTACCACAATGGATCGCTCCGCCATTGTGGAAATGCTGGCGGCTCAGGAGTATCGCCAGGCATTGCTCTTGGCGGAGTTATTTGTTGAAACTGCGGGTGCCAGTGCCGCCAATTTAGAGTTGGTGGCTCGGGCACATGAAGGCTTGGGTCACCTGGAACGCGCCTTGGAATACTCCGTTCTCGCGGCCCGGGCCGCATCTCCAGAAGGATTTCGCCTATTCCGAAGCCGGGCCCAGACCCGAGCGGCCCAGGTCTTTGCCCAGCGCTGTTCACGCATTCTAAACCATCGCGCTGGCGGCGCGGAGAGTTGGGCTGTCCTCCTGGATCCCGGCATTCGCGCTCATGTCGAATTGGCTGCATTTCTCCGCAGCTTGCACCACGAACTCTATCAAGCAGTTCCAGGGATGGATCTGAAGGACTGGTTGATGCTTGAAGAATGGCTCAGAGAGTCAACTGTTCAACCATCGGCCATGCTGCCGGATCCCGAGCGATTGGGAGAGGCCCGGATGGAGGCTGGCGTCGAAGCCGCCGACTGGGTATTGCATATATTTGAAGGGCCTGGAAGCGAAGAAGGGTACGTCATTGTCCAAGGGCGATTTTATGGTACGGGCGGGTTCGGAATTCCAGGCGTGAAAGTGTTGCTTCGCCAAACTATTCCAAGGGATGGACCGGGCAGTTGCCCTATTGCCGCCATCGAGGAACGACGATTCAGGGATGCTGTTCATTTGTTCGATCGGGCCGGCAATTCCACTGCCGCCGAATGGTCCGGGCTTCTCGCGGAATTGCAGGATGCCGTTCGTCAGCTCCATCGCGGAGCGACGGTTCAACCCACCACGCGCGTTTTGTTTCAATCCAAGATGCGGGAGCTGGGGTCTTCCGCATCCCTTTGGCTGACGGGGGCGCAGGCGAATCATAGCCGTGTGGCCGATCTGGTGCATGGCATCCTGCGTGAATGGGTGGATGAGGTCGAGGCTAACTTTGCATCCATGGGCGGAGGGACACAAGACTTGGTGGCCATCCTGAATGTTTGTCGGGACTTCGATCGGGCCACCCAGATGCTCTCTTTGTCGCAACGCCATCCCTTGGCTGTTCGTGCATACGCCGAGCATGCCGAGATGATTCGTACCGAACCGCCTTGGGGCGTGGCGAAGGATGTCTGGATTGACGCCATGACGGGTTATAGCCTGGAGGTGGAGGATCGTGCGTTCGGCATTCCGTTCCGGTTGATACCGGAAGGAGACGGGTATTTTGGCGATGCGCGCCTTGGTAAATGGGTTCGCCTGTCGGCGTTCTACATCCAGGCACGGGAAACGAACAACGAGGATTTCCTACGGTTTTGCGATGATCGCGGGTGGCAAGTTCCACCACATTTGATCCGGGACACCGGTCTTGCACAACCAGAACAGCCCGTCACCCATGTCTCATGGCTGGACGCCACCCGCTATGCCCAGTGGCTTGGGAATCAGTGGCGGGCATCCAGCGGAGGAGGGAATTGGCGTTGTGAATTGCCCACCGAGGCGCAGTGGGAGCGAGCGGGTCGACTCCATTTCCCTTTTGATCATCCATGGGGATTCGGCTTGGAGCCGGGATCGGTCTTGGGTGCCCGGCGCGCGGGCGCCCCCGAGAATGCGGCACGCCTGGCTGCTGACGTTTCTGTTGCCGGAGTGATGGGCTTGGCCGGCAACGTTCGCGAGTGGTGCCAGGACGGTTGGGTCGCGCAGGCGGCGGCCGCCTTGCGCGGCGGCGAAGTCAATCCCATCCTGGGCGTGAATTGGGAAAGCCGAAAAGTGGTGAAAGGCGGGTGCTACCATTCGCAGCAGGAAGACGACTTCCAGATTTGGATTCGCCGGCCCTATGAGCCTGGCAACATGGATCGGGATCTCGGTTTTCGAGTCGTGGTACAACCAGTGCACTAGGAGAACTTGCCAATGACTGATTCGCGGAATTTCTGGCAACGGATCGTGATGTATTTGCTGGCGTTAGCCATCCCGTTGTTGTGCGTTTCTTGTGCGGCGACCCGTCCCGTCCGCAAGGTAACGACCCAGCGGCGGTTTGACTATGACAACACCATTTTGGCCGGCATGTCCGATCGGGGGCTCTCCCTGGCGATTGCCCCGAGTCGTTCGGCCGTCCACTCCATCGAAGTGATGCTGAAAAATGAGGGTGCGCGCCCGCTTTGCATCTACAGTCGTTTTGTGGTGGACTGCGGTCAATATGATGCCAGTCCGAATGTATTCGTCACGGTCGAGCGCGTTTCAAACGGCGAGCGAATGCCCCGATCCCGCTCGACATGGACGCAAGGGGGGCGGGAGACGTCCGCTCGATGGTTCAGAAAGCTGGAGCCCATGGAATACCATTGGGGCATGATAGACTTGTCGCGTTTCTTCGCTTTGAGACGAGGAGAGGAATACCGGGTCATTGTAGAGTATCACAATCTGGAGTCGGGCTATGACAGCCACGGGTGGCGGGAAATGAACGCCTGGGTTGGGCGTCTGCAAAGCAATCCAATCATGATCAAATAAACCCTGGGAGATAAAGAATGACAAAACGAATCCACTGCATTGTTCTTTGCACTGCTTGTGCGGCGATTACGCTGTGGTCCGGCTGCTCATCCACTTCGCCTGTGCTTCTTCAACTGCCGGGAGAGCGTGCGGGAACAGCCGAGATTCCACTGAAAGTCGGCATTGCTCGGGCGGTGAAGTCGGGCCAGCAGACCCTCACGGATATCAGCACCTGCTTCCTTCTCAACTGCACAACGATGCATGCCAAAATGCCGCGTCGCGACGAGGTGGATTACCTGGGGAAATCCATCGGAGATTATCTTCGGGACACAAAAATTTTCAGTTATTGTTATGATGAACCTTTCGACCGAAATGATATCGATGTGATTTTGCGGCCGAGATTCAACAACGTAAGACTTCACAACAGCGGGTACGGAACATTCATGAATTCGTGGGCGACCATTCCCTATTTGGGTTTCCCTGTCCAAGTTGCGATGCTGCTCGGGCTCCCCCAGGAGCTTTTCCGTGCGCGATACAATATCAGTATTTCCCTGGAAACTCCGACAGGATACGAGATCGCTTTGTATGACGTTCATGTGTACATGAAAAATGCGGTGAATATCTACAAGCAGCCCTATGGCAATTACATGTGGTACAATTCCGTTTTTCAGAAGGCCTTCTTTTCGGCAATGGATCAGTTCGTGGCGCAGTTGCGGCGAGATCGCAATATGATCCTTCGGGCAGCGTCCGGGAATCGTGAGGCCCGGGATTATCGGCCCACTCTTCCCGTGCGGCAGGTGGAGGAACCCGTTGTACGCGACCCAGTTAGCTCATCTTATCAACGGCGATCCTCCGACCCGGCAGTGCCGGCATCGCAACCTCCGGCACGGCGATCAGTCGATCCGGATGCGCCGGTTGCCTGGTAGGATCGGATGTCGGCAGGAGCTTTTGCGCGTGCGTATGATTCGCAGATGACCGGATTGCATCGGAGTTGGCTCGCAGGTCTGCTGCTTAGACTCGGTTCCGCGGCATGTGCCGTATCGGTCGGCTTGGCAGCACCGGTCGGCCCAGCGACAAAAGATTCGCGCCTGGCAGAGGCATTGGATAACGCATGGGCAGTATCACAACCGATGGCGGCCCATTCTTTTCCCGGCGATGTGCGGAGTCATCTGACTTTGACCTATTCGCGCCGCTTCAATTGGTTCGCCTTGGCCGCGATCCCGCTAGGCTATCTGCCACCGGCTTTTCGCATTTGCGTTGAGGCGGAATACCGTTGTGAGGTCGAGTACGATGGTGAACTGACCGTTCTGGAGTTAAAATCCTCAACTCGAAAAACGGTTGTTGGGAGCGTTCCCGATCCTGAATTGGCAAGCTTAGATCCGATCTATCGGGAAATGGAATTCGATGTGCTCAACCAAGCCACAACGAATATGGCCCGACGGGTTGTCGATTGGGCTCAGCATCATAATGCCCATCCAGAGATGCCATGAACTCATCATCGTGTCGTTCAAACGTTCAAGCCTTTTTTGTTGCCGGCTGGCTATTTCTGTCCATGGCTGCACCGGCTCAACAAGAGGTGTTGAATGCGGACAGTTGGTTCTGGCGCACCTATCAGCACACGATTGGAAAAGCGGATGGTGACCGCTGCCCCATGTCGCCCTCCTGTTCTGCGTATGCCGAGCAAGCCATTCGGAAACATGGTTGGATTATGGGCTGGATCATGACGTTTGATCGATTTTGCCATGAAGGAACCGAGGCTCGTCTGGCGGCGAACGGGATTCGTTACCGAAATGGACGGCTCAAGGCGATCAGCGAAGTCGAACACAATGACTTCTGGTGGGCCTCTGCCAGCGCATTGGATGAAGCTTCCTTTCTAAAACAAGGCCAAACTGAACTCGATAGGATACAGGGGTCGGAGGATGATTCTTTTCGCCTCACATGCCTTTCCTGGGTCCGAGATGTTGGCTCAAGACTTATAGACTTGGGGGAGGGGGCCCGGGCTGCACCGTTGTTTGTAGCGCTTTGGACCCGCCAACGTGATCCGGCGGATGCCCTTCAAGGTGCCTTGGCCTTTGCGGAGGCTGGGAACATGGCGGCGTCCGCGGCACTGCTGGAGGATCTGCTTGATCTCCTTCAGATGGACAACCGGATCTGGGGTAACGAAATCCGTCCGCGTGCAAAACTTGCACAAGGTTTCATCTACCGCAAGAGCGGGCTGTTCGATGCGGCGGTGGAGTCCTTTGACCAAGCCGAACAATGGGCATCGGCAAAAACCATGCGTCAGCATGCCGCAGCCTATTCCGCGGTGTCACTGATGGAAGCCCAGCGCTGGAAGAAAGCGGCTCTTCGCATCGACAACTTGGATCATCCTGATGCCGCGTTGATTCGCATGGAAATCGAAACAGATGTGGAATGGCGAAGTCCATGGTTGGCGGGGACCATGTCAGCTATTCTGCCCGGTTCAGGCCAAGTATATTGTGGGCGATATCAGGAGGGAATTTGGGCGTTCGTGATGTGCGGGGTATTTGCTGCGGCGACTTATGAATCGTTCAATCAGGATTTTGAATGGGTCGGCGCAGCAGCGGCCTTGACTGGATTGTCGTGGTATTCCGGGAACATCTACGGTGCGGTCAACGCGGCTCACAAGCATAACCGCCGGGCGCGAGCTCAACGCATAAGAAGTGTTGCTGAACGGCTTGAATTGAGGCCGGACAATCATGCACTTCATCTGCTGATGCGCTTTGATTGGTAATCGGCCCATCGCTGCGCACCATCCGTTGGTGAAGCTACCGCAGAGTGGGGGAGGTGTAGGAGGCGGGGACAAGCTGGACGGCGGTGCGGAAGAGGCGGGCGGCCTTGACGGCGTTTTTGATGACACCGAGGCCTTCCTGGTAGATGCACCCGAGGCGGTACTGGGCTTCGGGGGAACCCTTGTCGGCGGCTTTGTGGAACCACTTCAGGGCTTCCTCGGTGCTGGCTTCGACGCCGCGCCCGCGTTCGTACATGCGGCCGAGTTCGTACTGGGCCTTGGCGTCGCCTTTTTCGGCTTTTTCGCGGCAAGCCTCGGCTGCCATCTGATAGTATTTGGCCGCTTCGTCGGGGTCCTGGGGAACGCCGACGCCATCTTCGAGAAGTTGTCCGAGTTTCCGCTGGGATAGGGGGTCGTCCTTTTCGGCGGCGAGACGGTACCATTTGGCCGCTTCTTCGAGGTCTTTGGGAATGCCCATGCCATACTCGTACATTCGGCCGAGTTGGAACTGGGCGTGCTGATGGCCCTCTTGGGCGAGTTTGAGGCCGGCTTCAAACTGCTTGCGCTGCTCGACTTTGATGCGGGCATTCTTGTCGCCCTGCTCGGCGGCCTTAGCATACCAGCGCATGGCTTCGTCGAAGTTGAGAGGAACGCCATCGCCATGCTCATACATATGTCCCAGGCGGTACTGGGCCTCGGCGTCGCCCTGGTCTGCCGCCTTGGAATACCACCCGATGGCGGCGGCGGGATCCGCCTCGACTCCGTGTCCCCGTTCAATCATGCGGCCCAACTGGAGTTGGGCGTGGGCGTCGCCGTTTTCGGCGGCGGGCCGGAACTGGGCCAGCGCAGCGGCAAACCAGTTGGCGGCTTCGTCGAGGTTCCCGGCGCGGCCCTGGCCCCACGCCAGGTGACGGCCCCATTCATATTGTGCGTCGGGATCGCCGGCTTCCGCCTGGACCCGGACGGATTCCATGTTCGTCTTCATGCGCGGCAACCCTAGCACTGTGGCTATATTCGAGTCAACCGGATGGCCAGGCGGATGGCCAGGCGAAGTGTCGGATGGCCAGGCGAAGGAGGAAGGACCAAGGACCAAGAAAGCACTGGGAACCGGCTGCCACGAAAAGTGCGCACGTCACGAAAAGGCTCAGAGGAAGGCAGCCGGACGGATCGGAAGAGGAAGGGGGCTTACGGGTTCTGGGCGTTTGATTCCTGGGCCAGATCCGGATGCAAGTTGCGCAGGCCTTCGCGGGTGGCGGGGGCGATGCCGCGTTCGGTGATGATGCCGGTGACCAGTCGTGCGGGGGTGACATCGAACCCAAAGTTGGCGGCGGGGGTGCCGTCGGGACAGATCCGCACCGTTGCGAGTCGGTGGGCGGAATCGTCCCAGCCCGTAACCCGGCGGACTTCTTCGGCGTCGCGCTGTTCAATGGGGATCTCACGCACGCCATCGCCGAGGCTCCAGTCGATGGATGAGGAGGGCAGCACGGCATAGAAGGGGACCTGGTTGTCCCGGGCGGCGAGGGCTTTGAGGTAGGTGCCGATTTTGTTGGCGACATCGCCGCAAGCGGTGGTCCGGTCGGATCCGACGAATACAATGTCGACCATGCCGTGCTGCATGAGGTGGCCGCCGGCATTATCCGGGATGAGGGTATGCGGCACGCCATGCTGACCGAGTTCCCAGGCGGTCAGGGCGGCTCCCTGGTTGCGTGGCCGGGTTTCGTCCACCCACACATGCAGGGGCAATCCGGCGTCAAAGCCGGCGTATACCGGGGCCAGCGCCGTTCCATGGTCCACGAACGCCAGCCAGCCCGCATTGCAGTGCGTCAGGACCTGGACGGGTTTGCCGGACTTGCGCCGGGCGATGTCGCGAAGCAACTCCAATCCGTGCTGGCCCATGCGACGGCTGAATTCGGCGTCTTCATCGGTGATCTCCTGCGCGGTTTGAAAGGCAATCGCACACCGGCTAGAGGCCGGGCATTCCGCGAGCGCGGCCTGCATTCGACGGACGGCCCAGGCCAGGTTGACGGCGGTAGGCCGGGTCGCCATCAGATCATTCGCCACGGCGTGCATCCGGGGCTCGAAATCGGGATCGTTGGCGTGCCGCCGGACGCCGAGATACATGCCCCAGGCGGCGGCGCAGCCGATCAGTCCGGCTCCGCGCAGGTTCATGCGGCGGATGGCGTCGCCCATCTCCTCGGGCGTATGCAGGTCCATCAGCGCGAATTCATGCGGAAGCCGGCATTGGTCGATGATACGGACGACCGCTTCGCCTTCCGGCCAGATGGTCCGATAGTGCTGGCCGTTGACGTTCATCCCTGGCAGCCCTCTGGAATGGAGTAAAGTCCGCCCGAGGCCTTGACCAGGTCTTCCAGGGAGTGGGCGGCCAGCCGGTCGGTCGTGGCTTGTTCGGGTTGGATCCCCAGGTCCGCGGCGGTTTGAACAATGCCGGCCGAGCGCAGGGCCTCTCGCACGGGTGTATCAATGGAACGGCCGACGGAAGTATCGCCGGCGACCGCAGCCACCGCCTGGCGGCGCGATTCGGCATCGGGGCAACGAGTGAGGTGGGCAATGCCCTCTTCGGTCACGATATGCGTGACCTGTTCGCCGGCGATCATCACCGGGGGCTCCGCGAACACGCCGTCGCGGTGAAGTTGCTGGGCATCGAGTTCATCCACGAACACGGGAATGTTTTTCTTTTCCGAACGGGTGGGCGTGATCTGGACGACCAGCTTTCGGCCGAAAAAGATGTCATCCCGGGTGCCGCCGGCCGCGGTGGTGGCGGCGGTATTGTGGCGGCGGCCGGGGGGGGTGCCGCCCAGGTTCGGGGCTCCGCCAAAGCCGGCGATCATCCCCTTGATGGCGGTCGACGAGTTGCCGAAACGATCGATTTGCAGCGTGGCGCCGATGAACAGGTCGATGGCATAGAGCCCGGCGATGTGGGCGCAACACCGGTTGGAGCGCATGGAGCCATCCGGGCCCACCGCAAACACGTCCGGTCGGGACCGGACGTAGTCCTCCGTGCCCGGCTCGCCGCCGAAACAGTAGACATGTTCGACAAAGCCGGCCTCGATGGCGGGAATCAACGTGGGGTGGGGGTTCAGCACCCAGTGGGTGGCGATTCGGCCCTTCAGTCCCAGTTCGGCCCCGTAGGTTGGCAGGAGCAGCTCGATGGCGGCCGTGGCGTAGCCGAGGCCGTGGTTCAGGGAGCGCACCTGATACGGTTCGTAGATCCCCTTCAGGGCCATCATGGCCATCAGCACCTGGGGATTGGTGATGCGCCCCGGGTTGCGGGTAAAGAGGGGCTGCAGGAAATAGGGCTCGTCCGTCACCACGATGAAATCAACCCACGAGGCCGGGATATCCACCCGCGGAAGGGTGTCCAGTTTCTGCTGCACCTGGACCACCACGACACCCATCTTGAAGCGGGCAGCCTCGGCGATGAGCGGCGAATCCTCCGTGTTGCCGCCGGTGTAGATGTTCCCCTGCGCATCGCAGGCTTCGGCCGCCAGGATGGCGACCTGCGGATACAGGTCGACAAAATACCGCCCATAGAGCTCCAGGTACGTATGGATTGCCCCGATCTGGACCTGCCGGTCGGCGGCGAGTTGATAGAGCGCCTTGGACTGCGGGCCTGAGTAGGCGAAGTCCAAGCGTTCGGCGATCCCGCGGCGGAACAGCTCGAGATGCTCATTCAGGATGACCGACGACTGGGTCATGTGCAGGCCATTGATTTCCGCCGGGTCCAGTTTGACCATCTCGCGTGCAAAGAAATCGGCCTGTTTCTGGTTGTCGCCTTCGATGCAGACGCGGTCGCCACGGCGCAGAATGGCCTTTAGTAACGCCAGGGCATTGTGTTTTTCGACAAACTTGCCGCGGGCAATGGATGCCGCGGATTGAAGGCGGGATTGGTAGCTTTCGCGAAGACGGTCAAATTTCATGAGGTTCCTTTCTGGCGAGGTCCATTTTCTATCGCATTTGCGCTGCCAATCCAATGGTGAACTTGCACGTTGAATGCGGGTTGAAAACGCCGGCCGGGGGGGAGTATAACCGGGACGTGTTCAGGAGGTGGACGTGGTCCGGTGGCCGCCGCGGTCTTCAAAACCGTTGTGCCTTGTTCCGCAAGGCAAGTGGGTTCGACTCCCATTCATCTCCGCCAGTTGAATGAATCGAGGTGAAAGTTGAATCCAAAACCTGATCCCCGCCGGGACATTCCGGCGTTGTCGGAGCTGCTGGACAGCGAAGACGTGCCTCCGCTGATCGTCCGCTATTCCCGGCCCGTTGTCGTCCAGGCCCTGCGCAAGGTGACGGATGCCTTTCGCCGGGATCCGCCGGAACCATCCATTGACGCCGCGGCCATTCTGAGGACGGCGCGGGAGCGCCTCGAAGCCGGCGAACTCGACCGCCTGCGCCCCGTCGTGAATGCCACCGGGATCCTCCTGCATACGGGGCTCGGGCGGGCGGTCCTGCCCCAGGCGGCCGCCGCCGCGCTGGGCCGCCTGGACCGCGCCTGCAATCTCCAGATCGATCTGTCCACTGGCAAGCGCGGCAAGCGCAACTTCCAGTGCGAACGGCTCATTTGCGAACTGACCGGCGCCGAAGCCGCCCTGCTCGTCAACAACAATGCCGCCGCCACCCTGCTGATCCTGGCGGCGCTGTGCCTCGGGCGGGAAGTCATTGTCTCGCGCGGCGAACTGATCGAGATTGGCGGTTCCTATCGCCTGCCGGATTGCGTGACGGCCAGCGGGGCGCTCCTGCGCGAGGTGGGCACCACCAACAAGACCCACTTGCGCGACTATGAAGGCGCCCTCACGGAGAACACGGGCGCCCTGTTGCGCGTCAATCCCAGCAACTACCGCATCATCGGCTTCAGCCAGCGCGTCCCGCTGACGGACCTGGTTGGCCTCGCCAAACGGAGGGGGCTGCTGCTGGTGGATGATCTCGGTTGCGGGGCGTTGGTCGATCTCCAGCCCTATGGGTTGCCGCGCGAGCCTCTCGTTCGGGACAGCCTGGCCGCGGGCGCCGACATCGTATGCTTCAGCGGCGACAAGCTGATTGGCGGGCCGCAGGCGGGCATCATCGCCGGGCGCAAGGACCTGCTCGACCGGATTCGCAAGCATCCGCTGACCCGCATGCTGCGTGTTGGCAAACTGACCGACATGGCGCTTGAGCAAACCCTGCGCCTGTTCCGCGATCCGGCCTCGCTGTCGAAAACCCATCCGCTCTACGCGATGCTGGCGGCCACCCCCGACGACCTGCGGCGACGCGCGGAAGCCTTCGTGCGACAAATCGGCGAGTGGCCCGGAATATCGATCGTTATCGAGGACGGATTCAGCGAAATGGGTGGAGGCTCCCTGCCGGGAGTCGGGATTCCCACGGCCCTGCTTTCCCTGCGATCATCCGTTGTCTCCCCGCTGGACCTTTCCCGCCGCCTGCGCCTGCGCGAGGTGCCCGTGGTGGCGCGCGTGCAGGATGACCGCGTCGTGCTGGATATGCGTACCCTTTTGCCGGATGAGGATGCCATCGTGTCCACGGCCATTCAGGAGGCCATTCATGGATAGGACCCGTCGGAAAGCGGTGATGACCCGGTCGATCAAGCTCGGCCACTGCGTATGCGATCCCAAGAAGCCCTGTCCCTGTGATGTCTTCAAGGAGCACGACGTCTGCATGTGCGCCGGCGAGCGCCTCCCGGTCCGGGCCGAGGCCGTTGGCCTCATGCCGCATGTCCACAAAGCCGGATGCGCTTCCAAGATCGGACAGGAAGACCTGCAGGGCGTGTTGGCCAAGCTGCCCCCGGTCCACGATCCCGCCGTGCTGGTGGGTACCGCCGCCGGGGATGATGCGGGAGTGTACAAGCTAACCGAGGACCTGGCGCTGGTTCAAACGGTCGATGTGTTCACCCCCTGCGTGGATGACGCCTATGTCTTCGGCCAGATTGCGGCGGCCAACTCCGTCAGCGATGTCTATGCCATGGGCGGCCGGCCCATCACGGCCCTTTCGGTCATCGGCTATCCCATCGAAACCCTAGGTCCCGGCCAGATGGAAGACATGCTGCGAGGTGGCATCGATAAGCTCACCGAGGCGGGTTGTGCGCTTATCGGCGGGCACAGTATCAACGACGAGGAGATCAAATTCGGCTTTGCCGTAACAGGCTTGATTCATCCCGACCAGGTGGTTTGTCGCGACCATGCCCGACCGGGCGATGTCCTGGTTTTGACCAAGCCGCTGGGCACGGGCATGCTGGCTTTTGCCGCCCAGATCGGCCGCGTCGCGCCGGAAGTGTTCGCCGAAGCCCAGGTCGGGATGGCCACCCTCAACCGAGATGCCGCCGAGCTCATGGTGGAGATGCACGCCGGCGCCTGCACGGATGTCACCGGTTATGGCCTGGCCGGGCATCTCGTGGAAATGGCACGCAAAAGCGGCGTGGATGTGGATATCTCTCTTTCCGCTGTCCCGCGCTACAATGGCGTTGAAGCCTGCCTTGTCGGCGGCGTCATGCCCGGCGCCGTCGAGCGCAACCAGGCGTATGCCCGGCAGTGGATTGCCGAAGAATCGTGCCATCCATTCCTGCCGGTCGTCTTCGATCCGCAGACTTCCGGCGGTCTGCTGGTGGCGCTGTCCCCCGACCGGGCCGAGCGCTATGTGGAGGCCATGCGCGGGCGCGGGCATGCCCGGGTCGCGGTGATCGGCCGCGTATCCGCCCGCGCCGGCGCCGAATCCCGTGTGCGGCTGGTGGACTGAGGCGCCTGCCATGGATTTCTCTCCCCCCGGAAGCTGGCGGCCCGACAGCCGCAACGTCGAGATGATGGTCTGCACCGCCGGTCATGTCGACCACGGCAAGACCAGCTTGGTCAAATGGCTGACCGGCTGCGAAACGGATGTCTTGCGTCAGGAAAAGGAGCGGGGGCTGACCATCGAGCCCGGCTTTGCTCCTTGCTCAACCGCCGGCGGCATCAGCGTGGGGATTACCGATGTCCCCGGCCACGAAAAGTTCATCCGTAACATGGTCGCGGGTGTCTCCGGCGTGGGTATGTGCATTCTGGTTATCGCCGCCGACGACGGCCTCATGCCCCAGACGGTCGAGCATTTCCAGATCATGGAACTGCTGGGGGTGGAGCGCGGGGTGGTCGCGCTGACCAAGATCGATCTGGTGGACGCCGCGACCCGGGAGCGTCGCGTCGAGGAAATCCGGGCGTGGCTAGGCGGTGGTTTCCTGGCGGAGGCGCCGGTCTGCCCGGTATCCTCCGAAACAGGCGAGGGGATGCTTGAATTCCACCGGGCCTTCTCGGAAGTGGTCGCGGCGGCAGTCCGAACCGAACCACTGGGCGTGTTTCGCCTGCCGGTTGAGCGGGTGTTCACCATGACCGGCCATGGCCGGGTCCTTTCTGGAGTGCCGGTGGCCGGGCGCATCGCCGAAGGTGATCTCGTGGAACTGGTTCCCGGCGGGGCCCAAGGCCGGGTCCGTGGCCTGCAATGCTTTGGCCGCGCCTCGGCCGACGGACGTTCCGGACTTTGCCTGGCGCTGAACATTTCCGATTTCGCGCGTGTTCCGGTGCATCGGGGCCAGGTCCTCTGCCTGCCGGGACGCCTTCGGGCCGCCAGTGTGTTCCATGGCCGTTTGCAGATGCTCGACCGTACGGGGCTGGGGCTGAAGAACGGTGAACACGTCAAGCTGCACACCGGCACGGCTGAAGTTCAGGCGCGGGTTTTCGGACTGGAGACCAACCGCCTGTCGCCTGGCGATTCCACTTGGATCGCCCTAGTCACCGATGAACCCGTCGCCATGTCGCTGGGGGATCGCTTTCTTCTGCGAAAACTGAGCCCTGTCCGAACACTCGGCGGGGGCGTGGCCTGGGATATCGTTGCCGATGGTCGGCGTCCCCGCAAAGCTGAGGCCCTGCGCCGGATGCAGGACATGGCCGCCTGTTATCCCCGCGCCGGGTACGGCGACCGGGAGGCCGCGATTCAATTGGTCGAACGCTGCATCGAGTTTGATGCCCCCGCCGGCTTGCGACAGAACGATCTCTTGGGGCTATGCCTGTTGCCCGAGCCCCTCATCGGCGAGATTGTCGCCGAATTGGAGCAAGGCGGGCGCATCCTGCGAATCGGCCGCGACCGCCTGCTGCACCAACGAGTGGCGGATGCCATGGGCGAGCAACTGACCGAGGAAATCCAGTCGCGCTTTGCCCGGGGCGAACGCCTGCTGGATGCATCCACCGTGGCCCCGCGGCTCCCCGAGACCATCAAGGCGCATGTGCTTGCCCAACTGGCGGGCAAGGGGATCATCGACTTCAAGGGCAATCGCATCCTACCTCCGGGAGGCCAGGCCGGGCCATCGCCGGAACAAGATTTAGCTGAACAGATCATGGCCCTCTATGCCGAGACCGGATTCAATTCTCCGCGTCCTGAAGACGTGCCGGAACACATCAAAGCCTCCCCGGGCCAGGTGGAGCCTGTGCTGCGGATGCTCGTGGACGAAGGCCGCCTGATCCGCGTCTCCGCCAAGGTCATCCTGACCCGCGCGCACATGATCGAAGCCCAGAAGCGCGTGGTGTCCGCCATCCAGTCCCACGGGCAACTGGATTCGGGCGATTTCAAGTTTATGATCGACTCGACACGCAAATACGCTTTGGCTATCTTGGAATACATGGATCGGACGCATGTCACGACGCGAATCGATAGCGTCCGGAAACTGGCGCCCAACCATGAAAAGAGAATGCTGAAGCATCCATGAGTCGAACCCGGGCCATCCTGCGATCCGTTCTTTTCTCCGCCGCGCTGGCGTTTCTGGCGGCCGGGGCGCTGCGCACCCATAAGGTGTATGACGAACACAGCGACTTCGGCGTCCGGGTGTTTGATCGGGTCTCCGAGGTGCAACTGGTCGAATACGCCACCTTCAGCGGTGTCTACGTGCACGGCGGACTGCTGATCCGCCAGGAATGGGCGACGCGGCTGGAAGGCAAACAGCCCTGCCCCACGTGAATGTAGTACCATTCGGCCATCCGTGCGATGGCCACACCAGGACCGTCCGATGATCGGCAAATCCCTTATTACACCGCTTGCCCGCCGCCTGGTCCAGGTGGCGTCCCTGGTCGGCCTCAACAGCTCCTTCGGTGGCGGGCAGGTCAAATGGCTGTGCGTCCCCGTCATGAACTGCCACTCCTGTGCCCTGGCCTGGTTCGCCTGTCCGATCGGCGTGTTCGTTCATTACGCCGGCTACCGGGTCTTCCCGTTCCTGGCGCTTGGGACACTCCTGCTGGTCGGGGTTCTCCTGGGGCGCTTCCTTTGCGGCTGGGTCTGCCCCATGGGATTCCTGCAAGACCTGCTCTACAAGATTCCCGGGCGCAAGATCGCGCTGCCGGGCTGGACAAAGAATATCAAATACGTCCTGCTGGCCGTGACGGTGATGCTGCTGCCGTTTCTGTTCGGAGGGGAAACCCTCTGGTCCTATTGCCGCGTCTGCCCGGTATCCGCCCTGCAGTCCACGATCCCCAACTGGATCAGCGGGGGCGGGGGGGCGCTTCCGCTGCGCACCATCGTCAAACTGGCCGTGCTGGCGGCGGTTTTGCTGCTGGTGGTAATCAGCCGGCGAGGCTTCTGCCGGGTGCTGTGCCCGATCGGTGCCGCCTTGGCCCCGCTCAACCACCTCAGCTTCTGGCGCGTCAAGCCCGTCGATGGCTGCATTGCCTGCAAACAGTGCAACACCGCTTGTCCCACACAGTGTGAACCCGCGCCCCGCATGATTGCCACAATGCCCCCCAGCCATGCCGCCGAATGCGTGATCTGCCACGACTGCCGCACCGCCTGTCCCGTCCTCCGGCGGAAGTAATTCACCGGCCCCCAGCCGGCCGACGACGACGCAAGACCCCCATGAAAACCCTACACATGGTGGGCGGGGTGGTGGCGGGAGCCGGGGTCGAACCGGCGACCTAAGGCTTATGAGTCCTCCGCTCTGCCAACTGAGCTATCCCGCCAAGGAAAAGATCGAACGGACTATATGGGCGGCGGGGGAGGCTGTCAACCCGCAGATTAGTTGATGTCGGCCGTGCGGGGCTCTTTGGGTTCGGCGATCATCACCGCGGCGCCATCGGGGGTCAAGGATTGCCAGACGATGCGTTCGTTGGCAGTGCGGGGGTGGGCGTCTTCCCAGTCGGTCTCGGTCAGTTGGACGGTGATATTGTTGCTGAGGTCGAGGGCCATGATCTGGGCGGCGCTGTTGCCGACGTAGCTCATCCAAGTGATAAGACCGTCGCGGATCTGGGGCGCGATGTCGTCCCAGGTGTTGGATGTGAGTTTGATGGTGCGCCGGCCATCGAAGTAGTAGATTTCCAGGTCGGTATCGTCGTAGCCCTGCCAGACCACGCGGCCTTGCCAAATGGAGGGGGCGGAGTTGTCCTGGGAGTCTTCGCTGAGGCGACGGATGCGGCCCTCGCGCATGTGGAAGATTTCAGGATTGACGGTGGGGTGGGCGATCCAGGCGATTTCGCCGTTCCAAACGACGGGATGGGTGTCGTCGAACTGATTGTTGGTGACTTGGCGGAGTTCGCCGGTGTCGAAGCGGTAGTGAAAGATTTCGTAGTCGACGCCATCCCATCCCTGGAAGACCAGGTCGTATTCGTGGATATCGGGGTTGAGGACGTAGAAGTAGTTGGTGGTGATCTGGGTGAGTTGGTTGTTGCCGGGCTTCCAGAAGAGGATTTCGTAGCCATAGGGCCAGCCGCGGGCGACTTGGAAGGCGATTCCGTGTTCAGACATGACGGGGTTGCTGAAGTGCCGGGTTCCGGGGGTAATGCGCTGGATGCCGCTGTCGGCGCGATAAACCACGATATCGCCGCCGGGTCCGGAGCCGCGCCACATCTGGTGCTGGAGGGAGGCATTGGGTTCATCGCGGGCAACGGGATCAAGCCGGTCGTCGGGAGGAGTCCCGTCATCCCCGGAGGCCAGGACGGCTTCCACGGCGGTGCGGGTGGCGGGAGTTGGCGGGTCGAACAGGGTGGGGTATTCGGATTCGAGGCGCAGCATTTCCTCGGTTTTGGGCGGGATCGTCAGATCGAACGGATAGCCTGGTTCGGCATCGTCACGAAACCAGGCGGTAAAAATGACGGCATCGCCGTACACCCGCGGGCGCAGGCTGCGGCCGATGATGCGGGGATCCTCAATGGTGATGTTACGGATGTTCCCGTCGCGCCAGACGAATACATCCGAGCGTGTGGCCCCGGGCGGGGCTCGCAGGACATCGGTGCGACGAGACAACGGGGAATCGTCGGCATGGGCAACATGTCCCTGCCAGGCAACCAGGCCGGTGGAACCGATGGCGGGATGGCGGGCATCGGCCCCCGGTGCGGACAGCCTTCGCGTTTCAAACTCGCGGGCCTGAATTCCGACGGCCAAGGAAAGGACAAATAGCCCGAGAGCAACGGCCTTTCGTCGGTCGGGGATCGAGTGCGGTCGGATCATGAGCGGGTCAGGTGGCGGAGCCGGAGAAAAGGGTGGATGCCGTATCCTGGGGCGTGGCCTGGCGGCGCTCTAGCTCGCGTTGTTCGCGTTCGGACTCTTTTTCGGTGCGGATTCGTTCGCGTTCGGCTTCCTGCTCCGCGCGGATCCGCTCGCGTTCGGCGGCGGCAGCCATCGAACCGGGCGTTGGGATGCCTTCGTCGCCCAGCGGCCACTGATCGCCCCAGCGGTGGGGTGCGCTCCAATAGCCCCCGGACGGACTTTCGCGATTACGGAAAGCAAAATCCCAGGGCAGATCGCCGCTGACGGCATAGGACTTTTGCATGGCGAGGTCGCGACCGGCGCGCTCAATGGTCTTCAGGATGACGTTGTTCTGGACGCGATCGTATTCCACGCGGGCGATGACCAGGACATTATCGCGCATGATGTTGAGGGCATCGACGAGCTTGACATATTCGACCGCCCACCAGATGTCGTTCATTTGGCCAAAATCCATTTCCTTGATGTAGCCGCCGAAATAGTCGTGAAACGTGATGCGGGCGAGCGTGGCCATGTCCTTGAAAATGATGTAAGTCTGCATGGACGCGCGGGCATTGCGGGTGACGAGGATGGTTTCGGTGCGGCCCTCGTCAGCGGACATCTCTCCGCGAACGATGACGGTTTGGAGGGTGTTCCGGAGATTGGCGGGGGCGAGGTCCTTGGGATTCGGGAAGACGATGGCATAGTGCAGGGGGGTGGTAACGACTCGCTGGGCGAGCGAAAAAATCCCGCCCTGAAGCAGGTCAAACAGCAAAGCCATGTGTTCTTCAGATCGTTCCTGTTCGCAAAAGATGATGATGTCGCGCCCCATCATGTTCATGATGGTATTGCCCGTCAGCCAGAGGTCGGGATCGATTTCCTGGCGAAAATAGCCACTGGAGTGAAAGCCGAGGCGGCGGGACTTGGGATCGGGAAAGCCGCCGATGGCGTAGATGGCAGGATCGATGATGGTGCCGTCGCCCGCCTTCTGGTAGGTGACCACCATTCCGGAGACGCTGCCCAGTTTGAGGCTGGGGTCGGACGCCATGCCAAGGTCGACAACCGCTTTGAGCCGATCGACCAACTCGGGATTGTCGCCAAAAAGCGACAGCAGATAGCCATCGGAGAGGACATCGTCGATGGGCAAGCCCTCGATGGATTCGCCAGATTCCAAGAGGTTGCGGAGGTGGGAATACATGCCAAAGCCCGTATGCGCAACCATCACGACACGACACGCCACCACCACCGCGAGCAGGGTCAACGGCAGCAGGACAAAGATGAACGATCGTTTGACGATTTTACGCATGGTCAGCACACCCTTCCTGGATGCTCCAGTTAAACAATAAGGTAGACCGCATCCGGGCACAAGGGGAAAAGACTGCAAAAGATCGGATTGGGACCTTGATTGGGTAACCCCCATGGTCCGCCTGGCGGGGACGGCTACCCGATCAAATTGTTTGGGTTAGATCGATTTTGGATTGAGCGGACTGGGACGAGGTGTTAGATTGTTGTCAAGAGTTGGGCGTTGCCTGCCGCGGCCGGAAACGGTTTCCCGTATGGTGGCAGGGGTCGAGGAGTATGCAAATGATGTCAATGTTTCTGCCGGTTCGCCGGAGCCTGTTTGCCTTGGCGGTGTGGACGCTGGGGGTGTTGATGGTCGGCACGGCCTTTGGCGAGGCCATGCTGCAGTACTTCAACACCAGTTGGCGGGAGATCACGGAAAAGATGCCCGAGCTGGCGGAAGCGGGATATTCTTCGCTGTGGATTCCGCCGCCCACGAAGGCCAGCGGGGGGTTGTCCGTGGGCTACGACCTGTGGGATCCGTTCGACCTGGGCGGGCGGAGCACGCGCGGCACGGTCACCACGCGCTACGGCACCGAATCCGAATTGCTGAACATGATCGAGACGGCGCACCGGTTCGGGATCCGGGTGTACGCCGACAACATCATGAACCACCGGGCCTTTGACATTCCCGGCTACAACGAGACCACGCCGGTGGACATCTATCCGGGCATGGTGCCCGAGGACTTCCATCTGCGCCGCACTGAGGACGGGTTCTATCGCAAGTGGGACAACTGCCGCGACTGGAACGACGCCTGGCAGGTCATGCATTTGGGTCTTTCGGACCTGATCGACATCGCCCACGAGACGCCCAACCAGAATCACGGGCTGAACGAAGGCGATTGGAATCCAAAGCCCAGCTTCGTCCGCCACCCCCTCCAGCCCGAATTTTACGACCACCTGCCCAATACGAACCACCCCAGCTTTGATTACGGTGCGCATGGCATGGGCGAACTCGGCACCGACCGGAACGTCTGGGTCGGCTTCGGGGCCAATAACGGCATCACGACCAACCGGCTCCAGGAGTTCGCCAATTTCTACAGTGAAGACGTTGGCGCCTACCTGCTCCGGGCGGTGCGCTGGAAGATGCACGTGACCCGGCTGGATGGTCTGCGGCTGGACGCGGTGAAGCACGTCCCCGACTACTTCTTTGGAGCGTTCAACGATGACGCCAGCCATGCGGGCTACAATGGGCACGTCCAGTGGCAGTTCAACATGACCCGCGGTTTCAGCGACTGGGGCAACCATCGCGACAGCAACTTCAACACGGAAGCGCCCCGGGACGATGCGCTCCTTTTCGGCGAGCATCTGGGGCAGCCGCCCGGTTACGGCGGCTACATCGCGGCCGGCATGCGCCTGGTCGACAACGACCTGCGCAGCGAACTCAACTGGCGCTTCAGCGCCAACAACCTCTGGGGCTTCGACAACGCCGGGGCCGGCGGCTTTGCGCCCAATGTCGGCGTGATGCATGCCCAGAGCCACGACAGCGATTACGTGGACCGCAAGGAATTGCACCATGCGTATTACTTCCTGCGGGCGGGTCTGGGGCTGCTCTACACGGATGGCAACTATCACGCCGAGACGCTCGGGGAAAGCGGCGGCGCGTTCCCGCGCTGGGCCAACACGGCGTTCCTGGGCCAGTGGGGGCAGACCCACATGCCCGAACTGCTGAAGATCCACGAAAACTTCGCCCGCTACGACCACGTGGGTTACGGCACGCATTGGGACGGGGCTTCGATCGCCTGGGAGCGCGGGGGGAGTTTCCCGTGGAACACGATGCTGGTGGTGTTCAATTCGCGTTGGCAGGATTGGTTGACCGTGCCTACCCGGGGGTCCTATCCGGAGGATGTCTATCTCTATAACTACGCCCGAACCTACCAGTGCTATTTCGCAGGCAGCGGACCTCCGGCGGACTACGTCTATGCCGGGGACATCTACAATGTGAACCAGCCGCCGAACAGCTATTCGGTCTGGGGCATCAAGAACCCCGATCCCAGCGGCCTCTGGCCCGGGCCGACCGTATCCATCTACGACGACGGAGAACTGACCGGCACTGTCACGGTCGAGCGCAAGGACGGGCCCGACGGCGACTCCGCGTTCAACCCCTACGGCCATCCCAACCGGGGGTATCCCGACGGAGAGGAGCCCGCCCCCTACACCTACCGCCAGACCCTGCCGCGGATCACCAAGGGCACCAACGTCGTCTTTACGGCGCGCGTGGATGGCTCGGCCGGCAACGTGTTGATGCGCTTGAACGGCGGCATCGATCTCAACCACTGGCGCCCCGAAGGCAACGAGGATGGCGGCTACCGCGACAATCCGCCCGCCCTTTCCCACGACATGGTCCTCGGTTTCGAGAACGTCAACTTCGTCCAGCGCATCTGGCCGGAGAAGTTCGCCGCCTCCAACACCGTCAATTCCCAGATCGGCACGGTCGGCGCCACGAGCTATCAGGTCACCATCGGCCAGGATGACGCGACCAACTTCCCGTCGACGGCGGAGAACGACTACGGCACCGCCCATGGCGAATTGTCGTGGATTTATCACGATCCGACGGCGATGACGGATGCCGAAGCGGGCGGGGGAGGGGGCGGCGAGTCGACCGTTTTCGGCCCGGTGACCTATACTGCGGCCAATCCCTCCGATTTCAGTACGTCCGGCAGTGCCGGACACTTCAATGCCGGCGGGCAAGCCGCGCCGGCGCTGGGCAGCAATCCCTTCGGATTATGGGCCAACAGCGGAGGTCTTTCCGCATACGCCTGCACGTTCACGCAGAATGTGGCCGTGGATCAGACCATCCGGTTCGACTACCAGAACGGCGGGGTGGATGAACCCGGCGCCAGCATTGGCTGGCAATTGCGGGACGCCAGCGACAATGAGCTGTTGTCCCTGGTTTTCAGCCAGGGCGACAGCAACTATCGCTTCCACCAGGGCGCCACGGCCACGGACACCGGGATTGGCTGGCGCAATACCGCGCAGACCGCCGCAATTGAATTTACGAGTTCCACCAACGTTTCCATTTCCCTCAACGGCGGCAGCGCCTTCCACTTCACGTTGTCCGCCCCGGCGCGCAAGGTCCGGTTCTGGAATTACACCGCCGGGTCGGAGAGCGCGCGCAACTACTACTTCAACAACATCCGGATCACCGAGCCTGCGGAAGCCCCCCCCCCGAGCGGCTTGACCAATCAGTACTACCTGACGGCGACGTCTGTCGTGGTGCATGCCAAGACGCCGAAGCAGGGGGGCATCGTGGCGAGCCTCTACTACACCACGGACGGGGCCAGCTGGCCCGAGGGCGCCGCCGGTGCCGGGGCGTTCTCGGAAACCAAGGCGGTCGACGGCGCCTGGTCCCACACCGGCTCGGAAGGCACCACCGACTGGTGGACGTTCGAGTTTCCCAAGCCGGCCAACGACACGATTCTGCGCTACAAGATTGGCGCGGCCCACCGGCAGGGCACCGACGGCAGCGGGGAGGACTGGGAGATTGTCTGGCCCGGCAGCGGCGACGCGGTCTACAAAAAGACCATCATGCTGGGCGAATGGGACACCCTTCCGCAGAATCTCAAGACCAAGGAATATCACCGCCACTACGATTACAACAGTTGGACGACCGATGGACTTGCCGACGGCTTCCACCTGATCACCGCGCGCGCATTCCTCAACCGCAATGACGGCGCGCCGGTCTTTAATACCTTCAAGCAACCGTTCTATCTGGACACGGAAACCCCTCGGGGCTTTGTCGAGTGGCCGGCGAACGACGGCGACACCCTCACCGGTACCGAATACGGCGCGGTGGTCCGCACGGATCCGACCGTGCGCGAGGTGTGGTATCGGATCGAAGACGGCGATGCCACCAACGACGACAGCGCCACCGGCAAGTCCAACGGCAACGGCAACGTCTATGCGGCCTGGCAGCAGGCCGCGCGCATGACGCCGGCCGACATGGATCGCGACTATCCCCAGGCTTGGCGCTTCACCTACGCCAACCTGCCCACCGGCGGCACCGCCACCATCCGCGTCCGCCTGCGCGAGTGGTCCAGCGAACCCAAGACCGCCTGGACCAACGCCGGCCTGACTCCGACCCAGGGCCACTACACCGAACTGGTGCGCACCGTGAATCCCCGCGGCGACGCCTATCGCCTCTATTTCGACTGGCCCGGGCAGAACGGCGATTATGTCGAAGCGGGCTGGACCCTCTACGTCAAGTATTCCTCCCCATATGCCGCCGATCTCGACGATGCCGGCGCCCTGGGGCTGTTCACGATTCGTCTTAATAGCCTCGAGAACGGCGGCGACCCGGCCAACGGCGAAATCCTGTCCCACGACGACATCGAGATTGCCCACCAGTGGGATTGGCCCAACGAAAACACCATTTCGTTCAAGATGCCCAACGTCTACAACGGACAGCCGGATTGGCTGCACAGCTTCCAGATCGTCGGGCAGCGCAACGGCTATCCCACCATCGCCGCCACGCGCCAGGTTCGGACGCAAGGCGAATTGCTGCCATCGATCATCATCGCCGAGCCGCCCGAACTCGGCAGCGATGGCAAGCCGCACGTCATCATCCTCGAAGATGTGCCGGCCTCCGTGCTGGCCACCAATCCGGCCCTGCGCACCACGCGGATCCGCCTGCAAACCGGAACCAATGCGGTCCAGACCGGACTTTTCTTTACCTCCCCGACCGGATACGTCGGCGAGTTCGCCGCGACGGATACCAACATCGTAGGTACCACCGTTCATTGGGATTATGCCTGGAGCAACCTGGCCGCGGGGACCTACCGCTTCACGGCCTGGGTCAGCGATGCCGAGAACAAAACCAATACGGCCTCGCGCACCGTCCGGCTTCAGTTGCTGCAAGTGGTCGACATGAGCGATCCCGACGACCTGGACCACGACAACGACGGCATGCTCGACGAGTGGGAAACCAATCCGGCGCCCCTGCCGCCCGAAAACAAGCCCAATCCCGAAAACTGGACCAATGCCGATGTGCATTCCCATTTCGCCTTCGGCCGCAGCCTGCCGCACAGCCCCGACAGTGACGGCGATGGGCTGCCCGATGCCCTCGAATTGGGCTTCCGTCTGCCCACCGCCCACACCGACACCACCGCCGACACCAATGAGGACGGCTGGCCCAACTTCATTGCCGATCTCGACCCGCCCTTCTACAACACGCTGGACAATTACGGCCGGGTGCCCGGCGTCGACAGCCAGAGCAAGGGCGGCGACCGCGCTCGCCTCGTTCGCGGCACCATGACCGATCCCAGCAATCCCGACAGCGACTACGACGGCATCCCCGACGGCATCGAGGACGCCAACCGCAATGGATGGGTCGATGGTGACGGCGCCCCCATTCAGTCCGACTGGGAGCCCTGGCTGGAGCGCGATTGGCCCAACGGGCGCATGGATTCCTGGGAAACCTGGCTGGAGACCGATCCCAACAACCCGGACACCGATGGGGACGGGCTCAGCGACGGCTACGGCGAGGACAAGAATTTCAACGGCTATGTCGACATCGGCCTGGTAGATGGCTCCGGCAACGTCACCAGCGTGCTGGCGAACGCCAGCGTGCCGAAGATCGGCGGGGCCTTCTCGCGCCAGATCGATCAGGCCGCCCTTTTCGCGGCCTATCCCAACGCCGTCTACCTCGAAACCTGCCCCCTGACGTGGGACACCGATGGCGACGGGCTTCCTGACGGCTGGGAGGTCCGCTACGGCCTCGACCCGCTCAATTCCGGCATTATCGGCGACCGTTGCCTGCGCACAGGCCTAATGATCGACTCCACCGAGCATGGCGCCCTGGGCGATCCCGACGGGGATGGCTTCACCAACATGCAGGAGTTCCAGAACGGCACCAACCCGCGCGTCTATGACGACCCCGGTTCGCCTCCGCCCCCCGGCTCCATCACGATTGGACGGGGCGATCCCATCGGCGTGATCAACGGCGTCACCAACTACCAGGAGTTTACCCAGTGGACGCTGGACGATCTGATCGCCTTGGATCCCTACAACACCGGCGGCAGCCAGGCCGTCGATATCTACCGTCGCTGGGACGGGTTCGACAGTTCGCGCGATCTGGTGGCGTTCTACATGCGCGACGGGGGGCCCGTGGACAACAAGATCTATTTTCGGGTGGACTTCCACGACCTGCAGGCTTTTGCCGAGGAAAGCGCGCTGGACCTCTATGTCGTGATCGACTTCAACAGCCCGGAAGCCGGTGAAGCCGCCTTGCCGGACGAGGTGGACACCCGCACCGACATGAAGTGGGAGGCCGTGGTCGCCGTCTATGACAGCCAAAACGGCAGCCTCTATGTCGACACGGATCCCGTCAACAACACCGTGGGCGCCTGGGATGATCTGGCCGCCAACGGCGTGGTCGTGGCACCCGGCGGGTTCCTCGGGGCCTACTTCAATTCCGAACTGGATGCCGCCGAATTCGCCATCGATCGCAGCGCCCTCATCGACATCGGCTGGAACGGCATCGCCGACAACCTCAACTTCCAGGTCTTCACCACCAAGGACGGCACCTATAACTCGGGCGGACCGGGCGGTGGCCCTGGGCCCGGCGACATCGGCGGGCGTTCGGACATCACCGATAGCATCCGCAACGACTGGATCGCCTCCGACTATTGGCGCGACCAGGACTGGATCTCGCAGAACGGCGTGCTGACCCAGTGGATCGGCAAGAACGCCGAGAACGACCGCGGCAAGTCTGCCAAGATCGCCATGCTGGCCCACGGCAACCAGGCCATCCAGCCCGGCAGCGTGATCCACAACATCGTGGACAATGGCCAGGGCGCGGGCTATCAGCGGCCCGTCCAGATCCACGGCGTATATCAAGTCCCGCTGAACTTGCACATCACGCCCACCTTGGCCATCGCGTTGGAATGGGCGGCGGTCGAGGAGGGCGGGCCGGCCTATCGCTCCGGTCCCGCCCTGAATGCGCAGATCCGCGAATTGGTCGCCAGCAATGTCATCTCGCTCATGGCCAGCACCTATTCCGACCACATCCTCCCGTACTTCACGCCAGCCTTCAACCAGGACAACGTGGATCTGGCTTCCGACACGCTCCAGCGGATCTACGGTGCCACGATCACCACCAATTCCGTCTTCTGGGCCCCGGAACGCGTGCTCGACGGCGATGTCTTCGCCAAGATCACCAACATGGGCTTCCGCTACACGCTCGTGGACCAGAACACGCATGTGTTCAACTGGTTCGGCCGCAACGTGGCGCTCGGCGATGACGGCTACCGCATCAACCGCATCAATGGCGTGAATTGTTTCGTCATCAACAACGCCGCCGATGGCTATCGATTCGTCAATCACGACAGCGGCCTGGCTCTGCCCATGCGCGAGCTCTTCAGCCGCCGCGCCCGGGCCTGGCGTCAGGACCAGATTTCCACCATCTTCACCATGTGGGAGGAATTCAGCTCCTTGGCGCAGGCCGACGCCTATGACCGCAACCTGCGCTGGCTGGCCAACCGCCCGTGGATTCAACTGGTCGCGCTGGAAGACATCGCGGCCGAACATATCGACCTGCCGGCCGGCCAGTACTGGGAGCCGATCGAGCGCGGCTTCAGCGCCGGCTCCAAGCGTTCGCACGATTGGATCGACCACGCCAACAACGAAAACTACGACAACTGGTATGTCGGCAGCCACCGCCACGAAGGGCTCGAAGGCAAGAGGTTTCTCCTGCGGCCCGGCGTGACCAACGCCACGCCGTACGGGATGATGTATTCTGGCGGGTTGGTGTCCAACGCGTGGGCGCAGGTGGCCGCCCTCGCGAATCCCGATGTGCGGCGGCTGGCGCGCGAAACCCTCCACGCCTCCGTGTTCGAGACCGCGTTCCACAGCGAGAACAACCACAACCTGACGCGGTGGAGCTTCGGCGGCTACATCGACCCGGCCGGCGATTGGCAGGAATTGATCGACTTCGCCAAGATCGCCCAGAACCAGACCCGCATGGCGGCCATCTATTCGTGGGTGGACACTTGGGCCGCCGCGGCCGCGGGACTCGCCGCTACCCAAACCGCCAGCCTCGATGTCGATCTCGATGGCGAAACCGAATACGTGCTCTACAACAAGCACGTGGCCGCCGTCTTCGAGCGCATCGGCGGCCGCATGATCGCCGCCTGGCTGCGCACCCCAGAGGGTGGGGTGCGCCAACTGATCGGCAACCTCGCTTCCTACGCCGGCAAGGATACCGAGGAGGAGGGGGCCTGGAGCGTCAATCGCGACGGCGATGACGTCTGGCTGGAGACCTATCGCAATTCCGCCCTGAAGGACTGGTGGGCGGGCACCGACCAATACGTCAACCAGCTCTATGCGGCCACCACCGATGGCGTGGTCAATGGTTGGAAATTGACCTCGGCCGACGGCAAGATCGCCAAGACCATCACGCTGGCGCCCGACGCCACCGCGTTTGCCGTCAGCTACGCCATCGACCCGACGCTCAATGGCGGCGTGCTCTATGTTCGCCACGGCCTCTCGCCCCATCTGTCCGAGTTGCTGGTGCGCGGGCAGTCCGGCCTGGTTGATACCCTCGGCGTTTCCGGCGGGACCGTCGCCCTCGAAACCCCGGAAAACAATACCGGCATCGAACTGGCCATCACCCAGGGCGCGGTCAACCTGACCGCCACCGACGACGACGGTGAAGGCTTCGATTCCGTCCCCATGCTCAATCTCGCCCAGACCCGCACCGTGGAACTGGTCGGAACCAACACCCTGGTCTTCACCCTGGAACTCTACAGCGAGGACAACAGCAATCTCCCGCCTGAGATCACGTTTGTTCCGCCGGGGCCCTACACCAACGTGGTGGGCACCACCAATGCCTTCACCGTGGTGGCCATCGATCCGGAACTCGTCCCCGTCACGCTGGATTCAGGACCGCGCCCCGTGGGATCCACCTTCAACCCCGACACCGGCGCCTTCTCCTGGAATGTGCTCGGGATGGGCACCGCCGGCACCACCAACCATATCGACTTCACCGCCAGCGACGGAACCCACGTTGTGACCAACACCGCCACGATTGTCGTGCCGTGGGATTCCAACGGCAACGGCATGCCCGACGATTGGGAATTCCATTACTTCGGCGATCTCCATCAGACCGCCGACGGCGACTATGACGAAGACGGATTCCCCAACTACGCCGAGTGGGTCGCCAGCACCGATCCGACCGCCCCCGGCAGCTACATCGGCTGGGAATGGCAGGGCAGGGAAGGCGAGGTCTGGAAACTGACCTTCAAGGCCAAGCCGTTCGGTATCTACCACATCGAGGGCAAGGACGACACCATCGCGGATGGCCTGACCGCCTGGTACCACCTGGGCTCCTTGACCAATGATGCGTCGGATACCGCCGAGTGGGAAGACGAAACCTATCCGGATGCCGCCACCCGCTACTACCGGATCAAGATCCCACGGCATACTCCGTAGCCCCCAGAATTCATGGCCGGCTTCATCGGGACCGGCTGCCGCGTGGACACTGCCCGCCCCATCTGGGGTCAGCCCTTGAATCTTGAATTAAGAAGATTCAAGATTCAAGGGCTGACCCCGGTCGCTACCGATCTCCCAGCGCCCGGGCGATCCCTGCCGCGACGCGCGCGTTGTTGTGCAGCAGCGACACATTGGCCGTCCGGCTGTCCTCATGGGTCAGCTCGCTGACGCGCGCCAGCAGGAATGGCGTGACCTCTTTGCCCCGGACGCCTTGCTTATCCGCTTCCTTCAAGGCCTGGGCAATGGCGGCTTCCGCCACCTGCCCAGGCAGTTCGTCCTTCTCCGGAACCGGAGTGGCAATCAGCGTGCCGGTGCGGAACCCCAGCTCTTCGCGCGAGAGGATAATTCCGGCAACGTCCTCGAAGGCATCGCAGCGGACATCCAGGGACAGCCCGGAACTCCGCGTGTAAAAGGCTGGGAATTCGGAGCATTGGTAGCCGATCACCGGCACGCCGTGGGTTTCGAGTACTTCGAGGGTCAGGGGCAGGTCCAAGATGGCTTTGGCTCCCGCGCAAACCACGGCCACCGGCGTCTGGGCCAGTTCCATCAGGTCCGCGCTGACGTCGAAGGGGTGCCCGCGGTGCACGCCCCCGATGCCCCCGGTGGCAAACACCCGGATGCCCGCCATGTGGGCGACGATCATGGTGCCGGCCACGGTCGTGGCGCCATCGCCCTTTTGGGCCAGCACGATCGGGAAGTCCCGCCGGCTGCACTTGCGGACGTCTCGGGCCTGCGCCAGGTATTCCAACTCCTCCCGGGTCAGCCCCACCGTGATCCGCCCCTTCAAAACGGCGACCGTGGCCGGGACCGCGCCGGCCTCCCGCACGGCCTGCTCCATGCCGCTGGCCACCTCCAGGTTCACGGGGTAGGGCAGCCCATGCGTGATGAGCGTGCTTTCCAGGGCGACGACCGGCCGGCCTTGCTTCAGTGCTTCCTGAACATCCGGGTGGTAACGCAGTAATTCGGGGGGGGGGGTCATCGCTGTAGCTCCGCCATTTGTGGAGAGCACAACCTACTGGCGCCGGTCCGACATTGTCAATCGACATCCGACATTACATTCAAGATTCAAGGGCTGACCCCAGTCTGGGGTCAGCCCTTGAATCTTGAATGTGCGGGCCGTTCGCCCAGTGAAAGGTCGCCGTGGATTTTATAGACATGCCCATCGAGATTGACGTGGAGGGTGGTGTCGGGGAATGCGCGGGGTAGTTTTTCGCGCAGGCGGCGGGCGACTTTCTCTTCAAAGGCGGCCTGGGTCTCGGCGGGCACGTGATCCAGAGTGGCGATGCGAGCTTGGAGGACATAGCCGGGGCCGTGCCGGGATCCATAGCCGACGGTGAAAGCCGCGCCCAAGTCGAACAAGCCATCATCCTCCCGGTTGCTGGTCGTCCCCGAGGGAGGGCGTGCGGGATGCCGGGTGTAGGTTGGACAAGCCCCCTCGGCTTCCAACTCCGCGTCGATCTCATCGAAGATCGATTTCAAGCGCGATTCCCATCGCTCCAGTTTGGTTTTGGATTCAGACATTGCCAACGAAGGGTTCCGGACTCGGGTCACAGGAGCGTGCCGGGGTTGAGCAGGCCGTCGGGGTCGAACCTCTTTTTCAGGTCCCGCATGTGCTCCAGCGAGGTCTCGCCGGCCATCGAGCGGAAGAGTTCGCGCTTGTTCTTCCCGATGCCGTGTTCAGCGGAGATGCTGCCGCCCCAGGCCACGATTTGCCTGGCCCAGTGCTGATAGAGGGCTTTGCCGACGGCTTGGTCGGCGGGATCGCGGGGGATGATGTTGACGTGCAGATGGTTGGCGCCGATGTGGCCGAACGTCAGGTGCTCCAGCCCGGATGTGGCCAGGTCCGTGGCATACAGGGCCATAACGTCGGCCAGGCGGTCATCGGGCACGGACATGTCGGTGCCCAGTTTGACCAGTTCGGGATGGACCTGGCGTCGCTCGTCCAGAACCGCGTTGACGAACTCCGGTGCGGCATGGCGGAACAGCTTCAGCTTTTCCATGTCGTGGGGATTGTCCGCCAGAATGGCGGCATCCGGATCGGCCCCGAAGTCGGCCAAAAGCTCGGCGGCGGTCAGGACGGCCGATTCCGCCGCGGTTTCGTCGGGGGCATGCCATTCGGCGTAGACGCAGGCGGCGCGGTCCGGCATGGCCGGGACCGCGATGTTCTGGGAGGCGAGTTCAGCGGCATGCGCGCGCAGGAAATCGAGGCAGCGGGAATCGAAATACTCGATGGCGACCAGATAGGGTTGGCGGGGCTGCACGAGGTTGGTCGCCTGATGGGATGGCGATTGGTAGGCGATGGACGAGGAATAACCCGCGCGAAGGGCATTGACAAAGCCGACAACCGAAGCGGTGTCCGGCAGGAAGGCCATCAGCCCCCAGGTGGCGCCGGGGGCGGGCAGGAGCCGCAAGGTGGCTTCGGTCACGATGCCCAGAGTTCCTTCCGCCCCGATGAAGAGATCCACGAGATCCATGTCCGGCTCCACAAAATACCCGGCGGCATTCTTGACCGCGGGGCGGGGCAGGGGGGGCAGTTCGCCGCGGATGGAGCCCAGCGTGAAACGCATTCCATCCGCCTGGTCGCGTCCGCGCCGGAGGTCGAGGAGATCTCCGGCAAGCGTGGCCACGCGCAGGCCGAGGATATGATTGCGCGTCGGGCCATGTCGATAGGAGAGGGCGCCGGAGGAATTGCAGGAGATCATGCCGCCGATGGACGCCGAGGCTTCCGTGGGGTCTGGCATGAAGGCCAGTCCGGGTGGCACGGCCGCCCGGATGGCCGACAGGATGGCGCCTGGCTGGACGCGCAGCGTGGGGCCGGAGTCCGCTTGAATGCGGTCCATTCGCGCCAAGTTCACGACGAGACCGCCCGCTGGAACGGCGCCTCCGGTGACGCCGGTCCGGGCCCCTTGGGGAGTGATGGGCAGGCCCTGGATCCGGGCTTCGGCCAGAATCGATACGACATCCTCTTCCGTGCGCGGCAGAGCGATGCGCTCGGCATGACCCGTTCGCCGCGATTCGTCACGCAAATAATCGGATTGACTGGGGTTAAGCGGTTCGATCATGCCAGGCAATATAGCTTGCCTTGGCGCAACCCGCACGGATAAAGTTCCACGTTTATATCTATAGGAGTAAACATGACGCATCGAATGGTGAAAGTGAAGTTTGGGCATGGGCCCGAAATCGACGTGGATGCCGGCTTGGCCCTGCGCCAGATCCTGGCGGAGCATCCGGAAGTGACGGAGGACCTTGGGTATACCCCACTGGGGGCGCTGGTCAATAATGAGTTTGTCTCGGTGGAGTACCGGATCGAGACGGATAGCGCCGTTCGCATCCTGGGCTATCGGGATTCGTACGGACAGCGCATTTACCGGCATACGATTGCATTTCTGCTGGCCAAAGTGGCCAATGAACTGTTTCCGGGATGCGATTTCGCCGTTGAGCACTCGCTGTCTAGGGGGCTCTATTGCAGTTTCCGCCTCGGCGATGAGGCGGGAATCACGGCGGACCAGTTGGCCCAATTGGATGCCGCGCTGCGGAAGTTGCTGGACCAGAAGGCGCCGATTGAGCGCATCAAGATCACTTACGACGAGGCCATTGCCCACTTCGAGGCCGCCGAGGCAACGGACAAGCTGAATCTGCTGCGATTCAAGAACAGCTCGAAGGTCAGCGTCTACCGGTGCGGCGAGTTCATGGACCTGGCCCATCAGCCCCTGGCCAACCATGCCGCGGCGCTGGGCAACTACCAGCTCATCGCCTACCAGCAGGGGTTCGTGGTCATGGGGCCGGATCGCATGGATTTGGATACGTTCCCGCCATTCGACCCGGCTCACTACATTTACGATGTCTTCAAGGGGCACAAGGACTGGGGGCGCATTGTCCGGGTCCGGACGGTCGGCGACCTCAACGAACGCATTGCCAAGAAGAAGATCGACGACTTCATCGACGTGAACGAGGCCTATCAGGAGAAACGGATCGCGCTGCTCGCGGAACAGATTGTCCAGAAGCGCGATCACGTGAAGTGGATCCTGATCGCGGGGCCTTCGTCGTCGGGCAAGACCACGTTTTCCAAGCGCCTGTCGCTGCAGCTCAAGGCCAGCGGCATGAACGCGAAGCCGATCTCGCTGGATAATTTCTTCGTGGGCCGCAACCAGACGCCGCTGGACGAGAATGGCGAGGTGGACTTCGAGCACATCGAGGCGCTGGACCTGGACCTGATCCATGAGAAGCTGGCGCAGTTGGACGCGGGCGAGCGAGTCGAGATGCCTTATTTCAACTTCCATACCGGCGCACGCGAGTGGCGTGGCGAGATGATGCACATCGGCCCCGACGATGTCGTCGTGCTCGAGGGCATCCACGGACTGAATCCGCGCCTCACCACCAGCATTCCCATCGAACACAAGTTCCGCATCTATATCAGTGCGCTGACGCAATTGAACATCGACAGCAACAACCGCATCTCCACCACGGACAACCGCCTGATCCGGCGGATGGTCCGCGACAACAATTTCCGCAGCCACAGCGCGCTGCAGACGCTGTCGATGTGGCCGAAGGTGCGCCGGGGCGAGAAAACCTGGATCTTCCCATTCCAGAAAGAGGCCGATGTCGCGTTCAATTCCGCCCTCGATTACGAGCTGGCGGTGCTGCGCCCCTATGCCGAGCCGCTGCTGGCGGAGATCAAGCCCTCCATGCCGCAGTATGTCGAAGCCGTGCGCATCCAGCAGTTCCTCTCGAACTTCCTGGTCATTCCGACCGACCGCGTCCCGCCCACCAGCGTCATCCGCGAGTTCATCGGCAAGAGCTTTTTCCAGTATTAGGAACATTCAATATCCAATAACCATTCACCACTCTCCAACCGAACAAGTGAAGATCCGGCAGGGATGTTCCGTGACGATTGGACATGGGATGTTGAGTGTTGGGTATCGGGATTTTCTGCACAAAGGCGGTTGATGAGCGAAACCCTCCAATTCGAGCGGATAGTGGCGATTGTGGGCCGGCCAAACGTGGGCAAGTCGGCGCTCTTCAACCGCCTGGTTCGTCGGCGGCTGGCCATCGTCCATTCGGAGGAAGGCGTCACGCGCGACCGGCTGATGGCGCCGGCGGAGTGGCTGAACCAGCGCTTTGAAGTCGTCGATACCGGCGGCCTGGCGCTGATGGACCGGGCGAAATCCTCCGATGAAATCCTGCAATCGACCGCCGAACAGGTCCACGCGGCGATCGAAGATGCGGCGGCGGTGATTCTGGTGGTCGACCTGAAGGCCGGGTTGCAGCCGCTGGATGTTGAAGTGGCCCGGCTGCTGCGCAAGTCCGGGCGTCCGGTTGTGACGGCCGCCAACAAAGCGGATCTGCCGGAATGGGACGAAAAGATTAGCGAGTTTGCCGAACTGGGCTTTCCCGTGGTGGCGGTCTCGGCCGCCCACAAGCGCGGCATCGAATCGCTGATGGAAGCCGTGCTGCCCCACCTGCCCGCGGCGGCAGATGCGGACGAGCCTCCGCGCCTGAAAGTGGCGGTCGCCGGCCGGCCCAATGTGGGCAAGTCTTCCTACATCAACCGACTGGTCGGCAAAGATCGGGTCATTGTGTCCAGCGTCCCCGGTACCACCCGCGACACCATTTCCGTGCCGTTTTCGTTGCGCACGGCCGATGGCCAGGAGCGGCACTATACGCTGGTGGATACCGCCGGCATGCGCAAACAGGGCCGGGTTCATGAATCGGTCGAGAAATTCAGCCTGTTCCGCGCGGAGGCCTGCATTGCCGAGGCCGATCTGGTCGTGCTGATGATGGAGGCCCAGGCCGGACCCTCCACGCAGGAGAAGAAAATTGCGGCGCTCATTCGCCAGCACCACAAGGCCTGCGTCGTGCTGGTCAACAAGTGGGACCTGGCCAAAGGAACCGGCGTGACCGCCGCGGACTACGAAGAGCAGATGCGCCGAACGTTGTTTTTCCTGGGGGATATCCCGGTGCTGTTCGTATCGGCCCTGCGCGGACAGCAGATCCGCCGCAGCTTTGAGGTGATCGATGCTGTCGCGACTCGCCTGGATACGGTGATGCCGACCGGCGTGCTCAATCGCGTCATCCGCGACGCCTTTGTGCGGTCGCAACCCCCCTTCGCCCGGGGGCGCCAGCTCAAGTTCTACTATGCGGTGCAAACCGGACACAATCCGCCGCGGGTGACCCTGTTCGTCAACGATCCCCGGCTCAGCAATCCGACCCATCAGGCGTATCTGGCGGGACGCCTGCGCGCGGCCTTCGATCTCGCCGGGGTGCCGTTGATCCTGCGCTACCGCTCCAGCCATGGCGAAGCCAAGGGAGAGCGGCGGTGAATGCCCTCGCCGGGTTTTCCACGGCGTGGAAAACTATTTTCCACAGCATGGAAAATCGGGCGCATGAGTTTCCACAGCGTGGAACAGTGGCGGTGATTTTTTCCACGGCGTGGAAAATACTTTTCCACAGCATGGAAAAACGGGGGCGGGATTTTCCACGGCGTGGAAAACTCACGCCGGATGGTTCCACGGCATGGAAAATGGCTTTCCGTAGCGGGGAATCGACGGAGATGGCCTGATGGCCACGATTTCCAGCCCCGTAACCCGCGCGCCGTCTCCCGGTGGCTACCGAGAGGTGTGGCGGGTCGCCGCGCCAATCATTGTGTCGATGGCGTCGTTCACCGTGATGCAGTTCATCGATCGGATCTTTCTCGCCCAGCACGGATCGGTTTCACTGCGGGCGGCCCTGCCGGCCGGGATGCTGGCGTTGACCATGACGATGTTTTTCCAGTCGCTGGCGGGCTATGCGGGTACGTTTGTCGCACAATATCACGGGGCGGGGCAGAAGACGGAATGCGCCCGGTCCACCGCCCAGGGCATCTGGCTGGGGCTGCTGACGTGGCCCGTCTGCATCGCCCTCATTCCGATGGGCTACTGGATTCTGGAATGGGCCGGGCACCCCGCGGACGTCCTCGAGGCCGAGAAGGCCTACATGGGCATTCTGATGGCCGGTGGCGGATTCTGGGCCCTGACGAATGCCGTGTCGGGGTTCTTCTCGGGTCGAGGCGACACGCGTACCCCGATGGTGGCCAGCGTCATCGCCAACATGGCCAATATCGTTCTGGATTACGCCCTGATCTTCGGGAATTGGGGATTTCCCGCCTGGGGGATCGCCGGAGCCGCGGTGGCCACGGTGGCCTCCTCTGCGATCGGACTGGTCATCGTGCTGGCGCTGTACCTGCGCCGCCGATTCCGCAAGGAGTACGGCACATGGCGCAACGGGTGGCGTCTGGATTGGGCGCGAATGAAACCGCTGTTGCGCTTTGGGACGCCCGCCGCGCTGCAAACTTTGCAGGATGTCGGCGCCTTTGCGTTTTTCGTGGTCCTGTTGGGGCGGCTACCCGAGGCGGAAATGGCGGCCAGCAATATTGCGTTTTCGATCAACAACGTCGCCTTCATGCCGCTGCTGGGAATGGGCATGGCCGCCACCATCCTGGTGGGGCAGTACCAGGGGGCACGCGACCCGGAAACCGCCCAGCGCGCCGGCATGGCGGCCATGAAGCTGGCATGGGCCTACATGGGGGTGGTGGCCCTGACCTTTCTGCTGATGCCCCGGGTGTATTTCTCGCTGTTTACGGGCGAGACGGAAGGCATGGTGCCGCTCGGCGATGTGATGGGAACCGGGCGCCGATTGCTGGTCATGATGGCCTTCTGGGGCATGCTGGATGCCATCAACCTGGTTCTGGGCGGCGCGCTGCGCGGGGCCGGGGATACCCGTTTTGTGCTGATGGCGACAACGCTGACCACGTGGCTGGTGTGGATCCCCGGGGAGTTGGTGATCTTGCTCTGGCTGGATGCCGGACTGATTGCGGCCTGGCTGTGGATGACCGTCTTTGTCTTTCTCCTCGCCGGCATTTTCTGGCTCCGTTTTCAGCGGGGCCGCTGGAAGTCCATCGAAATGATCTCCCCTGGGGTCAGTCCCACTATTTAATCATTTTTCCCCACGCATACCCTCCGACATGGGGGCCGGGGCGCAGCAAAATGATTAAATAGTGGGACTGACCCCTTTTCAGGGCTTGATGGTCGCGGGCCGATTGGCGGAGAATGCGGCCGAGGAGGTCCCCATGAACTGGAAACCTTGGTTGGCGGGGGTGGTGTTATTGGCGGGGTGGGCGCAGGCGCAGGAGTCTTGTCATTGGAACAACGTTCAGCAGCGTTATTACCGGATGCGCGGCAGCACCAACAGCTTGATCGAAACCATCTTCTTCACGGATGGCGCATTCGCCATCTCCCACGAAGATGTAGGTGGAGTGATCGTGCTGGAGGCCGCCATGGACATGATGCGTTCCAACTGGATCAGCCAAGAGCACCACCGGATGATGGTGATGGGAGAGTTCCAGTTGATCGAGCCGACCGATCCGTCCCGCATTCCGCGGACAGGCCAGCGATGGACCTATCACGACGGCGACGATGGCGACCTGCAGCCGGGGCATTCCTGGCCACCGCGCTTCACGGTGCCGGAAGTGAACACCAACGTGGTGGTGGACAATCTGACTGGACTGATGTGGATGCGGTTCGCAAGTCCGATTTACGGCGCATGGGACTTTTGCCTGGACATGGTCTCTGCTCTGGACGGGATATACGACTACAACGGCTGGCGGATGCCGACAGTTCGCGAGATGGAAAGTCTGATCGATCTGGGCGCCTACAATCCGGCGCTGCCGGGCCTGCATCCGTTCGTGAATGTCACGACTCATTACTGGACCAGCACGGGAAACATCAACAATACCAACCACGCCTGGAAAATCAGCGTGGTCGATGGCGCCATCCACAGTTGGGCCCGGAGCAACGACGTACCCTACTGCTGGCCGGTAAGGACCCATACCTTTGGCCCGTCTCCCGTGCCGAAGACGGGCATGACCACAAGCCTGAGAGCCGGCGACGACGGCGATCTCCAACCGGGACAGCTCTGGCCTATTCCGCGTTTCACCATCCAGTCCGACACCAACCTTGTCTTCGACAACCTCTGGGGCCGGATGTGGACACGCGCCGACGGGATTGACACCGCTGACGCCTGGTGGCTGGCGGTCCAGCAATGCAATGAATTCGAACTGGGCGGGTACCGCGACTGGCGGCTGCCAACACGTCGCGAGGGCTGGAGCCTGCTCGACTATGGACGGCCGTCGTTCCTGCCGGAAGGCCACCCCTTTACCGGAGCGCCGCCGAGTCCGATCTACTGGACCAGCACATCCTACCATGGGATCGAGCCTGAAAACTGGGGCTGGGGCATCAGCGGCGGCGCCGTCAGTCCCGCGCCCAAGGGTACGGCCGGTGGCGCGGTCTGGCCCGTCCGGGGCGACTGGTAGGCCAAGACGGGAAAGCTAGGCCGGGCATGAACCGACACACCTTCCGGATTGGCTTGGCGCTGACGATGCTGAGCGGGCTGGGTCCGGCGAATGCCGTGCGGGCGCAGACCACCGACGACCTGTTGTTTATCCATCATTCCGTGGGCGCGGACTGGCTGGATCACAGTCTTGAGGCGGCGCTGCTGGCCAAGGCCTACATCGACGAGCGCAACGACGTGTTCTACGGCTCGGTCGTGGCGGCCGATCCGGGCCGGCCGTCCAGCCTGGGCGGAACGCCGGGCGACCATACCGACATGCGCCACTGGCTCCTGTGGTTCAACGACTATCTCGGCAGCCTGCAGACCTACGGCTGTGCGGACGGCGTGAACCGCATCCTCCTGTTCAAGAGCTGCTATCCCAACAGCAACGTGGATGACGGCGCGGAGCTTGGCGACCCGGTCGGCGATCCGACGGTCCCGAACTACCAGGCGATTTTCCGGCATCCGGCGGGTTCCGGACAGACCTACCTGATCGACGGACAGGTGTACCGGCCGCTGGAAGATGTTTTTGCAGACCACCCGGACACGCTGTTCATTGCGGTGACGCCCCCGCCGGGGGCGATCGAGGGCGACGGGGTCACCGCTGAACGCGCCGCTCGCGCGCGAGGGTTCAACACGTGGCTGAAAGACGAATGGCTGCCGGCCTACCACGCCGCCAACCCCGGGATCAACAATGTGGCCGTGTTCGACCTGTTCGATGTGCTGGCCTATCCCAGCAATTCGGCCACCTTTCCAAACCGTCTCCACGCCGATTACGGCGGCTGGGGCGACGGACATCCCAATGGGGCGGGGGATGCCGCCGCAACCGCCGCGTTCGTCGAGAATCCGGACAACTTCCTCGATGCGACATGGGAGGCGTTTGCCGGGACTCCACCTGCTGGCACGGGGCGGATTGATCCGACCGCCGATCTGGTGTATCTGGGCGCGTTCCGCCTGCCGGGTGGCTCCGGCGGGACGAGTTGGGAATGGGGCGGGCGCGGACTGGGGCATTCTCCCGATGGCGATCCGGGCGGCGGGGCCGATGGGTTCCCGGGGTCGCTCTTCGGCATCGGCCACGACCATCTTGGATTCGTCTCGGAAATCTCCATCCCCGTTCCCGTGATTTCGCCTGCGAAAAATCCGTCCGATCTGGCCGAGGCGACAACGTTGAGGGCATTTGCCAATGCGAGGGCCTTTAATCCGAACGGCGAGGGCGAATGGATCATGGGCGATCTGGCAATCCTGCCGCCACAGGGGACCCAGACGACCGCCAAGCTGCATCAGTCCTGGATCCGCCATGCGCAGTTCGAAAAAGGCGTGCAGTTCGGCTGGAGTGAACTCGACCTGTCGGCGCCGCAAGGCGGCTGGTTCCTGGGCCCCAGCAACGGCTCCCCGCACCAGGAGGCGCTGGGACGCTATCTGGGAGCCATTCCCGAGGTGTGGGCCGCGGCGCATACGGCCGCCAAGCGCCTGATGACCGGTCGGTTCCGCGACGGCGGCCAACAGAGCTGCGGTCCGCCGCTCTATGCCTATTCCCCCTGGGAGCAGGGCGATCCACCTCCGGAGGGTGCGGCACTCGATTATGTCCGCCTGCTGCACTATGACGACTTCATGGGGACCAACTGGCTGGCGGAGTACACCCATGCCGATGAGTGGGTTGGGGTCGACTGGCTAGCCACCGCGGATGGCCGCTCGGCCGTGGTGTTCGTCGGCACCAAGGGGCTGGGGGACTATTGGTACGGATTCCAGAATGGTGCGCGCTTTCCCGAATGCCTGCCGGAGTGCGATGAATGGGAGGGCCGCGGCTGGTGGGCAGACGAATTCCGCGCACGGATGATGTTCTACGATCCGGGCGATCTCGCGGCGGTGGCGGCCGGGACCCGGGCCCCGCACGAGCCGCAGCCCTATGCCGTGCTGGACGTGGACGACGTGCTGTTCAACGCTCATGCCCTCAACGACAAGGACCGCGTGATGTCCAGCGCCGTGGATTTTGAAAACGGTTTCCTCTACGTGCTGGAACCCTGGGCCGACGGCGACCGGCCCATCGCGCATGTTTGGCGTCTTCGCCAAAGGCCAACGATTCATGTGGAAAACCAAGCAGAAGGACCTCGGTTCACGTTCCACTTCCTAATGCCGGGTGGCTCCAACGTACTCGAATACACTCCAGCTCTGACTCATCCCGCCTGGACCGCTATCCATTCATTTGCCGCAACTGGCCGCACCCATAGCTGGCTCGATTGGATAGCTCCCGGAAAAACCTCGCGGTTCTATCGATTGCGCCAGCCGTAAAGCACCTTTCTCGTGGAATTGCAACTGGCGGAGACCGTTCTCGCAGAACAAGACCTACGCTCAAGCGCTCCATTTGAGTGGATCCCGTTCTCTTTCTTTTCGCGGCGGGGCGATCCATGGTACATCTTGCGGGGTCGCCATGAAAATCACGATTCTCACTCCGAACTTCAACGGCGCGCGCTGGCTGGCGCGGTGCATGGACAGCGTGCTGGCGCAGGAATTGGCCGCCGGGGATGAACTGGAGTATTGGGTGCTGGATGGGGGCAGTACCGACGATTCAATGGAGATCGCCGGGGCCCGGCGCGACCGGTTGGCCGGGATCGTGAGCGAGAAGGACGACGGTCCCGCCGACGCGCTGAACAAGGGCTTTGCGCGGGCGACAGGCGATTTGATCGGATGGCTCAACGCGGATGATGTCTACCATCCTGGCGCGCTGGCGGCGGCCATCGCCATGGCCAAGGTTAAGCCGCGCGCGGCGTTGTTCTTCGGCAAGTGCCGGATTGTCGATGAGGACGGCCGGGAAGTTCGCGGATTCCCGACCTGGGTCAAAAATGCGTGTTTCCCCTTTTCGTGCCGGTTCCTGATCCAGTGCATCAACTACGTCTCCCAGCCGGCCTCATGGTTCCGGCGATCCGCGCTCTCGGCGGCGGGGGGTCTACGGACGGATTACAAGGCCGCCTGGGACTACGACCTGACGCTGCGTCTGTGGCGACAGGGCGGGGGAGTGCGCATTCCCGGCGCCCCGCTGGCGGATTTTCAGTGGCATCCGGGATCAATCAGCGGCCGGCACTACGAGCAGCAATTCGCGGAGGAATGGCGAGCGGCGGCCGCGGATGCGGGCCGATGGTCCCTCCAGGCGGCGATTCATGGGCTTGTACGCCATGGCATCGTGGGCTGTTACCGATGGATGAATCGCCGAGTGGCCACGCCGGACTGAGTGCGAGCCGTTGCGGAAAACAATTCCCAGCGCATTGAAAACCGCTAGGATGGGGCGCATGTCGAATCGATGGCGAATGGCGTTTGTGGCGGTGATGCTGGGCCTGGCGGAACTGGCTCCGGCGAACGACTCGCCGGCAGAGCCGGTGCGGCTGACACTGGCCGAAGCCATTGAATTGGCGCTGGCGCATAACCGGGATTTGGCGCGAGGGACATTGGACGTGGAGAGCTCCGAAATGGCTCTGCGTTCTGCCCGGGAATCCGTGCGGGGGCTGCAACTGACGCCCGACGGTTCTGCCGGCTGGGGACCCGATGGCGAAGATTGGCGCGCGGGCTTTCGGGCTCAGGCCACGGCGAGTCCGGGGACCCGGGTGGGGGTGAGCGCCGCCGCCCGGCAGATCGAGGTGGATGGCTCCTCCCGCTTCCGCCGGGGCGAAGTGCAGGTGGAGATCTCCCAGCCCTTGTTCCGCAACTTCGGGTCCATCGTTCGCAATGAACCGGTGGCCGCCTCCACGGACTCGTTGCGGACGGTCCGCCGGGTCTGGGAACGCGACCGCTCAGCCCTCGTGGTGCGGGTGGTGGAGCTGTACGAAGAACTGGTCTTGCTGCGATTCCAAATCGAAAGCGACGAGGCCTTTGCCGCCCGGCTGGATCGCCTTTGGGCATTGGCGGACGCGCGGGAGCGCCTGGGACGAACATCGCGAACGGAAGTCATGCGCATGGATTTGCAGCGGGGTGAGGCCGCCGTCCGGCTGGAAACCGGCCGATCGCGCCTGGCGATTCAGTTTCAGGAATTTGCGAATCTGCTCGGGCAGCCGATTGAATCGATGTTCCGCCTGCAGCCCCCGGAGTTGCTGGATCTGAACGTGCCGGACCCGGAGCGCGCCCTGGGGGTGGCGCTGTCGGAGCGCACGGACTATGCCCAGGCGTTGCAGGACATCGAAAGCAGCGACCGCCAATGGCGACTGGCGCGGCGGGCGCTGCTGCCCGACTTGAGGCTGACCGCGCGGCGATCGGTATTCGGCGAGGGCGATGACTGGAGCCAGGCGGGACGGTTGGAAGAAGACGATTGGTTTGTCGGGCTGACCGGAGATGTGAACCTGAATGTTCGCGGGGCGTGGCTGGACGCAAAGCGTTCGGAACTGGACGTGGATAGTCGACGGCAGGCGGCGGAGATCGTGCGACACCGGCTAGCCCTGGAGGTGAATAGCGCGGTGGCGACCTATCGCCGAACTCGCGCCGAATTGGAATTGGCGATTCGCAATCGGGAACTGGCGGCGAATCGTGCCGAGCTCGCCCGGGCCTTGTTCGAGGCGGGGCGGGCCAGCGCGGATACGGTATCGGATGCCGAGGCGGATTTCCTCAGCGCAGAATTGACGGCGCTGTCGGCGCAACGGGAGGCGTCGCTCTCGGCCTATCGGCTGTTGCACGCGCTGGGAACGCTGGTGCCGGCGCCACGGGAGTTGCTTATGAGAGAGGGGAGGATCTGAGAATGAAGAATCCAGTTGGATGGATTGTGCTGATGGCGATCATGACGGGGGCGGGGTGCAGCCCGTCACGAGAGGAGGACCTGCGCACAACGAATGTGGTGCGCGGATCGCTGCGGGCGACCTTGCCCTTCCAGGGGACGCTCGAAGCTCGGCGCATCGAGCTGATTTCCGTGGGTGTTCAGGGGGCGGCGGTGTTGGCGGAACTGGTGGAGGAGGGCACCCGTGTGCAACCGGGAGACTTGCTGGCACGATTTGACAGCTCGCAAATTGAGCAGGATCTGGCTCGCCAGGAAAGCGAGTATGTCCGAACCCAGCAGGAATTGGAAAGCCTGGAGAAAGCGGAGCTACCCCTGGAATTGCTGGATATGGAATCGAAACTGGCGGAAGGCCGGGCGGAAATCGCGGCCGAGTCGCAGTTTTTGGAATCGGCGCGGGGTTTGATGGAGCGCGGACTGATGTCGGAGTCGGAAGTCGCCCAGCAGGAGGCCCGCGTGTCCGCGCTGAACACCCGCGCGGATCAGTTGGCCATGCGCATCGATCTGACGCGGGAGCATGTGCATGCCGCGAGACTGGCCAAGGCCCGGGCCGCGCTGGCGGCGGCGGGACGGCAGCGGGACTTTCTGCGGGAGCAACTGAACATGTGCGAGGTGCGCGCGCCCGTGGGGGGAATCGCCACTCTGGTGCCGCTGCCGATCGGGGGCGACTGGCGAACGGCTCATGTCGGGGACACGCTCCACCGCAACCAGACTTTTCTTTGCCTGCCCGACCCGGCCGAACATGTCGTGCGCGGTTTTATCAGCGAAGGCGATTTGCCGTGGGTGCGTCCGGGATATGCGGCGGAGGCGATCCCCGCGGCGTATCCACATGTTCGCTTGGGCGGAAAGGTGGAAACCGTGGGCGGCATGGCCCAGACGCGCCCGGGGTACCCGGCTTGGCGCCGGTTTTTCCCGATCCAGATTGCGCTGGAGCCGCTTCCGGAGCCCATGCCGGTTGGCCTCAGCACCACCGTCGAGATTCTGGCGGGGGAAGTCAGCGAGGCCCTGCTGGTTCCGCGCGAGGCGATCCAATGGCACGGAACCCGGGCCATGGTGCGGCGGTGGACGGACCGCGGGCCTCCGGAAGAAATTGGCATCGAACCCGGGCTGGCCAGTGCCACCCATGTGGAGGTGATTTCGGGCCTTTCGGAAGGCGACCCGATCATCCTGCCGTAATCCAATGAACCGAATGACTGCTGATATCTGGACGGGACTGCGCACCGCACCCGCTCGAACGGGGCTGGCGTTTTTCAGCCTGGCCCTGGGGTTGTTTGCGGTGACGATCCTGTTGGCGACGATGGATGCCTTGAAGCGTCAAGCGCGGGAGTTGGTTCAGCAATTTGGCGCAGAATCGATGGTCCTGCTGCGCACGGGGACGGTCGAGGTGCCGTGGACATGGGATCGGGTGGACTACTTCCGCCGGAACCTGGGCGAGGCGGCATGGGTGGGTGGGGTGAAGGTTCTGGCGGATCAGCCCGGGGTGGAGGTGGCGGTGGCCAGCGTGGACGAATCCTTGGCGGCGATTCGCGGCATGTCTTTCGTTTCCGGGCGGGCGCTGGACATGGCGGATATCCACGAGGGGACACGCCACGCGATGGCGCCCGTTGACCTGTGCCGCCGCCACGGGTGGCAGGTGGGACAGATCATTTTGTTGGGGACCGAAGCCTTCCGGTTGGTGGGATGTTTTGATGCCGGCGGATGGGTCTTGCCGCCACTACCGGAAAACGCGGTGCTGATTCCCTTCACGGCGGACGTGCTGGAAACCGGCGAGGAACACAACGCGGGACGGGTGGATGCGCTGATGTTCCGGGCCCGGCCGGATACCGCGCCGGAGGCGTTGCGACGCCGGATTGAGGCCTTGCTCCATCAGCCGGACATGGACCGCCGGAATGTGGAGTGGATTACGCCGGACTCCCTGTTGAGAGATATCCGGCAGTGGCAGCGGGCCGTAGCCTGGACGGCTGGGGCCGGAGGGGGGCTCGGGCTGTTGTTGGGGGCGGCCACGTTGGCCGGCATGCTGATGACCGGGGTACGCGAGCGCATTCCGGAAATCGGTCTGCGCCGGGCGCTGGGCGCGCGGAGACGTGAAATCGCATCGCTGTTCGTGGCGGAAGCGATGGCGCTGACGGGGATGGCGGCACTGGTCGGGATGGGATTAGCCGAAGGGGTCCTTCGGTGGCTTGGGATCCGTTTTCCCCTTCCATTCTATTTTGGCGCGACCGCCAGGTTGATCCCGATGGCCCTGGCCCTCGCGATTGCGGTGTTGTGTTCATTGGGCCCGGCATGGCGGGCATCCTGGCTCCCCCCGGCAGAGGCCTTGCGGAATGAATAGGCGCATGGCCGGGATTTCATGGATTCAGCCTGTCGACGTCAGGATGGGTGCGAGGCTCGGCACGATGGCATGTGGCGAATGATTGATCCGGGCGAGATGTCCTGGAAATGGGACCCGTAAATCGGAAACCATTCTTGAAGCTAAATCATCACACTTAATTAACTGTGATGAATACTTCTTCGTAACCATCTGATAGTGATTGAAAATCAGTTACTTTAGTCATTACGCAGATTATCGGACTTAATTAACTGTGATGTTTTCTTAAGAAGGGTATAGCGCAGAAAAGTGTTGCGCGAGGGACGGGGTGGACGTGGTGGTGGGGGGGCTGGATTGGATGTCGCGGGACGCTCATTGGCGGCTGGCCACGTCTGATGACGGGTGTGGTATACTGCCGATCGGTGAGGTGAGGCATGAACAAGGTCTACATGGAATCCACCTTGGCGGGCACGTGGTATGAGGCCCAGCCAGGCCGGTTGAAAGCGCAACTGGATCTGTATCTCCGGAAAGCGGAGCCCGGCGATCATCCGCCCGTCTATGCCGTGGTGGTGCCGCATGCGGGATATGCCTACTCGGGGGAATGCGCAGCGGTCGGGGCGAAGGCGATCGCCGCGCATCCGAATCTGCGCCGGGTGGTGGTGCTGGGATTCAGTCATCGAATACATTTGCCCAATGGGGTCAGCATACCCGCGAGCGAAACCCACTATCGCTCGCCCCTGGGTGAAATACCTTTGGATACGGAGGCGATAGCCGGATTGCTCCAGCAGCCGCTGATAAGGGATGTGCCGTCGACGAGGCGTGGAGAAAACAGCGTTGAGATGCAACTGCCCTTGTTGCAGGTGGCATTGGCGGGGCGCGATTGGAGCCTGATTCCGGTGACCCTTGGCCAGCTTGATCGGAATGCCCGGGGAGAGGTGGCGGCGGCTCTGAAGCCGCTGATGACGGACGACACCGCGATGGTGGTCAGCTCCGACTTCACGCACTATGGGCCGGATTTCGGCTATGTTCCCTTTCGGAACGACATCGAGGCCAACCTGCGGAGGCTTGATGGCGGCGCGATCGAACGGATTCTGGCCGGAGATGCGGAGGGGTTTGCGGTGTATTGCAATGAGACGGGCGCGACGATCTGCGGGCAGGATTCCATCGGCGTGCTCCTGCGTATGCTGCCCGAAGTCTACGAAGCACAGGAACTGGCCTATGACACATCCGGCCGAAGCACCGGTGATTTTTCGCATTCCGTCAGTTATGCCACACTGGGATTTTTTCGGAAGGAGGCCGCGACATGAGCACGCCTGCCGCGCTGACGGAAGACGAACGCCGCGCCTTGTTGCGCCTGGCGCGGGCCTGCATTGAAGGCGCATTGGCGGGCAGGCCATGGCATGCGCCGGAGGATGTGGGTATTGCCCCCGGGCCGGCTTTGCAACAGGCCCGCGGGGCGTTCGTGACCTTGACGATCGAAGGCGAGCTGCGTGGTTGCATCGGCGAGATATTTCCGCGCCGGCCCCTGGTACGGGTGGTGATGGATCACGCCTTGGATGCGGCCTTTGAAGATCCGCGCTTTCCGCCGTTGACCGCGGCAGAAGCGTCCCGGGTCCGTATTGAAATCAGCGCCTTGACCCCGCCCGCGCCTGTTGACAGTTGGCGCGATATCGAGATCGGCCGCCATGGAATGGTCCTGGAACTTCGCGGCCGGTCGGCGGTTTTCCTGCCCCAAGTGGCGCCGGAGCAGGGCTGGGATTTGGAAACCACGCTAGCTCATCTGTCCTACAAGGCGGGCCTTCGTCCCGATGCGTGGCAGGATGCGGCGGCCCGCTTCACGGTCTTCGAGGCGGAGGTGTTCCGCGAGTAGGCGGAGGTGGGCCGCGTGGAGGTGCCGGTGCTGGCCCGGGCGGAGGGGGGGCATAGCCGGGAGGATCGCGGGGACGAGGTGGCGGAGGAGGAGGAGGAGCAGGCGGCCGGGAGATGTCCTGATAGAGAAGGAGGGCGGCGGCGGCCGCCGCCAGCGGGTCGCGCTGGGCCGAAGGAAGCGATCGATCCAAATGCACGGCGCCGGCGTTGAGCAGATCGACGGCCGCGACGGCCCGTTTGCCGTCATAGAAAAGGAATCCGGCGGTGTCGACGAGTGGCATGGATGTGCCGGCCAAGTGGTGGGTACCCTCGACGCGGTAGGTGGTTGCGCCATCACTGAACGTACCGGCCAGCGTGGTGTCGGAGCCTCCCTCGGCGAGGGAAAGCGTCCAAGCGGTATCCCGGCCGTCCTGTCCGATTTGAACCAGGTAGTCAATCTGATGGCTGATGCCCCAGGTGAGGTGGCCGCCGCCGATCCACCCGCGCGCATCTTGACGGCGGACGCCCGTGGTGGCTTGTCCCTGCCAGAATTCGCCGCCGGGAGCCAAAAGGGTGAACTCATAGGACTGGCTGGCGGCGTACTCATCATAGAAGGGAACACTCCACCCGTGGCGGCGGGTCCAGCCGCGCCGGACTTGCACCACTTCATAGGGGGGAAACGAGAACCGCTCCGAAAACGTCCAGCCGCTGCGCCCGATGCAGGGCAACACATCGGCGCGCGCCTCGAAATCCATTGGAACGGCCATGCGGGCGGTCGTGCAGCCGCACAGAATGGGCAGAAGAACGCCAAGGACCAACCAACCAGAGCGTAGAATAGTCTTCATGTTCTGAATTCTATGTATCCGGGGTACGAATGTCCATGGCGATTTCTCGCTTGCGCGTTGATTTCGGGGGAGGGGTTGGGATAGGATGTGGCCGCTATGAGCGAACCCAAGAAGATCACGATCGTGGTGCCTTTCCTGAACGAGAAGGACAACCTGCCGGTACTGCTGGAGCGGGTACGGGGGGTGTTTTCCGAACGGGAGGAGGATTGGGAGTTGCTGCTGGTGGATGACGGCTCGACGGATGGGTCGGCGGAGTGGGCGGCGGGGCAGGCGGACCAGGACCGCCATGTGCGGGTGGTGAGGCTGTCGCGCAACTTTGGTCATCAGTTGGCCATCACGGCGGGGCTGGACCGGGCGGACGGGGATGCGGTGGTGGTAATGGATGCGGATCTCCAGGACCCACCGGAGACGATCGGGTTGCTGATCGACAAGTGGCGGGAGGGCGCCGAAGTGGTGTATGCGGTGCGCCGCAGCCGGTCAGGCGACTCCTGGCTCAAGAAATTCCTGGCAGCGGGTTTTTACCGGGTCTTCCGGCGGCTGGCGAAGGTGGATGTGCCGATGGATGCGGGGGATTTCCGGCTGGTGGATCGTTGCGTGGTGGAGGCATTGAACGAGATGCGCGAGTTGCACCGGTTCATGCGGGGGCTGACGTGCTGGGTGGGGTATCGGCAGGCGGCGGTGGAATACGACCGCGCGGCGCGCTACGCGGGCGAGACGAAGTATCCGGTGTGGAAGAGCGCGCGCCTGGCGTTCGATGCGATCACGTCATTTTCGGCGTCGCCGCTGCGCTGGATCGCGGTATTGGGCCTGGCGGTCTGCGCGGTTGCCGTTTTCTGGGTTCTATATGTCATCGTGCAGGCGATCGTCCGTCCGGATACCCTGGAACGCGGCTGGGCATCGATCATTGCAGTCATGGTGTTCCTGGGCGGTGTGCAACTGATCGGCATCGGCATGCTGGGACAGTACGTCAGCCGAATCTTCGAAGAGGGCAAGCACCGTCCGTTGTATTTGGTACGGGGGGATACGAAAGACACCCGTCGGGGAGCGGGTGAGCTCTCCTAGAACCACCACATGAACCGGTCGACGATACGGAGTGGAGCCGCATGGACCGCCATCCTGGTGGTCGCCGCCTTGCCGCGCTTTATGGCCCTGGGGCGCTGTCCGACACGCGCGGATGAGCTCAACATGTTGAACTACGGCCGGGGGGCCAAGACCCTGGCGCAACTGTGGACACATCCGCCTTGGCTCAACCAGATCCCGTTAACAGACTCCATTCCGGTGGTCTGGTCCAATCTGCAGCCCTGGCGCACCGTGGATGAAGGCATGGTCCGGGAGCCGTTTGCCCTGTTGGGATGGCTCACGGTGGCGGGATGCGCCGGATGGCTCATGCGACGGCGCGGAGCCGTGGCGGGGCTGCTGGCGGGAGTCTGGCTGGCGGTGTTGCCCTTTCATGTCTACCACTCGCGGGAGGCGTACTACTACGTCGTGACGATGGCGATGGGGGCGGGGATGATGTTGCGTGGCGCCGATTTCGCGGCACGCTTGAGAAGCGGCGAGCCGTTGGGTTGGCGCGCCTATGCCGAGTGGTCGCTTTGGGCGCTGGCGGCCTGCATGGGGCACATGTCGGCCTGGGTGGTGGCGGCCACCACGGGGCTGGTGATCGTGGTGTCAGGACTGTGGGGGGTGGATGGCGCGCTTCGGCGACGTCATGCCCTCGCCATGAGTGGGGTGGTTCTGGCGTTGGCCCTCGGGATGTCGCGCTGGATCTATCGAGCCATTTTAGAGATGCAGCGGGTGCAGACCGCTCCGCATGGGCATATTGGTTCGGATTTCGCCTGGATTGCCCCGCGCGTTCTGCCCTTTTTCGTGGCGGGTGCGAATTGGATCGGCATCGGCATTCTGGCGGCGGTGGCCGTGGCGGCGGCGATCGTTTGGCGTCGTGGCCGCGGGCAGGCGGCCGATCCCCGTTATGCGGCCACCACGTGGATCGTGGGGGGTGGACTGCTGGGCAGCTATGCCTATATTCTGGCTATCGGCGGAGCCACCGCAAAGTTGTCCTATTTTGCGGTGAACGCCCCGGCGTTTGTGATCTGGTGTGCGATGACGCTGGATCGGGCTTTTGGAATGGCATGGCCCGCATGGCGGGTACGTTTGGATGGAGCGATGGCCCTGGTTCTTGCGGCGGTGCTCTCCTGGCCGGTCGCCCAGATTGTCCGGCTGGAAGGCAAGGCCACACCCTATGTGCTGATCCGGGAATGGCTGGATGAACATCTCGCGCCGGGCGACGTGGTCATTGTCGACCGCTGGCTGGAGCCGTGGAACGAAATGGCGTTGTATGCCCCGACCCACGTGTTTGTTGGGTTTACGGTGCCCGATGACACCTATGACGAATACATGCGCTACAATTGGCGCGGGGTTACGCGGGAGGTGTTTGAAGGCAACGGCGCCCAGGCGTTTTTGCGATTGGCCCGGAACCAGGAAAAACGCCTGGGGTTGTGGACCTGGCCCGAAACCTATTTCCGCCGGCGCGCCGAAATCCCGAACACGGCGGGGGTGAAATTGCGCGACAGCGGATATGCGCCGATGGAGGAATTCTACACCGAGCACAGCCGACTGGTCCCGGAGGTGTTCTATGACACGCGCGAGGACAAGGCTGACCGTGTGCGTGCGGCGGGCCAATCCCTGGCCTGGTTCTTCGACCGAGGATGGCGATTGTTCAAGCCCTGGCAGCATGGCGATTTCAATGATTACCGGGTACTCGAGGACGAGGCGGTTCTCGAAGTGCATAATGTGACGGAGCGTACTCTTCGAGCCCGGGTGGACATGGTGGCGGTGGCCTCGGGCGGCCCCTCCATTGTACGCGTGGGAGAATCCGGGTCCCGGACCGTTCCTGAGGGGCGACTTTCCGAAACGGTTTATGAGGTGGAACTCGTCCCCGGGATCAATCGCGTCCTGTTCCAGCGCACGGGTGGAGGCGTGCTGTTGGTGCGCAGCCTGCGGATGCAGCCGATGCCGTAAGGGCCGGCGGGCTTGGGGACCACGCGTCCGCTAGGGCGTTTTTCTCCCGGCCACGACGTATTGGGCGCCGAGGGGAATCGATGGCATGCGCCGTTCCAATCGGTTGAAGCCCGGAATGCGGAAAGGCGAGAACAGAATGTAGCGCCGTACTACGAGGGAAAGCCCGGCCTGGATGAGAAGTCTGACGGATTCCCGACGGGTCAAGAGCTGGGCGTCGCGATCAAAATCGCAGCGGGCCACGGAAAGACGGGTCAGGGGATTCCACGGATTGTGTTCGAAGATCATCAGCAATCCCCCGGGTTTGAGAACACGGGAGACTTCGACCAACAGGGGCACCCGCTCGTCCGGCGGCACATGATGAAGGACGCAGATACAGAACCCGGCATCAAAGGCGCCATCCTGAAACGGCAGGTGCCGGCCATCATAGGATTCGTATCGAACCGTGGGATTGTCGCTGCGGGCGCGAAGGATGCTTTCCGTGGAGACATCGACTCCCGTAAGCCCGCCCAGCCGCTCGGCCAGGAACCGGTCGGTCTTGCCAATACCGCAGCCCACGTCCAGGACCTGGAGCTGCGGGGGCGGACCCACGTGCTGGCGCAGGAGTTCGACAATGCCGTCGGCTTTGTAGGCCGTAAAATACTCGTGCGACTGGCCCATGAAGCCAATGGACTTGCGCATGGCCTCGTCATAGGTCTGGCCGTAGTGGTCAAACAGGGGCGACGGATCCTTGGCGGGCGTTGAATTCACGTGTCCAGAGTGCGCAATGGGGCAAAAAACACAAGCCCGTTCCTATCCGGGGGAGGGTTTTGGATGGTCTCCTGAACCCGGCGTTTTAGATTGTGTCGGAATGGGCGGGGGCGCTATCGTCCCCAGCATGGAAACCGGCCGGGAGCAAGATGCGCTGATATCCGTGGTGTTGTCGTTCCGCAACGAGGCGGAGGTTCTGCCGGAAATGATCCGCCGGCAGGAAGCCGTGTTTGCTGGCCTGGGCCTGCGCTACGAATTGATTTTTGTCAACGATGCGTCAACCGATGCCTCGCTGGAAATCCTGCTGGCGGCCCGGGAGAAAAATCCGGCCGTCAAGATCCTGAACATGTCTCGTCGATTCGGGAATGCCCCCTGCGTCCTGGCTGGATTCGGAAAGGCGAAAGGCGATGCGGTCATCTACATGGACACGGATCTGCAGGATCCGCCCGAGCTGATTCCGCAACTGGTCCAGAAGTGGCGGGAGGGCGCCGACATTGTCCATACCACCCGGACCGACCGCCAGGGCGAAAATGCACTCAAGATGTGGCTGACGCGCCAGGCCTATCGAGCCATCAATGGCGTCGCGGATATCACCATCCTGCAAAACACGGGAGACTTCAAATTGATCTCCCGCCGGGCGTTGAACGAGATCCTGCACATGCCGGAGTTCGACCCGTTTCTGCGGGGACTGGTGTCCTGGGTCGGGTTTACGCAGGTCCAGATATGGTATCAACGCGAGGCGCGTTTCGCCGGCGAAACCAAGTATTCCCTATGGAGCAGCCTGAATCCCTATAAGGAATTTGTGCGGGGAATCACGCTGTTTTCAACCCTTCCGCTGTACCTGGCGCTCTTCATGGGCATGGCGGTAGGGCTGTTGGCTTTTCTGTTCATGATCGGCATGCTGGCCGTGGCGCTGTGGGGATCTTCGGGGGGGGGGCTCACGTGGGACCACCTTCAGCTCGCCACGACGCTTTTGCTAGGGGGCATCATTCTGTTCACCGTGGGCATTCTGGGCATCTATGTCGGGCGCATTCACCGGGAGTCCATCCGGCGCCCGCGCTACGTCATCCGGGAATTTCTTGGAGGAGACTGAGATGAGTCGCATCCGGCAAGGGAGTGCGTGGCGGGATCTCGATGCCTGGGCCAAGGGGTCGTTGATTCTTTTGACACTGTTGGCCCTCCCCCTGGCGATACTGATCGTCAACAACCTGAACGCGTCTTTCGGCCTGGATCGGTCCGTATACGAACACCTGGCGCAGATCGCCCGGCTGTACGACGGCGATCCACTCTATGCCCCGCTTTCCTTCGAGTTCAACGTCATCACCTATACGCCATTCTATTGGTGGGTCTGCAGTCTGGTTTGGCGGGCCTTCGGCCCCGGATTTCTCTCTCCGCAACTCGTTTCGCTGCTGGCGTCCCTCGTCTTTTTCTTCTTCGCCGCCCGGTGGGTATGGCTGGAGACCTCCCGGGATCTCCTGCTCACGACTTTCAGCCTCCTGCTGCTGGTCATGGTCAGCCTGTTGACCGGCTTTTGGTTGTTCATGATTCATGTGGATGCGCTCCATTTCGCCCTGGTCATGGCGGGCTTCTATTGTTTGCGGCGCCTGGAACGATCCTCACTGGTCTGGGCGGCATGGTGGCTTTCGCTGGGTGCGCTGACCAAGCAAACCGGCCTGGCGTATGTGGCTGCGGCCGGATGTTTCGCCCTGCTTCGGGCACCTCGCAAAGCGCTTTGGTTTGTGGTTCCCGCCCTCGTGGTCACGGGCGGCGGCCTGGCCTTCCTGCAACTCCAATCCGGCGGGCTGTTCTATGACATTGTCGTGAGCCAAAACCAGGGCCCCCTGTGGGAGATGTCGCGCCTGTTGAACGAGGTGTGGTCCGCGCAATTCCTGGGACAGGCCGGCATCCTGCTGCTGTTCACCCTCTGGCCCCTGGTCTCGGCCAAAGGGCTTGCCGAGGCGTGGCGGGGAGTCTTGACGCCGGAGCACGTCATGGCGGCCGCCGGAATGCTGGTGGCCAGCCTGGCGCAGCCGAAATTCGGCAGCGGCAACAACCATGCCGTCATTGCTTTTGCCGGCCTGATCATTTGCGGGCTGAAGGGAGTCCAGGCGGCGGGGCGTGCCTTTTCCGAGCCCGCGGCGGCCCGCCGTTTTCAAGCTCTGGCCATCCTGATTCCGGCGGTGGCGTTTCTGATTCCCGCCTGGCAGGAGGGGGCTCGTCGCTACATCGACCGCAACGATCGCGCCACGTACGCCCAGATCGCCGATGTGTTTCGGCGCGGTCCCACGATTCTCTATCATTTCCCTTATATCACCCGTTCGTTCGGCCATCCCGAAGGCGGGCATCACGGCAATGAAAATTGCCGCTGGCTGGACGGACGGTGGACCTATCAAAACAAGCCCGATTTTTTGAATGTGCCCTACCGCGAACAGCGCTATGATTATGTCATCTTGGGCGCGTCGACCATCGATCAGGCCGATCCGACCATCCAGGCGATCATGGAAAACTATTCCATCGCCGGGACATTGCCGCCCCATCCCACCAGGCCCAATACCCTGATGCTTCGGTATCCGATCTACATCCTCCGGGCCAACCGGATGGCGAGATAAGGGATGAGCGGGCGGATTCTCTTGGCGGGACTGGCTTGGGTGGCGGCAGCGGTTGCCGACGTTCCGCCAAACCGCCTTGTGCTGCATTACGCCTTTGATCTGGACTCCGGACGAGTGGCGGGGGATTCGAGTCCATGCGGGAACGAGGGGCAACTGATTGGAACGCGCCCGATCCCCGGGGTGCATGGCAACGGCCTGCAATTCGACGGTCGTTCGGCATTTATCCGAACGCTGTCCACTCCATCCCTCATGCCCGAGGACTTGACGTTATCGGCCTGGGTGAGGCTGGACGAATGGCCACAGGGCGTGGTGGCCCTGATCTTCAAGCGGAATCTGGGGCATCACGACAACGAGGGCTATTCGTTGCAGATCACCCCAACGGGCAAAGCGCGTTTCGTGCTTGGGAATGGGCGTTGGCAGAGAATCCTTGATTCGAGCGCTGCCTTGGAGCCGGGCCGCTGGCATCATGTTGCGGCAACGTTTTCGCAGCCATCCATGACCGTGTATGTGGATGGGATTCTCTTGGCGTCAGGGGTCTATGACCATCCCATGCAGCACAATCCCGGAGCCGACCTGTTCATTGGCGCCCGCGATCATCTGGCGCATCCCATGGATTCCTTCGCCCAAGTGGGGCTGGACGACGTGCGGATCTACGCGCGCGCCCTGTCCGATGTGGAAATCATGGGCCTGGCCATGGGGGGGGCCATCTGGCTGCCGTGGTGACTGGGCATTTCCGGCACAACCCGCGCTTGCCGGGACAGATGGGCTCGACTGAAAACGGGGGCCCAGCACGTCTGGGCCGGTTTATGGGTGGAGGCTGGTTTTTGATTGCACGGGCCGGGGTGGGTCGGTATCGTTTGGCCAATCTTTATGAAGAGGGAGCTGGTAATGACACGAACAGTGAAATGCTTGGTGGCGGCGATGTTGGCGTTGACGTTTGTGGCGGCGGGCGCCATGGCCGCGGATGACGACTTGTTCAAGCGCGCCCCGTGGTACGGGACGGTGGGGTTGAACTGGTACCAGGTGGAAGGGGACTGGGAAATCGAACCCGGCCTGGGGCTTTTCGGCAAGATGGGCTACAGCCTTAATTCGTGGTGGGCGCTGGAAGGCGGGTTGAACCTGATGCCTTCGCTCTCGGACCGCGATGCCGACAAACTGAACACCAATGTGGAGCCCCTTGACGGCAGTACGTGGGCGCTTCGCTTGAGCGCGGATGCGCTGCTGCACCTGCGCAATGTCCGGAACCGTCGAATCGACCCCTTCCTGCGGGCCGGGCCGGCCCTCACGTTCTACGGCGACAAGCTGCATCATGGCCAGGTCCAGTTGGGCATTTTCGGCGGCGCGGGCGTTTTTTACCACTTCAACGACTCGTGGGCCTTGCGCGCCGATGCCATCGTTGGCCTGCAGAATCCTTCCAGCGAAACGATCGGCCTGATCGAGATTGGCGCGAGCTATCGTTTCGGAGCCCAGCGCCAGATTCCCCCGGAGTTTCTGGTGGACGTGGGCCCGGGAGACATCGACAGCGATGGGGACGGGCTGTTTGACCGCGACGAGCGGCTGTTGGGCACGGATCCATACAACCCCGACACGGATGGCGATGGATTGTCCGACGGCGATGAGGTCTTCATTTATCGCACCGATCCGTTGAATCCCGACACGGATGGCGACGGGCTTTCCGACGGGGCCGAAGTGTTGGTCTACGGCACCGATCCGCTGAATCCGGATACGGATGGCGGCGGCGTCAGCGATGGGCATGAAGTCATCGAAGACGGCACGGATCCCCTGGACCCGGCCGATGACGTTCAAAAGTTCACGTTGTTGATCGAGTTCGACTACGACAAGTATTTCATTCGGCCGCAGTATTACCAGGATCTGGAGCCCGTGGTGCGGGTGCTGCGGCGCGATCCCAGCGTCCAGGTAACGGTGGAAGGGCACGCGGACCGCCGACGCCGTTCGACGCGAGAGTACAACCAGCGCCTCAGCGAACGCCGGGCGCGGGCGGTGGCGGACTATCTGGTGAAGAACAGCGGGATCAACCCGGCGAACGTGACGGCGGTTGGATATGGATTTGACCGGCCGGTCGCACCGAACGACACCGAAGAAAACATGCAGCGCAACCGGCGCACCGATATCTTCATCCGTCGCTAGGACGGCCCGATCCATGCCGGAAGAGGCCCTCGCGTTGCCCTCCAGTGCCACCCGGGTGGCGTTGGAGGGCAAAATCCTTTACATCGTGGGCACCGCCCATGTGTCCGCCCAGAGCGTGCAGGATGTGCGTGATACGGTGACGGCGGTCCGTCCGGATACAATTGCCATCGAACTCTGCGAGCCCCGATATCAGGGGATGGTGAAGAAGACGGCTTGGCAGGAGACCAACCTGTTCCGGGTGGTCAAGGAGGGCAAGGCCACCTTCCTGCTGGCGCAACTGGCGATGCAGTCGTTTTACCGTCGCCTGGGCAAGCAACTGGAGGTCGAGCCGGGGGCGGAGATGATGGCGGGCGTGGCCTGCGCCAAGGAAACCGGCGCGCGACTGGAGTTGATTGACCGGCGCATCGACATCACGCTCAAGCGGGTCTGGCGGCATCTGGGCTTCTGGCAGCGGCTGAAGCTGTTTGGCACCATGCTGGGCGCCTTGTTCTCGTCGGAGGAGATCGGGGGCGTGGACATCGAGGCGCTGAAACAGCAGGATCAGTTGGAAGCGCTGATGGGCGAGATGGGCAAGGCCTTTCCGGAAATCAAGAAGCGGCTGATCGACGAACGCGATGTCTACCTGGCCCAGAAGCTGCGGATGGCGCCAGGCGAGCGGATCGTGGCCGTGGTGGGGGCCGGGCATGTGTTGGGAATGCTGAAGTCGATCCGCGCGGAGCATTCGTTGGCGGAACTGGAGAGCCTGCCGCCGCCGTCACGATGGTCACGGATCTGGCCGTGGTTGATTCCGGCTGTGGTGGTGGGGTTGATTGCCTGGGGGTTCATGCAGGGCGGCACGCAGCGCGGGGTGGACTCGATTCTGATCTGGGTCGGCGTGAACGGAGTCCTTTCCGCCCTGGGCGCGGCGCTGGCGCTGGCCCACCCGCTGGCGACCTTGTCGGCTTTCGTGGCGGCGCCGATCACGAGCCTGAATCCCACGATTGCGGCGGGTTGGGTGGCGGGATTGGTTCAGGCGTGGGCCCGGCCCCCATCGGTGGGCGACTTTGAACAGCTTCCCGAGGCGATGGAGAGCGTCAAGGGGTTCTTTCTGAATCCGGTGGTGCGGATCCTGCTCGTGGTGGTGTTTGCCAATATCGGCAGCAGCATCGGGACCTTTGTCGCCATTCCCTGGATTGCCGCTCACTGAAGGGGAATCGATCGGCGTCGCCGACCTCCCGGAAGAGTCGATCCGGAAAGGGGGCGTTCGCGTCTTACGAGGGGTCGGGAACGAGGGGTCGGGATAAGGGTTGCTTCTTCGGTGTTGACGCCGAACTGATTCACCCACGGGATAAACCCGTGGGGGTCTGTAGGGCATTCTCAGCCAATCAGTCGGTCGACGGACCACTTCCCGCCGCCCTTCAGGAGGAAGAACAGCGCGGGAAAGAAATAGAGCCAAGCCATTTCCTGGCCAGAGAACCCCTGTCCCGCGTGGACCTTAAGGGCCGCACCCGCCATGGTGGCCGCGATCAGGAAGGCGGCGGGCCGAGTCAGCAAGCCGATCGCCAGCAGGATCGCGCCAATGCTTTCGGCAAAAGCGGCGAGGAATCCCAGCAGAGCAGGGAGCGGGAAGCCCATCTTGCCGACATTCTCGATAAAGCCGCCCAATCCGCCGAACAGTTTGCCCCAGCCGTGGGTCAGGAGGCCCAGGCCGATGAAGACGCGCAGGATGAGGAGGCCGGGGTTGGCATCGGAATCCGCGCTGAACAGGTATTTTTTCAGGTTCATGAATGTGCTCCATTTTTGTAGGGGTTGAGAGCCAGTTGAAGGCAACCGGCAAAATTGGCGAGAGAATAATTCCGCAGCCCGCACATGAGGTGATGCAGGCGAACACCGATCCGGCCACGGATCCATATCCCACCGGGAAGGCGGCCGATGCTGGTGGAATGGAAGGGGACAATCCAGCCCAGATCCACGGGGCGAAAGGGGCGGGTTGGATGGCCGTCCAGCAGTCGTGCCATATTGCGACCGGCATGCTGTCCCCCGTAGTAAGCAAAATTGACGGCTTTTCTCAAGGGGGCGCCGCGGTATTCGATGGCCGCGGCATCCCCGGCGGCAAACACGTTGGCATATCCCGGCAGGGAAAGGTCGGGTTGAACCTTCAATCGACCATCCCGCAGCCGGGGGACGCTTCCTCGAATATCCTCAATAGCCAGCTTGGACCCCGCGGCCCAGCAGAAAAACACATCCTTGCAGGTGGTGCCTCCGATGACGGCATCACGACCATCGAAGGACTCCACCGCCACCCCCATGCGGACTTCTGCCCCCGCCGATGTCAGGAAACTCAACACAAATTGGCGCTGGCGATCCGGGAGCGAAGGCAGCAAAATTGGTGTTGGATCGACAATCGTGACGGCGCATTTCCGTCCTTCCGCTTGGGCTCGGAAGAGCAAGCTCATGGCCAATTCCAGGCCGGTATACCCGGTTCCGGAAACGACGACGTGGGGAAATGGGGCGCGCTGCAGGTATTGGGTAAAGTTCTCTCGAATGCGCAATGCATCCGCCACAGATCCGAGGCCATACATCCGGTCACGAGGGAACGGCGTTGAATAGAAATTGGGCACGGATCCCGGGGTGATGAGCAGAACCTCATAGCACCATTCCTGGCCATTCGCCACGACCACACCGGCATCCAGGTCGATGGATGAAACGGATTGCTGGATCCACTGGATATTCCGGGGGACATGGGTGGCCATGGGATGCTGGACCAGCCGTTCCTCAATCCATCCGCCGGCCAAGTCGGGAAGGGCCGGGAGCATTGTCGTCACCGGACTGGGGTCCAGCACCAAAACATCCGACGCCATGTGGCGCAACGCCTTACAAGCCTGGCGGCCGGCGAATCCACTGCCGATGATGACGATTTTTTTGTGCATGGTCCAGTAGGCTACTGTAGAATCGGGAAAATGCAAAAGGTCTTGATGCGGAAATTGTCTTTCCACCCGAAGAGAGTTGCAATATATCTATCAACGGTTGACCCTTCACCCTTTAATCCGTAGGAGCATCGCCATGAATATCAGATCCTTGACCTCTTCCTGTCTTGCGGCTTGCCTGCTTGTGATGACATTCGCATCCGCCACCTTTGCACAAGATCAGCGGGTCGTGGAAAGAATCTCTTCGGCGCAAATGAAATCATTGGTGGAGATGGAGGGCTTTCCCAATGTCGAAATCGATGGCGATGACGATTTAATCGTCCGGATGCAAGGCTATCGAATCATCATTTTTGTCCGGGGCAACAACTACCAACAGATCAAATACCGTTTTGCGGTTGGTGGAACGAAGTTCACCTTGCGGGATGTCAACGAGTGGAACAGAAGCATGACGTTTTCCAAGGCTTATCTCGACAACGACGGAGATCCGGTCTTGGAGATGGACGTCGACCTTGAAGGCGGCGTCACCCTCGCCAGGATTAAAGATTCCATTCGCACATTCAACACGTCGTTAGCCGCGTTCTTGAGAGAAGTGGCCCTTTAGTCGGGTCAATCAAGGCAGAGCGGTTCGCGGTCCGTTCGAACCATCCGCACCGCCGCCGACGGCGGCCGTGAGCTTTCCCTATGCCGTGCGCTTGTTAGAGAGCAGGCGCCAGAGGAGAATGCCGATGGCGAGGAGGGCGAGCGAGACGACCTGGGCGGAGTTCAGGGCGACCCAGGAGAGGCGGGCATCGCCGCGGATGAATTCAAGCAGGAACCGGCAGGGGGGATAGAGGAGGAGATACAGCGCGAAAACGGCGCCGTCTTTCCTCCGGCGCGGATAGATCCACACAAGAATGAGCCAGATAACCAACAGGCCGGCGGCTTCGAACAGTTGGACGGAATAGAGCCGCGTGCCGGGGAACAGGCGGCCGGGCTCGCTGACGGCCGGATAGATGACGCTGCAACAGGCTTCGCAGACCGAGCATTCCACGGGGCGTCCATAGCAGCACCCATTGAAAAAACAGCCGATGCGGCCGAGGGCATGTCCGATGGCCAGGCCGGGAATGGCGAAATCGGCGACATGCCACAACGGCAAGCGGTGGCGGCGGGCGAACCATGCCAGAGCGCCGGAGGCCAGGATCAAGCCGCCGTAGAACACGAGGCCGCCCTGATCGATGCGAATGATCTCGGCGGGGGCTTGTCGGTAGTGGGACCAGTTGGCGATGACATAGGCGATGCGCGAGCCGATGATGCCACTGGTCATGAGCCAGAATCCGAGATCGGCGGCGAACCCCTCGGGGCGGTTCTCCTGTCGACCCAGCCATGTCCAAGTCAGGATGGCGGCCAGGAAGCCGAGGGCGGCCATCACGCCATAGGTATAGATCTCCTTGCCAAAGAGGTTGAACAGGATCGGATGCACGGACGGACTATAGCAAATGGTCGGGGGGGTGCCAGTGCGAAGGCATCGCCGGTCGGCATGGCGGGCCTTTGGAACTTCTGCGGGAGGGGCGACGTTTGCGGGACGGGGGCGTCCCGGCTCCACAGACGGCGGCAGGCTCAGGGTGTGGTCGGGGGCTCATCCGGCGGGGCTTGATGAGGCGACTGCGCGGGAATGGAATCAACCTCGTGTTCGGGCAGATCGAGATCGTCGTCAAGGGGCTCGCGTTGGAGCCGTTCAAGATATTCGCGGGGATCCACGCGTTGAGGGATTTCGTAGTGCAAGGGAGGCTTGGATTGGCGTTCCAGTTTTGACGCTTTGACGCGGAAGTCGGGCTGTCGCTCGGCCAGTGCGATGGTTTTGGCCCGGCGGACCAGGCGGTCGAGGTCGGCGAGATAGCGGTTGAGATAGTACCCCCCGATGGGGGTGATGATTTTGTCGCGGGTGGCGCCGGACAAATCGGCCAGCAGATCCATGGATTCAATCATGTAGCGATCGCGGGCGCGCAAGATGTGGAGGGCGGTGGTCTGGAAGGAACGATTGTCGGGGTCGAACGATTGGGTCATGAGAACCAGGACCTGCTTGGCACTGCAGAACAGGTGGAACCACGACCGGAACAGGTCTTCGGGCAAGAGGGCGTCGGCCACCCGAAAGCGTTCCATGGAGGTATCGCCGATGTGAACGAGATGGTCGCCAATGCGCTCGAGATCTTTCATGCAGCGGTCGAGATGTTGCAGGAACAGAGTCTGGCGTCGTGACAGATAGCCACGAGTGAGACGGCCGAGAAAATCGGTCATGGATTCCCGGACCTGATTGAGGGCGGCTTCGTTGGCCAGGAGGCGGCGATAGGTTTTGCGATGGGGATCCAGGATGAGCTCGCCGTTGAGCATCATGCTGTCCACGCAGATGTTCGCCATGCGGCGCAGTTCGCAGATGACGGCGGCGAGCGCCTGTTCGGGATGGGCCAACAGGCGGGGTTCGAGGAACGAAGGCGTGGGGTCGGGTGCGTGGGGGCGGTACAACCCGACGACGATCCGCCGAAAGAGACCGGTGACGGGCAGCAGCAACAGGGTTGCGGCGACCATGGCGAAGGTGTGCAGGTTGGCGGTTTGTCGCAGCAGATTCCCGGGGGCGGAGGCTTCGCACAGCCGGGCGAACCAGGGCCAGGCGACGAGGACCAAGGCAACGTTGAGCCCATTGAACAAGACGTGGCCGATGGCGACCCGCCGGGCGCCGATCTGCATGGGTAGCGATGCCAGAACCGGCACGATGCAGGTGCCGATGTGGGCCCCGAGAACCACCACCGCGACTTGATCGAATCGGGTGAACACGCCGGCCTTGATGAGGGCAAAGCACAAGCCGATCATGGCGCCGGAGGAGGTGAGGACCGCCGTAAGCAGGGCGGAGATGCCCACGCCGGCCAGCCGCCAGCCCCAGGTTTCGCCCTGCAGGTGCGCCAGAAGGGGGGCCAAGGCTTCGCGGTGCGGGGCGATGCCCGCAGAGATGGTCTCCATCCCCAGGAACAGCAGGCCGAATCCCATCAGCGCATCTCCCAGTCGGCTCCAGCGGGGCGAGGGGAGCAGGGATTTGGCGAGAAAACCGACGCCAATGGCGGCCCAGCCGTAGCTTGCGATGTTGAAGGAAATCAGTTGCATGGAGAGGCTGGTGCCGACGTTGGCGCCGAAGATCGGCGCCATGGCCTGTCCGAGGGTCATGACGCCGGCGTTTACAAAACCGGCCAGCATGGCAATGGCGGCGGCGGAATGCGCGACAAAGCCGGTGGCGATACCGAGGGTTGCGCCATGCAGTCGACTCCGGGTGGCGCGGGTGAGAATCGAGCGCAGCGAGTGGCCGGCGGCGGCCCGAAGGCTTTCGGTCATGAGATGCATGCCATAGATGAACAGGCCCAGCCCGCCCAATACATTGAACACCGTGAAGATCATGACCTGACGATTTCCATTTCCAGTTGGCGGGGTTCGATTGAGCCGGCCGCCATCGACATCCACTCCGACACCTTTGGGCTCCTGTAGGCCATCCGCGTTCAAAAGGCAATCCTGAATGATTCGGACTTCAACTGGCGGATGGGGCCCGGAGGGGATAGGGTAGACCGACATGAATACGATACTTGAAACCACATGGGCCGTGGCGCGACATGCGTGGGCGGTTCTGGGAGAAATGGCGCCATGGGTGCTGGGCGGCTTCCTGGTGGCCGGGGCCTTGTCCCTTTGGCTGAACGCGCGAGTGGTGCGCGATCACTTTGGACGGGGCCGTTGGGGGGCGATTTTCAAAGCAGTGGCCCTGGGCATTCCGTTGCCGGTCTGCTCTTGCGGTGTGATCCCGCTCGGGGCGTCGCTCCGCAAGCACGGGGCGGGCAAGGGGGCCACGTCGGCTTTTCTGATGAGCACGCCACAGACCGGGGTGGACAGCATCGCGGTGACTTACGGAATGATGGGATGGCTTTTCGCGGTGCTTCGGCCCCTGGCGGCGCTGGTGTCCGGCTTGGCTTGCGGGCTGGCGGTCGATGCGTTTGATCGGGATCTTCCGGGGCGCACCGAAGATGGCGAGCCGGAGATCGAGGGGAACGGCCGCCCATGGTGGAGGCGCATGCTGCACAACGGATTTATCGTCCTGCCCCGATCGGTTGGCGGTGCGCTGATCTTTGGCGCCGTGGTCTCGGCCTTGGTCATGACCCTGGTGCCGGAGAACTTTGTGGCCCAGCACATCTCCAGCCCCCTGGTACAAATGGTGCTGACCCTGCTGTTCGCCATCCCCGTGTACATTTGTTCCACTGCGGCGGTCCCCTTTGCGCTGGGGCTGCTGGCGGCGGGGATTTCTCCGGGCGCCGCCATGGCCTTCCTGGTGGGAGGTCCCGGAGTCAGCGCCTCTACGCTTCTGGCCGTGTGGCGTTTGATGGGGTTGCGCAGCACGGTGGTGTATGTGACGGTGCTGATTGCCTGTGCCATCGGATTCGGGCTGCTGGTGGATGCGCTGGTGCCGGCAGGCTGGCTGCCGACCGGCATTCGCGCGGTGGTCGACCATGCGCATTGCGAAGAGGGCATGCCCTGGAGCATGCATGTCCGCGCCTTGCTGTTGGTGGGCGTGGTCCTCTGGGCCAAGCGGCCCCACCGGGCCTGACCAGCGGCCGGCTGACCAGCGGCTTCAGGATCGTCTTGCGCTTGGGGGCCGGACCTGCGATAAGGACGTGGGAGGCAGAGCATGAGCGATATCAAGGTGCGGCAGGCGACGGCGGCGGAGTGCGGGCGGATTGCGGCGTTCAACCGTTCGCTGGCGATGGAAACCGAGGGATTGGCCCTGAACGAGCAAACCGTGGCGGCCGGCGTTCAGGCGTTGATGGGGCATCCGGAACGGGGCTTCTACCTGGTGGCGGAAATCGATGGCGTGCTGGCGGGCGGCCTGTTGATCACCTACGAATGGAGCGACTGGCGCAACCGGATGTTCTGGTGGATTCAAAGTGTGTATGTCCGGCCGGAGCACCGTGGCCATGGCGTCTACAGCGCGCTGTACGCCAAGGTGCGCGAGATGGCCTCGCAGGCCGGCCATGTGTGCGGGTTCCGCCTCTACGTCCAGAAAGGCAATACGCGCGCGCAGGAGGTCTATCGCAACCTCGGCATGGAGGCATCGGACTACGTGGTGTTTGAAGACCTGGCCTGACCGAAACCGTTCGGGCCGGGGGATGCGGAGAGGGAAGATCTGCGCCGGGGCCGGATCCTCTGGGTCGAGCCGTTGGGGAAATTCAGGCGGGCAGGAGCCGCGCCCCGTCGTTGATCCGCAGGGGTTGGTCGGAGTCGTTGCGAACCAGAACGGCGCCCTCGATGCAAACATTGGCTCCAAAGACCACATCGCCTTCCACGCGCAGCGAATCGCAGGCCAGCAGCGAAGGCGGTCCATGGGGAAAGCGCGTTTCGAAGTCGACGATGTGTTTGAAAAAGCGTGGATCCAGAACGATGTCGGGGGGGCCGCCGGAACGGCGAACATCCAGCGAGACGTGGAAGTCATCGCCCAGCACGTATAGATCCGACCGCACGGCCAACAGGTCATCGGTGGTTTTGACGGGGGCAAACCGCGTGCGCGGAACGACCAGCGCGGCGGACTGATCAAAGCAGGCAATGGCCGAGCCCATGGCGGACTCCAGTTGAACCACGGCGGGGGAGTCGGGACGCGTGGGGTCCACGGTCTTGCGATTGACGATCAGGGGCAATTCCGGCAGACCGTCGCAGCCGCGCAGCATGGTGCGCAGGGCCTCCAGATCGATCCACAGGTTGTTGGTATTGAAGAAGCGGTGACGGTGGATGTCCTGGAAGTCTTCCAACTCGTCCTCTGGACATTGCGCCGACTCGCGAAGGATCAGGCGACCCGTTGCGCGGTCGCGCGCGAGGTGTCCGCCCTTGCGGTCGCTGTCGGTCCGGTCCGTGACTTCCATCAGGAAGGGGATCGACTGGCGGGCCAGGTGGCCCAAGATGCCCAGGTGGGGAAGCGCTCCGAGGTTATCGGCATTGGAAACGAAGGCATAGCGAAAGCCGGCGGCCAGGAGGCGGTCGAGCAGCCCCGTGGTCTGCAGCACGTGGTAGATGTCGGCGTGACCGGGCGGGCACCACTCCCGTGCGGGCTCGGCCGGCCAAAGAACGGGTTCTCCGGTGGAAGCGTCCAACTTCGGCACCCGATGCTGCAAGAAGGACAGGGGGAGTCCGTCGGGATTGACAAAGCCGGGATGGCGGGACTCGAGCGCGGACAAGGTATCGGCGTCGGTGGAGAAGCTGTTCATCAGCAACAGAGGGAGTGCCGCGGAGTCGTGGCGGCGCAGAAACTGGATTTGATGAACGATGATGTCCAGGAAGCTCAGGCCGTTCTTGGCGACCATCAGCGACTTGGCCTGTTCCAAGCCCATGCTGGTACCGAGCCCGCCGTTGAGCTTGATGATGACCGTATGCGGAAGGGCCTCCCGGGCGGCAAGGGTATCGTCCAGATCTTCCAGGCGGGGCAGGGGGCCGAGTTCGGCCAGCGAGCCACCGGAGACCGTGCCCGAGCGGCCTAGGGTCATCCACCGGTTTGCGTTCCGCAGAAACGACTCGATGACGAGGCCGGGGGCACCATCCGCGGCCAGGCGGTCGCGGATGCGGGCTTCAATCCCGTGCGCCGCCATCATCCATCTCCGGCACGAAGGGCTCCAGGGTATGTTCCTCCACGACCATTCGAAGCTCCGCCAGTCGTTCTTCGCGCTGCGCCTGCTGCATCTGGTGCAGGCGCATGACCTCGGCGCGCCACTGGGCAGGCGGCAGGGCCATCAGGGGGTCCACTGGCACAAAGGAAGAGACCCCCGGATGCAGTTCATGGAGGAAATAGGTGGCCGATCCCCCGTCAAAACGGAATGAAATTCTGTCGTTTTCAGCGGCGGTGACTTCCGCATTCTGGCGCAGGATTTGCCCATCCGGTCCGGGCAGGATCGGGAAAATGATCTGACGACCTTGAAAGCCCCGGCCCGGGCCGACATCCTGGAGGATGGGGGGGGCGGGGAGGCTGTTGCGGGCGGCGGCCACTCGTTGGGCCATGTGTGCGCGAAGGAGGCGAATCTGCTCATTGGTGCTGGCGACGAGGAATCTCCGCTGGGTGTCGCCCAATTCGCGGACCAAGGTGGCCACTTCATCCAAGGCTTCCAGCGCGGCATCGGACAGATCGGCGTGGGCTTCCGCGCCCGCGAGTTGCACTTTGTCGTGCAGCCGGGCGATCTCCGCTTCCTGTTGCATGGCCAGAGACTGGGACTGTTGGCGGATCAAGCCATAGGCTTCTTCCTGCTCGGCCAGGCGTTCGTTCAGCACCCGGGTTTCGCGGGCAAAATACAGATTGATCCCCAGCAGCAAGAGGATGATCACCAGGATGGACACGCCCGTGGCCGCCTTGATCATCCGCCGCGATTGGGGCAATTCGGGGATTTGAAAGGGGTTGTCGCATTCGGGACACTTGATGATGAACCCGGCGCCCCGCTCATCCACCTCGAGATTGTGGCCGCATTCCGGACAATCAAAATTAATCAGCGCCATGATGACCTTCTTTCCAGCCGCGCGGGACTGAACCTTGCCGCGACATCTGATGCAGGAACCATAACGGCCGCCGGGGACCGCCGCAAGTCCATAAGGCTGATTTCGGGCGAACCCGGGAGGTTAGACACCCTTTTTAAGGGCCTTGGAGAGCACGCCCAGGAAAAGGGCCATCAGCACAATCCCGGCGATGGCGGCACCGATCCATCCGAGCAGCGCCAGGACCGTCATGATCACCCCGGCGATCAAAACGCCAAAGAGGATGGACATCAGGGCATGCGGCAGGCTCAGCCCCATGAGAAAGGCGGCGACGGATCCGGTCCAGGCCCCGGTGACAGGCAGGGGGATGGCCACAAACACGGTCAGGCCGAGCGTCTCGTATTTTTCGACGTCGGCGGTTTTGCGCCGGGTGCGTGCAAACAGCCACTCAAAGAAGGCCTTCCCGATGGGGACCTTCATGCACAGGTTGGAAACCGGCCCCAAGAGCAGGAGGATAAAGGGCACCGGGAGCATGTTGCCCACCACGGCCCAGAGGTAGATGCGTCCGGCCCGGCGGATGTCGTCCAGGCCCAGGCGCGTGCTGCGATCGGTATCCGGAAACAGGACATGCCCGACCGGGATGGCTCCGCGCAGTTCCACAATCGGAAGCGTTGAAATCGTCACGATGGCGAAGTCCCTGGAGAACCCTTCGCCCTGCAGGAACTGGGCAATGGCCTCGCCGATTCGCTCCCCGGTGCCGCGATGGGGGCGTTCCACCGCATTTTCCGCGGAGGCGCGTTCGATGATGATGTCCCGGTCCGGGGCCCATTCCACGGAATCGACCGACTCGGAACCGGCCCGGGCGGCCGCCGGCAGGGAGAGCAGAACCAGCAGGAAGGATTTCAGCAGGAGAGGGATCATGAGTTCGGGTGTTCCTTTTTGATTTTCCTGAAACGACCCAGCATGCGGAAAAACCGCCAAGTGTCAACAAAAGGCCGAACTTTGCTGGTTTCGTCGCCATAGATGGTCTGGATGGGCACGGACCCGATCTTGCAGCCCGCCAGCGACAACCGCAGCAGGATTTCCGACTCCGCTTCAAAGCGACGGAACCGGTCGTCGACGCCGTTTTGAGGAAAGGTCGAACGATGATACAGGCGGAACCCGCACTGGCTGTCAGGCACGAACTGGCCCATGCGGCGGGAGAGCAGATCGGACATGAAGCGATTGACGAACCGCCGCAACCGGGGCATGGCCGTCAGGTTGCCCATGCGGTTGCCCACAATGACCGGGCTGCGCGTGCGGGCATGGGCTTGCAGGAAAGCCGGAATGTCGGAGGGGGCGTGCTGGCCATCGCCATCCAAGGTGATGACCAGATCCGCGCCCGTTTCGCGAGCATGATTGAATCCGGTCACGAGCGCCGCGCCTTTGCCCTGGTTGTGGACATGCTCCAGGACCGTTGCGCCGGCGGCGGCCGCGGCGTCGGCGGTTTCGTCGTCGGATCCGTCGTCGATCACCACGATCTCGGCAGTGGGGCAATAGTCACGAGTCTCCTGGACGACGGCCGCGATGCGATTGCCCTCGCGGTAGGCCGGAATCAACACGCAGATCCTGGGGGCGGGGGGATTCATCGGGGGGGGGCGGCGTTCAGTAGGCGTTCTGGTGGCTGAACAAGGTTTGGACGAGGATTTTGAAATCGAAAGAGAGCGACCAGTTTTCGAGGTAGTACAAATCGTGCTGAACGCGGTCCTCGATCGAGGTATTGCCGCGCAGCCCGTTCACCTGCGCCCAGCCGGTCATGCCGGGCCGGGAGACATGGCGGGTCATGTAGTGGCCGACACCGTCCTTGAACTGTTCCACGAAGTGGGGGCGTTCGGGGCGCGGCCCCACGAGGGACATGTCGCCCTTGAGGACGTTCCAGAACTGCGGTAATTCGTCCAGATTCCACCGGCGCAGGAATTCCCCGATGCGGGTGCGCCGGGGGTCATCGGGCCGGGCCCAAACGGGGCCGGATTCCTGCTCCGCATCCACCGGCATGGTGCGCAGCTTGTAGATGAAAAACGTTCGCCCGGCGACCCCGCAACGAATCTGGCGATAAAATACCGGTCCAGGCGAACTGCGCTTGATCAGTGGCGCGGCGACCAAGACGACCGGCGCGGATATGGCCAGGCCGATCAGCGCCCCGGCGATGTCTTCCAGGCGCTTGAGAACGCGGTTCCAGAAGTGGTCCAAGGGCCAGGCCGCCATGCCGATTAGCGGTATGTCGGCCACATGATTGACCCGAACCCGCGAGGTCAGCACGCCATACAGGTCCGGCACCATGCTGAAGGGAATCAGGTTGCGCTCGCAATGGAACAGGATTTCCGTCAGGCGCTTGTGGGCGATGGTGGTATCCGCCAGGATGATTTCATCGATCTGCTCATCGGCGGCCACTTGTTCCAGCTCGCCGATGTGTCCCTTGACCAATTTGGGCGAGATGGCGGAGGACAGGGTGGTCTCGCTCCCGCCGGGCTCAACGGGCAAGAGGTAGCCGGCGAGTCGCGAGCGCAGGCGCGGCTCGTGTTCCAGGGCGCGTCGGATGCGGGCGGCGAGGTCATCGACCCCGATGATGAGAATCCGGCGGATCGGGGCCGTTCGCCGCGCCCAATGCAGTTCAATCCGGAAGAGCAGGAACCGTTCCAGCACCACCAGCAGCCACACGGTGAAAAAGGCCAGCAGGGCAACGGTACGCGAGTAGGGCGGCCAGTCGGCGGGGCGGACCACGAAGGAGAGCGCCAGCGCGGTGGCGAGGGTGATAGAGACCCCCCGGACGATGCGCGGAAGCTTGTCGCCGAACCGTCCGAGCTGCGGGCGAATATACAGACCAATCTGACGAAAGATGATCACCAGCAGGGGCGAGAGAACCGCCGCGGCGGACAGGTACATGATGCGCGGCGGAAAGATTTCGGTGTGCAGAAGCGGGATCAAACCCGAATCAAAACGGATATAGACCGCCAGCATGACGCCGAAAAAGGCGGCGGCGGCATCCGCGACCCCGGCCAGGAGGCTGCAGAACGCGTCAAAGTTATCCCGTTGGGCTTGCATGATTCGGGGGGGAAGCATACGAAATGCGGCCGCGGCCGACAAGCCAGACAATCGAGCATATCGGTGCGCCGGGGTGCCGGGCGCGTCCCGCAACAATCCAGTTGGCGAATGTCCGGCCGGCGTTCTATGGTGGGGCCATGAATCGCCAGGGGAAAACAGTGGCCGTCGGACTGAGCGGTGGAGTGGACTCCTCCGTGGCGGCGTGGCGGCTGAAGCAGGAGGGGTGGCGCGTAACCGGGCTGACCATGAGCATCTGGGACGGTTCCGTACCCATTCCGGATGCGGGATTTTCGGGTTGCTTTGGGCCGGGGGAGTCGCGGGACCTGGAAGCCGCCAAGACCATGGCGCAACGCATCGGGATCGAGCACCATGTGATTCCGCTGGCCCGGGAGTATCACCAAACCGTGTTGGCCTATTTCCGACAGGAATACTTGGCGGGCCGTACGCCCAATCCCTGCGTTCGGTGCAATCAACTCATGAAGTTCGGCTTTCTGCTGGAGGCGGCCCGGGCCCGGGGGCTGGTATTTGATCGATTCGCCACCGGGCACTATGCCCGGGTCAAGCCGGATGCGCAGACCGGCCGGTGGGGGCTGTGGCGGGGACGGGATCGGGACAAGGATCAGTCGTATTTCCTTTCCCGCCTGCGCCAGGATCAGTTGGGGATGCTCCAGTTTCCCCTGGGCGATCTCACCAAGACGGAGGTGAAGGCGATCGCCCGACAGTTGGGCTGGGACGATCTCGCGGATCGGGAAGAGAGCCAGGATTTCATCGAGTGCAAAGACTACTCGGTTTTGTTTCAGCCGGGCGATGCCCAGCCTGGAGATTTCGTGACACGGGAGGGTCGGGTGCTGGGGCGGCACCAGGGCATCTTCCATTACACGATCGGCCAGCGCAAAGGGTTGAACCTGGGCGGGGGGGGGATCCCGTGGTATGTGGTGGAGATCGAGGCGGCGCGAAACCGCGTGGTGGTCGGGCCAAAAGAGGCCCTGTATGCCGGCCGCCTGGTGGCGACCCAGCTACATCGGGTGGGATGGGCGGAACTGCCTCGCCAGCCGATCCGCTGCGACGTGCAGATCCGCCAGCGGCATCGGGCGGCGCCTGCCGTCGTCGAGCCGGCTGGTGCGGACCGGCTGCAGGCGCAGTTCGACGACCCGCAACTATCGGTGACCCCCGGCCAGATGGCCGTGTTCTATGACGGCGATCTCGTGCTGGCGTCCGGCGTGATCGACAAACCGACATGATGGCGAAACCACATCCGGCCGGACACCGCTCGACGCGCGGATCGGGTCATTTAAGGGGTGTGCAGCGGGCCGGAACCTGCTACAACGACGGCGTGCGGACTGGCCCGGCGCCGGAAGGCGCTGGCCACCCGGTCGAAAAAGGCGGCTGAGCATGAACCTTCGACAGCGATTTGAAAAAATCCAGGCCTTTGTGATGCGCGATGTCTGGAACCTGCCGGGCAGCGAAAAGGGCAGCATGAGCTTTGTCGCCCGCCTGGTGCGGGTGGGGCATCTGCTGTTTCGGGGCTACGTGGATGATGATCTGACCATCCATGCCTCCTCGCTGACCTTCGTGACGCTGACGTCGCTGGTGCCGATTCTGGCGGTTGGTTTTGCCTTGGTGAAGGGCCTGGGCATGGGGGAAGACCAATTGGCCAAGATTGCCGAAATGGAATGGATCGAGCAGATGCCGGAGACCTTCCAGGTCTTCGTGCAGTGGATCCTGGAGATTGTCAATACGACCAATTTTGCGGCGTTGGGGTGGATCGGGCTGTTCTTCTTCGTGCTGACGGCGGTTCTGGTCTTGGCCAACGTCGAAAAGAGTTTCAACCGGGTCTGGGGGGTGGACAAGAACCGCAGCATCCTGCGGCAAATCACCAACTACACCAGCGTGCTGGTGCTGGTGCCGCTGCTGATCGGCGTGGCGGGCGGCTTGAAGGCGCGGCTGGCCATCAGCCAGCAGTTCATGGGGATCGACGCCAACACGTGGGTCCAGAACCTGGCGTCGTTCTGCATCATGTGGCTGGCGATTGGATTTCTATACGTGTTTGTCCCCAACACGCGCGTTCGACTGCGCCCCGCCGCCGTCAGCAGTTTCATCACGACCCTGATCTTCCTGGGCTGGATGCGGGTGTTTGCGGTGATGCAGACGGGGGTGGCGCGCTACAACCTTATCTACGGGGCGTTTGCGGCGGTGCCGGTGTTCCTGTTCTGGATGTACGTGACCTGGGTGATCCTGCTGCTGGGCGCGGAATTTACCTTCGCCATGCAGAACTCGGATACCTTCCAATTGGAAAGCGCGGCGGATTCGGCCAGCAGCCGCTCCCGCATCTTGGTGGCGTTGATGATCCTGCGCCGCGCGGGGTGCGTCATGAAAAGTGAGTCCGGGGTCTTTGATTCCGCGGTTTTTGCCCGGCGCAACAAGGCCCCGATCCGGTTGATCAATGCCGTGGTGGGAACGCTGGTCCGACTGGGCTATCTGGCGCAGGTCGCCAGCCGCGATGCCGGATTCGTGCTGATCCGCGCCCCGGATGCCATCCGGATCCAGGACCTGGTGGGCAAGCTCCTGCGCGAGGGCGGGGGGCATCCGGAAGTCGACGAAAGCATCCGACTGGATGACGCGCTGAAAGAGGTCATGAGCCAGATCGACCGGGGCATGACGCAGGGCTTCGGGGACCTGACGCTGGGCGACATGGTCGCGGCCGGCCCGGATGACGACGCGATGCCTTGATCCGTACCCATGGCCAGCGATTTCGCCCACCAGTTGAATCCGGATCAGTTGCGCGCCGTCACCGCGCCGGACGGTCCCGTGCTGGTGATTGCCGCCGCCGGGACCGGAAAAACCCAGACGCTGACGCATCGCGTGGCCTGGCTGGTGCAGGAGCAAAGCGTCGACCCCCGAAACATCCTGCTGTTGACCTTCACGAACCGGGCGGCGCAGGACATGCTCGAGCGAGCCACCCGACTGGTCGGCGGCGGCCTCAACCGGCTTTGGAGCGGCACCTTTCACCATTCGGCCAACCGGTTGCTTCGGCGCCACGCCGCGCAACTCGGGTATGGCAACGATTACACCATCCTGGACGAGGACGATTCCCTGCGCCTGCTTCGCAACTGCGTAGCCGAGCTGGGACTGAAGGACAAGAAGTTCCCCAAGCCCAAGGTTCTTTCCAGTGTGTTCGGATTGGCGGCCAATCGGGGCGCGGATGTCGTCGAGACCGTCCAGGCGCACTTCGGAGCGCATACCGTTGACGTGGAGAGCGTGCTCCAGGTCCATCAGCTCTATGCCGAGCGCAAGCGCGGGCAGAATGCCATGGATTTCGACGACTTGCTGGTCAACGGCCTGCGCCTGCTGCAAGAGCATCCCCGGGTGGCCGCCACCTACCAGGAACGCATGCGCCATGTGCTGGTGGATGAATACCAGGACACGAATGTCCTTCAGTCCGCTTTCGCCGATGAAATGGCCCGGCGGCATGGCAATCTGTTCGTGGTCGGCGATGATTTTCAGAGCATCTATTCCTGGCGCGGCGCCGACGTGGACAACATCCTCTCCTTTGCCAAGCGCCACCCGGGAGCGACGACCTTCAAGCTGGAAGAGAATTATCGCAGCACGCCGGGCATCCTGGAGGTCGCCAACCAGGTGATTGCCGGCGCGACGGGTCTGTTTTCCAAGACCCTGCGCGCCACCCGTCCAGCCGAAGTGCCGCCGATTCTGGCCCGCCTGTCCGATGGCGGCCACCAGGCCCGGTACGTTGTCGAACGGATCCAGCGACTGCTCGATGCGGGAACGGCCCAGCCGCGGGAAATCGCGATCCTCTACCGCTCCCACTACCAGGCGCTGGAAATGCAACTGGAGCTGTCCCGGACGCAGTTGCATTACGTGGTCGTGAGCGGCGTTCGATTTTTCGAGCAGGCGCATATCAAGGATGTCTGCACCGTGCCGCGCCTGGCGGCGAATCCGGTGGATCAACTGGCCTTTTCGCGCTTGGTGGAGTTGCTCCCCCGGGTGGGACCCAAAAAAGCGCAGTCGCTCTGGAAGGCGCTGGGCGAACACCTGAATCTGCGCGATGCCGCCAAGCGCGCCAAGCTGCTGGAGCTGCTTCCTAAGGAGGCCCAGACTCTTTGGCAGGCGATCATGGACCGGTTGTTCACCGCCGAGGACTCCGCCTCCGCCGTCCTGGAGCGTCCCGATGAGCTGGTCTTCCGATTCACCAAGGCGTTCTACGAAGACTTCGCCGAAAACACCTTTGAAAACGCCCGCAGCCGGCTGGAAGACATCGAAGAGCTCGTCCGGTTTTCGGCCAAATACAAAAACACCGCGGAGTTCCTGGGCGAAATGGCCCTGCTGACTAATCTGGATGCCCAGCAGGATGCCCGCGCCGTGGCGCCCGCGGACGCGATCCGCCTGACGACCGTCCACCAGGCCAAGGGGTTGGAATGGAAGGCCGTGTTCGTGATCTGGCTGGCCGATGGGATGTTTCCCGCCGCCCGCTCGCTGGAGGAACCCGCCAGCGAGTCCGAAGAGCGACGCCTGTTCTATGTGGCCGTCACCCGCGCCAAGGACTATCTCTGGCTCTGCGTGCCGCGCATGCGCAAGAGTCGGGATGGGGGAATCCAATTCTGCGCGCCTTCGCGGTTTGTGGACGAGATTCCATCGGACTTGGTGCAGTCCGAACAACCGGGCGGCTTCAGCAACACCCCGCGGTGGGCGAGGTGGTAGGCGTGCGGGCGGCTGAACGGGGTAGGGGAGGTGGAGAGTCAATCCCCCGCAAGTCTGCCGGCCCCGATTGCACCGGTGGTCTGGATATGGGATGGTTGCGGGCATGAGCGACCTGTTTGAATCGGTTTCTGCCGGAGCGACCGCGCCGGAGCCGCGACGGCCCCTGGCGGCGCGGATGCGCCCGCGGACCCTGGAAGATATTGCCGGCCAAGACCACATGCTGGGGCCCGGCAAACTGCTGCGCCGGGCGATCGAGGCGGATCGTCTCTCCAGCCTGATTCTCTACGGGCCGCCCGGATGCGGCAAAACCACGCTGGCGGAAGTGATCGCGCGGACCACGCGGCGGGCCTTCGACCGGTCCAGCGGCGTCCTCTCGAATGTGGCCGGCCTGCGGAAATCGCTCGAGGCGGCCAAGCAGCGCCGGGTGACGTCGGGTCGCGAAACCATCCTGTTCATCGACGAAATCCATCGCTTCAACAAGGCCCAGCAGGATGTGCTGCTGCCCTATGTGGAGGAGGGGGCGGTGACATTGATCGGGGCCACGACCCACAATCCCTTTTTCTTCATCAACAACCCGCTGGTCTCCCGTAGCCAGATTTTTCAACTCGAGCCCCTGAGTGCCGAAGCGATTCGCCTCTTGATCCAGCGGGCGCTGGCATCGCCGGATGGGCTGGGACATTTGGCCCTTCAGATGGACGACAACGCGATGGACCATCTGGCCGCGGTCTGCGAAGGCGATGCCCGCCGCGCCCTCAACGCGCTGGAGATCGCCGCGCTGACCACCGCACCGGGCGAGGACGGGGTGATCCACCTGACCCGCGCGGTGACGGAAGAAAGCATCCAGAAAAAAGCGGTGGTCTACGACCACGACGAGGACGGTCATTACGACACGATTTCAGCGTTCATCAAAAGCGTGCGCGGATCGGATCCCCATGCGGCGCTGTACTGGCTGGCCAAGATGCTGTACGCGGGGGAGGATCCGCGCTTCATAGCCCGCCGGTTGATCATCCTGGCCAGCGAGGACATCGGCAATGCCGATCCGCGCGGCCTGAGCCTGGCCACCGCCACCCTCGAGGCGGTGGATTTTGTGGGCATGCCCGAGGCCCGGATTGCCCTGGCCCAGGCGACCACCTACCTGGCGACAGCGCCCAAGAGCAATGCCGCCTACATGGGGCTGGAGGCGGCCATGGCGGACGTCAAGGAGGGACGGACTCTGCCGGTCCCGCGTCACCTGCGCAGCACGGGTTCCAAGCGCGCCGCCAAGGCGTTTGGACACGAAGGCTATCAATATGCCCACGATTTCGAGGGACATTTCGTCGACCAGGAATACGTCCCGACCGACCAGATCTACTACCGGCCCACCACACAAGGATACGAGGATGTGATTCGCAAGCGCATCGATCATTGGGACCGGATGCGCCAGGAGGCGCGGGCCCGGAAGTCGGACGTTTCCGGCAAAAAAGCCGAGGCCGGTCCGGAATCCGCCCCCCCCGGCGCCACACCCGGCAACGTGGACAACCGATAGATAGGCTTGATTTGGCGGTTTGGGCGGTATAAGTAGGGGGGGTGGAATGCATGAAAGCGGGAGTCAAATGAAACGGACAAGATGGAGCGCATCGTTCTGTGCCGGCCTGATGGCAGGGTTTGTAGCCTGGTCGGCGGCAGCGACCCCAATGGAATCGTATGTCAGGTTCGATGCCGCCACCTTGCAGCGTAGCCCGCAAAATGCCTGGGCGCGGCCGGTATTATTCAACGATACGCTGCGCGCGGCTCCTTCCGGGCGAAGCACTCGGCTGGATCGTCGGAACTATCTGGCCATGGAACTGGCCCAGGCCGGCACGGTTTGGGTGCCGGAAGAATTGGCGGAACCGTTCCGCGCGCTGGGCGAAGGCGGCACCTACTCGTTTGCGGGAACGGTCGACCAGATCCGCCGCCGCTACTACATCATCGTGAATGCGTGTTATGCCCTGCAGACCCGTGATGATCTGGATGAGCACTGGGTCAACATGCTGGAACCCGGTGCGGCCAAAGCGGAGGAGGTGGCGGACGCCTCCGATGTCGTGATGCAAGCACTCTTGATCGAGGCCCAGAACAACCTCATCCAGATGGCGCGGGAACAGGGTGTCACGGTGGCCCAGTTGATCCAATCCCAGTCCGATGGCGGCCACCGGATCGCCGAACACATTGTCGCGGATTCGCTGCGCGGCAAGCTCCGCGACCGCGGGACCACGGCCGATGAAGTCATGGTTGGCGCCGTGATGGCGCTGCTGGAGAAACAGGCCGTGATGGAACAGGCGGCCCAGGTCGCCGAGGAAATGGCCGCATGGCCAGCGTTGGAACCGGCCCTGCCCGAACCGCCGGATGTGCCCATGGAGGATGTCGCCCTGCTTCGCGAGGAGGATGCGCCTCAGCCGCTGGCCCCGCCGCCGGAAGAAGATCTCCCGCTCCCTTCGGAAGCCGTTGACCCGGATTCCGATGACGAGGTTGTCTACGAAGAGCCAACGTGGGCGGATCTCAAGGAGGAGGATGTGGTTCCAGCCCCCGAGGTGCTGGAACAAGCGGACGAACCCATGCCGCCCCCAACGCCCGCCATCGAGTCGGACCTGGCATCCGAACTCGATGAACTCGAACTGGACGTAGATCATGACCGCCGCCAATGGCTGGAGGATTTGACCGGCCGCTATCCCGAACTCGAGGATATTCCCGATTCGCCGCAGCCGTTGGATATCGCGCCGGAACTCCTGGAGTCGGAGTTGGCGCAGGACTTGGCGGACGAAGAAGAAATCGAGCCCACCACCTTGGGCATGCGGCCGGATGGCGTCGAGGAACAGGGCGAGACCGCAGAATGGGATCGAGACGAGGAGGGGGCGTTCGAGGAGGAGTACACCCCCGAGGACTACGATGTGGTCGCAGCCGAAGAGTCGGATACCCGAGCGGAATGGACACCGGCTGAGACGGACGCCCTGGATGACGGCTACGACGCGGACGGGTACGACTGGGCCGAATATGACGATGAGGAGCTGATCGAGTTCGGGCCGGGCCCGACATTGGACGAAGAAATGGGACGGGCGGCCCTGGAGGACGAGGTCCCGGAATACATCCGTCCGGCCTACGCGCCGACGGATGCCGGGATGAGCGCCTCGCCGCCCACCAGCATGCTGGTCGTGCCCTTGGCCGAGACGCCCGCGGAGGTCGTGCCGTTGGTGAGCATGGAGCCCACCCGGGCCGAATTGGCGCAGCAGCGCAAGGAAGAAGCCCTGGAGCGCCAGGAGCAGGAGCGGCGGGCGCGCGCCGAGGCGGCCCGCATCGCGGCGGCGGAAAAAGCCGCGGCCAGCGAGGAAGCCGCTCGCCTGCGCCAAGAACAACGTGAACAAAGGGCGGAAGCCCGACGGTTGGCCCGGGAAACCAAGCGACTGGCCGCTGAACAAAAGAAGGTCGAACGGGCCAACCGCAAGCTCGAGGCGCGACTGGACCGCGAGGAAGCCGCGGCCCGCCGAGCCGCCGAGACCGAAGCCCGCAAGGAAACGGCGCGGCTGGAAGCCGAGGCGAAGAAGGCGCTCGAGGAGAAGGCCCGCGAATTGGAGCGCCAGCAACGCGAAGCCGTGGCGGCGCGGGAGCAGGCGGAAGCCTTGGCCCGTGAACAAGAGGCGGCTCAGCGCGAACGCGAGGCGGTCGAACGTCGGCTGGCCGAGATGGAAGCGCGTCGGGCGGCCGCCGAAGAGGCGATCCGCGAAGCCGAAGAACGCAAGCAGGCCGAGGTGAAGCGGATCGAAGCCGAAGTGGCCGCCCAGGCGGCGGCGGAACAAGCGGCCCTGGAGCAGCGCATCGCGGAAGAAGCCGCACGCCAGGCGGAGGAAATCCGCATCGCCCAGGAGATCGCCCGCCAGGAGCACATCGCGTCGGCCCAGACGCAAGCGCTGATCCAGGAAGAACGCGCGGCCCGCGAAGCCGCGGAAGCGCGTCTGCGCCAGATGGAACAAGAAATCCGCGAACTGGAAGCCCGCACCCGGGACATCCAGGTGGCCATGGAGCAGCAACAAGAGGCTCCATGGCGAGCCGTGGAGACGCCACCCGCCGCACCCGTGGTCCGTCCTCACGTGGAGCCGGTTCCCGCGGTTGGCGGGACGTGGCCGTCCACGCCCGTGCCGCCCGACGTGTCGCCCCGTGAGCAGCGCCGTCAGGCGGCCGCCACCCGGCGGGCGGAACAACTCGCCGCCCGCGAGGCCGCCGCGGCCGCGAAAGCCCGGGCCGCCGGAAAGGTTCCCGTGGACCCCGACGATCTGCCGGACTGGATGAAGCCGATCCGTTACTAAGCGCTGAACCAACGTCGACCCATGCAACACCGATTTTCCATGCTGTGGAAAAATCCAGACAAAAGTTTCCATGGCGTGGAAAACGCCGACCGGCGACATGATTGATGTCGATCACGCCTATGCGGTCATCATGGCCGGCGGCAAAGGCGAGCGATTTTGGCCGCTGAGCACGTCGCGCCGTCCCAAGCAACTGCTATCGCTGGCGGGGGGGCGGCCGCTGATCCTGCAGGCTGTCGACCGGTTGGCGGGCGTGGTCCCGCCGGAGCGCATTCTGATTGTTACCAGTGAATCCCTGGTGGCGCCGATTCGCGACATGCTGGGGGAGGGGAGTGCGGTCGGCATCCTGGGCGAACCCGTGGGACGAGACACCGCCGCGGCGATTGCCGCCGGTGCGGCCTGGATCCGCGCGCGCGATCCCGCGGCCGTGTTCTGCGTGCTGACCGCCGACCACATCATCGGCGATCTCGACCTCTTTCGCCAAACCCTCCGCGAGGGCTTGCGGTTGTGCGCCAGCGAGGATGTCTTGATGACGATTGGGATTCCGCCCACTGAACCCAGCAGTGCGTACGGATACATTGAAGCCGGCGAGGTCTATCGCACGACCCAATCCATCGAGTTTCTCCGCGTTCGGCGGTTCGTGGAAAAGCCGGACCGGGCGACGGCGGAGACCTATTTGGCCAGCGGTCGCCATGCCTGGAATTCCGGGATGTTTATCTGGTCCATTGCCAGCCTGGAACGGGCGTTCAGTCGGCATGCGCCGGAATTGGCGGAGTGCATGGCCCGATGGTCGACCCATGCGAATCCGGCGGACTTTCAGCAAGCCCTGGAACAGGATTTTCCGGGACTGGCCAAGATTTCGATTGATTACGCCGTGATGGAGAAGGCGCAGAATGTGGTGATGTGCCAGGGGCGGTTCGCCTGGGACGATGTGGGATCCTGGCCAGCCTTGGAGTCCCATTTGCCGCGGGATGATCAGCGCAATGCCGTTCAAGGCGACGCGGCGATCCACGCGGGGAAACGCAACATTGTCGTGAGCGAGGGACGACTGACCGCACTGGTGGGCGTGAGCGACCTGGTGGTGGTTCAAGCCGACGGCGTAACGCTCGTTTGCGCCAAAGATCGATCCCAGGATATCAAGAGGCTTCTGGCGGAATTGCGAAAAGATCCTGAGCGAAAGAACCTGCTCTAAGAACAACAACCCAACCCATAGGAGAAACCCCATGAAATATCTGTGCACCGTGTGTGGCTATGTCTATGACCCCGAACTGGGCGATCCCGACAGCGGAATCGAGCCCGGGACGGCCTTCGAAGACATTCCGGATTCCTGGGTCTGCCCGGTTTGCGGCGTCGGCAAGGATTCCTTCGTCGCGCAAGAGTAAGAACACGCGATCGCTCGCGCCGGTTTCGCTTGAGAGAGCGAAGCCGGCGCTTTTTGTTGAATTCAATAACCCATCCGCCCATCTGCCTTACATAATGTCGCATAATACATATTATGTTACATTATGGGGTACGGGAACCGCTATATATGGTAGGCAGAACCGTGAGGACGCGGATTTCGACCCGACAATAACTTGTTGAGCATCGGGCAAGAGATCCCGATGATCATCCCTCCTTTGAACGCCTCTTTGTCGTTCCGGGACTCAATCGGGTATCGGGTATGTGCCGACGAGGAAATGTGGAACCTCCGGTCGCCCGGGTTCGTTTGGCAAGATCCCCGGAGCCTAGCGGACCAGGGCGAGACTCAGGGCCGGCCAGTATGTGATGAGGAGCAGGACTCCGAGCATGAGCCCCATCAGGGTCAGCGAGGCGGCGGCGAGTTTCATGAGCGGTCGGTTCAGGCGCATGGCCGCAATGAACAGGTTCATCCCGACCGGTGGCGTGCTGTAGCCGATGGCCAGATTGGCCAGGAAGATGATCGCCAGGTGGACCGGATCGATTCCGTAGCGCAGGGCCAGGGGGGCCAGCAGCGGAACGATCACGATCGTGGCAGTATAGATATCCATGATGCACCCGACCCCCAATAGGAAGACATTCAGGGTGATCAGGAATACAATCGGATGTTGGATCCGCCCCCCTACCCACTCGAGGATGAGTTGGGGGACTTCTTCGAAGATCAGGAAATTCGTGATGGCCATGCCCATGCCGAGGATGAGCAGGACGCCGCCGACCAGGACTACGGTATCGCGAATCAACACGGTGAGTTTTCGGAGAGGAATTTCGCGATAGACCAGCACTTCGATGATGAGGACATAGGCGGCGGTAATGACGGCCGCTTCGCTGGCCACGAGGAATCCGCTGTAGATGCCTCCGAGCACCACAAACGGCAGGGGCAATTCCCACTTGGCCGCCCAGAGGGCGGCGCCCAACTCGCGCGCTTGAAATGCGTGGCGTGGAATGCGCGCATGGATGCCGGCCCAGATGCCATAGCCGCAGAGGGCCGCCAGCGCGACCAGCCCCGGCAGCACCCCGGCGCGGAAGATCGCCTCAATCGTGACTTCGGCCGAGATGGGTTGGGCAATGATGGCATAGAGGATGAGCGGGAGGCTGGGAACGAACAGCACGCCCATGTTGCCGCCGGTGGTCACCAGGCCGAGGGCGGCTTTTTCCCGGTATCCATCCTTGAGCAACGCGGGAAGCAGCAGTCCCCCCAGGGCGACGATGGTTACGCCCGAAGCACCGGTGAAGGCGGTCATGAAGGTGCAGGTGACAATGCACACCATCGCCAATCCGCCGGGCATCCAGCCAAACGCCGCGCGCGTAATTCGCAGGAGGCGCTCGGACGCACGGCTGCCGGCCAGGACATAGCCGGCCAGGGCGAACATCGGCAGCGCTTGCAGCATGGGCATGTGCACCAGGCGGGTCAGTTCCCCAATGACGATGGCGAAGTCCATGCCGCTGGATTGGTAGGCAATCATGGCCAGCGCGGCGAAAACCACGAACATCGGCGCGCCCAGCAGGGCGAAAACCAGCACCAACCCCGTCATGCCTCTACCCTCCCCTCGCCCGGCAATCCTTCCGCCTCGGGCGAAGGCAGCCAGGCGGTTGGAACCAAGGCGCGCAGGGCGAAGCGCAGGGCCATCAGCCAGCAGGCGACGGGGATGACCCCGTAGTATTTCCAGACGGGCCAGCCGAGGAGTTCGCCCATGCCCATGTCGCGTTGGAAGCCGACATAGCGGCCCGCCGCCCAGGCCAGCACGCCGCACACCACGGCGGCAAAGAGCGAAGTCGCCCGGCCGATCCAGACGGACCATTTCCGCGGGAGCAGCGCGGTGGCCAGATCAATGGCCAAGTGGCGGCCCAGTCCCGCCGCGGCCAGCGCGCCCAGCATGGTCAGCCACAGCAGGCCCATCCCCAGCAGCGGCTCCGCCCAGGGAAATCCGGTTTTCCAGAGATTGCGAAGGAGGATCTGCAAGGCGGCCAGCACGACCATGCTGGACATGAACAGCGCGAGGAATCCGCGCTCGAGCCGATCCATCCACCGGCGGCCGAACTCGAACGTTCTCCGGGGCCAGCCGCTCATGAGTCGCGCAGGCCCCGGACGATCTCCTGCAGGCGATCCCAGGCCTTGACGGAAAACGTGCGCCCCTTGACCTTTTCGATGGCGATCGTGGCAATGCGCTCGAAGTCCGCCCGGACCCCATCGGTTTCCGGGACCGGCTGGACGCCCTGCTCGCGCATGAACGCCAGCGCTTCGAGATCGCTCTTGCGGACCTTGGGGGTCAGCAGCCGGCAGTGCTTGTCAAAGGCCTCTTGGACGACGGCCTGGTGCTGCGGGGGAATCATTCGCCAGCCGGCGGCCGAGAGGAACACGCCGCCGATGGAATAGGTCAGGCGCATTTCGTTGTAATAGCGCACGCGCGTGTGCCACTGGACCGCGACGGCCGCCGTGGGCGGTCCAAACACGGTTTCCAGGGCGCCGGTTTGCAATGCGGGCAGCACATCCGTGACATTGGCGGGGATGGTGGCGACGTTGCCGGCGGAAAAAAGTTCCATCATCGTCGGCGAATCCAATCCCCAGACCCGCGTGCCGCGCAGATCGGACAGGCTGGCGACCGGCTTGGTGCCGTAGGCGTAGCTGAACCCGACTTCGGTCCAGCCCATGGCCTCGAATCCATTGGCGCGTGCGCTTTCATCGAGAATCTCGCGCATGCCGTCGAGAGCGGCATCGACTTCCTCGTAGTTGCGGAGAGCCATGGGAAACATCAAGGCATCGGCATCCGGGCAGATCACGCCGATCGCATAGCCCATGAATCCGCCGCCGTGGAGCTGCCCCATGCGGATTTTCGAAAGCACATCGCGTTCCGACCCCATGATGCCGCCGGGATAAATGCGAACGCGGACGGCGTTGGCGGTGGCGGTTTCAATCTCGGCCTTGGCGTCGTTCAGCGCCTGCATCCAGATGCTGCCCTCCGGAGCCAGGGTGGCCACGTTCAATCGCACCTGGGCATTCGCGGGCAAGAGGGCCAGCAGCAACGCCGCCAGCAGGACAACGACAAGGATGGGATCGCGGGTCATGGGGAATTCCTTTGGGCTAGAACAACTCTTCCATCTGGTCCAGCAGCGCGCGGGCCCGTTGTTTGGCAACCGAATTCATCAGGGTGTACTCGGGGGCCTGCGGGTCGGCCTCGAGCACCGCCTGGAGGGTTGAGCGAAACAGATCCTCATCGAAGGCATAGCGGGCATAGAACTCGGCGAAGACGACCCGATTCAACAGATAGTCGGGACCGGCGATTGCCATGCTGTGTTCGAAGTGCGCGCGGGCCTTATCGAGATCGCGCCCGCCGCCCGGGGGCATGACGGTGCTGTAGATGCCGTAAAACTGGTCCAGCGCGCCCTGTCGGATATCGGGATCCAGTTGGCGCACCCGTTCCATCATGGCCAGTACGCGGGGCATCTGGCCGAAGGCCGCCGGGGAGTCCGCGCTGGCGGTAATCCAAAACGCCCATGCGGTGGCGGTCGTCAGCAGGGCGTGGGCATCGCGCTTGCGAAAATGGCCCAGGGCGCGCTCAAAGTCATCGATGGACCCCTCGAGCGCGGCCGCAAAATGCTTGTTCCGCGAAAGCGCCAAGAGCCCGTAATCGCGGGCTTTCTGGTACATGGAGCGGGAACGGCGGCCCTTCTCGACAAAGGCGGTGGCATAGGCCAGTTGCGCCTCCGCCGCGGCCAGGAGAATGGTGGGATTGCCGGGATGCCCCTCGGCCATGGCGTCGAGCATCAGCAGGAAGGCCGGTGCGCCGTCGCGAACCAGTTCCACATCGCTTTGGCGCATCAGGCCGTCGGATAGCTGCGTGGCCACGGGGGCGGCCACCCGGGCCGCACCCTTGCGGACCAGCACGCAGCCGCCGGAAAGCGTCGAAACGCCCAGGACCAACAGAATGGGAATGAATCGAGACGTCATCATGATGAAGGCGTCCCTGTATACCCCCGCCCCTCTCCGATCACAAGAAAAAAGGCCGCGATGGAGGATCCGCGAACGGCTGTCCCCGCCTACGATTCCAGCAGGCCCGGGAAAGCCGTCCGGACGCGCTCGAGAGTCTCTGGCTCGATCGCATTGGATCGCAAGATCTTCAGCAGCGCGATCAGGTCATCCCCGGAAACCTGGAAGGGCTCCTTGCGTTTCTGGAGGCGTTTGACGGCGGTCCGGTAGTTCAGCGGTCGCGGGGTGCCGGAACGCTCCTTGTTTTTGCCTTCGGCCAATTTGGCATCGACCACGGCACGCTCCTCGCCCGGCGGCGCCGAAAGCGCCGCCTTGCAGATGGCTTTGGCCCGGGCCCAGGTGATTTCTCCACTCTCGAGAAGCCGACGTACGCGCGGATCCATGCTCGGCGCATAGTGCAGGATGTCTTCAATCCAGCCCTCGCCCTTGTCGAGAAAACGCGCAATGCGCCCCTTGTCCCAGTTGGCATTGGACATGAACACGATGGCATCAAAGTAGTCGGTGATGCGCGCATCCAGCCGGTCGGCGTTGAGCTTGAGGTTCAACGCCTGGATTTCGTCCAGATCCCCGTGAACCACGCGCACATCGATTCGATCGAAGTAGCCGGGGTGGCGCGCCCGGATGCGCCGGATCGCGGCATGCCGGTGGAAACCGCCCACGAGGAAGAACTCGCCCGGATTGCGTTCCCAGACCACGATCGGTTCGAGCAACCCGTTGCGCAGGATGTCCTCGGCATAGTGTTCCACCTTGGCCTCCTGCAAGGGGCGATGGTTCGCCACCGAGGGATGCAAGTGAACCTGGTCGAAGGAAACATAGTCGAATCGTTTGGTGGTGAGCATCGGTCAATCCTTTTCGGGCTGGTTTTCGGCGCACTCTACCGGTTTGCCCGGGTTCGCAAAGAATATTTTGATACGCCTCTCGCGAAGGACCCCGGAAACGCGGCGTGGATGGCCGACCGGGCGGTCCCCCGGTTGGATCGGACAGGAAATCGTCTTTACTATTTTGCTTCCGGCCCGTTAAATCCCACCCAAACCAGACGAGAAGGAACCGGCCGTTATGAGACGAAAAACAGGGTTGACCGTTGTAGAAGTCACCATCGTGGTGGCGATTCTGGCGTTGTTGGCCGCCATCGCCCTGCCAGCCTTCTTCCAGAATCGGCAGAAGCGCCACGCGGCCCGGTGCGGGATGCAACTGGATGGCATCGCCCAGGCCTGCCGGCGCTACGCCGGCGAGGTGGGCGGATTCCCCCGCCAACTCGGCGACCTGGTCCCCGCCTATCTGACCGAGGTCCCCTCCTGCCCATCGGGCGGCGCCTACACCCTGGGAACCCCCGAGGGGGATCCGCCCGTCTGTTCCATCCCCGACCATCACCTCTAATCCCGGAAACGAGCCCACCATGAAGAAACCCCGTTATCGTCGAATCCTGTTGAAACTCAGCGGCGAAGTCCTGCGCGACGCCAGCCGGGGCGAATGCCTGTCGGACGAAATCCTGGCGTCCATGGCAGACCAGATCCGCCGCGTGGCGCAACTGGGCGTGCAGGTGGGCGTGGTGATCGGCGGCGGCAACATTTTCCGCGGATTGAAGGGGCAGGACCGCGGCTTTGGGCGAACGCACGGCGACAACATGGGCATGCTGGCCACGTTGATCAACAGCCTGGCGCTCCAATCGGCCCTGGAGTCGGCCGGGATGAGGGCCGTTGCGCTTTCCGCCACCCCGCTGCCGGCGTTTTGCGAATTGTTCACGGTACGCCGGGCGTTGGCGCACCTGGACGACGGGGCGGTGGTGCTGATCGGCGGAGGAACCGGCAATCCCTTTTTCACCACCGACAGCGCGGCCGCGCTGCGCGCGGCGGAAATCGGCGCCGACGCGCTGTTGAAGGCGACCAAAGTGGATGGCATCTACGATGCGGATCCCGTCCTGAATCCCAAGGCCGTCAAGTTTGACCGGCTGACCTATTCCGAAGCCCTGGCCCGCCGACTCAAGGTGATGGACTCCGCCGCCTTTTCCCTTTGCATGGACAGCCAGATTCCGATAGTGGTCTTTGATTTCTTCAAGCGCGGCGAGCTGCTGCGCGTGGTGCGCGGCGAGAAGGCCGGCACCCTTGTCAGCGGCTGAAACGAAGCAGAAAGGAACCGACATGTACGATTCAACCGACGACATTCTTCTGGAAGCCGAAGACAAGATGGAGAAGACCCTGGGGCATCTGCAACAGGGGCTTTCCGGCCTGCGTACCGGCAAGGCGTCCACGGGCCTGGTCGACCAGATCAACGTGGACTGCTACGGGACCCAGACCCGCCTGAACCAGATGGCGCTGATCAGCACCCCGGAACCCCGCCTGATCGTCATCAAGCCCTATGATCCCTCGACCCTGCCGGCCATCGAAAAGGGAATCCTCGCGGCCAATGTCGGCGTTACGCCGCTGAATGACGGCCGCATCATCCGGGTGCCGATTCCCGAGTTGAGCGAAGAACGCCGCAGGGAATTGGTCAAGGTCGCCGGGCGACTGGGCGAAGAGGCGCGCGTCGCCCTTCGCGCGGTCCGGCGCGACGCCAACGAAGCCATCAAGGCGATGCAAAAGGCCTCGACCATCAGCGAGGACGACCGGGACCTCGCGCTCGAGGAAATCCAAAAGCTTGTCGACGAGAATGTCCGCAAGGCCGATGAACTGGTGGCGGCCAAGGAAACCGACGTCATGGCCGTCTAGCGGCCATGCGATCCCGCAAGCGCAAATCCCCCCTGCGCCACCTGATCTGGATCCTTCCGCTGCTGGTGCTGGATTTTTACTTGTTTCGCTGGCTGGCATTGCGCCAGGGCGGATGCCGTCCCACCCCCACCCCGGTCCCGCTCGTGGTGCCCGAGGTGGAGGAGGCCGCTCCGCCTCCCGTCTGGCAAGCGATGGTGCCGCCGACTCCGCAGACCAACCTCCTGAACCCGGATGAGCCCGGGGTCCTGATGGCCACGGCATCGGGGCGGCTGGAGTCGGCCAAGTTCGGCAGTACGCGAACCGGAAAGGTGGGCAGCCGCTTTGTGGCCCGGTTCCACGAAGGCGTCGATATCGGCCCCACGGAACGCGATCGGCGCGGCGTCGCGACGGATTCCATTTTCGCGGTGGCGGCGGGCCGCGTGGCGTTTGTCAACAACAGCGGCGGCAGCTCCACCTATGGCAAGTACGTGGTGGTGGAGCATGAAGATCCATCCCTGGGCCTGGTGGAGCGGCGCGATGGCTCGACGGAACCCGCGGTGGTGTATACCCTCTACGCCCATCTGGCCGATGTCCGTCTACTGCTCCGCCCCGGCCAAACCGTTGCCGCGGGCGATCTCCTCGGCACCATGGGCACGACCAGCAGCATCAAGTCCGCCATCCCCTCCGATCGAGCCCATCTGCACTGGGAAATCGGCGTGATGCTCCATTCCCGATACGATGCCCAGTCCCGCGAACTGAAACTGGCCAACCAGTTCGGCAACTACAATGGAAACAACCTGTTTGGATTTGATCCACTGGACTTCTATGCCGCCCATGTCCGCGATCCCGGCCTGACGATGGCCACCTATTTGGCCTCGGTTCCACCCGCCTACGAGGTGCTGATTCGAGGCCGATTCCCCGACTACTTCCGCCGCTTTCCCGGACTGTGGAAGGGAGCGGCCCACGATGGCGGCCCGATGCGCCTGACCGTTTCCGAATCCGGCGCCCCCCTCTCGGGCCGGAATGCCACGCCGCGGGAAATCGATATCCTGGGCAACCGCCGCCAAGCCGTGCTCAAGGTCCATCCCGATGTGCTGGGGCGAAATGGGCGGGCCTTCATTGCCCCATCCGGCGGCTCGTGGGATTTTACCCCTCGCGGACGCCAATGGGTCGACCACCTGCTGTATTGACGTCGCGCCAAGACCAAAGGACCCCGCCGGTGGACGCCGCTGGCGCCAACTTCCTTGCGATGCGATGCCGGTGGATTGGACGGCCTATGGCGCCGACTTTGGGCATGGCTTTTGGAGTTTGACATCCCCTACCCCTTTGACCCAGAATGCGCCCACAACCGTTTTGGAGGATTTTATGGCGAAGTTGTTAAAGCCGCTTGTCGTGATTGTGTTGCTGCTGGCCTTGGTTGGCCTTAGCTTGCAAGCCTTTGTGCTCTTTCCCAAGCGCACGCTGATCAAGGAACGCACCCAGAAACTGGAGGGCGGCGTGACCCGCGTCGTCCAGACCCTGCGCGGATCGCTCTCGGAAGAGGCCCAGCAGGCGGCCCAATTCAATCCCAGGCAATTGGTCGTTGATCACAAGGATCGGCTGCCCCAACTGGATACCGAACTGAACCGGGCCAACGTGGTCGCCGACGCCGTTCTGCGCGGCTGGGAAGACACCAAGACGGATTTGGAAAACACCCGGCAGGACCTCGAGAACACCCGCGCGGAACTCGAGCGCACCCAGGCGCAGCTTGAAGAGGCGCGCAGCCAGATCGTCCAACTCAACGATATCATTCGCGCCAAGGACCAGGAACTGCAGGACAAGGATCGCCAGATCGCCTCCTTGCAGGACGAAAAGGCCGGACTGGAATTCCAGGTGTCTGACCTGACCGACCGGATGGGCGACATGCAGGACCAAATGGCCGGGCTGGAAGAAGAAAAGAACATGCTGGAACTGCTGCTGGCCAAGTGCGAAGGCGAACGCGGCGACATCACCATGGCCCAGGGCACCTCCGGCGTGGTGCTGTACGCCAACCCGGAATGGAACTTCGTGGTGATCGATGTCGGCTCGACCGCCGGCGCCCAGGCGACCGCCGAAATGATTGTCCACCGCGGCGACACGATGGTTGGCAAAATCCAGATTACCAACGTCCGCGAAAGCGTATCCATCGCCGACGTGCTGCCTGAATTCCAGATGGAAGAAATCCGGGAGGGCGATCATGTTCTCTTCTAGCGGATTATCGGTCCTGACCCTGGTGGCGGTTCTCCTGCTGGCGGCCGTGGTCGGGTTGCAGATCGCCGAGACCTCGTTCTACAGCGCGGTCCCCTCGCTCTGGCCATGAGGTCATTTGTGATGCGGACCGCGCTGGGGTTCGCCCTGGCCCTGCTGCTGGCCGGCTGCGCCACCACCGACCGCGAGTCGGACCTGCCCTGGAACATGACCCAGCCCTGGGAGACGGCCCCCAGCCTGCCGTTCTCGGCCACGGGCAGCGGATTCTAAGACGCGCTACAGTTCATCCATCTGCCCGGCCACGGGGAGGGTCTGGGCGGATTCGTAGCGAATATCCAGCCGCGGCGTGGCATAGCGCAGATCCAGCCGCAGGTCGATGTCGTGAATGTCCCGGGCGAACGGCCAACGGGCGGCGCGCACCGCGACCAACGGCTCCGAGGCGTCGGCCGAGCGTTGCTCCTGAATGCTGCGGCGGGCCTGGTTCGCCAGGTCGATCGCCTCTTGCTTCCACGTGCGCAACTCGCGCAAGTCGCGTTCATAAGGCGCCAGGCCGCGCGCCACCATCTCGGCCCGGTTCTGCCAGCGTTCATAGCGTTTTTCCAGAAGGGTTCGCTGGCGGCGGATGCGCTCCTGGGCCTCGGCGATTTCCAGATCGTACTGTTTCGTCAATTCGTCCTGGTGTCGCAAATGCCGCTGCAAGATCGTGGTGTCGCGCGGAACGTGGAGGGTGCGCTCGACCGGCTCCCCGTAGCGGATGCGCAATTGTTCCCGCAGGAAAAGGAAGCGCCGTTGGGCCTGGGCCACGGAGAGCGGCGGAATCTGTTCGCCGGTCGGATCGGAAAAGGAGAGCCGGGCGCGGACAAGCCGATCCTGCACGAACGAATAGGTGAGCAGGCAGGGCAATTCCAGGGTGGTCGTGGAATACAGCAATCCCCGATCCGTTTTCCGCAAGGGCCGGATCATTTCGGCGTCGAGCACCTCGGCCATGGACATGCCCCAGCGCGTGCGCCGGAAATAAAATTCCTCCGGCGGAGGGGCGTGCTCCTCTTCCGGGAGGGGCGCGGGCATCTCCGGCCACTCGAAGGTCGCTTCCACCGTCCAAACGGGATCCTCCTCCGCCTCCTCGGGCCAAACCGCCTCGGGCGGGGGGGGGAGAACATCCTCCACAATCCCGGGATCTGCCGCCGCTGCCAATTCTTCGGCATGTTGAACCGCCGGCGCGGGCAAAAACCACATCGCCAGCCGAAACAACACCGCCAGCGAAGCCGCCACGAACAACACCCATGCCCATTTCATCTCATTCATGATCCGCTTCCTGCTTCGTATTCCTAGCATACACCCGCATGAATCGAAAAGCCCGATTGCCCCGAATCCCGGGACCATCCCCGGGCAACGGTCCTTGGCTCAAACCGTTGCTCAAATGCAGTTGCCATGGGTGGCCCCCCACCCTATCCTATCCCCCATGAACACGAAGGTCATTCTGCTGTTGTGCATGTCATGGGTCCTGGCGGCGGGTCAAGCGTCGGGTGAAACCCCGCCCCCGGCGGTCAACGCAAAGGCGCCCGTCTACGTCATTCCCGTCCGGGGGCAGATCGAAGGCGCCCTGCTCTATGTGCTGCGCCGCGGCCTGGCGGAGGCCGAGCGCAATCAGGCCGCCGCGGTGCTGCTGGTCATGGATACGCCCGGCGGCACGTTGAGCGCGGCCAGCGATATCGTTCGATCCATCCAGGCATCCAAAACCCCCGTGCATACGTTCGTTGAAAAACAGGCACTTTCCGCCGGGGCCATCATCGCGCTGTCCACCCGCACGATCTACATGGCGCCCGGCTCGGTCATTGGCGACGCCCTGCCCATCCTGATGTCGCCCATGGGCGGCATCCAGGAAATGTCGGAGGGCGTCGAAGAAAAAGCGGTTTCGGCGGTATCCGCCCTGGTGCGATCCGCCGCGCAAGCCGCCGGCCACGATCCGGAACTGGCGGAAAAAATGGTGCGCCGCGAGCTGGAGTATTCCATCGGCGACGAGGTCATCAGTCCGGCGGGACAGTTGCTGACCCTGACCGCGGAAGAAGCGGCGCGCCCCGGCCCCGTCGAAGGCCGCCCGCTGCTGTCGTCGGGAACGCATCCGGATGCCGAAGCGGTCATCGAGGCGCTGGGCCTGAGCGGGCATCCCGTGATGGAAATGGAAGTCACGCCGGCCGAGCGCATCGCGCGCTTGATCGCGGCGGCCGCCCCGATCCTCATGATGCTGGGGTTTCTGGGAATCTATATCGAGTTCCGGACCCCCGGCATCGGGTTGCCGGGCATGCTGGGCGTGTTCTGCCTGGTCCTTTTCTTCTGGGGGCACCACATCGCCGGGCTTGCCGGAATGGAAGACCTGATTCTCTTTGCGGTGGGCGTTCTTCTTCTGCTTCTCGAACTGCTGGTCATTCCGGGCTTTGGCATTACCGGGCTGCTGGGAATCGTCCTGATTTTCCTCTCGCTGGTCGGCGCCATGACGCGCATGACGCCTGGCGGCCCATGGTTGCCCACCTGGCCGGATATCCAGATCCCGGTCTACAAGCTCGCGCTGTCGCTGGTGGGAACCGGCGCCGGCATTCTGCTGCTGAGCCGGTATCTGCCGCGCAGCCGACTGTTCAACCGGTTGGCGCTGTCGGCGGCCACATCGGCGGCCGAGGGCTACACCGCCTCCCCCGACACATCCAGGTGGGTGGGCAAAACCGGCACCACCCTGACGCCGCTGCATCCGTCCGGCGCCGCGCGCATGGATGGGGAGCGCCTGGATGTGGTGACTTCCGGCGAGTTTCTGGATGCCGGGGTTCCCGTCCGGATCGTGGAAGCCCACGGCAGTCGAATCGTCGTGGCCCAAGAAGACCCCGCTGGTGGCGCGCCAACGGAACCGGGAGAGCCGCATGGATCGTAGACACTTTCTCCAACACTCGGTGGCCGCCGTTGCCGGAGCGGCCCTGGGCGTTCGCCGGCTGTTCGCCGAGACGGTCGCCCCGGTGTCGCGGGTGGTGGCGGTCCACGGAACCGATATCCCGGGCATGTTGTCACGCGGCGTGGAAGCCCTCGGGGGGTGGCCCGCGTTCATTCGTGCGGGGAAACCGGCCACGCTCAAGCCCAACATCGCCTGGGCCTCCACCCCCGCACAGGCCGCCAACACCAACCCAGTTCTGGTGGAAGCCTGCATCCGCGCCTGCCAGCAGGCGGGAGCGAACTCGGTTGTTCTTCCTGAGAACCCCTGCTCCCCCGCCCGCAACAGTTTTGAAATGAGCGGGATGTCCGCCGTGGCGAAACGCACCGGGGCCCAGCTCTACGCGCTGGAGAGCGATGCCGACTTCGTGAACATTCCCGTTCCCCGCGGAACGGTTCTCCGGCAGGTCGAGGTCGCTCGCGATGTTTTGCAGACGGGCTGCCTGATCAACATGCCCGTGGCCAAGACCCACGGCGGCGCCGGGCTGACCCTCAGCATGAAAAACTGGCTGGGGTCGGTTCGCGACCGGGGATTCTTCCACCGCGAGGGCTTGAACGAATGCATTGTCGACTGCAATACGGTGATTCGGGCCAATTTGATCATCGTGGACGCCCTGCGGATCATGACCACCAACGGGCCACGCGGCCCCGGGCGTCTGGAGGCCAAGGACCAGCTTGTATTCGGGACGGATCCCGTGGCCGTCGACGCCTATTGCGCCACGCTGTTCGACCGCGAGCCATTTGACATTGCCCACATCCGCCTGGCGCATGAACGCAACCTGGGGTGCGGCGATCTTTCGCGGGTGGCGGTCGATCATCTCAGGGCATGATGCGGCGGATCGTGCGCATCCTGGCCTTCGGGGTGGCCGCGAGTCTCGCGCTGCGGCTGGCGCCCTGGCCGCCGGCGGCCGGCGCCTACCTGTCGCTGAGTCCTTTGCTGGGGATGCTCGGCGCGCTGGCCGTCCGTGCGGTTACGGCGTGGACTCTGGTATCCGTGGCGGTGCTTGTGCTCGTCTGGCTTCGCCCCCGCTGGTTTTGCCGCTACCTCTGTCCGGTCGGACTGATCACCGAATCCGCCGGCCGGCTGAACCCGTGCGCCCGCGGCCGGTTTGCCCGTTTCCCCATGATCGGCCGCTGGCTGCTGTGGCTCATGATCGGTGGAGCGATTCTGGGATATCCCGTGTTTATCTGGCTGGACCCCTTGTCGCTTTTCAATGGATTTGTTTCGGCCTGGCGCAGCCCGGTCTCGCCCATCTCACTGGCCCTGGCCATGGGAATTCCCGCGGCGGTCGTGATCAGTCTTCTCTGGCCACAGGCCTGGTGCCATCGGATCTGTCCATTGGGCGCGGCCCAGGACCTGTTGATCAAGGCCAGGCAAGGATGGAAACGATCCCGTCCCCCGCCCTCGTCGGATCGATCGATTTCCAGCTTTCGACTGGATTTCACCCGACGAGGGTTTCTGGGCGTGGTGGGCGGAGGCATGGCGGCATTGGCGCTGCGCCGCACCGCCCGCGGGCGCCCCTTGCCGATTCGACCGCCGGGGGCCTGCGACGCCGAACGCTTTGCCGGGCTTTGCGCCCGCTGCGGGGCCTGTATCCGGGCGTGTCCCCCGGGCATTCTCAAGCCCGATCTGGGGCAGAGCGGATGGACGGGCTGGTTGAGCCCCGTGGTCGACTATTCCGATTCCTACTGTTTTGAGTTTTGCAACGCCTGCACCCAGGTCTGTCCGACGGGCGCCATCCGCCGCCTGGCCCTCGAGACCAAGCGCAACCGATCCATCGGACTGGCAACCGTGGACCGCAACCGGTGCATTGCCTGGAGCCGCGGGCGCCACTGCATGGCCTGCCAGGAGTTCTGCCCCTATCTGGCGATCGATGCCGTCTCCCGCGACGGGGTGAAGTGTCCGCAGGTGAATGCGGATATGTGCCGCGGATGCGGGGCCTGTCAGGTGGCCTGCCCGATCCAGCCGGTGAAGGCCATCACGGTAGCGGGGCAGCCCCAGGGGACCGTGATGGATTTGGAGCAGTTCCTGCTGGATCAAACCGGCAATTGAGTCTTGGCGCCGCCGCCGGGCGGATCGCGCATGAACAGCGGGATCGCGTAACCCGAAACGGTACCCGCCATGGCGCGCAGGATGGCGCGCCCCTTGGCGGGCGTGGAGCGCAGGTGGGCCGTCCCGGCCGCCAGATCCCCTTGGTGGAGATAGTAGGGCTTGACCCCCATGCGCAACAGGCCTTCGTTCAATTCACGCAGGGTATCCAGATCATCGTTGATGCCGCGCAACAGGACCGTCTGATTCATCAAGGGCAGGCCAGCATCGCGCAGGCGAGCGCAGGCCGTGGCCGCGCGCGGGGTCAGTTCCGCCGGATGGGTGAAATGCAGGCTGAGCCAAAGCGGCGGGTAACGCTTCAAGATCTTCACCAGGGCTGGGGTGATTCGCTGTGGCAGGGATGCCGGCGCCTTGGTGCCGATCCGGATCAGTTGAAGGTGCGGAATCGCCCGCAACTTGCGCAAGATCCGCTCCACCTCGGCGTCTCCCAGGGTCAGCGGATCCCCGCCCGACACCAGCACATCGCGAATCTCCACCCTCCTCTCCAACCACCAAAAGGGGTCAGCCCGTGAATTGTAGCATTTTGTTGTGCCCGTGGTTCTGGCACGGGTACAAAAGCGGCAGAAGCAGGCGCAGTCGCGGGTGGCGAGAAGCAGGACCTTATGAGGATAGGACTGGATCAGTCCGTTGGCGACTTCATGGGCTTCTTCGCCCAGGGGATCTCGAAATTCCCCCGGGGAGACACATCCCTCCCGTGTATCGGGCAAATAGGTACGCCGCAGGGGAGAGTCGGGGGGGGCGAGGGCCAACAGGGACATGACATAGGGCGTGATGGCCAACGGCATGCGCCACATCTCCGGCTTGGCCAAGGCCATTTGTTCTTTGCGAGAAAGGGGGAGGCATTGGGCCACGGCATCGGGAGTCCGCAGCCGATGCCGCAATTGCCAGCGCCAGTCGTTCCAGTCCCGCGCGGTGGCATGGGGGAAATGCTCTCGGCAGAATGCTCGTTCGGCGGGGGCAAAGATGTGGGATTTCGTCATGCGGGCCGAGTGTGCCAAAGGCGGGTTGAACGGTAAACAGGCTTTCACACGGTTCCGCGGTTCAGTTGTCGATTTGAGCTTGTGCCGGACGCGCCTTCATCCTCTATACTACGCACGCTGAGGCCCGGCACAGGGAAGTGGCCCGCCGGATTGGATGGAGAGGGAACGTCCGTGACACGAACGCCTGGAGAGAAGCGCAAATTTTCGCAGAACGGCAAAGGCCGCCCAACAGCGGACACGCCTTCGCCCGGGGGGCAAGAGCATCCGTCCAACGTCTCGCAACTGGAAACATCGCTCCGCGATCGGGAAAGCCGACTCAAGGCCATCCTCCAGGCCTCTCCCGACTTGATTTTCGTCGTCAGTCAGGATGGGATCTATTTGGATTGCCATTCGCACGACCCCACGCTGTTCGCCCTCCCACCATCGAAATTTCTCGGGAAATCCATTCGCGAGATCCATCCCGAACCCCTGGCCACGCTATTCCTGAATGCCTATGCGGAGGTCATGGCAACCCGGCAGATGCGGGTCGTCGAGTACCCGCTGGAATTGCCGGACGGTCCCCGGTATTTTGAGGCGCGGATTACGCTGATGGACGATATGCGCCTGTTGTCCACAGTTTCCGATGTGACGGATCGCAAGCGTCGAGAAGCGGATCTCCAGCGCCTGCAGATGCAGATGGCCCAGGCGCAACGGCTGACCGGCATTGGCAGTTGGGAATACGAGGTGACGACGAATCGCCTGTTCTGGTCCGACGAGACGTTCCGGATCTTTGGCGTACCGCCGCACCAGGGGCACGAGACCTATGAATCCTTCATGGCCCTGGTGCATCCGGATGATCGCGATCAGGCGGCGGCCGACTACCAGCAGGCGCTGGCGGCTCCCCTCCCCACCCATGTCATGGATCACCGCATCATCCGACCTGACAACGGCAAAGTCCGCCAGTTGCGCGAGCAGTATACGCTGGTGCGTGACGATCAAGGCCGGCCCGTGCGCTCTTTTGGCGTGGTCCGCGACATCACGGAGGAGCAGTGGGCCGAAGCCCAGCTCCGCCAGGCCCAGAAGCTCGAATCCATCGGCCTGCTGGCCGGTGGCATCGCCCATGATTTCAACAATATTCTCCAGATCATCCTCGGCTCCGTGGAACTGGCCGAGCAACAGGTGGATCCGGCCTCGTCCGTTGCCGTCGAGATCCATGAAATCCACCGGGCCGCGCTGCGATCGCTGGACATCACCCGCCAACTACTGGGATTTGCGCGGCGACAGCCGATCGCCCCCCTCGAGATTGACCTGGAGGCTTCTGCCCGGGACATCCTGCCCATGCTGCAACGGCTATGGCCCATTTGCATGGATCCAGGCCAAGTCCAGCAGATCTTCACCAATCTCTGCGTCAACGCGGTCGATGCCATCCAAGGCTCGGGAACCATCGAAATCCGTCTATACAACGTACCCGACGGTTCCCCACCCCTGCCCGGGAATTTGCCGGCGGCCGCTCGGGATTTCGTGTGCCTGTCATTCCGAGACACCGGCTGTGGCATGGCCCCGCAAACCGTCGAGCATATCTTCGAACCCTTCTTCAGTACCAAAGGCAAGCAGGCCGGAACAGGCCTGGGCCTGGCCACGGTTTACGGAATCGTCCATCAAAATGGCGGATTCATCGAGGTGGAAAGTGCGGAAGAGAAAGGCGCCTGCTTCCGCCTCTTTCTTCCCCGCCATCTGGGCGAATCCACCTGAAGGCGCTTGGCGCCATGGACGCCTGGATTCACGACTCGCCGGCGAGTTCATCGCGCCGCCGGCCGGCTTCCTCCCACTCGGCCAGGCGCTGGTTCAACTGATCCTCCAGGCGGCGCAAGGCACGCCCGTCCTCCGCCCGTTGCGCCTCGGGGGTGTCGGGCGCCGCCAAGGAATCGTGCAGGGCGGAGAGCCCCATCTCCAGCCGCTCAATCTCCTGCTCCAGCGCAAGGACTTCTTTATCGGCCTTCCTCAGCGCGCCCTTGCGCGACCGGCGATCTTGAAAGGCGGCCTGCCGCTGGCTTTTTTCCGGATCGACCACGGCCGGGGCCGCGGCGGACAGACCGCCCTCGCGGGCATTGAGTTCGCAATAGTAATCGTACCCCCCGGCAAAACGCCGGACGCCGCCGCCGTCCGGCGTCACCGCCACAATGCCTTGAGCCACGGCGCGCACGAAGGTCACATCGTGGGATACCAGCACCACGGTCCCCCCGTAGTTTTCCAAGGCATCCTGGAGCGCTTCGCGGCTTTCGATATCCAGGTGCGTGGTCGGCTCATCAAGCAGAAGAAGGTTGGGCGGACGGATCAGAATCCGAGCAAACGCCAACCGGATCCGTTCGCCGCCGGAAAGAACCTGAACCCGTTTCTCCACGGCCTCGCCGGAAAAACCGAACCCGCCCAGCAGCGTGCGCAGTTCCGATTCGGCGGCATCCGGCGCCACCGCCTTGAGAATGTCGAGGCACGTCCGGGTCGGATCCATGGTGTCGGCCACCTCCTGGCTTTGATAACCCGGCACGACCCGGTGTCCGATCTTGCACGCTCCTTCCCTTGGAGCCAATTGGCCGGCCATCACGCGCAGCAGCGTGGTTTTTCCCGCGCCGTTGGGTCCGACCACCGCCAGCTTCTCGCCTTTCTGAATCGACAGGTCGACACTGCGGAAGATCCAATGGCGTTCATCGTACCGGAACCCCATGCCGTCGCAGCGCAGAACCTCCTGTCCGCAATGCGGGGGCTTGGCCAACCGGAAACGACCCCGGCCGCGAACGACGTCCACCACTGGCGTGCGCTCCATTTTCTCCAGCATCTTGATGCGGCTTTGCACCTGCGCGGCCAGGGTGGCCTTGGCGCGAAAGCGCTCCACATAGCGCTCGATCTCGGCGCGCCGGCGTTCCTCGTTGGCGTGCCGGGCCAGGGAAATCTCCCGGCGCTTCTCGCGTTCGCGGGCATACCACGAATAGCGGCCGGGGTAGCGGGTCACGTGACCGCCGGCCACCTCGAAGGTGATATCGCACAGGTTCTCCAGCAGATACCGGTCGTGGGAAATCATGGCCAGGGTGCCGCGAAAGCCTTCCAGTCGGCGGCGGAGCCATTCAACGGCTGGCAGATCGAGGTAATTGCTGGGCTCGTCCAGCAGCAGCAGGTCCGGCTCCGCCATCAGGGCTCGCGCCAGCTCGACGCGCATCTGCCATCCACCCGAAAAATCACCCAGGGGCCGCTCCAGGTCGGACGGAGGGAATCCCAACCCCGCCAGGGCGGCCGCCGTGCGCGCCTGGACATCATAGCCCCCCTGCAGTTCAAACTGGGTCTGCAACTCGCCCAGCCGGCGTAGCCGGGTCCGGGATTCCCCGGCCGGGTCGTCCGCCAACGTGGATTCGATCTGGTGGATCTCCTCGCAGATGGTTTCCAGGTCCGGGGCGGCTTTTTCGACGTATTCCCGAATGGGCATTGCGTGCCCTTCCGGGCTGACATGCTGCCGAAGATAGCCCAGCCGGATGTTTTTGGCGCGCACCACCCCCCCGGAATCCGGCTCCGCTTCGCCGGCGATCAGATCGAAGATCGTGGTTTTGCCAGCGCCATTCGGTCCCACCAGTCCCACCCGTTCCCCGGCCAGCAGGCGCAGATCCACCCCGTCCAGCACGGCTTGCCGGCCATGGTGCTTGTGGACTTTTTGGAATTCAACCATGGGCTTGATTACCATGGCCCGCCGGCGCCTTCAAGCCGCTCCGCGGGGCACGGCGGCCGAAGAAGATGCGCTTGCTCTGATTTCCGGGGGTTTTTCCGGGGGTTTTTCATTGACGAACGGCGGCCCATGCCCTAGTTTTCACGCAATTTTACTGCCGGAGCCCTTGTTCCGGCGGCCCCGCCCGGGCGGGGAAACCGTACGCAAAGGCAGGTGAGTACCCCCTTATGACCGAAGTAAAAATCAGGAAAGGCGAGAGCGTTGAAAAGGCTTTGCGCCGCCTGAAGAAGAAACTGGACCGCGAAGGCATCATGCGCGACATCCGCGCGAAACGGCATTTTGAAAAGCCGTGCGAGAAGCGGCGCCGCAAGGCCGCCCGCGCTCGCATCAATGCCCGCCGGGCCACCTACGCGGCCGCCTTGTAAGCCAGGCCGCACTCGTTCCTGCAAAGCCGGATGAACTCATCCGGCTTTGTTCATTTACCGGCCCCATACGGCCATGGATGCGTTCGAATCGGCAGGCTTGAACTCCAGGGTTTCGCGGGCGTAGGATCCGAGGTCGAATCATCAACCGGAGGCCCACCTCATGCAAAACGGGATAGATCAGGAGAACCGCGGACGCGTCGTCGGAACCGTGGCCCGGGGCATCCGCATCCCGATCATCCGGTCCGGCGACTCCCTCGAGGCCATGGTGGTCGACGGTGTCCTGCAAGCCGCCGAGTCCGAAGGGTTTTCCATCCGGGACCGGGATGTGGTGGGGGTGACCGAATCCGTGCTGGCACGGGCCCAAGGCAACTACGCCACCGTGGACGCGATCGCCAAGGATCTCCAATCCAAATTCGGCGGGAAGGCCCTCGGGGTCGTCTTCCCGATCCTCAGTCGCAACCGGTATGCCATCCTGCTCAAGGCCATCGCCCGCAGCACCGGCCGGATCGTGCTGCAACTGAGCTATCCTGCCGACGAAGTAGGAAACCCTCTCATGGATCCAGAGCGCCTGGACGAACTGGGGCTGAATCCATGGGCGGACGACCTCACCGAGGATCGCTACCGCGACCTTTTCGGCGCCACCTGTGCGCATCCCTTCACCGGCATCGACTATGTGGCCTACTACCGGTCGCTGATCGAAGCCGAGGGGACCTCGTGCACCATCCTGTTTTCCAATCGGCCCCAGTCCATCCTGGGCCATGTCCGCGATGTCCTGGTGTGCGACATTCACACGCGGGCCCGGACCAAACGGATTTTGCACGACGCCGGCGCCGGCCGGGTCTACGGACTTGACGACATTTTGTCCGTGCCGGTGGATGGCAGCGGCTATCATCCGGAGTATGGACTGCTGGGCTCCAACAAGGCCACCGATGAGACCGTGAAGCTGTTTCCCCGCGATGGCCAATCGACCGTCGACCGTATCCAGGACCTGTTCCGCGAACGTACGGGCAAGACGGTCGAGGCCATGATCTACGGCGATGGCGCATTCAAGGATCCGGTGGGCAAGATCTGGGAGCTGGCCGATCCGGTCGTCTCCCCCGCCTTCACCGCGGGATTGGCCGGCACGCCCAACGAGCTGAAAATCAAGTACCTGGCCGACAATCAGTTTTCCAGCCTGACCGGCCAGGCCCTGCGCGATGCCGTGGTCCGGCAGATCCAGGCCAAGAAACCGAACCTGACCGGCGCCATGGAATCCCAGGGCACGACGCCCCGGCGGCTCACCGACCTGATCGGCTCCCTGTGCGATCTCATCTCCGGCAGCGGCGACAAAGGAACGCCGGTGGTCTATATCCAAGGCTACTTCGACACCCTCGCCAGCGATTGACCTCAAGGGCCCAGCCAGCGCAGGCCCAGGGGCAGGGTGTCGCCGGAGGCCTGCACTTGCTCGCGGGAATCCAGCTCCCCACCCTGTTCAACGAGCTCCAGCAGATGATCGGCGGCGTGGTGTTTCCTGAGCCATGGCATGACCTGGGCGCGGATGCCGTCATCCACGTCGCGGTAGCGGTCGCCGGTGCGTCGGACCATGAGCGCGACCTGGAACAGGTTTTCCGTTGAAGGGGACGAAGCCGCCAGCAACGCAGGAAGCCATTGGGCGACTTGTTCGGGTTCGATCACGCCCTGAAGGGAGCCATAGAATGGAACGCGGGAGGCCAGGCGGGCCAGGGCCCAGGACGCGGATCCGTGATCGCTGCCCCACCCCTTGCGGGCGATGCGGTCGCGGAGCCGTTCGCCAAGCGAGCGGCGAATATCAAGCGGGAGCCGCTCCAAACAGGCCAAGAGCCGCCAGATTTCGGCCGACTCGTGTCCCCCGCAACCGAATGTGCCGCGATGGGCCTTGAGGCGTCCCAGCAGCGGCTCGGCCAAGGCCAATTGGCGTCCGTCATCCAGTCCGCCGGCCACGCGCCGCCAGAGAATCCACCATTCGGCGCGGCACAATTCATTCCGGGGATTCTGGACGCCCTGGGAATAGAGTTTCCAGATCTCTTCGACGCGCCAATCATCCAGTACCCTCCCGAATCCCGGCCGCAGGCAAAAGCCGGCCAGGTTCAGCCAGCGAGACTCGTGGGCCGGGCTGGCGCGACGATCTTCGCGCCGTGCCATCAGATCCTCCCAGAGGCGACGAAGCAGTTGCGGGGGCCAGTCGGGGCGCGGAATCCCGGCGGCGCTTTCGAGCGCGCGCGGGAGGGTCGCCAGGGCTTCCGCAGAACCGGCCAACGCCGCGCGAATCGCATCGCCGCAGGCGGACACCACCGCTTCTTCGAGCGTGTCGCCTGCGCCGGCGGCCGCGGTCTCGCCATCTGGACGGCGTGCGCGCAGATCGAATTGCAGACGCCATTGACGCGGACCGCCCTGCTCCCGGCACCAGATTTCAAAGGTACCGATCTCGGTTGCGCGGCAGTACAGACCCACCGGCACCCTAGAGCGCACCGCTTTCTTGCCGGTTTGCAGAACGGTGCGCATGGGCGGCAGCGGAGTGACTTGGGCAGGATCGTATTCCAGCCGGTCCCCCGCCTGATCGGTCGTGCGCGTGGTGGATGCCACCAACTGGAACTCAACGGGCTGGCGCACCAACACTTCGAAGCGGGCCCCGGGGGTCTCGACGCCCTCGCCTTCTTCCAAGCCCGCGGGGGCCACGCAAACGACACCCCCCGAGCGCCCTTCCGCATTCGCCACCCCGACGTAATAGGCGCGCGGCAGGCCAGAATGGATCCTCGGGCCCTGCCCGCGGCGGACAAGGCCATAATGGGCCGCACCGCGGGCCACCGCCCGATCCAGGCGGGCATTCGCCAGCACCCGCGGCGGATGGCCGGTCGGACACCACGACGCCAACACCTCCATCAGACGGTTTCGCAATACCGGCGATTCAAAGAATCCGCCATTCAACAAAACGGCGTCCGGCATCCGCCCGGCCTGCCGCCGCAGGAAGTCGGCCAGATAGCGGGTGATGCCGGCATCGGCCGCATAGGGCAGGCCGAACTCCCGAAAGCCGGACCCGGTGCGGGACGGTTCGGCATCCGGCGGCACCATCGGCAGAAAGCCATCCACCAGCACGTCGATGGCTTCGGCGCGGGAGAGTTCGACCTGGACACTGCCGCCGACTATACGGCTTCCGCCGAACGGCAGCGACAGGATCATCGTCTCGGGCGCTTCCGCGCCCAGCAGCCGTTCCTTGGCCGCACAGCATTGCCGCACCAGCATGCCCCATTGCCGTGCATCCAGCTTGCGCCCCCCCGCCACCCGCGGCTCCAGATGATAGGCCAGGGCCAGATCCAGGTTGTCGCCGCCCAGGATCAAGTGGTCGCCGACGGCGATTCGCCGGAACGACACGCCGCGGTCTCCATCCGGAACGGTTTCGATCAAGGTCAAGTCGGTGGTCCCTCCGCCGATGTCGCAAACCAGGACAAGCTGGCCGGGCGGAATGGACCCGCTCCCCCCTTCGGGTTGTTCCGCCATCCAGGCATAGAATGCGGCCTGGGGTTCTTCGATCAAGAGGGCCTGCTCCAGGCCGGCGCGCGCGGCCGCCTCGGCGGTCAGTTCCCGCGCCACCTCATCGAACGATGCCGGAATCGTCACCACCACATCCTGGTGTTCGAGGGGATGGGACGGATGGGCGTGGTTCCAGGCCCCGCGCATGTGCGCCAGGAAGTGGACGGCGGCATCGACCGGGGAAAGGCGGTTCACCTCGGGGGCGCCATGCCAGGGCAGGATCGGCGCGGTACGGTCCACGCCCGCATGGCACAGCCAGGATTTGGCGGAGGCCACCAGGCGTCCCGGCATCGCCGCACCGCGCTCGCGGGCCCACCAGCCCGCCACGCGTGTTTGCCCGTCCGAACTCCACGGCAGATTGAACGCACCGGCCTTCACCTCGCCGGGGGCCGCTTCATACAGGAACGACGGCAGCGTATCGCGTGCCTCGGTGACGCCCGGCGCGACGACCTGCGGAATCCGAATATCCTCGATGCGCCCGGCCCCCTTCCGGTCGACAAACGCCATGGCGGACTGGGTGGTGCCCAAATCGATGCCCACCGCATAGCGCGGCGGACGGCTGGCGGATTCGCTCATGCGGCGATCAGGTCTCTGGATCCCGCACGCTGAATTCGAGCTTCCAGCGTTCATCCGAACCCGTGCTGACGCACCAGAGTTCAAAGACGCCCAGCTCGGTGATGCGCGATTCGAAGCGGACGGGGACATAGCCCTCTTCGCTTCCGGCGGCCGCCGGCAGGACCGTTTCCATGGAATCCGTTTCGACCAGATCGCCCTCCGGCCACTGTTCGATCAGGTCGCCGGGCCGATCATCCTTGCGCACCGGGGAACTGAAGAACCGGAACTGAGCCGGTTCACCCACGACCAGGCCGATTTCGCCGCCGGGCACCTGGGCCTCGGTGCCTTCCTCCATGCCATGAGGCACCACGCACAGAGCCCGCAGGGGGCGTTCGGCGCCCGGCACGGCGGGGCCGGACGACTCAATGCCGACGTAATACGCGCGGGCGGTGCCGCCACGAATGCGAATGCCGCCACTGACTTTCGTGCGCCCGTAGTGCGCGGCGCCCCGCGCCACGGCAAAATCGAGGTCCAGGCTGCCCTCCAGGACCGCCGGGGCGCCCTCTGCCCCAAACCAGTCGCGGAAGATGTCCCCCAGCCTCGACCGCAAGGCGTCCGCCTTGAAGACGCCGCCATTGAAGACGATATGGGTCGGGCGAACCGGCGCATCGCCCTCCGCGGCATGACGCGACAAAAACCGCGACAAGTGGCGCGTGATGGCCGCATCGGTTTCGAAGGGCAGGCCCAGTTCGCGGAATCCCGAGGCCCGGCGCGATGCCGGTTCCGCCCCCAGTTCGCACGCTGGCAGAAAGCCCTCCGACAGGGTCTCCAACACCTGGCGACGATGGAGATCAACGCTGACCGTTCCGCCGACCACGCGACGTCCCCGCCCCAGTACGGTCACCGGAAAGACTTCCGGACCGCCATCGGTCAGCAGCGATTCCTTGGCCAGACGGCACGAATGCCACAGGGCGACGGACTGCCAGGCATCCATCTCGATGCCCTTTTCCTGGAAAGCGGCCTTGGCCAGGTGGGCCAGGGCCAAGTCCATGTTGTCGCCGCCAACCAGGATGTGGTTGCCCACGGCGACGCGTGTCAGTTGCAGGTCGCCATCGGCCTCTTCCACTCGGATCAGCGTAAAATCGGTGGTGCCGCCGCCCACGTCGCAAACCAGCAGGACATCTCCCACGGCCAGCCGCCGCCGCCACGATTCGCCGGTGGTCGCCAGCCAGGCATAGAGCGCGGCTTGCGGCTCCTCCAGCAGAACCAACTCCTTGGGCAGTCCCGCCCGCCGGGCCGCTTCGCGGGTCAGGTCGCGCGCGCTGGCATCGAACGAGGCCGGTACGGTCAACGTGACCAACTGCTGCTTCAAGGGGGCCTCCGGGTGCGCGGCATTCCAGGCCTCGAGCAAATGCTCCAGGTAGCGCTGCGTGGCTTCGACCGGCGAAACCTTGGGCACGTCGTCCGGGGCGTTCCAGGGCAGAATGGGTTTGGAGCGGTCCACCCGGCTGTGGCACAGCCAGGATTTGGCCGCGGCGACAGTTCGGGTGGGGACGCTGGCGGCCTGGCGCCGCGCCCACTCCCCGACCGCCAGTTCACGGTCCGCGGCCCATGGCAAGTCGTGGTGCCCGCGCTCCGCCGGGGTTGCCAGATAGAGGAACGACGGCAGCATGGGAAGGTTTTCCACCGTGCCTGCCGCAGTCAGTTGCGGAATGGGCAGCAGTTCCACGGCGGCCGCCGGATCGTTCAACGCCACCGAGGCGATCACGCTGTTGGTGGTGCCCAGGTCAATACCAACGGAATAGGTTGCTTTCATCTTATGCTCCACAGGCGGCCCGTGGCTCGGGCCAGAACGTCACTATGAAATCGAATCGTCTGGACGACACGAAGATCGTCTCTCCACAGGCGAAAACCGGCCCATGGGACGGCAGACTGGAGGGCCGGGCTCCGTCCCGACCGTTTGGGCCGGAGTTTTGCATGAGGTTCAAGCGATTTGGACTTCCGCCGGGGCGACGACCAGGGCATCCTCTTCCCGTCCGGTCCATTCCGGGACGTCGCAGCGAGTCGCCAGCCAACCGTGATGGCACAGGGTACCGCGATAAGGGGGATTGCCGGAAACCGGCCCCGCCAGTTGAACCCGGGCGGGATTGCGGTTCGCCTCGACCGTTATCGTTTCACCCTCGGAACGATTCAGTACGGGTTGCAGGGCAAACATCCGGTCCAGAACCGCTCCGGCCTGCCGGTGAACCTCGCGGACCGCCGCGCCCACCTGGGCATCCGGATAGTCGCCGATCGGTTCCTTCAGAAAATCCACCAAACGCGCCTCACGCTGCAGGGCGGACAGCAGTCCAAGCGCACCGTGACGGGTGCCGGGGCTCCGGACCGTTGCCTGCGGTGTCGCCGCGGATTGCGGTCCTGCGGCCACAAGTTGTGCGAATTGAGCGTCGCGCAACACACGAAAAAAGGCCTGAAACGCTTGAAATAGTCTTCTCATCCTTCAACACCTCCATCGAATAAAACGTTTTACCTGCCCATGTATACCACATCTCCCGCATGAAGCAACGGAATAGATTCGAGCGGGCCCCACCACCTGGTGCGGTGAGGAAGTCACCGGTTGCCCCCCGCCTTCGCCGAGGCTACGGCGCGCGAGCCCGCGACGCAAGACCGTGGGGCGGCTGGCCCCACAGGCACTCAGGTTGGGGTGCGGCCGCGGATGGCCCGACCGAGGGTGACGGGGTCCGAATAGGCAATGGCGCTTCCCGCCGGGATTCCCAGCGCCAGGCGACTGATCACCAGGTCGGGCAGCTTTTGGGCGAGAACGTGGCGAAGGTATGCCGCGGTCGATTCGCTCTCCACATCGCTGTTCAGCGCCAGCAGCACTTCCCTGGCCTTGGCCGCGCGCTCCAAGAGGGCTGGAAGTCGCAGCGAGCCGATCCCCTCCCCGCGCATGGGCGACAGCTTGCCCATCAGCGCGAAATAGTGTCCGTGGTATTCCCCGCTTCGCTCCAGCAGGGCGATGTCGGCCGGATCCTCGACCACGCACAGGATGGCGGCATCGCGCCGGGGATCCGAGCACAGCCGACACGGGTTTTCCTGACGGGCCGTAACGCTGCCGCACAGTCGACAGGCCTCTAACTGCGCCCGGGCATCCTCGATGGCCGCCGACAAATCCCGGGCCATCGTGGAAGGATTCCGGGCCAGATGAACGGCGAGACGCTCGGCCGAACGCCGACCCAATCCCGGCAGCTTCGCCAGGGTCTCGGTCAAGTGTGCAAGGGGATCCATCTCGGGCCAGGTTCAGGGGCGTTTGCCGCCATCCACGCTCGCGCGGCCTACAGGCCCAGTCCCGGCGGGAGGCCCATGCCGGCGGTCACCTTTTGCATTTCCGCCGCGGCGGTCAGCTTGGCCGCCTCCTGCGCGCCCTGGACCGCCGTCAGCACCAGGTCTTCGAGCATTTCCACATCGGCGGGGTCGACCACCTTGGGATCGATGCGAATGGCGCGAACGGTTCCTTCGCCACCGATCGAAACCGTGACCGCGCCACCGCCGCTCTGGTGTTCCAGCGTCATGGACGCCAGATCCTCCTGAACCTTGGCCATGTTCTTCTGCATGCTCGCGGCCTGCTTCATCATCTTCATCATGTTCATCGTTTCGAATCCTTTCCGATGGTTTATTCGCGGATGTCCAGCAGCTCGGCCTCGAAAACCTCCATGGTTTTCTTGACCGCCGGATCATTGGCCAATCGGTTTTTCGGGGGCGATTTTTTGGCCGGAGGAGGCGGTGCGGCCGGGGCCTCGGCGGGGGGGGCGCTGGCCACCGGCACCTTGGGCCGATCTTCGATGACGTAGCGAACCCCGACGGTGCGGCGCAGCTCATGGGTCAGGGCGTGCTCGATGGCCTGCTGCGCCCGGGGCGTTTGGACCCGCTTCAGATGCTCGCTGAATTCCGGGTCGAACCCCAGGACGACATGATCGCCCTCCATGCGGAGCGGTTCCGCCTCCTTCAGGTAGGGCGCCGCCAACTGGGCGGTTTCGGAGACTTCATTCAGGATGGCCGACCAGCGCTGTTTCAGGTGGGCCAGATCACCACCTTCACCCGGAGGGCTTCGCAGGGGCTTGGGCGCCTTGGCCGGGCGCGCCGGGGAAGTGGATTCAACGGCGGATGGCGCCGACGCACCCCCATCCGCCGATGTCGCCTCCAGCCGGGCGATCAACTCGTCAATACTGACCACACGGGCGGCTCGCGAGCATTTGAGCAACGCCACTTCCACCACGGTCCGCAGGGAGAGCGCGAACCGCGACTGGTTGGCCGCTTCGGTCAGGATCTCCACCACGCGCAGCAGCTTTTCGCTGTCGGTCAGCGTGGCTTGGGCCCGCAAGCCCTCCACCTGCGCTTCGGTCAAATCGAATGTTCCCGCTAATTCCGGCGCGTGCAGCCAAACCAGGACATGGCGGAAGTGGCCGAGCAGTTCCTGCACGAGCCGCTGAAGATCCCGTCCGCCCGCATCCAGCTCGGCGACGATCTTCAAGACCTCCGCCGAATTCCCCTGGAGCACGGCCGTGGCCAGCCGATCGATGGTGGTCCACGCCACCAGGCCGAAGACATCCAGCACATCGGCTTCCTCGACCGTCTCACCCCGGAAGGACACGATCTGGTCGAGCGCGGATTCCGCATCCCGCAAGGCCCCCTCGGCGCCGCGGGCGATCGCCAGCAGGGCCGCCGGGCTGACCGTCCACTTCTCGGCCGCCACGATCTCCTCCAGGCGCCCGACCATCTCCTTGAGCCCGATCCGCCGCAAATCGAAGCGCTGGCAGCGCGACAAAATGGTGGCCGGCACCTTGTGGACATCGGTCGTCGCCAGCAGGAACTTGACGTGGGCCGGCGGTTCCTCGAGCGTCTTGAGCAGGGCATTGAAGGCGCCGGTGCTCAACATGTGGACTTCGTCGATGATGTAGACCTTGAACGGCCCGCGCGCGGGGGCGTAGCGCACGTTGTCGCGCAGCTCGCGTACATGGTCGACCTGGGTGTTGGAGGCCGCATCGATCTCGATCACATCGAGGCTGTTGCCGGCGACAATCTCGCGGCAGGAGTCGCACTGGTCGCACGGGTCGGATTTCTTGCCGCGCTTCTGGCAGTTCAACGCCTTGGCCAGCAGCCGGGCGGTGGTGGTCTTGCCGGTGCCCCGGGGACCCACGAACAGATAGGCATGCGCCACCCGCCCGGACTGGATCGCGCGGGACAGCGTTTGGATGACGTGCGACTGGCCGACCACGTCCTGGAATTGCTGCGGGCGCCATTTTCGCGCCAATACTTCATACGCCATGCGGTTTCTCCCAATGACTTGCCGGCCGCGCTCCGGCCGAGCCGGCCGTCACGGGCCAGGATTCCCACGGCACCCGGAACGACGACCATACCGTTGCTGCCTTCCGGCCCTGGCGGGGTTTTGGCCGCATCCGTCGCATGGGGCCCAACCCGTGACAACCGGCCCGGGCGGCACCCAGCTACCGGCCATCCCGGTCGCCCCGGCAAGCCTCGCACACCCTATCCCCCACCCGGGCCAATGGCAATTCTTTTTGACCCGTCCGCCCCTCCGAACGAAACCCCCCCCCGCCGCAATAACGGCGGGGGGGGGGTGAACACCGAATCGGTTCGGTGATCAGAGAATCGGCCGGATATGGGCCCGGATCACCATCCGGCGGGGGCTTCCCACCTCATCGGTGTGGATGATCGCCGTGCCATTGACGATGGTGTAGAGGGTTTCCGGAATCGGAGCGAAGTCGAATCCATCGCGGTCCGCCGCCAGCGCCAGGTCGGCCCACTCCAGGCTGCTGAAGGTATGATCCGCCGGCGCCGTGAAGGACATCCCGCGAGTGGCGGGGTCGTAGACGAGATAGACGATGCCGGGCTCCTCTTCGCGAGGACGCACGACAAATTCGGCCATGGCTCCGCTGACGGGATCCCATGCCTCGATGGTGGCGTCGCCCTGATCGAGGGCGAGAACCTCCGCCATGAAGCTGACCGTATCTTCGCCCACGACGAACGTGACGGAAGGCGGCACCCACAGGGTCGCCGGATTGTCGCTGGTGAGGGTGATTTCATCTTCCACCGCACCCACGCGGCGCAGGGTATACTCGTACATGCCAGTTGCGGTGACGTCCCAAACGCCGGCGATGAACTCGAGGGCCGGGTCCGGATCGTCGGCTTCGGTCAGCCACATGCGGTTGAAGTAGAAGTTCTCCGCATCGCCGGTGCCGCCGTTCCAGTTGTAGAACTCGATCGTGTCGATCGTGCCGGGCAGGACCACGTCTTCCACCCAGACCCACTCTCCGCCGGCCCGCTGGAAGCCGAAATCGAACGTGTTGGGAGCCGTGCAAACCGCCTGGACGGTGCCCTTGAACCCGCCTTCGATGTACCCATCCCAAACCACCGTGATGGTGTCATCGTCACCATCGAGCTTGTACGACCAGGTGTTGTTGCCCGAGTTGAACAGCTCGAAGCGCTCGTAGAAGGCATCTTCCCAACTGCCCCACAGCCGGAAGCCCTTGGCGCCGCTGCTCCAGTCGTAGCCCACATCCACGGAGAAAACCTGGCCGGGCAGCATCGGACCGGGGAAGCTGCGGAACAATTTAACCTCCGGGCGAGGGTCCGGATCGCTGTCAAAGTAATTGGCGTACAACCCAAAGGCCACGCCAGCCTCGTTGATGGCGACGATCGCGGATTCCCCGATGAAGACGCCGCGGAAGGAGTTCTCAATCTCCGGACTGAGTTCCACGGTCCAATCGGAGAAACCGGTGACATGCACCGGGGTCGGGGTCCACTCTCCGCCGTCATAGAGCGAGGCGTCGTCATAGGCGACGAAGACCGGCGGATCCAGCACCGAAACCGGCCACGGATCGGCATTGGCGTCATCATTCTGGGCGCCGATGGTCGCCATGCCTTCGGAGAGGGCTTGGGCCTGGAAGGTGGCGGTGTCCTCTTCGAAGCCAAACGTCACGGTGGCGGGAACCTGCAGGACGGCGTCGTCCGTGCTGGACAAGTTCACCACATCGCCGACGGGCCCGTACCGCACCACGGTAAAGGTGGGCGACGAGCCGGTCCACACCATCTGCGGGCCAAAGACCTCCAAGGCGGGCGGCTCGACGGAGGCATTGAATTGGGCAAAGATCCCGTTGGCCGGATCGGTGGCGGTCAGGGTGGTGGCGCCGAAACCGACGGCCGTGGCCTGGAAGGTCGTTTCGACGTCGTCACCGGCAAAGGTGGCTGTGGCGGGAACGGTCATGACGCCCGGATCGGAGCTGCTCAAGTTGACCGTGCCGCTGATGTTGTAGACCCGGCGGAGGGTATAATTCACGGGGCCCATGACATAGACCTGCCAGGGACCATCGATCTCCATGCCCGGCATGCGCATCGTGTATTCGGCCATGTCGCCGCTGACGGGATCCTCCGCCGTGATGGTGACATCGCCGTTTTCCAGGGAAACAATCGTCACGTTGAAGGTCGCCTCGTCTTCGCCGGCGGCGAAGGTGACCGTGGCCGGCACCGTGGCGGCGAGAAGATTGTCGCTGTCGAGGTTGATCACGTCGCCGATGCCGGGATCGCTGCGCGTGACGGTGAATTCGTAGTCACCCGTCGTCGCCGGGTTCCACGTGCCGGAGAGATCGAGGCCGCCGGCCGGCTCTTCGTTGTTGAAATAGACCGTATCCAGCACCTGGGGCACGCCGTCTTCGCCCATGATAAACGAGCGGTTGGGGTCGTCTTCCCAATTCTCTTCACCGCTATCATAAAAAAACTTGTACTCCACCGCCGAGTCTTCCGGAGCCGTGACGGAAATCGTGGCGGAATAGATCGTCGTGGCGCCTTCGCGGGCCAGCGCCGTGGTGCCCCAGTCGTTGAAATCACCGCGCACGTCCACGCCCATCGTGTCCGGATTGAACTGGCCGGCCGCAATCCGCACGCCCATGTTCACGGAGAAGGTCACGTCGGCGGTGACTTCCGGGCCCACGGGACCTTGGTTGTTGAAGTACACCGTATCCAAGACATTGGGCACGCCATCTTCGCCCATGACAAAGGTGCGGTCATCGCCGGATTCATACCCGTCATCTGGTACAGGAAAACCAACGATATAGAATTTGTGGGGCACGGCCGAGCCTTCGGGAGCCGTCACCGAAAGGGTCGCGGAATAGACCGTCGTTTCTCCCACTTGGGTCAGCGCGGTTCCACCCCAGCCGTTGAATGGCCCGCGGATCTGGACTTCGCCGGTACCCTGATCGAAGTTGCCCAGGTCGATCTGAACGGCCATGTTCACGGAGAACGTGACATCGGCGGTGACTTCATCCCCCAGCGGGCCCTGGTTGTCGAAATAAACCGTATCGAGCACTTGGGGCTCACCGGCCGGACCCAGTTGGAAGCTGCGATCGGGAATGGCGTTTTCCCAATTGTCAGGCCCGTTGAAGTAGAACTTGTAATTCACCGGATCGCCTTCGTCGCCTTCGATGGCAACGGTTTCGGCATAGACGGTGGTTGCGCCGACGCGGGACAGAGCCGTCTGGCCCCAGCCGTTGAATCCCCCGCGTACGTCCACTCCCATGGTGTCGGGGTCGAAGTTGTTCAAGTCGATCTGCACGGCCATATCCACCGAGAAGGTGACGTCGCGAATCTGCCCGTATGCCGCCCCGGTGAGCGCCAGCGCTCCGATCAAAAAACCACTCAACCACTTAGCTTTCATTCGATGCTCCTTGCTTAGGTGTATTTTTAAATGGTCCAAACCCCGTCGAATGCCCGGCAGATTGCCCGATTTACAGGAGCAGTGCAACTGTTTAATCTCAATTTTTACTGGATATCACGATATCGCGATATCGCAACGATCTATCGCGGTAATGGCAATCCATAGGAGATTCTTGCAAAACGAACCTGGACGACACGGAGGTCGTCCCTCCAGCAGCGAAGAGAGGCTGCGTGGGTGGTTTTCTGGAGGGCCGGGCTCCGTCCCGGCCGTGTATTTCGGAGTTTTGCAAGATCCTGAATGGATCAGGAAATATTTGAGCTTTATTTGTCCGGCGCCTAATGGTTCAATCATCGTTCCAATTTGTTACGTTCGTTCAAAGGAGCATGGGCATGGCGAGCATTTTCAAGGCATACGACATCCGCGGCATTTACGGAGAGACGCTGACCGACGACATGGCGTTCCGGATCGGCCGGGCCATTCATTCGTTTCTGGGTTGCAAGAAAGTGGTGGTGGGCCGCGACATGCGTCCGCACTCCAAGGCCTTGTTCGATGCCCTGGCCCGGGGATTGACCCTGCAGGGCGCCGATGTGATCGACCTGGGCCTGTGCTCCACCCCCATGTCGTACTATGCCAACAAGCTGCTCAGCGCGGATGCCTCGGTCATGATTACCGCCTCGCACAATCCGGGGCCCTGGAACGGATTCAAGATCTGCCGGGCGAACGCCACGCCGCTCTCGGGTGCCACCGGCATTCTCGATATTGAACGAATCGTGAAAGTGGAAGACTTCGCCCCCCCCGCCCCGGCCAGGGGCGCCATTTCCACGTTCGACATCGTTCCCGCGTATGCGGAGCACTTTCGCGAATTCGCCGAGATCCGGCGCCCTTTGAACGTCCTTATCGATTACGCCAACGCCATGGGGATTCTCGAGGGCAAGGTGTTTGACGGACTGTTCAACGTGACGCCGCTGTTTGACACGCTGGACGGAACCTTTCCCAATCACGAGGCCAACCCCCTCGATACCCATACCCTGGCCGACGCCCAAAAGTTCGTCCGCGCCGGCCAGTTCGATTTTGCAGCCTGCTTCGACGGCGATGCCGATCGAGTCGGGTTCCTCGATGAAAAAGGCGACATCATTCCCATGGACATGATCACCGCCCTGATCGCCCGGACCCTTCTGGCGAAAAATCCCGGTGCGCACATCTTCTATGATCTGCGCTCGTCCTGGGCGGTCAAGGAAGTCATCGAGGAAAACGGCGGCATCCCCCACCAGAGCCGCGTGGGCCATGCCTTCATCAAGGCGCAAATGCGCGAAGCCGACGCGCTGTTCGCCGGCGAGCTTTCCGGCCACTACTACTTCCGCGAAAACTCGTTTGCGGAGTCCTCGGCCCTGGCCGTCCTGCTGATCGCCAACCTGGTGTCGCAGTCCAACCAGCCGCTCTCGGAGTTGATCGCGCCCATCCGGCGCTACCATGCCAGCGGCGAAATCAATTCGGAAGTCGCCGATGTGGGCGATGTCCTGGCCCGCCTGCGCCAGCACTTCGCCGATGCGGCCATCCTTGAACTCGATGGGTTGAGTTTTGAATACCCGACCTGGTGGTTCAATGTTCGCCCCTCCAACACCGAGCCCCTGGTGCGCCTGAACCTCGAGGCCAAAACCAAGGACGAGATGGAGTCCCGCCGCGATGAAATCCTGGCCCTGATCCGCCAAAAGGGGGCAGCCCGTACATTGTAACCGTCGCGGCGGGATGGTTCACGGCCGGGGCGCCCAACTCAAGCCGACCGCCCCGGAGCGGGCGATCATCCGCGGCCAGCGAACAATCCGACACTTGCATTCCCCAGGTCATTGATGGACCATCCCGGATCATGAGTTTACCCATGGACATGTTGGCCGACACCCATGTGCATCTGCATCCGGCATTCGACATCGACCGAACGCTGGATTCCGCCGCCGAGAACTTTGACCGTGCCGATCCCGGCCTGCCTTCTTCCGCCCGCATGGATGTGCTGTGCCTGACGGACTCCGCCGGCCACCGCTCCGACCGCGATCTTCTGGAGTCCATTCGCCCCGCCGCCGCCTGGCGCTTTTCTCCGGTTCCGGACTCCTCCGGCGCATGCGCCGAACGCTCCGACGGCCGCCGCATCTATCTTCTGCCCGGGTTTCAAATCATCAGCACGGAAAACCTGGAAATCCTGGCTCTCGATTGCCGCTGTCCCCAGCCCGACCGCGAGGCCGACCTCTCCACCCTGATCGATCGCATCCTGACCTGCGGCGGCATCCCGGTCCTCCCCTGGGGCTTTGGCAAATGGACGGGCGCGCGCGGCGAGGCGGTGCGGCAACTCATCGATTCCCGGCAGGACTTCTATCTCGCCGACAATGGAAACCGTCTCCGCGGCACCCGTCTCCCCGCCCTGCTTGCCCAGGGCCGCGACCAGGGACTTCCGCTCCTGACCGGGAGCGATCCCCTCCCCTTGCCTTCGCAGTACGCGCGCGCCGGCGCCTGCGGCATTCGCGCCGGTCTGCCCAAGGACGAATCCGATCCGTCCCGCGCCTTCCGGCAGGTTCTCGACGCGCGCGCGTGGTCTACCTTCGGCACGCTTGTGCCCTTGGGTTCATTCGTCTTCAACCAAGTCGCCATGCAGATTCGCAAACGCATCGCCCGCCCCGCATGAAAGCCCTCGTCGTCGCCCCCCAGCCGTTTTTCCAGTATCGCGGCACGCCCTTCAGCGTCTATTACCGGACGCTCGTCATGTCCGAAAAGGGTGTCCGCATCGACTTCCTCACCTATGGCCAGGGCATGGATGTCGACCTGCCCGGCGTTCGCATCTTTCGCATCCCGGCCTTCCGGTTCCTGGGCCCCGTGCGCATCGGCCCCTCCAAACTCAAACTCTTCCTCGATGTCTTTCTGGTTGCCCGCCTTGTCTGGCGGCTCCTCTGGCACCGCTATGATGTCGTCCATGCCCACGAGGAAGCGATATTCTTCTGCGCCTTCCTGAAGCCGCTATTTCGCTTCAAGCTGATCTACGACATGCATTCGAGCCTGCCCCAGCAGCTCACCAACTTCAAGTTCACCCGTTCCAATCGGCTCATCGGCCTGTTCAAGTGGCTGGAGGATCTCTCCATCCGTCGCGCCGACGCCATCATCACCATCTGCCCGGATCTCGCGGATTACGTCCTGGGGCAACTCAACGATCCCGAGCGCCACTTCCTGATCGAGAACTCCATTTTCGAGCCCGTCCGCCTAAAGCACCCCGCCCAACCCTCCGAGCCCGGCCCGGCCCTGCCGTTTGACATTCCGGCGGGTCGCCCCACCATTGTCTATGCTGGGACCTTCGAGTCGTACCAGGGGATCGATCTGCTCATCGAGGCCTTCCGCCTCGTTCGCCGCACCCGCCCCGATGCCTTCCTGATCCTCGCCGGCGGCACCCCCGAACAGGTCGCCGCCTTCCGTCAGCAGGCCGGGCCGGATCTCGACAGACACGCCGTCATCCATGAGCGTGTCGATCAAACCGTCGCCAAGCAGTTGGTCGCCGGCGCGGCCGTCCAGATGTCGCCGCGCAGTTCCGGCACCAACACCCCGCTGAAAATCTACGAACAACTTTCCAGCGGCGTGCCCCTTGTCGCCACCGACATCCACTCCCACACCCAGGTGCTGACCTCCGAGGTCGCCGTCCTGGTTCAACCGGAACCTGCCGACATGGCCCGCGGCATCCTCGAAGCCCTTGCGGACGGACGCGACAACAATCCCCGCGTCCGCGCCGCCCGGGCCCTCTATGCCGAACGCTATTCCCGCCCGGTCTACGAAGGGAAAATCGAACGCCTCCTGCAACGGATCCGGTCATGTGCGGAATAGCCGGCATCGCCAGTTTCGGATCCGCCCCCGCGCCCGTCCCCGACGCCATCCGCCGCATGTGCGCCGTGATGACCTATCGCGGCCCCGATGACGAAGGTATCGAAGTCCGCGACCGCGTCGGCCTCGGCATGCGACGGCTCTCCATCATCGATCTGGCGGGTGGCCATCAGCCCATCGCCAACGAAGACCGCACGGTCCGCGTCGTGTTCAACGGCGAAATCTACAACTTCCCCACTCTCCGCGCCGAACTCGAATCCAGGGGACACCAATTCGCCACGCGCTCCGATACCGAAGTCATCGTCCACGCCTATGAAGAATACGGCGACGATTTTCCGGCGCATCTCAACGGCATGTTCGCCATCGCCCTCCACGATCTCGCCCGCCGGCGCCTCGTGCTCGCCCGCGACCACGTCGGCATCAAACCCCTCTATTACGCTTTCGATCGCGACCATCTCGTCTGGGGATCCGAACTCAAAGTCGTTCTGGCGTCCGATCGGGTGGACCGCACCCTCGACCCGGTCGCCCTTAGCGAATTCCTGAGCTGGGAATACATCCCCGGCGACCGCACCCTCCTGCGCGAAATCCGCAAACTTCCCCCGGGGCACGTCCTTGCCGTAGATCTCGACCGCCCCGCCTGCCGGCCCGCCGCCTATTGGGACGTGCCCCCGCCATCCCTTGAGCCCTCCCGCCTCTCCGAAACCGATTGGATCGAACGCATCGACGCGCAGGTCCGGCAAAGCGTTCGCCTGCAAATGATCAGCGATGTCCCCCTCGGCGCCTTCCTTTCCGGCGGCGTCGATTCCTCTCTCACCGTCTCCTGCATGGGCCCCGCCCACGCCTTTAGCATCGGCTTCGATGACCCGACCTACAACGAACTGCCCTGGGCCCGGAAAGTCGCCACCCATCTCGGCATCCAGCATACCACCGAAATCATCCAGCCCGACATCCGCGGACTCTTCGACGATCTCATGCTCCACCTGGACGACCCCATCGGCGACTTCTCCATCTTCCCGACTTTCCTTGTCTCGCGCCTCGCCCGCCGCCATGTCACGGTGTGCCTCAGCGGCGACGGCGGCGACGAATTGTTCGGCGGCTATGAGACCTATCTCGCCCAGGCCATGGCTCGGCGGCTGCCCTCCGCCCTGCGCGGTCTCGGCGCCATCGAGCAATGGGTCCGCCCGTCGCCTGCTAAAAAGGGTCCCATCAACAAGGCCAAGCGGTTTCTCGAAGGCTGGCAACATTCCCCTGCCCTGCAACATGCGCGCTGGCGCCTCTTTCTCTCCGACCGCCTGCGCGGCCGCCTGCTCGCCGGCGAGGTCCTCGAGGCCATCGGCGACCAGCCCCACGCCCACATCGTCGAGGCCTTTGACCGCGCCCGCGACCGCGCGCCGCTGGATCAGCTTCTCTATGTCGACTTCAAGACCTATCTGCCCGACAACATCCTCACCAAAGTCGACCGCATGTCCATGGCCGTCTCCCTCGAATCCCGCGTGCCGCTCCTCGACAAGGATCTCGTCGAACTGGCCTTCCGGGTGCCCGCCGGCCTCAAGATCCAGCGCGGCGAACTCAAATCCATTCTCAAGAAAACCGCGGCCCGCCATGTGCCGGCCGAATGCCTCTATCGCCACAAGCAGGGCTTCAGCATCCCCATCAAGCACTGGCTCACCACCACGCTCAAGCCGCTGATGATGGAGCTGCTCGATTCCGACCGCCTGCGCCGCCAGGGGCTGGTGCAGGCCCCAGTGGTCGAACGCCTGGTCCGCCAGCATCTCGCCGGCACCCACAACCACAGCCACGTCCTCTGGTCCCTGATGGTGTTCCAGCGGTGGCACGCAACCTGGATGGGAGAATGAGGCCATGAATCCAAAGATCCTGGTCACCGGCGGCACCGGCTTCACCGGCCATGCCCTTTGCCAGCGCCTCGCCCAACAGGGCGAAACGGTCGTTGCCTTCGTGCGCCCCTCCAGCCGGACGGATGCCCTGCGCGACCTCGGCGTCGACATTCGCACCCTCGACATGGCCGACCCCGCCCAGGTTCGCGACGCCTTCGAACCCTTCCAGAAGATCTTCCACATCGCGGCCGCCTTCCGCACCGAACACGACCACCTCGACGAGTTTCGCCGCGCCAATGTCGAGGTCACCCGCTGCCTCATGGATGCCGCGCTGCAGACCGGGGCTGGCCGCTTTGTCCACTGCTCCACGGTGGGCGTCCAGGGCGAAATCGATGATCCGCCCGCCGACGAGTCCTACCGCTACAAACCCGGCGACCACTATCAGCAGAGCAAGATGGAGGGCGAGCAACTGGTCCTCGACTATTTCCAGCGCGGCCTGGTTGGTACCGTGGTCCGCCCGGTCGGGATCTACGGACCGGACGACACCCGTTTTCTCAAGCTCTTCCGCCCGATCGCGCGCCGGCGTTTCGTCATGATCGGCTCCGGGCGCTCCCTCTACCACCTGACCTATATTGACGATCTGGTCGACGGCTTCCTGCTCGCCGGCGAACGCCCCGAAGCCCTCGGCGAAGTCTTCACCATCGGCGGCCCCCGCTACACCACCCTGCGCGAGCTGGTCGACGCCATCGCGGACGCGGTCGGCGTGGCCCGTCCGCGCCTATCCATCCCCTACTGGCCCGTGCATCTTGCCGCCGAAATCGTCCCGCGCCTGTGCCGTCCCTTCCGCATCCCGCCGCCGATCTATCCGCGGCGCGTCGAATTCTTCGCCAAGTCCCGCGCCTTCTCCATCGACAAAGCCAGACGACTTCTCGGCTATGCCCCCCAGGTCGATCTCGCCGACGGCCTGCGGCGCACGGCGGAAGGCTACCGGCAAAAAGGCTGGATTCCCGCCCGCCCATGATCCTCGGCATCCTATCCGACACCCATAACCATCTTCCGGAAGCCCGCCGGGCGTTGGAGACCCTCCTGCGCCACGGCGCGCAACACTTCGTCCACTGCGGCGATGCCGGCGAAGATGTCGTCGATCTCATCTCCGCCACCTGCCTCGAACACGGACTTCGCGCGCACATCGCCACCGGCAACTGCGACCGGATTCCGCGCGGCCATCCCCCGCCCTGTCCCGCCGGAGTCGAACGCGGCGACCGGCTCGACTTCACCCTCGCCGGCCAATCCTGCGCCGTTCTTCACGGCCACGACGAGCGCGCCCTGCAACAGGCCCTCGGCTCCGGAACCCTGGCCTACCTCTTCATCGGCCACAGCCATGCCCGCCTCGATGAACACATCGGCCCCACCCGCGTCCTCAATCCCGGCTCGTGCGCCCGGCCGCGCGGCGGCCCTCCCACCGTGATCCGCCTCGATCTCGCCACCGACGACGCCCGCTGGGTTCCGGTCACGGACTGATTTTCCCATCATCCCAACGGCAAATCATCGCGATTGATCCAACGAGATCGGCGTGCGCCGGGCGATCTGCAGGCACATCAGCGCCCAGAAACAACCCAGCAGCGCCGCCATGGGCATTTGCAGCGGGAGGGGCAGACTGTAGAGGATCATGACGCTGGGCGCCCAGAACGCCCATCCCGGGACCTGGTTGGGCATGACAATCCGCCAATACCATCCCGGCCCCAACTGCAGACGCGTGGCCAGCCAGGAGTAGTTCTGGTCCTGCCACAAGTGCGCGATGGCGTTGATCGGCGAGGCCAGGAAGGGAGAATAGACCAGCATGTCCGTGGCGGTCTTCCATACCACCGTGCCCAGGGCCGCCGTGCCGCCCCACAGCCAGGACTGGAACGCATAAAATCCGTGCGTCATCGCTCCCATGACCCCCCACCACACCACCAAGAACGCGAAGGAACGCCACGGACGGCGCAGGCGCAGTCCGGGGACCAGCGCGCAGAACATCGAAGGGATCAAGCCGTTGGTCACCATGCGCAGGCCAATGGAAAAACCGATTCCATAGCGGATCTGAACGTCCGCAACCCGTTCCAGCACGGCATGGAACCCGGGAAACACATAATAGGATACCACCACGGCCAGTGCCGCGGCCTGGAGCACAAAGCCCGGAATCAAATTCGCCCGGGCCGACTGCATTCCGACCCGCCAGGCCGTGGCCATGGCGACTCTTCTTCCATGGTATGGAAACGATTTTTCCATGCGGTGGAAACCCATCCCGGCATCAGCCGGATGGCGCCCGTCGGGGTTGTTTTTCCGGGTTCATTGGCTCGCGGGACTATCCCTGGGCCCCTCCCGTGGAACAAGCCAATTCGCAGGCCGGCAACGCGGGAAGATGCGAGAATCTTCTCGCCAGACCCCCGGAGGATCTCCCATGATTCCGGGGATATGACAAAAGACAACGACCTGGCGCGCCGCGTGGCCGCGCTTTTCTCATCCCCCAAGTACCAACCCCTACCCGAGCGCGAGCTCGCCCGGCATCTCGGCCTGAAGGCCGGAGAGCGAGGGGAACTGCGCGCCGCCCTGCGCCAACTGGAACAGCAGGGCCTCGCCGCCGCCCTGCGCGGCGGCCGCTGGGGGGCCGCCCCCGCTTCCGCCGGCCTCATCCACGGCACCTTCCGCGTACGGCTCAACGGCTCCTGCTGGATCATCCCCGACGATCCCCAGCAGGCGCCCCTCTGGATCGATCCCGCCGCGATCGGCGTCGCCATGAATGGCGACCGCGTTCAGGCCGTGCCCGTCCGCCGCGAATCCTCCGCGCGCATGTTTGGCGCCCAGCCTGACACCCGCGCCGCCCGCATCATCCGCGTCGTCGAGCGCAAGCGCCAGTCCGTGGTCGGCATCCTCCAAGCCACCCCTTACTACGCCTATATCGTCCCGCGCGACTCGCTCCTGCGCACCAACATCAAGCTCACCGGCAACCCGCGCAAGCTCGACGCCCACCTCGGCCATCTCGTCGTGGCGCGCATCACCGAAGACGAACCCTCCGAAGGCCGCCCCGTCACCGCCGAATTCGTCGAAGACCTCGGCGATCCCGACAGCGTGGAAAACGACATCCCCGCCCTGCTGCTCGACCGCGGGCTCTCCGAAGACTTCCCCGCCGCCGTTCAAAAAGCCGCCCGCCGCGTCTCCCCGCGCCTCCCCCGCCACGCCGCCGAATCCGGCCAGCGCCGCGACCTGCGCCACGACCTCATTCTGACCATCGATCCGGCGACTGCCCACGACTACGATGACGCGGTCTCGATCGAGCCGCTTCCCGGCGGCCGGTCCAAGCTCGGCGTGCATATTGCCGATGTCGCCGCCTTTGTCGAACCGGGCTCGGACATCGATCGCGAAGCCCTCCGGCGCGGCAACAGCACCTACCTCGTCGATCGCGTCATCCGCATGCTCCCCGAAGACCTGACCGTCCGCGTCTGCAGCCTGCAACCCGATGAAGACCATCTCGCCCATACCGTCGAAATGGTCTTCGATTCCCACGGACAGATCGAATCCGCCACCACCTTCCGCTCCATCATTCGCTCCAAGGCCTGCCTGTCCTATGAGCAGGTCCAGGAGCTCTTCGACGCCGGCCGGCTCCAGGGCGTCTCCGAAGACGTGCGCCAGGCCCTGCGCCACCTGCGCAAGCTGGCCCAGAAAATCCGCGCCCTGCGCTTCCGCAACGGCGCGCTCGACTACGCCCTCCCGGAAGTCAAATGCGTCCTCGATGCCCAGGGCAACCCCGTCGGATTCTCCAAGCGCGGCGCCACCGAGGCCTACAACCTCATCGAGGAGTGCATGCTGGCCGCCAACCGGGTCGTCGCCCGCAAGATCTTCGAGGCCCGCGTTCCCGGCATCTATCGCGTCCACGACGAACCCTCCGACGAACAATGGGCCCGCATGACCGACGAACTTCAGTCCCTTGGCCATCGCGCCAAGCCCGCCAACGCCCACGACCTCAACCGCATCGCCCGATCGGTGATGGGCAAACCCGACCAGTACATCGTCACCCTCACCCTCCTGCGCAACATGAAGCGCGCGGTCTACGAGACCGAATCCCGCCCCCACTTCGGCCTCGGATTCGACCACTACGCCCACTTCACCTCCCCCATCCGCCGCTATCCCGACTTGATCCTGCACCGCATCCTGATCGGAATCGAGGAAGGCCGAAAGACGCCCGCCTTCTCCAAGGCCGAAATCGAAAAACTGGCCATCCATTGCTCCGCCACCGAACGCGAATCCGCCGAGTTGGAAGTCCAGTCCGTCCAGATCAAGCGCATCCGCTACTATGCTGGATTGCTGGAAAAGGGCGCAACCGGGCCCTTCGCCGGAACCATCGTTTCGCTCAACCCCAAGGGCCTGATTGTCGAACTCCAGGACACCCTCCAGCAGGGCATGCTTCCCTATCATGCCCTCGGTCGCGAACGCTATTACGTCGCCCCCGACGGCCTCTCCGCCGCCGCCCGCAAGGGATCCCCCTTCCGGCTCGGCCAGCCCGTCGAGGTCGGCCTGGCCGCCGTCGATGAGCGCCTCCGGCGTGTCGACTTCTTCCTGCCCGCCGCCGCCGCGCGTCCCGAGCGCCGACACGGCGCGATCGGGCCCCAAACATCCCGGAACCATTCCTCTGCCCGCCCCGACAAACGCATTGACAACGCCAAGCCAAACGCGGGACATTCGCCCTCGCAGAGTCGCCGTGCCCACCGTAAAGGCGCGGCCCAACACCCAAGGAGAAAACCATCATGACAAAGTACCTCGCCCTGGTCGTCCTGATCGCCCTCGCTCTTCCTGCCGCCACCCTTGCCGCGGAAGTCGAAGTCTATGCGGATGTCCTCTCCGCCTACGTATACGAAGGCTTGGTTGGCAACGATGAACCCGTCTTCCAGCCCGGCCTCGATATCACCGCCCCCTATGGGTTTGCCCTCAGCTTCTGGGGCAGCATGAACCTCACCGATGTCGAGTCGCCCTGGTATCCCGACAGCGCCGGCGAATGGGGCGAACTCAATCTCGGCCTCTCCTGGACTCTCCCGTGGGAAGGTCCTGTCCGCCTCACCCTGGGCGCGCTCTATTATGCCTATCCCCAGGAAAGCAGCGAGATCCTCTTCGACGACGAAACCGGCGACATGGTTCTCGACGAAGACGGCTTCGCACAAGTCTCCCGCGCCCCCGCGGATGGCGGCTATGATCTCATCATCGAAGTCGCCGCTGATGAGATCCTCTTGAGCCCCTCCGTGCAATTCGTCCATACCGCCGAAGGCTCCGACGACTGGCGGCTGCTGTTTTCCATCGGCCACAGCCTCGACCTGATGGACGCCCTGTCCCTCGACCTCGGCGCCACCGCCGGCTATGCCGGCAAGGGCCTCGTCGAAGCCGTCTACCTGTCCGACACCGGCGCCGCCTTCACCTTCGCCCAGATCGACGCCAGCCTGAACTACGCGGTAACCTCCGCGCTCTCCGTCGGTCTCAAGGGCGCCTTCAGCACCCTCATCGACAGCGATATCCGCGACGCCATCAAGGCCAGCGGCGACTATCCCAAGTCCGACATCTTCTTCGGCGGCCTCACCGCCAGCTACACCTTCTGACCGGCCACATTTCCCCAGCCCCCCGCGGCCCGGCGCCGCGGCTGAATCCAGTCGGTTCAGCCCCCCACGGGTTCATCTCGTGGGTGGATCCGGTCCGTTTTCCACAGCGTGGAAAAACAGTTTCCATGCTGTGGAAAAATCCGCCCAACCTTTTCCATGCTGTGGAAAATGCGTTTGACAACCCGTCCGTAAAGAGTACTTTCTATGGTACTTAAAGGAGTACTTCAATGAGTATTGTCACGGCTGCAGAGATCAAGCGTCGCGGGATGGGCATTTTGGATCCCATCCTGGAAAAGCATGGAGAGGCCATCATTTCCCACCGGGGCCAGTCGCGATATGTGGTCATGACGACCGCCGGCTACAACCGCATCCGGGAAGCGGAACTGGAAGTAGCCGTCCGGGAAGCCAAAGCCGACTATCGTGCCGGCCGGGTCCTCGACCAGTCAGCCAAAAGTCATCTCCGGCGCCTGGATCATGAACTATAGGCTGATCTTCACGGAATCCTATACCCGCCGGGCCATTCGTTTTCTGCGACGTCATCCCGAAATCCGAAATCAGTATGGCAAAATCCTGGAACTGATGGAACTCAACCCGTTCCATCCTTCCTTGCGTTTGCATCGGTTGCAAGGTCGCCACAAAGACCTCCATTCGGTCTCGATCAACATCTCTTATCGCATGACCATCCTGTTCATCCTTCATGATCGAACGATCATCCCTGTGGATGTTGGACCCCACAATGTGGTCTATGGCTGAAGAACCTCAGAGGAAAGGCGGCCGCGCTCAGCGATCTCAGTTCCAGGCTGGATGGTTTTCTGTCAATGCGCCCAGGTTCTTGCAAAACTCCGGAATACACGGCCGGGACGGAGCCCGGCCCTCCAGAAATCCGCCCGAGGCGACTGTTTTCGCCTCTGGAGGGACGACCTCCGTGTCGTCCAGGTTCGTTTTGCATGAGCCACCATGCTGTGGAAAATTCCGCCCCCGCCTCACTCCCACACCCCCGCGCACGCCCGACCGCAGGTCTGGCAGCGTCCGTCTTTCGCCATCCCGCTCAACTGCGCCCCGAATCCCTCCCGGTCGATCAGCCGCGCGCCGCACCCCGCGCAACAGGTCGCCGTCCAGTCCGGTTCGCCGCGGATGTTGCCCGCATAGACATGCCGCAGCCCGTTGGCCTGGGCCCGCTCCCGCGCCCGCCGCAGGGTCGCCAGCGGCGTGCGCGAATGATCCCGCATTTCGCCATCGGGATGGAATGCGCTGAAGTGCAGCGGGGTCTCCACGCCCAGATGTCCCGCCACCCACGCCGTCAGTTCATCCAGTTCCGCCTCGGAGTCATTCTCTCCCGGAATCACCAGCGTCGTCACTTCCAGCCAGCCGTCGGTTTCCTTGCGGATATACTCCAGCGTCTCCAGCACCGGTGCGAGGCTCGCCCCGCACAGCCGCTGGTAGAAGGCCTCTCGCATCGACTTCAAATCCACGTTCGTTGCATCCATCCGCCGGAAGAAATCCTCTCGCGCCCGGCCCGAGATGTAACCCGACGTCACCGCCACCATCCGCACCCCGCGCGCATGGCAGGCGTCGGCGATGTCCATGGCATACTCCGCCCAGACCGCCGGCTCGTTGTAGGTCGCGGCCACGGATGGCGCCCCGTGCTCCCCGGCGGAGCGCGCCACCTCGTCGGGCGACACCTCCCGGCCAGACCGGCCGCCTGGCGGCGACGGATGGCTCAGTTCCCAGTTCTGGCAGAATCGGCACGACAGATTGCAGCCCCGAGTTCCCAGCGACAGCACCGGCGTGCCGGGCAGGAAATGATTCAGCGGCTTTTTCTCGATCGGATCCAGCGCCATCGCGACCGGATGCCCCCAGGTTTCCGCCACCAATCGCCCGCCATGATTCACCCGCCCGTGGCATCGCGACCGCTTTCCCTCGGCGATCCGGCATTGGTGGGGACAAAGCCCGCACTGCACCGCGCCGCCGTCGAGGGCCGACCAGTACCGCGCCGTCTTCATGGGTGGTGTTCCGACTCCTGGGCCAAGGCCTGTTCCAGCGCCTTCCACACCAGTCCGGCGCAGTGAATTCGCGCCGGATAGCGCTCAATGCCATTGAACGCCCGGAAATCCCCCCACTCTTCCTCAAAGCCGGTCTTGCCCAGACGCGCGGCAAAAGCCGATGACGTCGCCACGATCTCCTTGCGCGTTTTGCCCTTCAGAAAATCCACAGCCATCGAAGCCCCGGCCACGCTCACGGCGCACCCATGCATCTCATGGGTCAGCGCCTCCAGCGTCCCCTCGGACGTCCAGGCCAGTTTCACGCGAATTTCATCCCCGCAGCCCGGATGGATCGCCTCAGCGTCTTCGGTTCCCCGTGGCACGATGCCGGCGCCCTGTGGATGTTTGGCATGCGTCAGCAAGCGCTCTTGATACAGCTCCATCATGTGAACACCTGTTGGGCGGCGCGCACCCCGTTCAGCAACCGCTGCACTTCGTCGGGCGTGTTGTAGGGCGCAAAACTGGCCCGGGCCACCGCGCCCACCCCGAGCCGCCGCATCAAGGGTTGGGCGCACAAGTGTCCCGCGCGAATCGATAGCCCGCGGCTGTCCAGCACCTGGGCCACATCGTGCGGGTGAATGCCCTCCACGCTGAAACTGACCAACGACCGCCATCCGCCGCCGCCCCACACCGTCACCCCGGGCAATTGCTTCAGCTTTTCAGCCGCGGCCAGGGCCAAGGCGGCTTCATGCGCATGAGCAGCGGCCGGCAAGGTCTGCAGCCACTCGATCGCCGCGCCCAGGCCGACGGCCCCCGGCGCATTTGGCGTGCCGGCCTCAAACCGATACGGCACCTCCGCCCAAGTCGCCGTCCGCTCCTCCACGCGCGCCACCATCTCCCCGCCAAACACCGATGGCTGCATCTGCTCCAGCAAATGCCGCCGCCCCCACAGCGCCCCGATCCCCATCGGCCCGTACATCTTGTGGCCCGAGAAGGCAAAAAAATCGCACCCCAGCGCCTGCACATCCACCGGCAGGTGGGCGACGCCCTGCGCGCCATCCACCAAGACCCGTGCTCCGGCGGCGCGCGCCGCCGCGCAAACCTCCCGTACGGCCGTTTCCGTTCCCAGGACATTCGACACCCAGGCCACGGCCACCCACTTGGTGCGGTGGGCCGCCAGGCCCCGACGAAAGGCCTCCACGTCCAGGCCTCCATCCGGGGTCAAGGGGATCACCTTCAGCGTCGCCCCCATCAACTGCGCCACCTGCTGCCAGGGCAGCCAGTTGCTATGATGCTCCAAACCCGTGATCCACACCTCGTCGCCCGGTCCAATCTCCCACCGGGCCAAGCCCGACGCCACCAGATTGATCCCGGCCGTCGTGCCCGAGGTGAACACCACCTCGTCCGGGGAGGCGGCCCCCAGAAAGGCCGCCACTGTCGCCCGCGCCCCTTCGAAGGCCGCCGTGGCTTCTGCCCCCAGCCGGTGCACGCTGCGGCGTGTATTGGCGTTGTGCCGTCGGTAGAACCCATCCATCGCCCGCAGGACGGCCTCCGGCCGTTGCGTCGTCGCCGCGTTGTCCAGCCACGCCTCCTCGCGACCCAGGATGGCAAACTGGCGCCGCAACGCGCCCGGATCGAATGTCCCGTGCCCTGGCGTCTGCTCCAACCCGCTCATTGTTCATTGCCCTCCGCCTTCACTATGCTACACTCCCCCCGTCATGCGCAAGAAGATCGGCTGGCTGGAGCGAACGCCCGACGGTAAATACGAAATCCGCGTCATCTTCGATGGCGGCAATCGTATCCGCTGGCAGCGCTTCGCCAAGCCCATGGAACACTGGGAGTCCTTCGAGCCGACTCCGGACCACTGGGCCATCCTCTGCGAAAAAACCCGTTTCCGCTACCAGCGCCGCCAAGCCCCCTACAAAGACCTCCAGCTCGTCGAGCGCCTCGCCGCCCAGTCACAACCCACCCCCGAGCCCAGCCCCCCACGGGTTGGTCGTGCCGGGGATGGCGCCTCCAGACCCCCACGCCCTTGCCCCTCCGGTGAAAGCGCCTCCAGACCCCCACGGTCTTGTCCCGTGGGTGAATCAGTTCCGACCGTAGCCAAGGCCGTGTCCAACGGCCTGCCGCCGCCATGAGGCAAGTCCTCGCCATCGCGCTGCTGTCCCTCCGGATTTCGCTGCGTTCGCGCGTGATCCTGGTGCTGGTGGGCCTGATTCTCGCGGCCGGGTTTCTCCTGCCCCTGGCCATCCGCCACGATGGCACCCCCGAAGGGCTTATCCGCCTGCACCTCGCCTACACGCTCGGCATCTCCGGTTTTCTTCTCGGCCTCGCCACCCTGTGGGCCGGATGCGCGGCCATCTCCCAGGAAGCCGACGAGAAAACCCTCCAGCTTCTCCTCGTGAAGCCCGTCCCGCGCCTGAACATCTGGCTGGGCAAATGGCTGGCCCTACTGCTGATCAATGCCGTCCTGCTGGCCGTGATCGGCATCGCCTCGGCCATCCACCTGCGCCATCAACTCCGCAGCGGCGGGTTCGCGGCGGACGAACTCGCCCGCGCCCGCCAGATCACCCTCGCCGCTCTCGACACTCTCCGCGAGCCCCTGCCCGATCTCGAAGACGACGTCCGCACCGAATATGAAACCCTCCGCGCCCGCGGCCAACTACCCCCGGAGGTTGCCGAAGCCGTCCTGCTCGACTCGATCCGCCGCGGTCTTCTCGCCCGGCATTACTCCATTCCGCCCGGCGAATCCCGCACCTGGGCGTTCCCCACCGATCCCCATATCCCGCGACACTCCGTGCCCCTTGCCGTCCAATTCAAGGCCTCCTCCTCGTTTCCCGGTGCCATCGAATTGCAGGGGGCCATCGACCTCCAACTCGGCGCGGAATCCCACCCGCGCGATGTCCGCATCATGCCCGGCAGCCTGCAAACCGTCCTGCTGCCCGAAGCCATCCTGGTTCCACCGGAAGCCACCCTGACCTTTGCCAACCATGGCACCCACCAGGCCACCCTGTTTTTCGACCCGGGCGACGGCCTCGTGCTGCGCTTTCCCCGCGGCACCTTCGCCGCCAACTACCTCCGGGCCCTCTCCCAGATCTTCCTGCGCCTCGCGCTCTTCGCGGCCATCGGCGTCACCCTTGGCACCCTCTTCTCCATGCCCGTCGCCACGTTTCTCTCTTTGGTCCTCATCCTCCTGATGCAACTGTCCGGATTCGTCTCCGCCGCCGCCCAGGTCGATCGCGAGTCTTTCGTCGCCACCGTCGCCCGGTTCGGCTCCGGCGGACACTCCCACGGCCCCGATGAACCCCATGACGACACCTGCGACCATCCCGACCACGGGCCCTCCCGCGCCGCCCGCGCCACCGCCACCTTCTTGTTCTACGTCTATCGCGGCACCTGGCTCACCCTGCGTCCCCTCCTCGAGCATCACGCCATCGATGATCTCGCCAACGCCAACCGCATCCCGCCCCGCGCCGTCCTCCGCGATACCCTCCAACAGGGACTCATCCTCCCCGCCGCCCTTGCCCTCTTCTCCACCCTGGTCCTCAAACAACGCGAATGGGCCCTGCCCTCCCTGTCATGACTCGTTCCCTGATCCCCACCGCCTCCCGATCCGCATCCCCGCGTGGCACGGGTGAATCAGGGCCAGGTTCCCGATGAACAAGCCCGTGTCCATCCTGCTGCTGGCCGCCGTGCTGGCGCTAACCGTGGCGGGCGCACTCAACCTCCGCCTGCTGCGCTTCCGCGACGAGGCGCATCTGACCCAGGCCCCCCCCACCCAAAACATGCCCCCGGCCGTCGCCTTCACCACCGTGGCCCTTGGCGGCTTCCGCGGCATTCTCGCCGATGTCCTCTGGATGCGCGCCGGCGCCCTCCAGGAAGAAGGCCGCTACTTCGAATTGGTGCAACTCGCCGACTGGATCTCCAAGCTCCAGCCCCGCTCCCCGCCCATCTGGGCCTATCACGCCTGGAACATGGCCTACAACCTCTCCGCCCTGATGCCCACCCCCGACGAAAAATGGCGCTGGGTCCGCAACGGGCTCCTTCTCCTGCGCGACGAAGGACTGGCCTCCAACCCCGGCTCCGCCCGCCTGCATCAGGAACTCGCCTGGATCTATCTGCATAAGCTCGGCACCGATACCGACTCCGCCGCCGCCTTCTACCGGGCGCAGTGGGCCGCCGAAGTCGATGCCGGACAGACCCGCCTGGATCCCGAGCGGGTGCGCCGCATCGAAAACGATCTCGCCCCCCTCGACTGGCGCACGCCCCAGGCCCACGCCATCTATTGGGCCACCGCCGGACTGCCCTTTGCGCGCACCGATTTCGAAGACCTCGCCCTGCGGCGAATGGTCTACCAATCCCTCATGCAGCGCATCGCCCAGGGCGACCGCCACCTCCTGGCCCCCGCCATCGACTATGTCGAAGAGACCCGCCGCCGCCATCCCCGCATCGGCGCGCTCAACGAAGTCCTCCGCCAGCTCTACGATGCCCGGCGGCGCGAAGGTTGAGAGCGGCGCGAATCAGAGGCCAGAGGACAGACGCCAGGAGAACGGGGACAGGAGATCCGAAGTCCGGGATCCGTGTCCATCGGTGCCGATCCGTGGTTCACTCGACGGTTCCTCTCCGTTGTCCCGTTCTCCCCGCTCTCTCTGCTCTACGCTTCCCGCTCCACGTTCTTCCCCATCACCTTCGAAACCATCAACCGGTCCCGCAGCCGCGCCGGGAAAAACCGCGCCGCGAACTCCCCAAACCACGCCGGAAGGGTCACCGGATAGCGCGTGCGCGGACGGCTGGACTCCAGCGCATGCACGATGCGCTCTGCCACAGCCTCCGGCGGCAGGCCAAACCGATCGGTCGGCCGCGTGTAGGTCCGCTCGGGCTCCGTCAATTCCTTGTCGTATTGCCGGGCAAACACCGACCGGTCCATCGGGAGACCGCGGGCCGCCTCGCTGACCGAGCGCCTCCGGAAATGGGTCTGGATCGGCCCCGGCTCCACCAGCGAGACCGAAATCCCGGACGGCCCCAATTCCATCCGCAGCCCTTCGCCAATCGCCTCCAGCGCAAACTTGCTGGCGCTGTAGATTCCCATGAAGGGAATGACCAGCCGCCCCAGCACCGAACTCACTAGCACGATCCGCCCCGCTCCCTGCGCCCGAAACACCGGAATGAACCGGTTGGTCAGGTCCAGCGTTCCCAGCACATTCGTCTCGAACTGCCGCCGCACGGCGTCCCGCGGCAAATCCTCCAGCGCCCCCGGCTGGCCATAGCCCGCATTGTTCACCACCGCGCCAAGCGCCCCGCCGGACAGCTCCAACACGGTTGCCGCCGCCTGTTGAACCGAGGCTTCGTTCGCCAGGTCCAATTCCGCCGGTTCGAAGCCTTCCGCCCGCAATGCCTCCAGATCCTCCGCCCGGCGCGCCGTCGGGAAAACCCGCCAGCCCCGCTCCTTCAGCATCCTCGCCGTCGCCCGTCCGATTCCCGTGGATGCCCCCGTCACCACCACCGTCTTCGCTCTCACCGCCGGATATCGTTTCATGCCCGCCGACTGTATTCACCTCTCCCGTCCCTTGCAATCCTCAAGCCCGGACATCCTCAAGCCCAGACCAGTTCCCACGCTTTTCGTGATTGAAGCACAGCGGGGGTCCGATAAGATAGGAAGCGGTGAAGAGTGTGCATGTGTTTTCAACCGGTCGAATCCGCCTTCTGCTGGCGGGGATGGTCCTGTGGACCTGGGCCCTTCCGGTGTCGGCCCCGGCCCGTGATCCGGTCCTGACTTTTGCCGATGGACAAATCACCTGCACACTCCTTCCGATCGAAGGCGAAAACGTGCCCGAAAAGGTCCAGCAGGCGCTGCCCATCGCGATGCGTACGGCCCTCGACCTGCTGGGTCCGCCCCCGAAGCCGACCGACCTGACCATTCGCCTGCAACCGCGGCCTCGCTGGCGTCAACGAGCGCTCCAAGGCTTTCCCGTCGAAGCGCTGGCCACCCAGCAAGGCAACGTGATCGTCTTGCGTCCCGGTTCGGAGCCCCTGAATGTGGCCTTTCGCCTCGGGCATGAGCTGTCCCACTGGCTGGTCTACAAACAATATCCCGCCCGCCCGCCGCTCTGGTTGGATGAAGGCCTGGCCAACTGGATCGGATCGGCCGCCGCGGATGCCATGGGCCGCACCCTGAAGCAGGCCGTCGCGCGCCCCCTCCCCCCCAACCTCTCCAACCATCTGGTGGACCTGGAGGAATTGATCGCCATGGAGGTGTATCCGCGGAGCCGCGACCGTTCGGCGGCCTTCTATTGGCAGGCCGAGGCCCTCGTGTCCGCACTGATCCAGAAACTGGGGCCGGAGCATTTCAAGACCTATCTGGGGATCCTGTCCGTCGCCGAGCCGCCCCACTGGGAAACGCCCCTGCGCGAGCAGTGGTACTTCATCGATTTCGACTTCACGTGGTTCGCCCAACAGATCCGCCCCGCCGATGGAACGCCTTCGTCGCCGTGATCGCCATCCCCCGGCCCCCGCCGGTCCGCGCCCGGATGGGAGGCTTCTTCCCCAAGAGGATGCCCCCGAACGCGCCTGGCTGATTGCCGGACATCTCGGCGATCGCCCTGCCGCCGAAGTCGAGGAGTCGATGCGGGAATTGCGCGCGCTGGCCGACACCGCCCGGGCCGAGGTGGCCGGGGCCACCCTCTGCCGGCTCAAAACCATCCACCCGGCCACCTACATCGGCCGCGGCAAAGCCGCCGAACTGGCGGAACAGATCGCCGCGGCCGAGGCGAGCCTGGCGATTTTCGATGACGACCTCTCGCCCGCGCAGGGGCGCGCCCTCGAAGACATCCTGAAGGTGCGGGTGGTGGACCGCACCCAGCTCATCCTGGATATCTTCGCCCAGCGCGCGCTGACGCTCGAAGGCCGGTTGCAGATCGAACTGGCCCAGTTGCGCTACCTGATTCCGCGGTTGCGCGGACTGTGGACCCACCTGGAACGGCAAAAGGGCGGCATCGGACTCAAGGGGCCCGGCGAAAAGCAACTGGAGCTCGATCGCCGCCGCATCGAACAGCGCATCACCCGAATCCGCGCCCAGCTTCAGATCGTGCGCCAGCGCCGTTCCGAGCTGCGCCGCGGCCGCCGCCGTCACGGATGGGCCCTGCTGACGCTGGTCGGCTATACCAATGCCGGAAAATCCACGCTGCTGAACCGGCTGGCCGATGCCGATGTGCATGCCGATGACCAGTTGTTCGCCACGCTGGACCCGACGACCCGCCAGGTCCGGCTGCCCAATCACCAGCCCTGCCTGCTGACGGATACCGTGGGATTCATCCGCAAGCTCCCCCACCACCTCGTGGAATCCTTCAAGGCCACGCTGGAGGAAGTCAACGAAGCGGATCTGCTGCTGCATGTCATCGATGCGTCCCACCCGCGCGTGGATGAACAAATCGCCGCGGTCGAAACCGTGCTCCGCGAGCTCGGGGCGCAAACCAAGCCCGTGCTGGCGGTCTTCAACAAAACCGACCTCGATCGAGGCCGGGACCAGGCCGTGCGGCTGTCCGAGCGCTTCCGGCATTCCACCGCCATCTCCGCCGCGACCGGCGAGGGAACCGACGGGCTGTTGCAGGCCATCGCCGATTTGCTGCACGACCGCATCGCCCACCTGCGCCTGAAGATCCCGGCCAGCGAGGGGCGCTGGATCGCCGCGCTGCATGCCAACGGGAAAGTGGTGGACCAGAAAGTCCGCGGCAAGCACCTGCACCTGGAGGCGATTGTCTCGGCCGCCTTTGCCGCCACCCTTGATCCCGCGTGGATCGAGTAGCCGCTACAGGATCTGAATCTGGATGTCGTCCTTGGACTTGTGGTCGAAGGCCTTGTCTTCGATGGGCTGGTAAGTCGGCAGGAAGCGGTAATAGACCTGCAGGCTGAGCGCGGCGAGCGTGGTCGAATAGACGGGGTGGTAGTTTTCGCGGCCGGTGGTGCCGTTGGGGTAGGCGCTCGAGCCGGCGCTGTTCCAACTGCCATCCGGATTCTGGTTGCGAATGAACGCCGGGGCGAACTGGCTGTTCCAACGGCTCCATGGGCCGCCGCCCTGGTGGAACTTGGCCTGGGTGATGTAGTACCACGCGTACATGGGCCAGTACGGGGGGCGGCTCCAGTCGGCATCCGCATCGTTCAACGCCGCGAGGCCGCGGCGCACCTCCGGGGCGCGTCCGTGGCCGAGAAGCTGCAGGCTGAGCACCGCGACCGCCGTGATGCTGTGGGTGGTGTGGCTTCCGCGGTCGGTATAGAAAAAGCGGCCATCCTCCCGCTGCACGGACTTCATGTCCTGCACCGCCCGCTCCATCGCCTCCGCCAGGCCGGGATTCGAAGCGCCGGCAATGTAGGCGGCTTTCATCGCCTGGCAGCACCAGCCCCCGAGCGACGTATCGCGACGGTTGCCCTTGGCAAACCGGTAGTCGAATCCGCCCTTCGATTGCTGGCCATCGAGAATGACCTGGATCCCCTTCTCCATGACGGGTTTCAACGACGGGATGCGCGTCATGCCATAGGCCTCGCTGATGGCATAGACCGCGATGGCCTGCGCATAGGTGCCGCCGGTGGTGTCGGTGCCGGTGAATTCGCCGTGTTCATTCTGGCGCGCGACCAGGTAGCGGATGGCCCGTTCGACGGTTCGGCCGTATTCCGTGGAGGCCGGGGTTTCGCCATGGGCCAGGAAGGTCAAAATCCCCAGGCCCGTCATGGCTTCGCGATCGCTTTGCCCCCACGAGCCGTCGGCATTCTGGTTGGCCACCAGCCACGCCAGCGCACGCCGAACCGCCACCTCGGCATATTCGCCCCAGCGCCCGCCATAGGCCCGAATGGAGGCCGCCCGCCCCTCGCCGCTGCGGTTGGCCATGTTCCCCGGCGCCAGGTTTTTCAAGATGATCGGGCTGATGGCGTCGGTGGCGATGTCCAACTCGGCGATGCTGTCGATGGGCGCCGCCGCCGTGAAGTCCACGATGTCCGGTGGCGGGGGCATGTCGATGTCCACTTCCGGCGGCGTCACGACATCGACCAGGTCCTCCATCTCCTCCGGCGGTTGGAATTCCTCCAGCAGTTCATCGAGCACCTGGTCGTCGAGTTCGACCACGGTCACTTCGATCTCCGCCTCGCGCTCCCGGGACGAAAAGTCCACCAGGAACAGCAGCGCCAGCAACAGGGCCACATGGATCAGGACGGATCCCGTCGGACCCGCGATCCATTCCAGAAAGTTCCGGTAAAGCGCTTTTATCGAGGCATCCATCATCCACCCCCTTGGCCTTCACTCGTCAAAACCACCCGCCCGAGTTTCGCCGGATCAGAGAATCTGGATCTGGACGTCGCCGCTGCTCTTCTGGTCCGTTTCGCGGTCGGCCACCGGCTGGTAGGTCGGCAGGAAGCGATAATAGACCTGCAGGCTGAGCGCGGCGAAGGTGGTGGCATACACCTTGCTATTGATTTCCTCTCCGCGGAATTCCCGGGCGACGCCATCGCCTTCCAGGGCCAGGCCCGGCGACAGCCAACTGCCGTCGGGATTCTGGTTGCGGATGAGCGCCGGGGCAAACTTGTTGTTCCACGATGTCCACGCGTTCCCCCCCTGGTGGAACATGGCCTGCGAAACGTAGTACCACGAATACAGCGGGGCCTGCTCCGGGCGGCTCCAACTGGCATCGGCGTCGCGGATGAATCGCAGGCCGGACCGGGCCGCCTCGTGGTTGCCGTAGCCCATCAGTTGCAGCGAAAGCACGGCGGCGGCCGTCATGTTGGGCTGGCGCCCGCCGTGCCGGGCCGGCGAATAGGGAAACCGGCCGTCCTCCCATTGCACCTTGATCAGGAATTCGGCGGCCTTGTCCATGGCCTCGCGCAGCCCCGGATTCGATGCGCCGGCGACATACGCCGCCTTGAAGGCCTGGCACACGAAAGCGCTCAGCGAGACGTCGAAACTGCCCCGCCCTGCGCTGCCCTTCTTGAAGGTGTACATGTTCCATCCGCCATGACGCTGCTGGCCTTCCATCATCACGTTGATGGCGCGCTCCATCACGGTCTTCAGCGACAGGATGCGGGTCATGCCATACGCCTCGCTGATGGCATAGGACGCAATGGCGTGGGCGTATACGGCGCCGGCGCTTTCCGCGGAAGCAAATTCGCCGGCCTCGTTCTGGCGAGCCACCAGATAACGGATCGCGCGCTCGACCGTCTGGCCATAGTCCGGGGAGGCCGTGGTTTCGCCATGGGCCAGGAAGGTCAGGATCGCCAGCCCGGTATAGCCTTCCTTGTCGGGCGAACTGGTTCCCCACGAGCCGTCCGGATTCTGGTTGGCCTTCAGCCAGGCCAGCGCGCGCAACACCGCCGCTTCGGCATACTCCGCCCAGCGGCCGCCATAGGCCGCCAGCGACGCCTTGCGCCCCTCCCCGGACCGGTTGGCCATGGTGCCGGGCGCCAGATTCTTCATGATCAGCGGACTGAGGGCATCCGCGGCAATGTCGAGCTCGGTCACGCTATCCATCACCGGCGAGGCCGCGAAGTCCATCACATCGGGCGGCGGCGTCATGTCCATGTCCACATCCGGCGGCGTGATGGTTTCGGCCAGGTCCGGCAACTCTTCCGGCGGCTGCAGATCCTCCAGCAATTCGTCGAGGGTCTGGTCGTCCACCTCCATGACCATCACTTCGATTTCCGGATCGGACTCGCGCGAGCTCAAGTCCACCAAAAACAGCAGGGCCAGAATCAGCACGACATGGATCACCACGGAGCCGGTCGGCCCGGCAATCCATTCCATGAAGTTTTTATGCAGGGATTTGATTGATGCATCCATGGCTCTCTCCGTGCGGCGGATTCCTCCCTAGTTCGAGGCGCTGACCACCGACAGGCTCCGCAATCCGTTCTTGGCGCACAAATCCAGGGCCTGGATCAGCATGCCGTGGGTTGAATGGGCCGACACCGTAATCATGATGGTCTGCCCGGCATCGATCGAGGCCAGCCGCGCCAGCGCCCGGTCCAGCGAGTCCAGCGTGACGGGGCTGTCGTTGACGCTGTACCCGTCCGGATAGACCCCGATGCGGATGAGCTGGGGCGGCTTTTCCTCCGGCTTGGCATTGGGATCCGGCGCCGGCCGGAAGACATCCAGGTTGGCGATGACGTCGATCGGCTTGATCGTGACGATGAAGTAGATCAACAACTGGAAGACGACATCGATCATCGGCGTCATCGACAGTTCCGGCGGCGCGGCTTGCGGGCGTTTGCGTTTTCTGGCCATGGAAACCTCTCTTTCCTACCTAGGACGCCTTCTCCTTGAGCGCGGCGAAGCGGATCTTCCATAGCCCCGCCTTGCCGATCAGGTCCATCACCCCCCGGATGTCTTCATGCTTGGCTTCCCAGTCGCCGCGGATCACCACCGGCGTGCTCTGGCCCGAGTCGATGGCCGCCTTGCGCAAGACGTTGTACAACTGGGTATCATTCAAGCGCGTGCGCATGATCGACACCGTTCCGTTGCCGTCCACGTCCAGCGTGATCGTGCGTGGGTCCTTGACTTCCTCGGCCGGGCCGTGCGGCGACATCGCCATGCGCACCTGGGTCTCCAGCGCCTGATCCTGCAGCGCCACGGTGACAACGAAGAAGATGATCAACTGGAATACGACGTCGATCATCGGCGTCATGTCCAACTGGGCATCCGGATGGTTCTTTTTCATGGTCGTCTCCTGTCGGAGGGCCCGGGACTATTCCTCCACCACTTCCACGTTGCGCAGGGTCTTGATCAGGTCCATCGTCAGACCTTCCATGGTCAGAATGATGCGCGACAGGCGGTTCTTGAAGTAGGTGTAGAACGAGACCGCCGGAATGGCGACGCACAGGCCCGCCGCCGTGGTCCAGAGGGCCTGGGCGATGTTCATGGCCAGCAGGGATTGCTGGGCCGCGCCGGCCGTCCCCGTGGCCAGGTTCGCGAACGCCGCGATCATGCCTTGCACCGTACCCAGCAGCCCGAGCATCGGCGCAATGCTGCCGCACATGTTCAGGTAGGAGACGCGCTGCATCAGCTTTTCGCTTTCCAGATCGGCCGCCGACGCGACCTGCTCCTGGATGACTTCGAACCCTTCCTTCACGTTGCGGAAGCCCGCCATCAGGATCGACGACAGCACGCCCGGTTCCGACTCGCAGCGTTGCATCGCCTTCATCACATCGCCCTGCTCCATCGCCTCGCGCACGTCCACGACCAGGGGCTCGGGCATGATTTTCTTCGGGCTGACCGTGATGGAGAAATCGATCGCCAGCCAGGCCGCCGCCACCGAACAGCCCAGCAGGGCCGACCAGAGAATGACGCCCAGCCATCCGGAACTGGTGATGATGGTGAACAGTCCCATCCCGCCGCCTCCGGAATCCCCGGCCGCCGCCTCGCCTTCCATCACCATTTCCTGCGCCCAGATCGCCCCGGGCAACAGCACCATGGCCGCCAGGGCCAGGCAGAGAATCGTTATGAACTTCTTGGACATGATCTTGATCTCCTTCACTCGTTATTTACAGGGGTTGGGGGTTACAGCTTGCCGCGGGCCTGGGCGGCATACGGAGAGGACGCGTGGTTGTCGACCAGGCGCCGGTAGATGTCCCGCGCGCGCGGATCGCGCAGGGCTTCCAGCGTCTGGGCCGCCTTGAAATGGGCCTCGCCCTGGATGTCCGCGTCGCGGACATCCTGGAACAGGATGACCGTGCGCAGGTAGTCCAGGACGGCCAGGTCCAGGTTGTTTTGGGCGGCGCGGATGTCGCCGCGCATGATCTGCGCGCGGGCGGCATCGGGACGGCTGCCCGAGGCGGCCACCGCATCGAGCTGGCGCTCCAGAACGGAATACTGCTTGGCCGCCAGCATGGCGCGGCGCTGGCCCCACGCCACCGCCGAATCCTGCCGCTGGTCGGGGGCAATCTGGAAGAGCCGGTCGTAGGCCTTGACCGCCTCCTCGGAATCGCCCTTCTGGATGAGCGCCTCCGGCAGCAGCTTCAGCGCCTGCACATCCCAGTCGAGATAGCGGAAGCGAGTGGCGATTCCTTCGAGCAGCCTCACGGCGTCATCGTACCGCTGCGCCTGCAACGCGGCCTGCGCCTGACGGTACTCCGGCGGCTCGGCCGCCACCGCGCGCGCATAGCTGCCGCGGGGGAACGTCCGCACCCCGGCCGCCGTGGTCAGGTTGATGTCGCCGTTAGACAGCGCCCGGATGGCGGAGCCATCGACCCGCCGGCCGTCCGCCAGCACCACGTAGGGTTGAGCCTGGACCGCGCCGGCAATCAACGCAACCGCCAGGGCAAGGCCAATCAATGTCGGTGTCTTCATGGTGGGTTCTCCGTTGTCTAGATTCCTCATGGCGTGACGCTCTCGGTGGAAGCCACTTCGGCCGCAAGCTGCAGTTGGGCCACGTCGCGCGCGCGGCGGATGTCGCCCACGCGCGGACTGGTCGGGAACAACTGCAAAAACCGCTCCGCGCTTTCCAGCACTTCGGCCGGGCGCTGCATTTCGTTGGCCAATTGGATCGACGACAGAATCGCCTGCTGGATCTGGCGGCGTTCGGTCTCGGTCTTCATGTTCTGGCTGCTGAAGTATTCCAGGCGCTTGTAGGCGGCCAGCGCCGCGGTCAGATCGTTCTCCGCCTTGTGGACCTCGGCATAGAGCAGGCTGGCGTCGTTCATCAGCTCCGGATCGCGCGCAAAGCGCAGCACATCGTTGAGCGCGGTCTTCGCCGCGGGCAGGTCGTTCAGCTTCAGGCTGGCGCTGGCGATCTTGAACTTGGCCGGATAGAACAGGCCCGACTGCGGCCAACGGGTCATCAGGTCGTTCAGCGACTCGGCCGCCGCGGCGTATTCGCCCAGCTCGTAGCGCGCCGCCCCGATGCCGTACAGCGCCCGCTCGAGCAGCGCCCGCTCTTCCGTCTTGCCCATCAACTGCGAAAAGGCCTGGACGGTTTCCGTCCATAGCTCGTGCTCCAGCATCGCCTGTCCGACCCGCGCAAATTCATCCACCGAATAGCTGCCGGGGCTGGACAACATGGCCCCGAGGGCTTCGCGGGCCTGGTCCAATTGGCCCAGTTCCAGCGCGCCGCTGATCCGCGCGTATTGCGCGTTCTTGCCTTCGTCGGTCTCCGGGAAGTCCCGCGCCAGGCGCGCAAAGGTTTCGTTGGCCGCGGGATCGCGCAGGGCCATCTGCAGCGACCCCACCAGATTCAACGCCTTGGGGGCCAGCGTCGACTTCGGGTAGAGCTCGACAAACTCGTTCAAGCGCGCAATGGCGGCCCGTCGCGTGTTTTCGGCCGGCAGGCGGCTGAGGCTGAAACCCAGGTAGAAGCGGGCCTGTTCCAGCAGCACCTGGTTGCGCTTCACATCCTCCGCCGAGCGCCCGTAGGGATTGCCCTCGGGCGAAATGGCCCGCACCAGGGCATCGAACTGGCGCACCGCGTTGGGCAGATCGCCCGTGCGGCGGTAGGAATCGCCCAGGGCGAACATCGCCTGTGCCAGGGTCGGGCTGGGCTGCGTCTTCGATTCCTCGATGTACAGCCGCATGCCCTCGATCGTGCCTTCGTAGTCGCGGTCCTGATAAGCCCGCCAGGCCCGACGGCTCAGCGCGCGGGGATAGTTCTGGTCATGCTGGTAATCCGTCAGGATCCGGGCGTAGTAGGCATCCGCCTGCTCCCGGTTGCCGGCTTCCTCAGCCTTCATGGCCAGATAGAACAGGACCTGCCCGGCCCGGCTGTCCTTGGGACAGTACGTCAGGTACAAATCGTACATGTAATAGCCCATCTGGGGATTGCCGGCGTCTTCGTACAGCTTGCCCGCCGCCGCCAGCGCACGGGCCGGAATGTCGCTCTTGCCCGCAAACCGTTCGCCGAGATAGTGCGCCATCACCTTGGCCATCAGATGGTCTTCCAGGTGCAAATAGGCCTGGATCAAATTGCCCAGCGCGCCAATCGACAGATCGCCCGATTCCGGAAATTGTTCCAGCACGCGCAGGTATTCGGCCGCGGATTCGCCGTACTTGCGCTGGCGGAACAAATTGTCGGCCATCATGAATTCCGTGCCCGCCGCCCGCGCCGCCAGCGTGTCCGGCAGGTCGATCTTGACGGTCTTGCCGTATTTCGTCTCCAGGATGTCCTTGATCTCCTTGGACACCAGGCCGGCGGTCGGCCCCCATTGGCTGTCGCCGTACTTGATGAACACGTTGTAGTACTCCAGCAACGCCCCGCTGTAGGCCGCCACCGCTTCATCGGCCTTGTTCTGCGCCGCCAGCTTGTCGGCCTCTTCCTTCAACAGGCGCCCCAGCAGGCTCCGCGTCCCGGCCATCGGACTCTCGCGCATCGGCAGGCCCATCTCCACCATCGCATCGTCAATCGGCCGGATGATGTCCATGTTGCTCATCAACACGCGGCGCGCCTCCTCTGGACGCCCCCGGACCAACTCGATGTTGGCCAACGCCACGATCGAGTCCACAAACGGCAGATCCAATCCGCCCCACTGGACTTCCTCGCAGAGTCGGGTGGCCTCGTCGAGCAGCTTGTTGCGCTCGTCGCCGGACTTCTTCTCCGCCGCCTTGATCAAGGCCTCCACGCGGGCGATCAAGATGGCCCGCCGCAGGTCGCCCTGTCCCACCACCTGTTCCACCCGGCGGTAGCTTTCCGCCGCCCCCGCGAAATCCGCAATCATCTCCTGCATCTGCGCAAACTGGTACGCCGCGTCGCGGTAGCGCAGCGCCACGTCCGGATCGGTCGGCAACTGGTCCCCGTAGATCTTGAAAAAGGCCTCGTACAATCCGCGCGCCTTGTCGATCTCGCCAATCGCAAAGAGATTGCGGCCCAGCGATAGGCTGATCGCCTGCGCCTTCGGATTGTCCATCCCCATCTCGTTGATCAGCGCCTCGGCCTCCGCAAACTGGCGCCGGCTGATGGCGATTTCCGCCTGGATGATTTTGCTGCGGTCCTGCTGGCCGGGATCGCGCATCAGGATGCCGTCGACCACGCGCTGGGCCAAATCGGGAAACGCGGGGGTGAAGTTGACCAGCGCCGAAGCAAAGGCAAAATCCTCGTCCATGTCCGCCTGAACCGGGCCGGTCGATACGGCCAGTGCCAATCCCCAGATGATCCCCAAGCCGATGCGTGTTCTCATGTTCGATCCCATCCTCCGGTTTTCCGGACGCCCAGGCAATGAACGCAATCTCGGATTCATGCTCTTGTATATATACGCCCGGTCGCGCTATCGTCAAGCACCTTAACCCGTTTGGAAAAATCGAAATGTTCACCCACCCATTTGGCTCGACCGGCAAGCGGCTTTCCGCCATCGGCTTCGGCGGCATGCGGCTCCCCACCCCCAACCACCACGAGGCCGGCATCGCCCTGCTGCACGCCGCCCGCCGCGCCGGGGTCACCTACTTCGATACCGCCCCCTTTTACGGCGACGACCAGAGCGAGACCATCTTCGGCGAGGCGCTTCGCTCCATGCCCGAAAGCGATCTGCCGCTCTACGTCTCCTCCAAGTGCTCCAAGCCCGATGGCGAAGAATTCCGCCGCGGGCTGGAACGGTCGCTGGAGCGCCTCGGCCTGCCGCGCATCTCCTTCTTCCATCTCTGGTGCGTCATGAGCCCCGAGGACTGGCAGTCGCGCGTGAAGGGCGGCGCCCTCGCCGCCGCCCTCCGCGCCAAGGAAGAAGGCCTGGTCGAGCATGTCTGCGTCTCCACCCACATGCGCGGGACTGAGATCGCCCAGTTGCTCGCCGATCATCCCGAAGTCGAGGGCATCACCGTCGGCTATTGCGCGATCAATTTCCCCTTCCGGCGGGCCGGCGTGGAGACCGCCCGACGCCTCGGTCGCGGCGTCATCGCCATGAATCCCCTCGGGGGCGGCCTCATCCCGCGGCATGCCGACACCTTTGATTTCATCCGCGGCCCCGACGATCCCGATGTCGTCTCCGCCGCCCTGCGCTTCCTGGTCTCCGATCGCGCGGTCACCACCGCCCTGGTCGGATTCCATTCCCAGGCCGACATCGATGCCGCCCTCGCGGCCATCCAGGATTTCACCCCCTGGACACCGGCCCACCTCCACGAAGTCCACTCCCGCATCGAAAGCCGTTTCAACGAACTCTGCACCGGGTGCGGCTATTGCCTGCCCTGCCCCCGCCAGGTTCCCATTCCACAATATATGGACACCGCCAACCTCCTGCAGCTCAAGGCCGGGACGGATGACGTGCGCAATCGCCTGAAAGACCACTGGGATCTTTCCGCCTCCGGCGCCGCCCGCTGCATCGAGTGCGGAATCTGCGAAACCCGCTGCACCCAGCACCTCCCCATTATCGCCCGCCTGAAGCAAATCGCCGCCCTCGACCCCGCACCAAACCCTGCCGGCTGACATCCCGGCCGCCGAACCGATCCTCAGCCGAAGAAGCTCTCTTCGCTCGGCTCGCGCTCGTTCTCGAAAATGCAGATCTGCTGCTGAAGATCCAGGCCGGTCTTTTTGAGCTTCTCCACCTGTTGGCGGTAGCGCTGGCCCGCGGGCTCCGCGCTCGCCCCCATCCCCATCCACTCGTCCAGCGCCTCTTCAAACCCGGCCCCGCGAGCCCACCTCACGAACTCGTCGCACTCGTCCAGTCGGTCCAGCAGGGTCCGGTACAGACCCTTCGGCAGGAACTGGGCGCCCTCCTTCGACATGATCATCCCCCGCAATTCATCCAGCAGGGACAGGGCTTCGGTTTTGCCGTGCCGGGCCACCTGCCGGGCCAACCCGCACCACTCCAGCCCGAATCCGTCCGGCTGGCGCAGCCAGTCCAGCAGCAGGCGCTCCGACCATTCCGACAACGCCAACAGGCGCTGATAAAAGGTGGTCCGGAACTCGGACATCGGCCGGTTGCGCGCGGAAGGCTTGCGGATCACGCCCGCCCCCGCCTTGCCAATGCGGATCGATGGGCCACCCGATGCCGAGGGCGCACTCATGCCCGTGGATTCCATTGGACGCCGTTGATCATCATCTCCACTTGTCTAACACAGCCTCCCCGCATTGGCCAGTATCCATTTGAACATAAGACTTGTTTCCGGCCATCCGGCGACTATGCTGAATCAAAACCGTTGGCGGCTCGACCCCGGACGCCCGGGCATCCACCCCGATCCCGTCCCACACAGGAATCCAATCTCATGGCTAAATTCATTTTCATCACCGGCGGCGTGGTCTCCTCCCTGGGCAAAGGCATCACCGCCGCCTCCATCGGCCGCCTGCTCATCGCCCGCGGCCTGCGGATCCGCATGCTCAAGATGGACCCCTATCTCAACGTCGACCCCGGCACCATGAGCCCCTATCAACACGGCGAGGTGTATGTCACCGACGACGGCGTCGAAACCGATCTCGATCTCGGCCACTACGAACGCTTCACCGGGCAGCCCACCACGCGCAAGTCGTCGGTCACCTCCGGCAAGGTCTATTGGGATGTCCTCCTGGCCGAACGGCGCGGCGACTATCTCGGGCATACCCTCCAGATGATTCCGCACATCACCGATGAAATCAAACGCCACATCCACGCCCTGGCCGAACCCGAAGTCGATATCGTCCTGGTCGAGATCGGGGGAACCGTCGGCGATATCGAAGGCCTGACCTTCCTCGAGGCCATCCGGCAGATCGGCCTCGAAGAAGGACGCGACCACGTCATGTTCGTGCACATGACCTATCTTCCCTTCATCCGCGCCGCCGGCGAACTCAAGACCAAGCCCAGCCAGCAAAGCGTCGCCAAGCTGCGCGAAATCGGCATTCTGCCGGATGTCCTCGTCTGCCGGTCCGAACGTCCCCTCCGCGAGGATGTCCGCCGCAAACTATCCCTGTTCTGCAATGTGCCCCTCCATGCGGTCATCGAGGAACTGGATGTGCGCCACACCATCTATGAAGTCCCCCTCGTCCTCTCGGCCCAGGGCATGGATGAACTGATCCTGGTGCGATTCGGCCTGGCCCGCCCCCCCGCCCAGTTGGATCCGTGGAAAGCCATGGTCGAGCGCATCGTTCATCCCGAAGGCGATGTCCGCATCGGCGTCGTCGGCAAATATGCGGAACTGCAGGACGCCTATAAATCCCTGCACGAAGCCCTCAGCCATGGCGGCATCGCCCACCGCCGGCGGGTCGATATTGTCCAGATTCCGTCCGAGGAACTCGAGGCCGGCCAACGCCCGCCCGATCTGGACAAGGTGGATGGCATTCTGGTCCCGGGCGGCTTCGGCACCCGCGGCATCGAAGGCAAAATCGCCGCCATCCGCCACGCACGCGAAAACAACATCCCCTTCCTGGGCATCTGCCTCGGCCTCCAATGCGCCGTCATCGAACACGCACGTCATGTCGGCGGTCTCGCCGGCGCGCATTCCACCGAAATCGACCCCCACACCCCCCACCCCGTGGTGTGCCTGCTCGAAGAGCAGGAACAGGTGGTCGATCTCGGCGGCAGCATGCGCCTGGGCGCCTGGCCCTGCGTGCTGAAACCCGGCACCCGGGCCGCCCAGGCCTATGGCGCCGCCGAGATCTCCGAACGCCACCGACACCGCTATGAAGTCAACAACGGCTGCCGCGCCCAATTGGAAGCCAGCGGTCTGGTTTTCTCAGGACTCTCCCCCGACGGCCATTTGGTGGAAATCGTCGAGAATCCCGCCCACCCCTGGTTTGTGGCCGTTCAGTTCCATCCGGAACTGAAATCCCAACCCTTGCAGCCTCACCCGCTCTTTCGGGATTTCATCGGGGCGGCGGTCGCCTTCCGCGCCGGCCGCGAGGGCGCGGCCCCCGCCGCCTCCGGCAACGCCTGAACCCAGGCGCCCAGGTCTCCGGAGGATTCCACCACCCGCGGGCCGCGCACGGACATCTCCCAGCGGCTGTTCATCCGTCGACGCGCGCGATACAGCACCGCATAGGTCCAGGCCCCGGCCGCCGCGCCCATGCCGACAATCCGTTCCGTCCCGCGGCGCACGTTGTCGATCATCCAGGCCGGCAGCCGCGCTGCATAATCGTTTCGCGCCATTTCACCCCGGTGGCAGTTCAGCGCCTCCACCAGCGTCGCCACCTGATCCGCGCCGGCCACCACCATCAGGTTCGGCTGACGCAGCGGATGCCAATACTCCGTCTCGACCACATTCCACCCCCCCCCCGGAACCGCATCCATCGCCGCCACCCCCAGGCGATGCACCGTCTGGTGGGTCGGATGCCCGTCCCCGGCATGCGGCATAAAGATCACGGCGGGCTTCATGCGAACAAGCCGGTTGGCCAGGTCCGCCGGCCGGATTCCGGATCTCGCCGCCGCTCCCCCCTCCAGGCGGAATCCCAATCGACGGCAGGACTCTTGCAGTTCGCGCAGACGCGCCGCGCGCCGGTCCGTCCGGCTCCCCAGCGTGGCCGGTATCACATGGATCCGGAATCCGCACTCCTCTTTCAGCCGCAACGGCAACAGCCCCATCAGGCACTCGTCATCCGGATGGGGCGCCAGGATCGCCGCGCATTTCGTCATGATGCCCCGCCCTCCATTCGCCCGTTTCCATGCGGTGGAAATATCCCCGAACCCGTTTCCATGGCGTGGAAAATCATGCGGACGCCCCCTTTTCGTTCGTTCCCGGCAGATTGAGCCGACAGCCAAAAAACCGATCGAACTCCGGTGGATCGAATCTCTCGAACGCGCCGCCATGATAGAACGTGATCTCGCCAAAATGGATTTTTTCGCGGCAATAGAACAAATCGATCCGCGCATACGGGAAATCCGCGGCCAGGGTCTCGGCCAGGCGGATCATGTCCGCCAGCGCCGCGGGGCGCGGCACCTCCCGCCCGTTGGGCCATAGCGGCCGGCCCTCCCGCCACTCGCTCCAGGTGAACGGTTGCCGGTTCCAGCCCCGGTCGTAGAAATTGCGCCGGTGATTCTCCTCCCGGTCCAGATCCACTTGGATCGTTTCCGCCTGTCCGCCGAAACAGTGGATCTTGTAGTCGCTGGGAATCTGCCCGTGCTCATCCAGCAGAAGCTGTTCGGCCACAATCACCGGTTTCATGCCCTTGTAGGGCCACTCACGGGAGGTGGCATAATGACTCGTGGCCATCCAGTCGCGAAACTGCCGGCGCACGCGGCGCTCCTCCTCGCGCGCCTTGTCGCGCACGATCCAGTTCTGGCCACTGCCATGATTCACCTTCAACACGAACGCATCGGGCAAGTCCCCAAAACGAATGTCGTCCGCCCGCGCAAAAGTCGCCAGCAATGGAATCAGGCAGTCCGTTCCCGCCCGGGCACTCACGTACTCCCGGACCGCCAGCTTGTCCGCCGCCACGCGCTGGCGCGGATCCCGATAATGGAGTTTCATCCAGTTGAGCTTTTCGTTCAGCGTGCGCGGATGCGCCCAGTCCAGCGGCCGGCCAAACGTCCGCTCAAACTGACGGGCGATGGCCGCGCGATCGCTCCGCCAGCGGCCTTCCACCACAGAATCCCGCACGCGCACCCACGGACGCAACATTCGCGCCCCCGCGTCCGTGTCATGATACAGATGCTTCAGCCAATTCCTCATCCGCGCCATACTGCCCCCGCCCCCCCGTATGTCAAGCCCCCCCCAAAAAGGGGTCAGCCCGTGAATTGTAGCAATCTTAAAAGGGGTCAAAAAGGGGTCAGCCAATTAATCCTAGAATTTTCTAAGATTAATTGAAAAAGGGGTCAGCCAATTAATCCTAGAATTTTCTAAGATTAATTGGCTGACCCCTTTTTAAGATTAATTGGCTGACCCCTTTTTCTGACCCCTTTTTCTTATTGTGGTGTGGAAGCGAGCGAAGGCGGGGATGGCGTCGTGGGGGCCGGGGGCGGCTTCGGGATGGAACTGGAGCGAAAACGCGGGATGGTGCTTGGCCTCGAGGCCCTCGACTGTGCGGTCGTTCAGGCTGATGTGGGTGATCTGGGCCACGTCGGGGTCCAGGCTGTCGGGATCGACCACATAGTTATGGTTCTGGGAGGTCACTTCCACGGTGCCGGTCCGGAGGTCCTGGACGGGATGGTTGCAGCCGTGATGTCCGAACATCAGTTTGTGGGTGCGTCCGCCCAGGGCCAGCCCGAGGAGCTGGTGGCCCAGGCAAATGCCCATGATCGGCACCCGCCCCAGCAACCCTTGAATGGTCTGGATGGCGTAGGCCAGCGCGGCGGGATCGGCCGGGCCATTGGACAACATGACGCCAGCCGGATTCAACGCCAGCACGTCCTCGGCGGTGGAGTGGGCGTTCAGGACCCGCACGCGGAAGCCCTGGTCCGCGAGCAAGCGGAGGGTGTTGCGCTTCACGCCGTAATCCACCACGGCAACCAACGGGCCGTCGGCCGGGGCATCGGATGGCCAGTCAAAGGGTTCCGCCGTGGAGACCCGGCTGGCATAGTCCTGCCCGTCGAGACCTTCCCAGGCCCGGGCGCGTTCGATGCCCTCATCGGGCGAAATCGATTCGGTCGTGCACAAAAACGCCTTCTGCACGCCGCGCTCCCGCAGCCGCAGCGTCAGCGAGCGCGTATCCACCCCGGCCAGCGCCGGAATGTTCCAGCGCCGCAGCGCGTCCGGCAGCGATTCCTCCGAGCGCCAATTAGACGGGGGATTCATCTCGCGAATGACGAGCCCGGCGGCGTGGATCAGTCCCGACTCCTGGTCTTCGCGGTTGAATCCGGTATTGCCGATTTCCGGCAGGGTCAGCGTGACGATTTGCCCGGCATAGGACGGATCCGTCAAGATTTCCTCGTAGCCGGTCATACCGGTATTGAACACGACTTCGCCCAGGCGATCGACCGGCGCGCCGCAGGATTCCCCCCGAATCACCGTGCCATCCGCCAGCGCCAGCCAAGCCGTTTTGGCCCGCCGCGCGGCCCATTTCCCGCCGGTTGCCCTCATGACTTTCTCGCCCCTTTCCTTGCGCTGCTGCGGTTGTACTCCTGCAGGCTCAGTACTTCGAACGATTCCTGCTCGCGCAGGATCTTCAGGCCATCGATCGCCGCCCGCAACCCGCGGATGGTCGTCGTCATGGGCACCCCGCGGCGCACGGCCTCGGTGCGCATCTTGATTTCGTCCAGTTGCGGCTGGCACCCCGACGGCACATTGACGATCCAGCCCACTGTTCCTTCCAGCATCAGGTCGAGGACATGCGGGCGGCCTTCGGAAATCGCGAACGCGGCCCGGGCGGGCACGCCGTCGTCGCGCAGGGCCGTCGCGGTCCCGCAGGTCGCCCAGATGCCGTAGCCCAGGTCCAGCAGTTCCCGGGCGCAGTGAATCATATCCAGCCGGTCGGACGCCCGCTCGCCGGAGACGCTGATGAAAACGCCGCCCGCCAGGGGGATGGGGTTGCCCGCTCCCTGCTGGCTTTTGATGAACGCCATGCCGGGATCGGGATCGATGCCCATCACTTCGCCGGTGGAGCGCATTTCGGGCGTCAGGCGCACGTCGCAACCGGGGAACCGGGAGAACGGGATCACGGCCTCCTTGACGGCCACATGGCGCAGGACGACTTCCCGCGTGAAGCCGATGTCCCGGAGGGATTCCCCGGCCATCACCCGGGCGGCATACCCCGCCAGCGGCACGCCGGTGGCCTTGCCGACGAACGGAACGGTTCGCGAGGCGCGCGGATTGACCTCGAGGATGTAGACCTCGCCATCCTGCACGGCATACTGCACATTCATCAGCCCGCGCACATTCAATCCGCGGGCCAGGTTGCGGGTGTACTCGCGGATGCGCGCCAACACCGGTTCCGGCAACCCCTGGGGTGGAATCTGGCAGGCGCTGTCCCCGCTGTGGATGCCGGCCTTCTCGATGTGCTCCATGATGCCGCCGATGACTTCCATTTCGCCGTCGGCGATGCAGTCCACATCGACCTCCACCGCGTCCTCGAGGAACTTGTCGATGAGCACGGGGCGTCCTTCCGACGCCGCGAAGGCCTCCTGGCAGAACCGTTCGAAATAGGGTTCGGTATACACGATCGCCATGGCCCGGCCGCCCAGCACAAATGACGGCCGCACCAGCACTGGAAAGCCGATTCGCTGTGCAATGGCCACCGCGCCGGCCAGATCCGTGGCGGTGCCGTTCGCGGGCTGTCGCACCCCCACCCCCTCGGCCAACTGCTTGAAGAACTCGCGATCCTCCGCTTTTTCGATGTCTTCGGGACTCGTTCCGATCACGTTGACGCCGGCCGCCTTCAATTCCAGGGCCAGGTTCAGGGGGGTTTGTCCGCCGAACTGCACAATGGCGCCGTCGCACCGCTCGCGGCGATAGACGGCCAGCACGTCTTCGAGCGTCACCGGCTCGAAATACAGCCGGTCGCTGGTGTCGTAATCGGTCGAGACCGTCTCCGGGTTGCTGTTGACCATGACGGTCTCGCAGCCCGCCGCGCGCAGGGCCATGCAGGCGTGGACGCAGCAGTAATCAAACTCGATGCCCTGTCCGATCCGGTTTGGGCCGCCGCCCAGAATCATGATCTTCTTCTTGTTGGCGGGTGGGAGGGGCGCCTCCGGCTCATCGCCATAGGCGGAATAAAAGTAGGGTGTCGCGGCCGCGAACTCCGCCGCGCAGGTATCGACCATGCCGTAGGACGGCCAGAGGCCGAGCCGGTCGCGCGCCGCGCGCACGTCCGCTTCCGACGTCTCCAGCAGCGCGGCGATCTGCTTATCCGAGAATCCGAACTCCTTCGCCTGTGCGAACAGGGGGCGATCGGTTTCGAGGGCGGCCAGCGTGGTGGCCGACTGGATCTCCTGCTCGAATTCAATGATCTCGGCGATCTGGCGCAGGAACCACGGATCATAGGCCGACGACTCGGCCAGGCGCTCGATTTCCCAGCCCCGCGCCAGCGCTTCGCGCAGATGAAACAGGCGCAGCGGGCTCGGACGCGCCACGGCGCGCGCGAGATCCTCATCGGACAGCGCCCCCTCGATCTCCTCGCGCCGCACCAGCCCGGCCCGCCCGATTTCGAGAGACCGCAGGGCTTTCTGGAGGGCCTGCTTGAAGTTCCGTCCGATGGCCATCGTCTCGCCCACCGACTTCATTTGCGTGGTCAACCCGTCGCTGGATCCCGCAAACTTCTCGAATGCGAACCGGGGCGCTTTGACGACGATATAGTCAATCGACGGTTCAAAACAGGCCGGCGTGGAGCGCGTGATGTCATTGGGCAGCTCGTCGAGCGAATAGCCCACGGCCAGCTTGGCGGCGATTTTCGCGATTGGGAACCCCGTCGCCTTCGAGGCCAGGGCGGAGCTGCGGCTGACCCGCGGATTCATCTCGATCACGACCAGGCGGCCATCGCGCGGATGGATGGCGAACTGCACATTGGCTCCGCCGGTTTCGACGCCGATGACGCGCATCACCGCGAGGCTGGCATCGCGCAGCGCCTGGTATTCGCGGTCGGTCAGCGTGAGTGCCGGCGCCACCGTGAGGCTGTCGCCGGTGTGCACCCCCATCGGGTCGAGGTTCTCGATGGAACAGACAATGCACGCATTGTTCTTGCGGTCGCGCATCACCTCCATCTCGTATTCCTTCCATCCCAGGACCGATTCCTCGATCAGCACTTCATGGACCGGGCTGAGCGCCAGGCCGTTCGAGCAGATCGCCTCGAACTCCTCGGCGTTGTGCGCGATGCCGCCGCCTGCGCCGCCCAGGGTAAAGCCGGGGCGCAGGATCACCGGCCACGCGCCGATCTCCGCTTGGACGGCCCACGCTTCCTCCATGGAATGGGCCGACCCCGAACGCGGCACCGCCAAGTCGATTTCGGCCATGGCCTGTTTGAACAGCCCGCGGTCTTCCGCGCGCCGGATCACATCGGCGGTCGCTCCGATCAGTTCCACCTGATAGCGCTTCAGGATCCCGGTTTCCTCCAGGCGCACGGCCAGATTCAGCGCCGTCTGCCCGCCCATGGTCGGCAGCAGCGCATCCGGACGCTCGCGCCGGATGATGGCCGTCAGCGCCTCTTCCGTCAGAGGCTCGATGTAGGTCCGGTCGGCGAAGCCCGGATCCGTCATGATCGTGGCCGGGTTGCTGTTGACCAGCACGACCTCGTAGCCTTCTTCGCGCAGGGCCTTGCAGGCCTGGGCGCCGGAGTAATCGAATTCGCATGCCTGGCCGATCACAATCGGCCCGGCGCCAATCAGCATGATTTTCGAAATGTCGTCTCTGCGGGGCATGCGCGCTCCTGGATAAAGCGTTTTACCCACTCAACCACATTCCCCGGCCCCGACGCTAGGAAAAAGTCATTAGATCCCGCCGCCGGTCTCGAAGACGTCGGCCAGGGCCTGCAAGGTCGAATCCTCGTCCGGGCCATCGGCCTGGATGTCCAGTTGGGTGCCCGGGCCCGCCCCCAGTTGCAGCAGTTCGAAGATCGAGCAGGCGTTGGCGCGCGGGCAGTTCTGGCAGCGGATATGGACTTGCGACTGGTGGCGGCTGACCTCCTTGACGACCTTGGCGGCCACCCGCAAGTGCAGCCCGCCCTCGCAGCGCAAGACGATCTGGCGCGTCTTCATGCGCCCCCCCCGTTTTCCACGCCGTGGAAAAGAATCACCCGATTTTTCCACGCCGTGGAAAATAGTTTTCCACGCTTTGGAAAAAAAACACCCGATTTTTCCACGCTGTGGAAAAAGTGATGCCGAATTTTCCACGCTGTGGAAATTATTTTTCCACGCCGTGGAAAACCGGAGCGTGGAGGGGGAGCGGGCATGGGATCACTCCAGAGCCCGGGCCAGGTCGGCGTGCAGGTCGTCGAGATGTTCGATGCCGACGGAGAGCCGCACGAAGCCGTCGCCGATGCCGCGGCGGGCGCGCTCGTCGGGCGGAATCGCCGCGTGGGTCATGGCGGGCGGATAGCTGACCAGGGACTCGACCCCGCCGAGGCTTTCGGCGAGCTTGAAGAGTTCGAGCCGATCCAGGAACCGTTCGACCGCCGGGAAGCCGCCGGCGAGTTCCAGGCTGATCATGCCGCCGAAGTTGGCCATCTGGCGCCTGGCGAGTTCGTGTTGCGGGTGGGTGGCCAACCCCGGGTAGTGGACGGCGGCCACGGCAGGATGCGGCTCGAGAAACCGGGCCAGGGCCAGGGCGTTTTCGCCATGCTGGCGCATGCGCAGCGCCAGGGTTTTGAGTCCGCGCAGCAGGAGCCAGCAATCCCACGGGCCCGGCACGGCGCCGGCCGCGTTCTGGTGGAACTGGAGCCGTTCGCAGAGGTCGGCATCGGAGGTGACCACGGCGCCGCCGACGAGGTCGCTGTGCCCGCCGAGATACTTGGTGGAGCTGTGCACCACCAGGTGCGCGCCGAGATCGAGCGGGCGCTGGAGAAAGGGGGAGGCAAAGGTGTTGTCCACGGCCAGCAGGATGCCGCGGTCGCGGGCGAGGGTTCCGAGCGCGGCGAGGTCCACGATCTGCAGGAGCGGATTGGTGGGCGACTCGACCCAGATCAGGCGGGTCTTTTCCGTGAGGGCGGCGGCGAAGGCGGCGACATCGCCGGTTGGGGCGTAGCGGGCCTGGAGGCCCCACGGGCGATAGACTCGTTCGAACAGGCGATAGGTGCCGCCATAGACATCGGCGCCGGAGACGATTTCGTCGCCGGGCTTGAGCAGGCGCAGGACGGCATCGGTGGCGGCGAGGCCGGAGGCGAAGGCCAGGCCGTGCGCGCCGCCCTCGAGGGCGGCCAGGGCGGTTTCGAGCGCGGCGCGGGTCGGATTGCCGGTGCGGGAGTATTCGTAGCCCCCGCGCATTTTTCCGATGCCGTCCTGCTCGTAGGTGGAGGTTTGGTACACGGGCACGGTCACCGCGCCCGTGGTGGCGTCGGAAGGCTGCCCGGCATGGATGGCCTGGGTCTCGAACTTCATGGCGTCTCCGTCGCCGGGCGGCGCCGCTTCCGCTTCTGACCGCCGGTCCAGGCGGAAATGAGATCGGCGCGGGTGACGATGCCGACGGCCTGGCCGTTGCGCACGGCCACAATGGCGGGCGCGCCGGCCACCAGCAGCCGATAGGCCTCGGTGACATCGACCTTGTCTTCGAGGGTCGGCAGGGGCTTGGCCATGACCGATCCGATTTCGCGCCCGATGGACGCCAGGCCATCGTGGAGGAGTTTCATCACGCTGGATTCGCTGAGGCTGCCGACGACGCGGCCCTGATCGAGTACCGGGAGTTGGGAAATGCCATGCGTCTGCATCGTGGTGATGGCGGTGCCGAGGGTGTCGCGCGGCGAGAGTGCAATCAGCGAGTCCGCTCCGCCCTTGGCGTGCAGAATGTCGGCGATGCGCTCCGGCCGCGGAGGGGGCGCGGCGCGGAATCCGTTGGCGCGCATCCAATCGTCGTCGAAGAATTTGGTCAGGTAGTTGCGGCCGGTATCGGGCAGCAGCGCCACGATGAAGCGCGGCGGCTTGAGCCGCTGGGCGAAGCGCAGGGCGGCGGCCACGGCGGTGCCGGCGGAGCCGCCGACCATGAGGCCTTCCTCGCGGGCCAGGCGCCGGGCGGTGTCGAACGATTCCTGGTCGCTCACGCGCAGCATCTCGTCGACGATCTGGCGATTAAAGGTCTTCGGGATGAAATCTTCGCCGATGCCTTCGACCTTGTACGACCGGGGACTGTCGCCGGAGAGGATCGAGCCCTCCGGATCCGCGCCGACAATCGTGACCTGGTGATTCTGCTCCTTGAGATAGCGGCCCACGCCGGAGATGGTCCCGCCCGTCCCCATGCCGGCCACAAAGACCTCGACCTGCCCGTTCGAATCCTCCCAGATTTCCGGCCCGGTAGTGAGGTAGTGGATCTGGGGATTGTGGGGGTTGGCAAACTGGTTGGGCCGGAAGGCGCCGGGGATTTCGGCGGCGAGGCGGTCGGCCACGCCGTTGTAGCTTTCGGGGGCGTCGGGGGCCACGCTGGTCGCCGTCACGACCACCTCGGCCCCGTAGGCCCGCAGGAGCGCCTGTTTGTCTTCGCTCATCTTGTCGGGCATCACCACGATCAGGCGGTAGCCCTTGACGGCGGCCGCCAGCGCGAGCCCGACCCCGGTGTTGCCGGCGGTGGCCTCGATGATGGTACCGCCGGGCTGGAGCTGGCCCGATCGTTCCGCCGCCTCGATCATCGCCAGCCCGACGCGGTCCTTGATGCTGCCGCCGGGGTTAAGGCATTCGGCCTTGACGTAGACGGGCGAATCGAGGCCGGCCGCCATCCGGTTCAGCCGGATCAGCGGCGTACGCCCAACTGCGCTCAGAACGTTGGGAAGCCGGGCCATGCCCTGTCCCCTCAGCCGGTGGCGGCCTTCAGCGCCTGGTCGATATCCGCAGTGATGTCTTCGACGTCCTCCAGCCCGATCGAAAGGCGGATGTAGTCGTCGCGGACCCCCGTGGTGGCCTGTTCCTCGGCGGTCAATTGCTGGTGCGTCGTGGAGGCCGGATGAATCACGAGGCTCTTGGCATCGCCGATGTTGGCCACATGCGAAAGCAGTTTGACCGCATCGATGAACTTCGCGCCGGCTTCGCGGCCGCCCTGGATGCCGAACCCGACCAGGCCGCCGAAGCCCTTCGTGAGGTACTTGGAGGCGTTGGCATAGCTCGGATCGTCTTCGAGCCCGGGATAGGTCACCCAGCTCACGAGCGGATGCGACTTCAGCCAGCGGGCGACGGCCAGGGCATTGTCGGAGTGGCGCTGCTGGCGCAGCGGCAGGGTTTCGAGGCCCAGCAGGAACTGGTGGGCATTGAAGGGGCTCAGCGCCGCGCCGATGTCGCGCAGGAGCGTGACGCGGATCTTCAAGATAAAGGCCACGTTGCCCATGCCCGGGACGTTGCCGAGGGCGTCCCAGTACACGAGCCCGTGATAGCTGGGATCGGGCTCGGTGAACTCCGGAAACTTGCCGTTGTTCCATTGGAACTTGCCCGAGTCGACGATGACGCCACCGACAGAGGTGCCGTGGCCGCCGATGTACTTGGTGGCCGAGGACACAATGATATCCGCGCCGTGCTCAAACGGCTTCACCAGGCCGATGCCGACGGTGTTGTCCACCACGAGCGGGATGCCGTTTTCATGGGCGAGCGCGGCGATGGCTTCAAAGTCCGGCACGTCCAGCTTCGGATTGCCGATCGTCTCGATATACACCGCGCGGGTCTTGTCGGTGATGGCGGACTGGAAGGCCGCCGGGTCGCGGGAGTCGACAAACTTCACCGTGCGTCCCAGCTTCGGGAAGGTGTGGTGCAGCAGTTGATACGTTCCGCCGTAGAGGTTGTTGCCGGCGACGATTTCGTCGCCCAGCCGGGTGATCGCCAGCAAGGCATAGGTGATCGCCGCCTGCCCCGACGCGGTCGCCAGGGCGCCGGTTCCGCCCTCCAGCGCCGCAATGCGCTGTTCGAAGGCATCCGTGGTCGGATTCATCAGGCGCGTATAAATGTTGCCGAACTCTTTCAGGGCAAACAGATTTGCTGCGTGCTCGGAATTCTTAAACACATACGAGGTGGTTTGGTAGATCGGGAACGCGCGCGCTCCGGTCGTGGGATCGGGCTTTTGTCCGGCGTGCAGCGACAAGGTATGGATTCCGTGGCTCATGGGGTTCTCCTTCTAATTCAATCAGGTATTCAGGGATTGTGGATTGGTTTTCGTTGATTCTATCGTTTCACAGGGTCATCGTCGAGGGAACAAGCCGGTGAACCCCGACGGGGCCTTCCGGCAAAACGGCCCGCCAACCTTGTCCGGGGCAGCGAGCCATTCTTCATCGGGGTGTGAGGAGATCCTCACCTGTTCCGCATGGCGAGTGCCTCCGGACGGCTGGACGGGCGACAACACATGCAAGATGTCGCCAGCGGGTTGATCACTTGTTCAAATACACTCATCATCAGGTATAGGTCTTTATGTCTAGTATTTCTATCTACGCGCTGGAATATCCGCCGGCCTGTCCGGTTTGTCAAGGGAGCACTTGAAGAAATGTTGCCGCCGCTGACCGCCGCTGAAACCGCAGCTAAAACATGCGGGACGGGGGCGTCCCGGCTCCAAAGGCGGAGATCCGACGCCCGCGTCAGGGAGCACAAGACCTAAACCATACGATATGCCTAGCGCTTTTCGAGCAGCAGGAGGGTGCGCGGGGAGTTTTGGATCGCTTCCCGTCGGACCAGGGTGAAGGCTTCCCCAAACACCTCGAGGCAATGCTCGAGCGTGACATGACCAAACAGATTCACTCGGAATTCGATCAATTTGCGGAACATGACGTCATCCGTGGGAACGAACTCCAACACCAGATGCCGCCGGGTGATCGAGGCGAACAGGTCGCGGATCGCCGCCATCGGCAGGTTGGCCCCCACCAGCAAGTGATGGATGACGGCCAGCGCCAGCACGCAATCGGGCCGGGCCCGGTCGAGGAACGACGGCCGTTCGGCGTTCATGTAGCCAATGCCGGGGCTCGGATTGGCAATGTCCACCACCATCGGCGTGATGGCGGCCGGCTCCTTGCGCAGCCGCCGGTACATCTGTTCGACCGCGCCGATGTCAAAGTCCGTCGCCAGCACGGATGCCCCGCCCTCGGCGGCGATGCGGGAGTAGTCCCCGGTGTTGCAGCCGATGTCGAGCACCGTGGAGGGGGCGGCCTGCTGGAGATAGGCGCGGACCCATTCCTTTTTCGACGCTTCGGCCTGGTCGTCGTACGAGCAGATTTGGGTGTAATCGCCCCAGACGGTCTCGGGCGAGATGGATTCCGCCAGCGCGGCCACCTTCTTGTCCAGCCGCCGCAACGTCATCTGCTGGGCGACCGGATTGCCGATCGGGACGCCGCCGGGCGTGGCGGCCGGGGCCTTTGGCGCCGAGGCCTTCCCGGTCTTGACCTTGCGTTCGAGGGCGAACGGCAGGCCAATATCGAAAATCAGCGACGGGCTCCACCGCTTGTGAAACGGGAACGCCTGGCCGACCTGCAGGGTCGACCGGCCATCGAGATTGGCCAGGAAGTAGGACCGCAGATCCCAGCCCGCATGCTGCACCAGCAGCAGGGGGTACAGGAACATCCGGTTGAACTGGCCCAGCGCAAACCATACATCCAGCCGGGCGGGTTTCTCGATCGAGGTCAGATCGATGAATATCGGCTTTCCCCGGACGAATTGAATGTTGTAGGCCGTGGCATCTTTCAGCGACAGACCCAGCGCCAGCAGTTCCCCTTGCAACCGGAGGGTCAGCCGCCCGGCATCCGCCAACATCGAGGTGGACCACTCGTACGGATAGGTGATCGGCGAAATCCGGTCATGCTCCACGAAGGCCGCGAACCCGGGGTGGGCGGCCGCCAGCTCGGACTGCTTGGTGGGATCTTCGACAAAGCGGGTGCCGACCGTCAGCCCTTCCCGGGCCCATTTGGCCAGATGCCCCTGAGAATCCAACTCGCGCAACAACGCGGCGGACTCCTCGCCGAGGGCCCGATAAATCCCCTTCCCATGCTGAAAGACGTATCCGCTGGGATCGCGGAACGATCCGGCTATGCGCGCCATCGGCCTATTCCGGCTTGGCGGGCTCGTCGGCGGCCGCCGGGGATTCCTCCGGCTTCTTGCGGATGAACAGCGCCTTGATTCGGTTCCAGAACACCACGATCCCGCCGATGCAGGAGGCGAGAATGACTTGAATCAGAATGCTTCCGCTGCCGGGATCGATATAAGCTAAGGTCAACATGGGCGTCTCCTCTGAATAATGCCCGGCCAGTATAGGCATCCGCGCGCCGGGTGCAAGGGAATAGGAGGGTGAAGTGATCTCAGCTACGGATGGATCCGGGATTGCACGGATTCGACCCGGGGAATTGTGGTTCGGATGCCTGAACTCAGTGAAACCCGTAGGTGTCTGCTATGTGCAGCGGCTGTGATTGGCTTGACGCTTATGGTTTATGATAGTATATCAGTAGACAAACACGACATTATAACTATTCTCCCCAATAATAGGAGCACGACATGACCCGGATCTACAACGACAACTCGGAATCGATCGGAAACACCCCCCTGGTTCGCTTGAATCGGGTCACGCAAGGGGCGAAGGCCACCATTCTAGCCAAGATCGAGGGACGCAACCCGGCCTATTCCGTCAAGTGCCGGATTGGGGCCGCCATGATTTGGGACGCTGAGAAGCGCGGGATATTGAAGCCGGGGGTCGAGATTGTGGAACCCACCAGTGGCAATACGGGCATTGCGCTGGCCTATGTGGCGGCGGCACGGGGCTATTCGCTGACGCTCACGATGCCGGACACGATGAGCATCGAGCGCCGGCGCGTGCTGGCGGCTCTTGGCGCCAACCTGATCCTGACCCCGGGCGCCGAGGGTATGAAGGGCGCGATTCAACAGGCCGAAGCCCTGGCGGCATCCGACCCCAAACGCTATTTTTTGCCACAGCAGTTCAAGAATCCCGCCAATCCCGCCATTCATGAAACAACCACCGGGCCGGAGATCTGGAACGACACCGATGGAAACATCGATGCGCTGGTTTCCGGCGTTGGCACCGGCGGCACCATTACCGGTATCTCGCGCTACGTGAAGAAGACCAAGGGCAAGCCGATCGTGTCGGTGGCGGTCGAGCCCAAGGAAAGTCCGGTGATTTCGCAACATCTGGCCGGCGAGCCCCTGAAGCCCGGCCCCCACAAAATCCAGGGCATCGGCGCGGGATTCATTCCCGATACACTGGACCTGTCCCTCGTCGATCGGGTCGAGCAGGTGGATGCCGCGGAAGCGGTCGAGATGGCCCGGCGCCTGGCCCGGGAAGAAGGCCTCCTGGTCGGCATTTCCTGCGGGGCCGCCGCCGCCGCGGCCGTCCGCCTGGCCCAGCGAGACGATTTCGCGGGCCAGACCATTGTCGTCATCCTGCCCGATGCCGGCGAGCGCTATCTCTCCACCGTCCTCTTCGAAGGCATTGGCTGAAGCGGTGGCTTGGCGCCGGGACGCTTGTCCGCCATCGCCTTGTGGCGTCGGCGGCCTCACGCCCCGCGAACGTCATCGCTTCCTCGCACGGTTGGGTGCCCGATCCCCATTGCCCCTGAAAAACAGCCTTGGCCGGGTCGGTTTTTCGTGTAGGATGCCCTGGCATGTTTTCACCATCACAGCCCCAGACGAATGAGAGGATCTTCACCATGACAAACAAGCACACGTTCTTTGGAATCATCCTGTTGGCCAGCCTGGCCGGATGGATCACACCCGCCGTGGCCGACGCCGTCATCGAGCTGCCGCCCCCCCAGATCAGCGGGGGGATGCCCCTCATGGATGCCCTGTCGTTGCGCAAGTCCAAGCGGGATTTCTCGAGCGAGCCCCTGTCCGACCCCATGCTTTCCTCCCTGCTGTGGGCGGCCAACGGCATCAACCGCCCCGGCACCACCTATCGCACGGCGCCATCGGCCCGCCGCTGGCTCGGCATCGACATCTATGTCGCCCGGGCGGACGGGGTCTTCCTGTACGAACCCGAGCCGCACCGCCTGGTCAAGGTGCAGGAGGACGACATTCGGTCCGCCGCCGGCCGTCAGCCCTTTGTGCGCGAAGCGCCGGTCGTGCTGATCTTTGTTGCCGACGCCAGCCGGATGCACGACGCCACGCCCGAGGCCATCGCCTTTTACTCCGCCACCGATACCGGCTTCATCAGCCAGAATGTCTATTTGTTCTGTGCCGCCAACGACTTGTCGACGGTTGTTCTGAACTGGGTGGACAAGGAACAACTGGGAGCGGTGATGTACCTGAACGAATCGCGCAAGGTGGTCCTGACCCAGCCGGTGGGCCATCCCCGGGGATTCATGGCCGAGCCTCCGCCCGTCGAGGCCGAACCGGAAGCCGCCCCGGCGCCGGCCTGGAAGGACGGAACTTATCGCGGGACCGCCGAGGGGTATGTGACCGACGTGGCCGTGGAAGTATTGGTTGAGGAGGGCCGCATTGGCGCAGTCTCGGTCGTCTCGCACAGCGAAAGCCGCACCCTGGGCGCCGAAGAATCCATTCCCGCCGCCATTGTGTCCGGCCAGGATCCCGCCGAGGTAGACGCGGTAAGCGGCGCGACCATCACGTCCCAAGCCATCGTCGAAGCCGTGCAACAGGCGCTGGAACAGGCCCGGGACTGAATGAATCTGGCCGAGGCCCCGGGCGTTTCGGCCATACCCTGGAATCGATAAGCGCCCTTCCCCCGCGCGGCGAGTCCCCTGCATGAGCCCGGCATCCCGTCCGAAGTTTGCGCCGCTAGAGTACGACTATCACAGCCACCGCCCCATCTGGACCCTGATCCGGATGGCCGGGCGGCCGCTGGGTTTCTATGTCGCCCTGATCGTGGTGCTGGTGATCAAGCACTCGCCGGTGTGGGCCACGCCGTTCCTGGTGGCCAAGGTCATCGATACCCTCGCCGAGCCCAGCCTGGCCGCCGTACGGCCGCTGGCGATCTATTTTGCGGCGGTCTTTGTCCTGGTGGTCCAGAACGTGCCGATGCAGACGCTGTTCATCTCGATGCTCAGCGGGGCCGCGCGCGACCTCGAGCGCACGCTGCGCACGGCCCTGGTGACGCGCCTGCAGCAGCTATCGATTGCCTTCCACGACCGCACCGAAACCGGCCGCTTGCAGGCCAAGGTCCTGCGGGATGTCGAACAGGTGCAGCACTTCGCGATGATGGTCTTCGAGGCCGGGGCCATGGCGGTGCTGTCGATCCTGTTTGCGGCGGGGGTCACCGCCGTGCGCGAGCCGCGACTGCTGATCTTTTTCATCGTCATGGTGCCCATTGTGTCGGGGTTGCGCTCGCTGTTCCGCCGCCGGATCGTGGAGCGCAACCAAGCCTTCCGCACCGAGGTCGAACGCATGTCCGCCGAGGTGGCGGAAATGATCAACATGATCCCGGTGGTGCGAGCGCACGGGCTGGAGGAGGAAGAGACCCGCCGGATGCAGGAGCAGTTTGGCGCGGTGAACCGGCGCGGACGCCGGTTGGACGTGATGAACGCCCTTTTCGGGGCCTCGTCGTTCACGACGTTTCAACTGGCGATGGTCCTGGGCCTGGCCGTGCAGAGCTATTTTTGCATTCAGGGCTGGATCACCGTCGGCGAAATCGTCCTGTATCAGAGCTTGTTCGCCATGATCGTCATGAGCATCTCGCACCTGATGGGCATCTATCCGCAACTGGCCCGCGGCATGGAATCGGTTCGCTCTATCGGCGAGGTGCTCGAATGCCCGGACCTGGAACGGAACCAGGGACGACTGGCCGTGGAGTCGGTCGAAGGACACATCCGCTTTGAAAACGTCGGGTTCCGCTATCCCGGCAAATCCGAGCCGGCGATCCTGGATTTCACGCTGGACGTGACGCCTGGCGAATGCATCGCGCTGGTGGGCCCCAGCGGCGCCGGCAAATCCACGCTGGTCCAGTTGCTGATTGGATTCCGCCGGCCGCAGCAGGGCCGGATCCTCTTCGATGGCCGGAGCATGGAAGACCTCGACATGCGCACCCTGCGGCGATTTCTGTCGGTGGTCCCGCAGGAGACGATCCTGTTCTCCGGATCCATCCGCGACAACATCCTGTATGGAATGTCCGGCATCGATGACACGCGCCTCCACGAGGTGCTTGAAGCCTCCCACCTGACCGAACTGGTCGACAGCCTTCCCAAGGGACTCGACACCCGCATCGGCGAAGACGGCGCCCTGCTGTCCGGTGGTCAGCGCCAGCGCATTGCCATTGCCCGCGCGCTGATCCGCAATCCGCGGCTCCTGGTACTGGACGAGGCCACCTCATCGCTGGATGTCGTCTCGGAAAAGAAAGTCCAGGATGCCATCGACCATGCCATTCGCCACCGGACCACCTTCATCGTGGCCCACCGACTCTCCACCATCCGCAAGGCGACTCGGATCGTGGTGCTCAAGGATTCCCGCATGGAACAGGTGGGATCCTACGCCGAATTGATGGCGCATCCCGGGCTCTTCCGCGACATGCAACGGTTGCAAACCATCGAATAGGATCCGCATGCACAACGAATACGAATTCAGTCCGGTGGCCCCGGCCGATCGCCGAGGATGGGGCTCGATGCTGGTGGTGATGGTCGGGTTCACGTTTTTCTCCGCCAGCATGTGGGCGGGGGCCACGCTGGGCAGCGGCTTGCGGGCGGCGAGCTTCCTACGGGCCGTGCTGGCCGGCAACCTGCTGCTGGGGGTCTATACCGGCCTGCTGGCCCACATGGCCGCGACAACGGGGCTCTCCACCCATCTGCTCGCCCGGCGTTCCTTCGGGGAGCGCGGCGCGGCCCTCCCCTCCCTCCTGCTGGGCGTGACGCAAGTGGGCTGGTTCGGCGTCGGTGTCGCCATGCTGACCCTGCCGCTGGGACAGGTCTTTCCGAACATCCCGCACCTGGTCCTGTTGTGGACGTCCGGCGCGCTGATGACCCTGACGGCCTATTACGGCATCCAATCCCTCACCATCCTGTCCATGGTGGCGGTTCCGGCCATCGCGCTGCTGGGGTCGGCCTCGGTCGGCAAGGCCTTCGCGGAATTCGGAGGGCTCGCCGGCTGGTTCGCGCAGGAACCCGCCAGCGCCATCGGCATGGGGGCGGCCATCGGCATCTGCGTCGGGTCGTTCATCTCCGGGGGCACCCTCACGCCGGACTTCACGCGCTATGCCCGCACCCCGCGCATCGCCGTGGCCTCCACGGTCATCGCCTTCCTGCTGGGCAATTCCCTCATGTTCCTGTTTGGCGCCGTCGCCGCGGCCTTCTACCAGACCAACGACATTTCGACCGTCCTGATGAAACAGGGACTGATCGGCATTGGCGTGCTGGTCCTGGGGCTCAACATCTGGACCACGAACGACAACGCGCTCTATGCCGCCAGCCTGGGATTCGCCACCCTCGCCCGCTGGCCCAAGCGACGGTTTGTCCTGCTGAACGGCTTTTTCGGCACCCTCTTCGCCACCACGGCCGACAAGTATTTCGTGCCCTGGCTGAACCTGCTCAACCTGATGCTGCCCTCGATCGGGGCGGTCCTGATCCTGGACCACTTCGTGGTGCGGCGCGGACGGGCCGGACGGACGGCGCCGTCCCCTGCCCCCGCGGTGCGCTGGCCGGCCATCGCGGCCTGGGCCTGCGGGTTTGCCGCGGCCAAATGGCTGCCGGGCATCGCCCCGCTCAATACCCTGCTGGCCTCTTCCGCGGCCTTCCTCGCCCTGGCCCGGGTCCCGCCGTCGATGCCGCGGCGGCGATCGCCGTCCCGCCTGTAACCTTTGACGCGGCACCGGCGACTCCTTCAGGTGAACTTGCAACAGGCCATTCCATTTCGAGAGGAGCCTTGTCGAACCGACTGTTCCATGACAGCATGGGCCTGGGAGTTCCGGAAAGAACTTCCGGTAGACCTGGCCATGACCCAACCCGACAGACAACCCGACGACGAATCCTTCGTCCTGGAGTGTGTCCGGCGAGTCGTGGACGGCGACATCGAGGCATTTGGCGCGATTGTGAATACGTATCAAAAATTGATTGCGGTCGACCTGGGCCGGCGTCTCCCCCCGCAGGATGTGCAGGAGGTCGCCCAGGATACGTTTGTGCGCGCCTTCCGCGCCCTGCCCTCCTTCCGCGGCGAAGCCCCCCTTCGGATCTGGCTGCTGCGGATCGCCCGCCTGGCCGCCGTCGATTTCTGGCGACGGCACTACCGGCGGCGCGACCAGGTGTTCTCCGATCTGGACGAAGCCGCCATGGTCCACATCGAGGCCCGCCACCAGCAACGACTGGAGGAAGAACGCCGCGACCAAGATGGGCAGCAGGCCGCGCGGGAACTCCTGCAGGCCGCCCTGGCGCAACTGTCGCCCGACGACCGGGCGCTGATTACCCTGGTGGAACTCGAAAACTGCCGAATGGACGAAGCGGCCCGCCGGCTGGGCTGCAGCCTCACCGCCGTCAAGGTGCGCGCCTTTCGCGCCCGCCGCCGGCTGAAGGCGGTTCTGGAACAAATGCCGTCGGGAAAGGAACCGGTGCCCCATGAATACCCAAACCCCTGAATTGTGGAATCAGCTCCGCGCGGCGTATCGCCCCGAGACGCCCGAGCTGGATGTGGACGCCATCATGACGGCCGTGCGCCGCGAGGCCGCCGCGCACCCCTTGCGGCGCGTCGCCCCCGGCCCGGTTGCCGCCATCCCGGCCTGGGCCTGCGCGGTCGCGGCTTGCCTGGCGCTGGTGTCCGCCGCGACGGTTGTCGTCCGGTCGATCGACCTGGCCGACCGCCATATCGGCCATGCCTGGATTCGCACCGTGGAACCCGACCAGTTCGCCTCGGAGTTCATGAACATCGGGAATCCACAATTATAGAAGCCGAACGCCACCGGGAGACCGCTATGAAAGCCACCAAACTCATCCTGCTCCTGCTCGCGGCGCTGCTGATCGGCGTGTGCATCGGCTTCCGGGCCAACAACGCCATTCTTCAGCGGCGCATCGAACGCTATTCGCGGATCCCCGACAACATGCCCGAGCACATCACCAACCGCATGACCGAGCGCCTGGGGCTGGACGAGCAGCAGCGCCAGAATGTTCTGGCCCTTTTGAAGACCCATGAAGACCGCATGAAGGAAACCCGCGAGCGCAGCCGGGCCATGATCGACGACATGATCGAGGAAATGCGCGTGGAGATCGCCCAGTTCCTGACCCCCGAACAGGCCGAAAAGCACAAGCAGATCCTGGAGGAGTTGCGCATTCGCCGGCAGGAACGCGAATCCCTGCGCCGCGCCGTCACCCCGCCCCCGGACAGCCGCCAATAGTCCCCAAGTTGTTTTCCACGGCATGGAAACTTTTTCGGGATTTTTTCCACAGCATGGAAAACCGCCGGCGCGGGATGATTTGCTGCCCCTGCTGCGCGCCCGGGGGGAGGAGTTGCTGTCGCTGTATCGGCGCGCCGACGCGGTCCGCCGGCAGTTCTGCGGCGAGGCGGTTCCGGTGCGGGCCATCCTGGAGTTCTCCAACCACTGCGCCAACGACTGCCTCTACTGCGGCATTCGCGCCTCCAATCCACGCCCCGCGCGCTACCGGATGTCGACCGACGAAATCCTGGCCGCGGCGCGGCAGATTGCGGAGGCCGGACTGGCCGGAACGATCGTGCTGCAGGCCGGCGAAACCCCCGGCACCGCCGATGCGGAAATCGAGGATTTGCTCCGGCGGATCAAGTCCGAATGCCCCGGGCTGGCCATCACGCTCTCGCTGGGCAATCGCCCGAGGGACGTGTTGGCCCGCTGGCGGAAGGCCGGCATGGACCGGTATTTGCTGCGCTTCGAAACGTCGGATGCCCGGGAGTTTGGCCGCCTGCATCCCGCCTGCACGTTGGCCGAGCGACTACAGAGCTTGCGCGACCTGAAAGACCTCGGGGTGCAAACGGGCAGCGGCTTCATGATCGGACTGCCCGGCGAGCGCCTCGAAACTTTGGCCGACAACATCCGGCTGTGCCGGGAGCTGGATCTGGACATGATCGGCATTGGCCCTTTCATCCCCCATCCGGACACCCCGCTGGGCGACCAGCCGAATGCGTGGGCGGACGATCCGGACATGTTCTTTCGGGCGATCGCAGTGCTGCGGCTGGTCAATCCCGATGCGCACATCCCCGCCACGACGGCGTTCGACGCCCTGCGGCCCGACGGACGCAACCTGGCCCTGCAGCGCGGCGCCAATGTCTTCATGCCCAACGCCACCCCCGGGCCGCTGCGAAAGGACTACCAGCTCTACCCCGGCAAGCCCTGCGTGGACGAAGACGCCGGCGACTGCTCGCGGTGCGTCCAAGCCCGCCTGCGCGCCCTCGGCCGCCCCCTGGCCCGCGGCCCCGGCCATTCGCTGAAACATCGGGGTCAGCCCTTGACTTTAGACTGAAGACGCCAGCGGGACCGCCTTCCGGCTCTTGCTTTTGAGCCGGGTTTTGTCGTATCGTCAGGCTTTCAGAGAGTGAAACGATGGCTTCCTGGTATTATGTGGTATCGAAAACACGGGACAAGAGCGGTCCGCACGACGAGGCCCATGTCCGCGGCCAGTTCATTACGGGCGAGATCGCCCCGACCACGCTGGTGTGGCACGACGGGCTCCCGGATTGGATTCCCGCCGGCGAAGCCTTCGCCACATTGAAGTCACCCGACGCCGCCATCGCCCAGGTGCCCCTGCCGGAGGGCTTGCGGGCCTGGATGGCGTTTGTCGGCCTGTTCACGGTGCTGGGATCGCTGCTGCCTTCGCTGCTGCTGGTCGGGTTGCCGATGCTGCTGACCGGGTTTGCCGTTTTGGGCGCGCGGTCTTCGCTGGCGCGCACGCCGTACATCCATGCCGACCTGCTGCCGTTTTTTCTCAAGCTGAAGCGCCTGTTCGCCTGCTGGGGCTGGATGTATGTGATCGGCCTGTTGTTGTTCGTGCTGGCGCTGCTGGTCTATGCGGCGCTGGCCATCTGGGTGTTGTCCGCCGCGCAAGGCCCCCTGCGGCTGCCCCTCCGGTAACCGGCCATGTCGTTTTCTCCCGAAGAACGCCAACGCTACGCCCGGCACCTGGAGTTGCCCGGCTTTGGCGAGCACGGCCAGGAACGCTTGCGCAGCGGCCGGGTGCTGGTCGTGGGCTGCGGGGGACTGGGCTCCCCCGCCCTGCTCTACCTGGCGGCGGCCGGCGTCGGGTGGCTCGGGTTCATGGATTCCGACCGGGTGGACCTCTCCAATCTCCAGCGCCAGATCATCCACTCCACCCCCGATATCGGCCGAACCAAGGTCGACTCCGTTGTGGCGCGCCTGCGCGCGCTCAACCCCCACGTGAAGTTGGAACCCCACGGCGAACGCCTGACGGCGGAAAACGCCCCGATCCTGCTCGCACCGTATGGCGTGATCCTGGACGCCACGGACAATTTTGCCGCGAAATATCTGCTCAATGACACCTGCGTGGCGTTGAACAAACCGCTCGTGCATGCGGGTATTTCCGCATTCTGCGGGCAGATCCTCACCGTGCGGCCCGGCCAAAGCGCGTGCTTGCGCTGCCTGTATCCCACTCCGCCCCCCTCGTCGATTCCTGAAGACCCGTCCCGCGCCGGACCGCTCGGCGCCATTCCAGGCGTGATCGGCTCCCTGCAAGCCGTCGAAGCCATCAAGATTCTGGCCGGTGTCGGCGCCCTGCTCACCGACACGCTGCTGACCTACGACGGGCTTGAAGCGGAATTCAAGACCCTGCATGCCAACCGCAATCCCGCCTGCCCCGCCTGCGGGTCGGGCGCATTCCCCAAGGAGTCCTCCCATGGCTGAAGCGATCCAGTTCACCCTGAACGGCGAGCCCCGCACCGCCGCGATCGACGCCGCCGATAAAATCATCGACGTCATTCGCGAGCACCTCAACCTGACCGGCACCAAGCGCGGGTGCGACGACGGCACCTGCGGGGCCTGCACCATCGTCCTCAACGGCGAAGCCAAGCGCGCCTGCCTGCTGCCCGCCTCCAAACTGGCCGATGCGACCGTGCTGACGATCGAAGGGCTTAGCCCCAACGGCGAGATCCACCCCATTCAGAAGGCCCTGATCGAGGCCGGCGCCGTCCAGTGCGGCTACTGCATCCCCGGCATCGTCATGGAACTCTATGCCCTGCTGACGCCCAAGCCCGAGGCCACGGACGAAGAACTCCAGGCCGCGCTTTCGCGCCACTTCTGCCGATGCACCGGCTACGAAGCCATCTGGGAAGGCGCCCAACTCGCCCGGACCTATCTTCAACAACCCTGAACCCTGTCTCCCGAACCCTGTATCCTGAACCCCGAACCCGAAAGGTCCATCCCATGTACGACATCCTGATCAAAAACGCGCAACTCCGCCGCAAGTCCGGACTCTGGAACATCGCCATCGAGAAGGGCGTCATCCAGAAAATCACGAAGCAACCCATTCGGGCCAAGGCCGGCAAAGTGCTGGATGCGGGAGGCAACCTGGTGACGGAGCCCTATGTGAACACCCACCTGCACCTCTGCAAGGTCTACACGCTGGAGATGATGGACTCCAAGGCGCTGTCCGCCTACCACGGGGAAGGCATGGGCGGGGCCATGACGGCCATTGAACTGGCCGCGCGCGTCAAGGCCAACTACAACGAGAAATGGATTCTGCCGAACGTGCGCCGGGCCCTGCATCTGGCCGCATGGCACGGGAACCTGCACATCCGCGCGTTTGCCGACGTGGATTCCAAGGCCAAGCTGATCGGCCTGAAGGCCCTGCTCAAGGCGCGCGACGAATTCAAGGGCATCCTGGAGGTCCAGGTCGTGGCGTTCCCGCAGGACGGCGTCGTGCGAGAGCCCGGGACCGTGGACCTGATGAAAGAGGCCATGGACCTCGGCGCGGACGTGGTCGGCGGCATTCCGTGGATTGAGTTCACCGAAAGGGACGAACAGACCCACATCGATGAAATGATGAAGCTGGCGATCGCCTACGACAAGGACATCTCGATGCTGGTGGACGATGCCGGCGACCCGACGCTGAAGACGCTGGAGATGCTGGCCGTGCGTACGCTGGAAGAGGGTCGCATCGGCCGCTCGCTGGCGCATCACGCCCGCGCGATGTGCCTGTATCCCACGCCCTATTTCAAGAAGATCGCGGCCCTGATGCGCCAGGCGGGAATGGGCGTGGTGAGCGATCCGCACACCGGCCCCCTCCATGCGCGGGTCAAGGAACTGCTCGAAGAAGGCAACCTGGTGTGTCTTGGGCAGGACGACATATCCGACGCCTACTATCCCTACGGCCGCAACAACATGCTGGAAGTGGCCTTCCTGGCCTCGCACCTGCTGTGGATGACGACCTTCCCGGAGATGGAGACGCTCTACGACCTGATCACCGTCAACGCCGCCCGGTGCATCAATCTCCGCAAGTTCGAGCTGAAGGAGAAGGGCAACGCGAACCTGGTCGTGCTCGACGCCAAGAATGTCTGCGAGGCGTTCCGCTGCCACACCCCGCCGCGGCATGTCATCAGCCACGGCAAGCTGCTCAAGCCCCAAGCGGGGATTCCGTAGGAGAGAGGTCAGAAGCCAGAGGGCAGAGGTCGGACTACGGTAGTCGGTGGGCGGTAGTCCGTAGGTCGGGACCACGGGCGACGGCACAGAAACGGCCCCGGGCTGGAAGCCCGGGGCCGCGGGGATCGCGAAACTGGTGGAGGCGGCGGGAGTTGAACCCGCGTCCGCACAAGTGTCACAACAGCGTCTACGCGCGTATTCCGCAATTAAGTTTCGCCATGCCACCTGCCCACGGACAGGCCAGTGTCACCGCAATCAACCGGTTGGTTCTCGCTCCCGCGCCCGGTTGCCCGGCTCGGGTCGCCAGCCTGCTCATGACGCCCGGATCCGTCCCGCAGGCGAGAACGGCCGAACGTCGCGGAACTTACGCCGCGAAGGCCAATTGATCGTTGGCTTTTGTGTTGTTTTCCCGGGTGTTTAACGAGGCCAACCGGGGTCCTCGGCGCGCAACCGATGCTTCAACAGGCACGTCGAAACCGGTCGCCCCCGCAAAAGAGAACCTACACCACCTACGCCCGGGGCGTCCAGTGGCAAAAAATCAGAATCAGTAGGCGGCGGCGTTCAGGGTCATGACCTGGACCACCACCAGGCCGATGACAACCAGCATGGAGACCAGCGACAGCACCGTCCACACGGCACCCGGACCTTCTTCTTCCTGGATGGTGAAGACCGGCTCGGAGGCGGCGAAACCACCGCCCTCCCCGCCAGTGACGGTCACCGAGGGCGTCGCCCCGCCAGGGCGTTTGAGGCGAATGGTCGGCCGACCGCCTGAGGACGCCGCGGCCGGTTCGGATTCCGCTTCCCGGCCGGGAGAAAAGGTGGACGGGGCGCCGGCGCCCACGCGCACGGTCGGCCGCGCGCCGATTCGGATCGTCCGCGGCTGGGCGTTTCCGGCCTTGGCGGCCGAGCTGAGGGGAATCTTGCTGGTATCGAGCAGGGTGGTGCGGCGCTTGTAAATATCGTCATCCATCGGCGGCATGGCCCCCAGCCCCACCCGCGACGTCTGCGCCTTGGCCGCGCCCGGGATGGCGTTGATGTCGATCCGGGAGGTGGCCTTTTTCGGATTGGCTCCGATGCGGATGCTGGAGGTGGCCGCCGGCGAGCCGGGGATGGTGGCCTTGCTCAGATCAATTCGAGATGTGGCGGACTTGACAGCGTTGATATTGATCGGCGTGAGTTCGTTTTCTTCGGCCATGGCGCTTCCTCCGGTCGTTTCGACTTGGGCACAACCATACAAACGCGGCCCCTCTCCCGTCAATACATCTCGAAGGGGATTTTGCGCTTGCGCAGTGGGAACCCTCTGCTAGGATGCGGCCCCGTGTGCGGTGTCATCGACTGAACCCGGCCGGACCGCCTGCGAATCTTGATTGAGAACAAACCCCCTTGGAGACTGGACCCGCTATGAGCAAAGACAAGAAAATCGCCATCATCGACGGCAATGAAGCCGCCGCCCACATCGCCTACATGACCAACGAGGTCGCGGCCATCTACCCGATCACTCCGTCCTCCAACATGGGCGAATGGGCCGACCAATGGATGTCCGAAGGCCGCAAGAACCTGTGGGGCACCGTCCCCAGCGTCGTCGAGATGCAGTCCGAAGCCGGCGCGGCCGGCGCGGTGCACGGGGCGCTGCAATCGGGCGCGCTGACCACGACCTTCACGGCCTCGCAGGGTCTCCTGCTCATGATCCCCAACATGTACAAGATCGCCGGCGAACTGACCTCGACCGTCTTCCACGTCTCGGCCCGCTCGCTGGCCGCCTCCGCCCTGTCGATCTTTGGCGACCACCAGGATGTGATGGCCTGCCGGCAGATTGGCTGGGCCATGCTGGCGTCCAACAGCGTGCAGGAAGTCATGGACAGCGCCCTGATCGCCCAGGCCGCCACGTTGCAATCGCGCGTGCCGTTCCTGCACTTCTTCGACGGCTTCCGCACCTCCCACGAGGTCAGCAAAGTCGAGATGATTTCGGATGAAGTCATCCGGGCCATGATCAGCGATCCCCTCGTGGCGGATCACCGCGAGCGCGCGCTGAACCCGGAGAAGCCCTTCATCCGCGGCACGGCCCAGAATCCGGACGTATATTTCCAGGCGCGCGAGACCGTGAACAAGTTCTACGAGGCGTGCCCGGACATCGTGGCCGCCACCATGGAGCAGTTCGGCCAGCTCACCGGGCGCCAGTACAAGCCGTTTGACTACATCGGCGCACCGGATGCCGAACGCGTCGTCGTGCTGATGGGTTCCGGCGCGGAAACCGCGCTGGAGACCATCGCCGAACTGCAGAAGCAGGGCGAAAAGGTCGGCGCCATCGTCGTCCGCCTATACCGGCCGTTCTCCGCCAAGTACTTCTTCGCCGCCCTGCCGAAGACCGCGAAGGCCATTGCGGTTCTCGACCGCACCAAGGAGCCGGGTTCCGACGGCGAGCCCCTCTACAAGGACGTGCTCAGCGCCCTCGCCCAGGGCGTCGCCCACGGCGACTTCCCGGCCATGCCCAAGGTCATTGGCGGGCGCTACGGCCTATCCTCCAAGGAATTCACCCCCGCCATGGTCAAGGCCGTTTTCGACGAGATCAAGAAGGACACTCCCAAGAACGACTTCACCGTCGGGATCGTCGATGACGTCACCCATACCAGCCTGGACCTGGATCCGACATTCTTCATCCGCCATCCCGGCGTCACCAACGCCATGTTCTTCGGGCTCGGCGCCGACGGCACCGTTGGCGCGAACAAGAACTCCATCAAGATCATTGGCGAAGAGACTGATTTCTACGCGCAGGGCTACTTCGTCTACGACTCGAAGAAATCCGGATCGCGCACGATCTCGCATTTGCGCTTTGGGCCCGACCCGATCCACAGCCCGTACCTGATCCAGAAAGCCAGCTTCATCGCCTGCCACCAGTACGAGTTCCTGTTCCAGACCGACATCCTGCGCTACGCCTCCACCGGCGGCGTCTTTCTGCTGAACAGCCCCTTCGCGCCGGACGAGGTGTGGGACAAGCTGCCCAAGAAGGTCCAGGCCCGGATCATCGAGAAGAAGATGAAGTTTTACAACATCGATGGCTACACCGTCGCCGAGCAGACCGGGATGGGCTCGCGCGTGAACACCATCATGCAGACGTGCTTCTTCGCGATTTCCGGCGTGCTGCCCAAGGACGAGGCCATCGCCAAGATCAAGGAATCCATCAAGAAAACCTACGGCAAGAAGGGCGATGACATCGTCCAGATGAACTTCAAGGCCGTCGACGAGACCCTCGCCAACCTGCATGAAATCCCGTACCGCGAGGTCACCTCCACGCTGGAGATGCCCCCGCCGGTGCCGCCGCAATCCCCCGAGTTCATGAAGGACGTGCTGGCCACCATCATGGTCGGCGATGGCGATTCCCTGCCCGTCTCCAAGATGCCGGTCGACGGGACGTTCCCCTCGGCCACCTCGCGGTGGGAACGCCGCAACGTGGCGCTGAACGTGCCCATCTGGGACGAAGCCGAATGCATCCAGTGCGGCACCTGCTCGTTCGTGTGCCCGCACGCCGTCATTCGCGCCAACGAATACGACAAGAGCCTGCTCGACAAGGCCCCCGCCGGCTTCAAGCATGCCCCCGTGCGCAACAAGGATGACAAGGCCTACACACTGCAGATCTACGTCGAAGACTGCACCGGCTGCGGCGTCTGCGTCGCCTCCTGCCCCAAGAAGAACAAGGCGGACCCGACGCGCAAGGCCATCAACCTGGGCCCCAAGCTCCCGATCGTGGAGCAGGAGCGCCAGAACATCCAATTCTTCGAAAGCCTCCCGGTGATGGATCGCGCCAAGCTGAACCTCGGCATGGTCAAGGATGTCCAGTACACCATTCCGCTGTTCGAGTTCTCCGGCGCCTGCGCGGGCTGCGGCGAAACCCCGTATCTCAGCATGCTGAGCAAGCTGTTCGGCGACCGGGCCCTCATTGCCAACGCCACGGGCTGCTCCTCGATCTACGGCGGCAACCTGCCCACCACGCCCTGGGCCCAGAACCGCGATGGCCGCGGACCGGCCTGGTCCAACAGCCTCTTCGAGGATACCGCCGAATTCGGGTTCGGGTTCCGGCTGACCTGCGATCAGCAGGCGCGCTATGCCCGCCAGCTCGTGGAATCCCTCGCCGCGGACATTGGCGAGGACCTGGCGAAGGGTCTGCTTGTCGCCAGCCAGAAGGATGAGGCCGGCATCGCCGCCCAGCGTGAACGCGTGGCGCAGCTCAAGCTGAAACTCGCCGGCAACGCCAAGGCCGAGGCGCTCAACCTGCTGGCCGTCGCCGATTTCCTTATCGAGAAATCGGTGTGGATCGTCGGCGGCGACGGCTGGGCCTACGACATCGGCTACGGCGGACTGGACCACGTCCTGGCCTCCGGCGCCAACGTCAACATCCTGGTGCTGGATACCGAAGTGTACTCCAACACCGGCGGGCAGGCCTCCAAGTCGACGCCGATCGGCGCGGTGGCCAAGTTCGCGGCCGGCGGCAAGCCCGCCGCCAAGAAGGATCTGGCCCTGATGGCGATGAACTACGACAACGTGTATGTCGCCCGGGTCGCCTTTGGCGCCAACGCGCCTCAGACGATCAAGGCCCTGAAGGAAGCCGAAGCCCACGATGGCCCCTCCATCATCATTGCCTACTCCCACTGCATTGCGCATGGGATGAAGGAAATGCGCGACGGCCTCGAGCAGCAGAAGCTGGCGGTGGCCTCCGGACACTGGATCCTGCTTCGGCGCGATCCGGCGCTGGCGGACCAGGGAAAGAACCCGCTGCAACTCGACAGCAAGGAACCCACCCTGCCCCTCAAGGACTACATTTACAACGAGACCCGCTACAAGATGCTGATCAAGAGCCACCCCGAGGCGGCCGCGAAACTGTTGGATATGGCCCAGGCCGACGTCCACAAAAAGTGGGCCCAATACGCCAAGCTCGCCGACCTCGCCCCCGCCGCCCCCAAGGCCTAGCCGCCTGGGAGACCCGACGCCCCCGTCGGGCAACGGACCCCGCGCCCCGGAGTCATCCGGGGCGGATTTTTGTGCCAGCGCATTTTCAGCAATTGAGGTGGTCCCGAGGTTTCATGGCTGCGGAGCCGAACCCCGGACGTCTCACGCAAAGATCGCAAAGGCGCCAAGAAACAGATGACAGCCCATAAGTCCTTCAGGTCAGGCAAACCCTCTGGGTGAGCCGTTCCATGGCTGCGGATCCGGACTTCGAACTTCCACAGAGGGCGCAAAGCGGCGGAGCCGCATCCAGAAACAGCCAAGCAGGAAAACAGGAAACACAGGAAAACAGGACCCGTTCACATCAAGTAACTCCTCAGGTACCCCGCCCGCTCTGAGGCGGATACCTGAGTGGTTACGCCCAAAAATTGAATTGTGCTGTAGCCGGTCGCGATGAGGCCGGCGGCGGCCGGATTCAGGCCGGCCCCACCGGGACCGGCTACAGCAAATCAAGGTCCGCGTCGGATCGTCTGTAGCCGTGCCCGCTGGGCGCGGTGCCCCCCCCCCCCTGGCGTTCTTGGCGATCTGGGCGTGAGATGGCCTTATCGTCGGCTCAGCCGGTCTCGGTGTCGAGGCGGGCCAGCAGCCGTGCGAATCGGGGATCCTGTCGAATAGGCGCGAGATCCTCGTCGCTTTGCATCCACTCGGCATCGGCATAGCCCAGGGCCGCCGCCTTTTCCAGCGCATCAAACGCCTGGTCGGGTTGCCCGGTCAGCGACAGGCTGCAGGCGAGGTTGTACCACGCCAGCGCAGAATGGGGCTCCAAGCCGACCAGAGTCCGGTCCGCCTCCAGTCCATCGGCATGGCGTCCCGCTTCGGTGTAGAGCGCACCGAGGCTCTCCACCACCGCCGCATGGTTGGGCAGGCGAACGCGGAGCGCCTCGAGAAAGGCCATCTCGATGTCCCGGCTTCGCCGGACGTTATCCGCCCGGGCGGCGGCTTCGGCCGTATCGGGCGCACGGTTGCTCCGGCGTCGCGGCATGGCCTCAGGCGCGCTCGGCCAAGGGCACCAGAGCCCCCTTGCGGGGGCCAGTATAGAGTTGACGCGGGCGCATGATCTTTTGCTCCGGATCGCGATGCATTTCCTGCCAGTGCGCAATCCAACCGGGTAGCCGTCCCAGCGCAAACAGCACCGTGAACATTTCCGTGGGAAATCCCATCGCCCGATAGATCAACCCGGTATAGAAATCCACGTTGGGATACAGGTTTCGCTCCTGGAAATAGGGGTCTTCGAGGGCGCGGGCCTCCAGCTCCAAGGCGATGTCCAGCAGCGGGTCGTGGATCGATTTACGGGCCACCACTTCGCGGCACATGGCCTTGGCGATCTTGGCGCGCGGGTCGTAGGACTTGTAAATCCGGTGGCCAAAGCCCATCAGCCGGAACGGATCGTTCTTATCCTTGGCCTTGGCCACGACCTGATCCACGCTGAGCCCGTCGCGGTGGAGGCGCTCGAGCATTTCGATCACGGCCTGGTTGGCGCCGCCATGGAGCGGGCCCCACAAGGCGCAGATTCCCGCGGCAATGCTGGCATAGAGGTTGGCGCCGGTGCTGCCCACCAGCCGGACCGCCGTCGTGGAGGCGTTTTGCTCGTGATCCGCATGCAGGATCAACAGCTTGTTCATCAGCGCGATGTCAACGGGATCCGCCTTGTACTGCGATACCGGCGAACTGAACATCATGTTCAGGAAGTTTTCGCAGTAGGTATGCTGGTGCGACGGGTAGACATACGGTTCGCCAATCGATTTCTTGTAGGAAAACGCCGCGATGGTGCGCAGCTTGGAGAGCAAGCGGGTCACCGTGATGTCCATTTCCTCGCGGTCGGTATCCAGGGGCACGTCGGGATAGAAACTGGACAGCGACACCACCATCGCCGACAAGACCGCCATGGGGTGCGCGCCTTCGGGATAATTCCCAAAAAAGCTGCGCATGTCTTCATGGAGCATGGAGTGGAGATTTAGCAGGCGTGAAAAGCGCTTGAGCTGATCGGCATTGGGCAGGATCCCGTGGATCAGCAGGTAGGCCACCTCGATGAACAGGCAGTTTTCCGTCAGGGCCTCGACATCGAAACCGCGCATCCAGAGTACGCCTTTTTCGCCGTCGACAAAGGTGATCGCGCTGCGGCAGGAGATGGTATTGACCAGCGCCGGGTCGAACGACAGGCACCCGGTCTGGACCTTCAATCGGGACAGGTCCAGGGCGCGCTCGCCCGTGGTCCCCTCTAAGATGTCGAGTTCGACCGTCCGGCCGTCGACGCTCAGGGCGGCGGTGGTGGCGCTGGGCTCGCTCATGCGATGTTCTCCGGAGTCGGGCGGGGCGTCGGCGCCAGGCGGTTCTCCCGGCGGCCGGCCATGCCCCGATGCTAGGCCTTGGTGATCTTGCCGGCTTTGATGCACGACGTGCAGACCGTCATGGTCTTGACCCCGCCATTCACCTTCGCGCGCAGCTTCTGGAGATTGGGCTTGAACGTGCGCTTGCTGATGCCCGTCGTGTGCAAGCCAATGCCGCCCTTTTTCTTTTCCAATCCATGCCGAATGATCCTCGATCCGACCGAGGCTCCCTTGCCGCATACCTGACACTTCGTTGCCATTGCTGTCTCCTGGTTAAAAGTCCGCGAACTATAGACACCCGCCAACCGTCGACGCAAGCGCAAAAGGGCTTGCGGGGCCTTTGCGGGGCCTTTGCCCTTGCGGGGCCTCACGCCGGCGGTGGCAAAAGTGTACTTTTGAACGAGGTTGTGCGCGGGCGTGGCCGCTGGCGGTCGCCCAAGGGGGATTCCACCTTGGCATTGGACCTTGGCATCCCGAATCCTTAGCCAAGCTGGGAAAAATCGTCCGAAGGGTTAAAAAAAGCCCTTGACACAACAACCTTATAGGTTATAGTGGAAACCATGAAATCCCACTATCGAAAACGCAAGACGC
>Ga0334882_1000067_pt1 | contig 179076 bp, 169 predicted proteins | sample GraSluR1_MG_5_FD_207226 | JGI IMG/M metagenome (GOLD analysis project Ga0334882, IMG submission 207226) | Sludge microbial communities from methane-producing bioreactor in Wageningen University, Netherlands - Granular Sludge_15_04-R1 | ecosystem: Engineered > Bioreactor > Anaerobic >...
AAATATTGGATAAAGGAATGTTGAATCTTCTCTTCACATTCTTTTATCCATTTTTTATTCTATCGGTTAAATAAATTTGAAATAAACTTTCTTTTTCAAGAGATTTTAAATTACAAGTCTACAAATAGCAAAGGCCTCATCATTTTTAAAATTTCCAGCGTTATCATTGAGAATGTTTAGAAACCTATCTCCTATATCCATTTTAAATACCTCCATTTATTTAAATCTCTAAAATTGAAGCAAGTTCTTAATTCAGGTGGGGATTCTTTTACCCCATCTGAATTTTAGAACTGCAAATGCATGGCTTACTTGGCGTAGAACTCCAACTTGAAGAAAAGCAGACAAAACAAAATTTATTTTGTATTTGGTCGCTTTCACAGAGTGCAAGCAGAGAACTAAAATCTTGTTTTCGATTTTGTGTGAGGGCTGTACAGAGTGCGTGAGAGACTTACGCCAAGTTAGTCAGGTGAAATCAATTATAGCAAAAACTACTTTTCCTATAAGAAAAGTAGTTTTTGCTATAAAAAAATTTATGCTTATACTAAATTTCTCATCTTTCAAAATATTACACACCTGTAGGAATTAACACCGATACATTTAAATTAATGCCGGTTGTCGGGCTTCAAAGGGCCAGTCCCTCCACCACTCTTGATAAGAGTACTCTGTATTAAATTTTCAAAATATTTCAGAAATAAATTATTTTTATTATATTAACATTATATCTGTGTAATGTCAATAGTCAATCTGATTTTCTGATTTTTATTTATCTTATATTTAGTAAAATACTCCTTATTCTATTTGCATATAATTTATCTAAATCCTTAACTCCTATGTTGAAATATTTACTGTCCACTGTCTTTTGTGCACCAGTTTTAACTAATATTTCATCTAATTCTTTTAAAGCTAAATATATATCCTTATCATCTTTTGCTGAAACCGTTCCTAAAAAACCTGCATTAATTTTAGTATCATCCTTGAGAACAATATCATAATAGAATTCACCTCTATGTTGTATAAAGGGAATATTTTCCTGCATAAAACTATTTATTCTAAAATTTTCATAAGATTTATATTGACATTTATAAAAAAAATGATAGAATATTAATTGTTGCTGATGCCCTATAGCCAAATTGGTAAGGCACCTGATTCTGGTTCAGGCATTGTGTGGGTTCGAGTCCTGCTAGGGCAGCCAAAGAAAAGCTAAGATTTTTATCTTAGCTTTTTTATTTTAATTTATTGACAATAAATACTTTATAACTTATAATATAGTGGCATAATTACATTATTATATTTTGCCTTGAACAAGAATAGTAATATTGAACTCATCTAAAGAGAGCTGTTGATTGCTGCAAAACAGTGATGATTATATATGAACTCGCTTGGGAGCATTACTACTAAAAAGTAGTACGGTTAATCCGTTATATTATAAAGTGAGGTTCTTACCTAAGTAGAGTGGTACCACGGAGTTTAACCTTCGTCTCTTTTTTGAGATGGAGGTTTTTTATTTGGACTTTAATCAATAGTTCTTACTTAGTTGATATTTACTTTTGTACTTACACCACTTTTAAACTAATTATCTTTGCATACCTATATAATCTCTATCTTTTAAAATTTAGAGTATTATAGCTAGAAAGCACAGGATAAATTACATATTAAAATTACGAGGAGGTTATTTAATTGGGAAACTACAATACTAAAATTGATGAAAAATGGCAAAAAATATGGCAAGATAAAAAACTTTATAAATTTGATGAATCAAATATGGATAAAAAATTATATGCACTTGAAATGTTTTCATATCCTTCTGGTGCAAAGCTTCATGCTGGTCACTGGTTTAATTATGGTCCGGTAGACTCTTGGGCAAGATTTAAAAGAATGCAGGGTTTCAATGTGTTTCAGCCTATGGGATTTGACGCCTTTGGTCTTCCTGCAGAAAACTATGCTATAAAAACAGGTATTCATCCAAAAGATTCTACTCTTAAAAATATAGAAACTATGGAAAAGCAGCTTAAAGCTATGGGTGCAATGTTCAATTGGGACCACGAAGTAGTTACCTGTTTTCCTGACTATTATAAATGGACTCAATGGCTATTTTTAAAACTTTATGAAAAAGGATTAGCTTACAGAAAAAAAGCTCCTGTTAACTGGTGCCCTAGCTGTAATACAGTACTTGCAAATGAACAGGTAGTAGATGGCGGCTGTGAAAGATGCGGCAGTGAAGTAATAAAGAAAGATTTGACACAATGGTTTTTAAAAATTACTGATTACTCGGAAGAGCTTTTACAAAAACTTGAGGATTTGGATTGGCCTGAAAAGACAAAAGCTATGCAAAGACATTGGATAGGTAAATCCAAAGGTGCAGAAGCTACTTTTAAAGTAGACAACAGCGATATAACCTTTGACGTATTCACTACAAGAGTTGATACATTACTAGGAGTTACCTATGTAGTTCTGGCTCCTGAAAGCCCTCTAACAGATAAAGTAACCACAGAGGAATACAAATCTGCTGTAGAAGAGTACAAAATTCAATCCTCAAAGCAAACAGATATAGAAAGACAATCTTTAACAAGAGAAAAAACCGGTGTATTCACTGGTGCCTATGCCACAAATCCAGCAAACGGCAAAAAAGTACCAATCTGGGTAGCCGACTATGTACTTGCAACTTATGGAACAGGTGCAGTTATGGCAGTACCAGCTCATGATGAGAGAGATTTTGCCTTTGCAACAAAATATAATCTTCCAATAATAAGAGTAATTGAAGGTGGAGACAGCCTTCCTTATACTGAATACGGCAAACTTGTTAATAGTAGTGAATTTGACGGTCTATCTGGTAATAAAGCCAAAGAAGCTATAGTAAAATTATTATCTTCCAAAAATCTAGGGCACTGGAAAGTCAACTACAGACTTCGTGATTGGCTTGTTTCAAGACAAAGATATTGGGGTGCTCCTATCCCTATAGTTTATTGTGAAAAATGTGGTACTGTAGCTGTGCCAGAAGAGCAGCTGCCTGTAGAACTTCCTTATGATGTTGAGTTTGCTCCAGATGGTAAATCTCCCCTTGCTAAAAGTGATGAATTTGTAAATACAACTTGCCCTCATTGTGGCGGGCCAGCAAAACGAGAAGTTGATACTTTAGATACCTTCGTATGTTCATCTTGGTATTATTTAAGATATGCAGACAATAAAAACAGTGACAAAGCCTTTGATCCTGAAATAATAAACAAAATGCTTCCTGTAGATAAATATGTTGGAGGTCCTGAACACGCCTGCATGCATCTTTTATATGCAAGATTTATAACAAAAGCATTAAGAGATATGGGATACTTAAACTTTGATGAACCTTTTCTTTCCTTAAGACACCAGGGATTGATCCTTGGACCAGATGGACAAAAGATGAGTAAATCCAAGGGAAATACAATATCACCAGATGATTATATAAGCGAATATGGTGCAGATGTATTTAGATTATATCTTATGTTTGGTTTTGACTATACAGAAGGTGGAGCTTGGAGCGATGATGGTATAAAGGCTATTTCTAAATTTGTAGACAGAGTGGAAAGAATTCTGTCTCAGTGCACTGAATCTTCAGATAACAGTAAGAATACTATAGATAAAGCTGAAAAAGAACTTAACTATGTAAGAAATTTTTCCATTAAAGGTATAAGCGAAGATGCTGAAAAGTTCCAGTTTAACACCTGCATAGCAAAAATAATGGAATTTACAAATGCACTTTCAAAATATATAAATGAAGATAAAAAGAATCCAGAATTCTTAAAGGAATGCGTTGATGATTTCATAAGACTTCTATCTCCTTTTGCTCCTCATTTTGCTGAAGAGATGTGGGCTAATTGTGGAAATAATTTTTCAGTTTTCAATGAATCCTGGCCAAAATTTGATCCAAAGGCATTAATCAAAGATGAAATGGAAATAGCTATACAAGTAAATGGTAAGATTAAAGCCAGAACAAATATAGCTTCTAATTTAAAAGAAGATGAAATTAAAGAACTTGCTTTAAATGATGATAACATTAAAGCTGCTGTTGAAGGTAAAAAGGTTGTTAAAGTAATTGTAATTAAAGGACACCTTGTTAATATAGTTGTAAAATAAAATATATTAAATAAGATATTACATATACAGTATATAATAATTTATTAGTGTATATGTAATATCTTTATATATACCAAAAATTTCATATCTAAAATTTTTATAATTATAACTTATAAATTTAAATTATTGTTGATATTTATCAATTTTTCCAGGGCTATCAATAAATACTCTTGGCTCTATTTTCATATTGGCATGTTTTATAACCTCTCCTCCTATAGGAATTTTATCACCATATTTATTTTCAAGTTCCTGACCAATCATAAAGATATCCAAATCTCTCTTCTTATACTTGTTAAATATATTTGTACAGGCATTAATTAAATTGGCTTCTGCACCTTTTCTAATCTGCTCTAATTCTTCATCCGTTAAGTCCATATACTTTTGAAATTCTACAATTCTTGCCTTTACATTTATCTTCTTTGTAACATCTACAGTGTTACCCCGTAAATTTACATCTGTATCGGTTTTGCTATTTTCTATAGATAAAGATATATATTTACTGCTGTCTCTAGGATCTGCCACTTCCATGGATCCTTGTTGTATTACATCAACGAGGAAATTATATGCCTGACCCTCTGAACTTGGAAGCATTTCAACTAATTTATCATTTTCCATTATGGCTCCACCATTAATTACCAATGAAGGATTAGGTTGATCATTATCTATCTTCAGCACTGTCAGCACATCTGTCCTGCTTGGAGATACCCTTCTTGATAAATATCTATTGAGAGAAGATTGTACTGCTCTTGGGCTGCTTCTCACATTAATTATTAAATCCCATATAAATAATCCTATAAATTGTTCTCCTTCAAAATTTCCCTTTGCAAGTCTTTCTACATCTCCATCATAAACAAGCATGTAGGGTTTTATTATAGCTTGGGTATCTCTTCTAAATATATCAAAATAACTTTCTATTCCCTGTGCTGCAGCTCTCTTTGTATATATTATAGCTTTGTTTTGGGTGTAGTTTATTTGATAGCTGGAAGCTAAGTTTACATCATTTAATGCTTCATAGGCAGTTTTTCCTGTTCCCTTTAGAACAATTCTCTGACCTGTTTCTGCGGCTTTTGAAGCAGCTCTTATAGATTTAAAAATTTCTAGGTATATAACCGGATTATTATCTTTATCTATATCAAATATTACAGAGGTTACAAAAACTACATTATTTATATCTACATAACTAAAACATCCATTTAAAAATATGGAAGATGCTAAAAATAAACACATTAATATTTTCTTCATTTCTTACCACCCTCATTTGTAAAATCTTTAGATATAGAATCTAAGTCATCTCTTAAAACTATATCTCCAAAATTGAATTTTTTGATGGTACCCATTGGAAATATATACTTAAAGCCACAGCTTTTAAGACCAGCTAATTCAGATATCATTAAAATTATTCCTACAAAATATCCTGGTAATCCAACTATACTGGAAAACAATATTAGTAAAATTGACCAAAAAGTTACTGGACCATAAATTTTAGGCGTTAAAAATAGAGCAATAGAGGTTAATGCTACAATAATTATAGTGGTTTCAGATGCAAAGCCGGCACTTACAGCTGATTGTCCTAAAATCAATGCACCAACTATACTCATTGCATGACCTACCGGCTGAGGTAACCTTACTCCAGCCTCTCTTAATATCTGAAAGAAAAATATCATTAGAATAACTTCTATTACCATTGGAAATGGTACCCCAGCCCTTGATATAGAAAGTCTAAATACGAATACAGAAGGTATCAGAGAAAAGTGATGGGTAGTCAGTGCAACATACAATCCTGGTAAAAGTACAGAAATAAAATAGGAAATCCATCTTAAAATTCTCAAAGCATTTGACATATATTTATTTAAATAATAGTCATCTGGCATTTGAAAATTTTCATAAAAGAAATAAGGTGCTGTAATTACAAAAGGAGTCCCATCAACAATTATAGCTACTCTTCCTTCAAACAGTTTGGAGGCCACTATATCTGGCTTTTCCGTATAACCTATGGTATCATATAGTGTTTTCTTTTCTTTTAATTTTTCCTCTACATAATTTGTATCCAGTAGAAATTCTGTATCTATGCTCTTTAATTCTTTTCTTATATGAGATACTAATTTATCATTAGCTACACCCTTAATATAAGATAATACTACAATGGTATCTGATTTTTTTCCTATATACATACTCTCAAATTTTAAATCAGAATTTCTAACTTTTCTTCTTATAAGTGAAATATTGTCTACAAAAGCCTCCGTAAAACCTTCTCTAGGTCCCTTTATTACACTTTCTGTAATTGGTGTTCCTACAGATCTCCTATTCCAGCTCTTGGCCTCACAAAATATTAATCCCTCATAAAAATCAGAAATTACAACCACATCTCCTGATAGTATATGGATAAGTACATCATGACTAGTATCTATATCTCCTATAGAATTGGCAAACAGAATATTCTTCTTTACATCCTCTGCAGTTTCAATAATATCCTTTTCCCTTACAATAGGTTCAATTATATATTGACTAATAAACTTAGCATCCGACAAGTTATCAATAAATATTATAGATATACAGCCTTTTTTACATTTTAGTTTTCTAAATTTTACATCTACATTACCCTTAAGTTTTTCCTTTACAAATGTCATATAATCTTCATTCATATTATCACCTGCCTCATTTTTTTCTAATCATTGCATAATATTCATTAAATATGAAATACTACTACTATGTTAAAGAGGTTTCAATAATAGTATGGATTTTTCTAAATACTTTATGCAAAAGAGGTAATGTTATGGATAAATTTAATGGTACCCATTTATTCTTCGTCTTAAGTGGAATGGCTATAGTTTCTATGAAGACTTATCCACGTCTATATACAGAAATAGGTGGAAGGGATTCTTGGATAGCTGTTATATGTTCAGGAATACTCTTAATGTTATTTGCCTATATGATTATAAGTATAACTGAAAAAAATAATAACTATAATATGAAAGATATATATTGTACTGCTATGGGAAAAACTCTAGGGAATATTCTTATCTGGTGCTTTATAATAACTTTATTTCTTACTTTAGTGGAATGTAGCTCTGTTGAAGCTAACTCAATGCATGTAAACATGTTAGCCAACACACCACCTTGGTTTTTCACTATATTTTTTGCAATTCCAGCCATCTATACATTCAGCAGAGGAAAGAACGCAATAGTAATTGTATCAATAATAGGCATGACCTTTGTAAGTATTTCAGGAACAAATTTGGCTATACTTACATCAAAATATAAAAATTTTAATTTTTTACTGCCTATCATGGAAAAAGGAGTGACCCCAAACTTCATTATGGCAATAGTAAAAAGTTTGGGATTTTTCAGCTTTTTTTCTATGATACTGCCATTTTTAACTGAAATCAAAAATAAAAATACACTGAAAAAAAGTATTTTCATAGCTCTATTATTTATTATTCAAATGGAAGTAGTTTCTACTATGGGTATTATAAGCACTTTTGGAGCATTAAGAGGAAATATAATATATTATCCAAAACTAATTCAGACTCAACTTATAAATTACTGGGGATTTCTTGAAAGTGGAGAATTGTATGTATTACTGCAAGTAATTGCTGGTTGGTATATAAAATATGTATTAACTCTTTTCTCCATGAAACTAATATTGAAGAAATTAAATATTGATAACAGATTTTATATTTATTGTGTAACTTTATTGGTTTTAATATCATCATTTTTCTTATCTAAAGATATTAAATTACTTTTTAAATCACTAAACATATTTATATATATAGCACTTGCTAATTTTATTATTATACCAACTATAGTATACATAACATTTCACATAAGAAACAAAAAAACTTTAGAAAAAATAAACCCAATGTAATTTTTCCATATACATGAATTTTTGTCCAATAAAAAAACACAGCATACTTGACTTATGCTGTGTTTTCCATATATTCAAATAAATAACTACGAATTTTTCTAATACTTCCTAAACTCATAAATGGATTTTTCTATAGAATCTAATAAATTACTTAGTTCAAATTCGTCTCCCTCTTCAAGAAGTTTATTTAATCGGCTTTTATAATAAGATACCTCAGATAATTTATTCATGGAAGACAATACAAGAATATTATTTACAATATCTGAAATTAAATTTGACTTAACTTCGAATAATTTTTGAGCATCTTTTATTTCATCTTTTATTTCAAGCATCTGTCCATCTAACTGAAATGCAGCATCTGCAGCATTTTTCAACTTGTTTCTTATCTCTATAGGTATATCATGCTTATATTTATAATTTAAAGAATGTTCTATAGTTGCCCAGAAATTCATTGCCAAAGTCCTTATCTGTATTTCTGCTAGTATTTCTTTTTTACCCTCTGCTAAATTAATAGGATATTTTATAATCATATGATAACTTCTATATCCACTTTCCTTTACATTATTTATATAATCTTTTTCATTTATTACAAGCATATCTTGCCTTTGTCTGATTAATTCTGCCACTCTTTCAATATCATCTACAAACTGACACATTATTCTTATTCCAGCTATATCTTCCATAAAGCTGTCTATTTCATCCAAAGTTAAATTTAATTTTTTGGCCTTTTCAAGAATACTTGAAATTTCCTTTACTCTTCCAGTAACAAACTCAATTGGGGAATACTCATTCTTTTTTCTATATTCTTTTCTTATATTTCTAATTTTTACTTTTAATTCATCTACCGCCTGACTATAGGGAATTAAAAATGTCTTCCATTTAATCATCATAGCCATAAAATCATCCTTTTCAATAAAAATTTGTTTAACAATTAATTGCCCTTTAGACTATAATAAAAAATAACAATCCAACTACTCCAATTAATTTATTTAGTATAGTTCTATTAAATACTTTAATATACGGAATTTTATCTCCAATAAGTTATTATAATATTATATGTTATATTTTTCAATTACATAAAATTTCTTTTATATATACTATTTAGACATATTTCACCAAAATCAAACAAATAAAATAAATTATTTTAAACTTTTTTATGTAATCACCTCATTTTTTTGATATAATAAAAATTAGTTATTTTACAGATTGGGGGGTAGCTTTATGGATAATAATATATTTTCAGATTTAGATGATCTAGGATTTAAAGATATTGACAAATTAAATATATACGAAAAAGAGGGCCAAAAGATTAAAAAAACAGCTGAAGATAATAATAAAATTTCTCATGCTGACCTCTTATATGACAGAACCATTACCTGCCCTGTATGCGGAAGTACTTTTAAGGCTAGATCTATTAAAACATCCTCCTATAGAATAATAAAAAAAGATAGTGATTTTTTTATAAACTACAATATAATTAATCCATACTTTTATGATGTATGGATTTGTAATGACTGTGGATATGCTTCTATGAAAACCGATTTTAATAAAATAAAAAACTCTCAAAAAGATATGGTAAAGAACAAAATCAGTACAAAATGGAAGGGGAAAATTTATCCCGCTGTATATGATGTAAATATAGCTATAGAAAGATATAAGCTCTCTCTTTTAAATTATACCATCATAGAATCCCCATCCAGTAAAAAGGCTATGAATTGTTTAAAATTATCTTGGATGTATAGAATACTTTCACAAAGTGAAAATGAAAATCTATTTATGAAGTACTCTCTTTTAGGTTTTAAGAAAGCCTACAATAATGAGGATTTTCCTATATATAGCATGGACAAATTTACTACCATGTATTTAATTGGAGAACTAAGCAGACGTATAGGTGATTCTGATGAAGCACTACTTTGGCTCGGAAATGTTATAACAAATCCGAAGGCCAATCAGAAAATTAAAGATAAAGCAAGAGATCAAAAGGATTTAATAACTCTCAGTAAAGAAAGTATAGAAGTTTCCTCTAATTCTAGCCTTGACAAAAATATAGAAATTAAAAAGCCAAAGAAAAAAGGCAAAGGTTTTTTTTCAAAATTCTTTTAAAATTACTCCAATAAAAATCATTCTAAAATTTTTATTGGAGTAAAATTTATATAATCACAGGATGTAATTATATATTCTAAATTATTTTTATTGATCTTATCTTTTATTCTTTGAAGCGAACTACCATGCAAATGTCCATAAATAACTTTTCCCACTGGATATTCTTCCAGTAAATTTGTCATATCATTTTCCTCCTCTTTCTCGGAAAAAGGAGGAAAATGAACCATTACTATTATTTTATTAAATCCATTTTTAACAGCAGTCTCTAAAGATAATCTTAACCTTATAAGTTCTCTCCTATATATTTTTTCATCATGCTCGGTAAAATTTTCAGATTTAGGATTATTCCATCCTCTAGTTCCACAAATAGCATAATCTCTATAGGTATAAAAATTATTTTGTATAAAATTCATATCTTCATAAAGTTCATTTAACTTAGTTATGGAAGTCCAAAAATAATCATGATTTCCTTTAATAAATATTTTTGTTCCAGGAAGACTATGAATCCATTCCAAGTCTTTTATCCCCTCTTCCATATGCATAGACCAAGATATATCTCCTGCAATGAGTACTGTATCTTTTTCTGAAATAATATTTATCCAATTATTTTTTATTTTTTCATCATGCCTATACCAATTATCACCAAATATATCCATTGGCTTATCTCCACTCAATGCCAAATGGAGATCTGATATAGCGTATAAAGCCATTAATTTCCCCCCTTTATAAAACATACAACTATAAAATAAATCATAAAATATTAACAGTATCCTTTTAGATGTTATTTCTTATTAGATTCTTTATTTATATTATCATCTATATCAATAACATAATTTATTACCTCTGCAACTACCTCATACAGCTCTTCTGGTATACTGCTGCCTATATCTACATTTAATAATAAATCTGCTAACTCCTTATTATACACTATAGGGACTTTATTTTCATCAGCTTTTTCTATAATTTTATCTGCCAAAGCCCCAACACCTGCAGCTGTAACTATTGGAGCTTCATATCCTGTATCATATTTTAATGCTGCTGCTTTTTTTCTTTTATAAGACATTTATACCTACCTCCAATAGATTAATTATCTTATACCCTCTTATCTAAATTATAAATATATTCATTATTAAAAAAGCTTCTGTTGTTTAATATATTAACTTCATTTTCTTTAGGCTTTACATAAACATTTACTGCATATCCCATTTGTTCTATTTTATTTAGCAGCCTATTTTTAGATACTTCCAAAATTCTAGTCCATTTTTCTTCTGATTTTATATCTATATTTAAATTTTTATTGTTTACAGTTATAAAAGCATCTATTGTTCCCATATTAACAGTTTTAACAGAAGCTATGAATTTAACATCTTTTGAATCCACTTTCTTTCCGCTCTTTCTGTCATCTTTAAGAATAAGTTTAAAATTATACTCACTATTTTTAAAATTCAAAGGTATATCAAGATAATAATATGCTTGTGATATATCATTGAATACTTTTATATCATTTATACTCTTACCTAATGTACTTAATATTTTATCCAAACTTTCTTTATTAAGATTATCACTAGAAATCATATTCCTAATAATATTTTTCATTTCATCAATTTTAGAATTTATTTCACTAATTATTACTTTATTTAAATTATTTTCTGATAATTTATTATCTATTTCTTTATGGTCAACTGAACTATTTAAAGATTTAGTAAGTATATTCTCTCCTGCTTGTCTTTTCAATGAATTTGTACTGTCATCAAAAATATTGGGATTATATATTTCCTCTTTTATATTTTCCAATAATTTATAAACTTCAGAATTCTGTTTAAAAATTTTATTAAAACTTTCTATGTTATCTCCATCAACACCTATTCCATTTTCCATAAAGAAAGCAATTTCTTCCTGACTTATATTCTTTAATTGTGTAAAAAGCTTTTCTAATAATTTTTTTACATCCTTTCCCCTGACACTATTTACATCTATATTATTATTTTTCATGTAATGTAATATAAATTCATCCGCTTTATCCGGATTTTCAATTATACTGTCTTTAAATTTCATTAAGGATTTTACATTTAAGATATTCTCTTTAGTAAGTGGGATATTATGGTCCATCAAAGATTTTAATATATTATAATCTTCCTTAGTATAGGTATTATTTATATAATTTTTTAAAATACCCTCTTGAGAATTTATTACATTTTCACTATTACCTTTATCTGAAGAAAACATCTTTATTTTTATTTTACCATCTTCATATCCATCTACTATAAATTTATTGAGAACATTGGTATTGTAATTTATGCTGCTAACAAGCTTTGCGCTAAATTTCCATCCATTAGTTAATTTCAATACAACTTCATTCTTGCCTACATTTTCATCTACTATTCTAGCAGAAAATATTTCACCTATCTCAAAACTTAATTTACGAACTAATTTCCCAGTACCATATTGCATAGGATTATTAATATTTGATATTCCAGCCATATAATCCCCCCTTTTATAAGAGTAATTCTTATAGTTAGACAAGGTTTTTATTAAATCTTATACTATATATATTATCGTTAATTTACTATATTTTTTCAGTAAAGTCATGTAAATTCAATTTTTTAATATAAATTTATTATTTATTTTAAAGTTCATTACATAAAAATAATAAATTTTCTTTAAACTAATACTTAGCTAAAAAATACTGTACCAAATTCAGCTGGTACAGTATTTCTACTTATTCAATAACTATTTTATAGAATTTTTTCTTTCCCCTCTTTAAAAGTATACTTCCATCCTTAAAATCACTTTCACTGATAATCACATTTACATCCGTTACCTTCTCATCATTCAATACAATTCCACCCTGTTGTATAAGTCTTCTGCCCTCTGACTTTGAAGGTATTATCTTTGTATAAGCTAGTGCATCTAAAAGTGATCCTTCAAGCATTTCTCTAGTCATAGCTACTGTTGGTACATTGCTCATATCCTTACCGCCAGAGAAAAGAGCTTCAGCTGCTTTTTCTGCCTTTTTAGCTTCTTCTTCTCCATGTACAAGCTTTGTAACCTCAAAAGCCAATATTTTTTTTGCTTCATTTATGGCAGCATCTTTTAAACTTGCAAGCCTTTTAACTTCATCAATTGGAAGGAAGGTTAAAAGTGAAAGACATTTTTCTACATCTGAATCAGCTACATTTCTCCAATATTGATAGAAATCATAAGGAGTAGTCTTTTCGGGGTCCAGCCATATAGCTCCACTTTCAGTCTTACCCATTTTCTTACCTTCACTATTTGTAAGAAGAGTAGCTGTCATAGCGTAGGCAGGTTTACCTTCCTTTCTCCTTATGAGTTCTACACCAGAAATCATGTTGGACCATTGGTCATCACCGCCAAGTTCCATAACGCAGTTGTATTTTTTATTAAGCTGCAGGAAGTCATATCCCTGCATAAGCATATAGTTAAACTCCAAAAAAGTAAGTCCTTTTTCCAGTCTTTGCTTATAACATTCCGCTGTAAGCATCCTATTTACAGAAAAATGCACTCCTACTTCTCTTAAAAAGTTTATATAATTTAGATCCATTAACCAATCAGCATTATTTGCTAAGATAGCCTTATTATCAGTAAAATCTATAAATCTGCTAACCTGTGCCTTTATACATTCTACATTGTGGTCTATATCCTCTTTTGTAAGCATCTTTCTCATATCTGTTTTTCCTGAAGGATCACCAATCATGGCAGTTCCCCCACCCATAAGTACTATAGGTCTGTGTCCTGCCCTTTGCATATGCGACATAAGCATAAGTGCAAGAAAATGACCTATATGTAAACTATCTGCTGTTGGATCAATACCTATGTAAAAAGTTATTTTTTCCTTTTCAAGAAGTTCTTTTATTTCCTCTTCATGTGTAAACTGTTTTATAAATCCACGTTCTATTAAAGTATCTACTACACTTGACAATTAAATCACTCCATAAAGCTAAATTTTTACCTATTTTATTAGTATATATGTAAATTTAACAATTATCAATAATAACCTCATATAAACTTATTTTTAAAATAAAATTTTATTGAATTTAGACAGTGATAACCCTATTTCTGCCTAAATTTTTGGCTTCATAAAGCATGGCATCTGCTACACTTAATACTTTTTGCACTGTATCTCCATTTTGAGGATAATAACTTATTCCAAAACTGGCAGATATGGATTTTCTATTACCATCATATTCAACAACATTTCCACAAATTTTCTTTCTTATTTCTTCTATTCTGTTAAAAACAAGCTGATGATTATAGGCTTTATTTATATAAATTACTATTTCTTCTCCACCATATCTTGCAACACAATCATTTTCTTCCAAGCCGTCTTTTAATATTTCACCTATAGAAATAAGTGCCTTATCCCCAAATTGATGTCCATAAGTGTCATTAAATTTTTTAAAATTGTCTATATCCATCATGACAATTGCAAATTCTTCTCTTGAATTTTCTAAAACCTTCTTCTCTAAAAATTCGAAAAAGTATCTTCTATTATATATACCCATAAGTGGATCTTTAATAGAAGCCTCCTTAATCTGATTATATAAAAAGTTATTTTCGAGAGCTATGGCTATTTGATTTGCAATAGATGATATAAATGTTATATGATCGTGACTAAAAAAATTCAAGAGCGTATGTTCTACTATTATATATCCTCTAAACTCATTTCTAAGATATATAGGTACACCTATTATAGAATGTATATTTACCTTTGTATCACATCCAAGTAGCATTGGATCTTTACAGTTCAATACAAAAGGCTGCTCATTATTGAGGTTCTTGAAAAATTCATCTTCCTCAAAATTTAATTTATTACTTTTAATATTTGTAGCCTTTACTATTAAATGATTTGTGTTTTTATCTATAAGACAGATAGAAGAATATGTAACTCCTAATATTCCAATAATCATATCATTAATCATAGTTATAAGATTGTCAGCACTTATGTTAGAATTAATATACTTACTTATCTCTATGATATTTGTCAATGAGTCTAACTTTTTCTCCAGTTGAGTATTTTTCTCATTCATCATTTGAATAGTGCTTTCAGCAAAATTTTGATAAGTTTCAAACTCCTCTTTAAGCTTTAAAAATTCTGATTGAATATCATCTTTTCTATCCATAAATCTACACTTTCCCTTTTATATGATATATATTTAACCATACTAATTATATTTCAAAATATGAAAAAAATAAATGCTAATATTGATTGTTAAAATAAATAAGCCAATAATATTGAATTTTACACTTCATATGATATAATAATCCTTAGAGTATACTTACTCATAATCAAGTAGGTTAATTATCAAGGTGATTTCAACTCCTCTTTTTTATCATAGGAGAAAGTTAATTATCAAGATACATTATTCCTATGATATTTTCAAGGAGGGTTTTTTATAATGGCCGATAAGACAATCGTATGCAAAGACTGTGGAAAGGAATTCATCTTTAGTGAAGGTGAACAAGCATTCTACAAAGAAAAAGGATTTGAAAATGATCCAGTTAGATGTCCTGAATGCAGAAAAGCTAGAAAAGCTAACAGAAATAATTTCCATAGAGATTAATAATAAAAGAGAGGTTAAAAACCTCTCTTTTATTATTCTATTTATTTATAATCTTTTTAATATTACTTCTTCTAAGCATTTCACTTATTGGTACCGCTATAAGTATTCCAACTATAACCTGTGCAATATCCCCTGGCATATGAGTAGATTGTATAATTATTGCCTGATTTAAGGGAACATTAGTATAAAAATGCTGTACAAATATCCCAGCAATAAAATAGCCTATATTCATCCATATTCCAGCAACTATAAATGCAAAAATATTGTTTACTATATTTTCACCCTTGTAATTTCCTCTGTAGGCAATCACTGCTGCGATATATGCCATAATGCCTTTTATAAAAAAAGTATAGGGTGCCCATATTGAATATGGAGATAGTAAATCAAATAAACTCATTCCTATAGCAGCTGCTAAAGCAGCTTTCTTTTTTCCAAGGAGTACTGCTGCAAGAAATACCATACTATCTCCTAAATGAACAACACCTTTATAACCAATTCCAACAGGTACATTAATCATAGCTGTGGCTACATATACTATTGCTGCCATAAAAGCTACCTGCACCATATCGATAGTACGAACCTTGTGTTTTGTTTGCTTAAGTTCCATTTCAATTCCTCCAAATATTAATAATTATAATTTCAAGACTTGCTTTTATATTAATATCAATTATAAATAAAATATATATTAATGCAAATGTACCCATACAATCATGTTATGTATTTTATGATTATCTTTTCTCCTATAAGCAAAAATAAGTATCAATAAGGAAAAAATTAGAGATCAATATTTAGTTTAGTAATATATTAAAATGAATATTAACTGTTATTTTGGACATAATATAATAGGAATTTCACTACTACGCTGATTATTTGTGAGTTTTATTAATTAAAATATAATTAAGGCACATTCAAATAAATAACTAGTCAGTAGCTAGCCTATTTTGAATCCTACTACGTCAACAGAATCCTCAGATAGCTCACTATCCTGGTCACCTGTTTCCTTGTACGATTCAAAATATCCCTCGCATCTTTGACTTTCTATTTATTTTCATATGCCTAAATTAGATTAATTTGGAGGAAATATATGAAATTTCTACGTTGGATAGGAAGTCTTTTTTTACTGATATTCATAGCAAGTATAATATTTAAAGCTGGAAGTATTCTTATAAATTTGATTCTAATTATTTCTGCTTTTTTATTAGTCCTAGATTTATTTCTTCAACGAAGAAAATCTATGTAAAGCATTTGTAATAAAACCTATAAGAACTCTATCCCAAATTATATTAGAGTAGAGTTCTCTACCTAAAATTATGAATACTCTTTATAGTCTTAACTAAATATGTATTATAACTTTTTAAACACTCGTAATTTAGATGTTTGTAATAATTAAACTTTTCTACATCTTCTAATATTATTCCCAAACAATTTCCACTATGAGCTCCCAGTATGCCAATACCTTCTATTTTGTTCATTATACTGAGAGTATCTTCTAAAAAATTATATTTAAGTCTATGTTGATTTCTAATTATACTTTCCGTAGCACACCAAGCCAATTTTCTTAGTTTATTATTTTTCACACCATCAATCAGCTCAGGAATAAGATCAGATATATCTTTGTGTTCAGGAAGCTTCTTTTTGTTGAATTCAATTGTATTAATTTTAGCTTTACCTTCAAAAATCAAAACATAAAACTCTATATAGTCGCCTATAGTTCTATTAAAAGTTCCTTTTTTATAATCAAACAAAGTCATCTTATTAAATATTATACTGTCCGTAGGTTCTATGTTTAAACATTCTTCTATAAGCTCTCTTTCATTATATTTTCTCTTAAAAAGCTTAATTAATCCATTATAAAGTGCACATAAGTCTGCTGTACTGCTGGCAAATCCTTTTCCCATTGGAATGCATGAATTTATATATATCTTAAGTGTATTTCCAAAAGATTCATATCCCCATCTTTTTAATATATTAAACATAAATTTATAGGCTTTAGAATTTCTACAATAGTTGTTTATACTGCTGTTTTCAAATACTTTAACTTTTGTATATAAATTGATAGGGCAGGAGGTCAATACATCTATTCCTCCTATATTTCCCTGTACTATTTCTCCCGCGCTTCCTGGATAACGAGCTGAAGCTTCCATTCACTTATTCTCTCCTCATATAATTAGTTTAAATTAATTATACTATCATAATTATAAAAAAGCGACAGAATAACTTTGTATCCAAATATAAAACAACTTTTACTGAAATTTATAATATATTACCAGTTTATATTCTTAGCAACTATAGCTTTACTACTTAACTTTACATCCTTAAGTGCCCACTTTTTGAATTCCTGATATCCTGTCCTATCTACTATATATCCTATATGTTCTTTTCCACCCGGTGCATCTTTATCTATATATTCTCGTATATATTCATAGGTATTTAAAATTATTTTTATTATACTGTCTTCATCTATCCAAGTGATAAAATCCTGACCAAGCCTTGGATTTTTCTTTCCTGTTCTTCCCATTATAGCTAGTTTAAAATATTTTTCACTGCTTCTTGTCCATGCTCCTGTAGGACATTTACTTACACATTCTCCACAGCCTAAGCACCTTTTCTCATCTCTTATAACCTTATAATTTTTAAAGCTAAGTGATTCTGTAACTCTTTTTCTACAATTTTTAACACAGGCCTCACAACCTATACATCTATAACTATCGTATTGAGGTTCTGTCATTCCAATAATTCCAAAGTCATGCATTCTAGCTTTTATACAATCATTTGGGCATCCTGTTAAGGCAATCTTTACATGGTAGTCATTTGGGAATATTGCTTTTTCTATTCTTTTAGCAAAAGCTGTAGTATCATAATTTGCAAAAGGACAAACTCTGTTTCCAATACATGCAGATACATTTCTTGTACCTGAAGCTGAATATCCGGAATTAAAATCCACCTGATTTATTTCTAATGCTGAAATAACTGGTTGAATTATTTTATTTATATCAGGTATATATTTCATATCTATATCAGGTATTTCAAATCCCTGTCTTGTAGTAATATGAACTGAACCATTACCATACTGCTCCGCTATGCTCTGAAGTATGCTGAAATATTTAGCAGGCATATGTCCTCCAGGTACTCTTATTCTAATTGCAGTTTTTCCTCTATTTTTTGTAACTCTAAAGGCATTTTTCTTGAGAGTACTAATATTTATATCCATGATAATAAACCTCCTTAATCTATCAATTCTTTTGCTTTATTATATTTAAAAACAGGACCTTCCAGGCATATATAAGTATCATCAATTTTACAATGTCCGCACTTTCCTACTCCACAGCACATTTTTCTTTCATAGGAAACCCATATATTTTCATCACTAATTCCTCGTTTTTTAAATTCTTCTACAGTAAATTTCATCATCATAGGAGGTCCTACTATTATTGCCTGAACATTATCTTTATCTGCTATCTCTATACCTTCAATATATTTAGTAACCAGTCCAATATTCCCAGTATACTTTTCATCTGCACTATCTACTGTTATAGTTACATCCATATTCTTTTTCCAAATTTCTATATTATTTTTAAATAACATATCCTCTGGAGCTTTAAAACCAGCTAGTATACTCACGTTATTCACCTGATTTCTATTATTTGAAAAGTAATCTATTATTCCCTTCACTGGAGCAAGTCCTGTTCCACCAGCTACTACTATAAGTTCCTTACCTTTATAATTATTTACATCAAAGCCATTTCCATAAGGTCCTCTCATAAATAACACATCTCCAGGGAAAAAGCTGTGTATTATATCTGTAACTAATCCCACACGTCTTATGGTTAAATCTACATAATTATGTCCTATTTCACATACTGATATAGGCGCTTCTCCATACTTAGGTATTGATACCTCAAAAAATTGCCCTGGCTTTACCTGTCCATAAAATTCCATTCTAAAAGTATAATCTATATCTGTATGAGGAGTTATATTAAGTATTTTGCTTGGTTTTACAGCATAAATATTTTCCATAATTTATTTCCCCTCCTTTAATTTATTACTTAACTTATTTATACAATTTGAAAAAGATATATACTCAGGACAGACATCATCACATCTTCCGCAGCCCACACACATATGATAGCCAAATCGTCTATTAAAATCACTTATTTTATGCATAACCTTAAATCGCATTCTATCACCTTTATCTTTTCTAAAACTATGTCCGCCTGCTACATCTGTAAATTTATCAATCTCACAGGAAGCCCAAACCCTCCTTCGCTCACCAGCATTTTTATTATCACTATAAAATATATCCTGCATTGTAAAGCAACTGCATGTACCACATACGGTATTACATCTTCCACAGGCAATACATCTTGATGAATATTCTTTCCATCCTTTCCACTGAAATTCATTTATACTTAAACTTTCTGGTATACTGACTTTAAATTTATTTTCTTTTATAAATTCAGGTTCTACATCTCTTTTTTCAATAGAGCTTCTATTTTCAAAATAATTATCCAATTCATTATCTTTACATTTTATAGATACTTTGTCACCAATATATCTTACAAACATACTGTAATTTTCTGTTTTATTGCTTCCCATACTTGTGCAAAAACAGTTTTCAAAACTTTCATTACATTCCATAAGTATAAATTTTACATTTTCTCGTACTTTCTTATAGTAAATATCTTCAGGTCCATTTTGTAAATATATTTGATCCAATCTTTTCATTGCATGTATATCACAACTTCTCATAAATATTAGTATCTTTCTATCCACTGTTTTGGGTTCTATAACATTATCTTCCGTAAAATAAAATAAAACCTGAGTTATTGGAAGTAAAACCTCCTTGGCAGAAAAATCTGATTTCCTATTGAATTCTATTTCTTCTATACTTGTTATTTTCCCATATCTAATAGAATCTGTATCAGAAAATCTTCCACTTCCCTCCATACGTACTGGTGCATATACATCATAATCTTCCTCTATTTTTCTTAAAAAGTTATTAAATTCCTCAGTATTCATAACATATCCCATGATTTAATCCTCCTGACCACCTAAATGGTAATTTTTACATTTTAAATTAGATTTTTATCTTAATCCTAATTATTTTATCTTATGAAAATATCTGCTATAGATTCAGTATACCTATAATTATTTATAATAAAGATTAACATATATGTAAAAAAAATAACGTGACTGTTATCACATTACTTGTAACATTCTCTATATTCCTCTAAAATAAATTGACAGTTTTTCCGAATCCACTACCACTATCCTTTTCTCATGAATTTCTATAAGTCCTCTTTTCTCTAAAAGACTCATATTTCTCGAAATAGTTTCTCTTGTACTTCCCATCATCTCAGCAAGATAGGTAATACTTATATTAATATCAATGAGAATTCCTTCTTCTAGCTTTACACCATAATCCCTAGCCAATTTCCAAAGCTTAGCTGCCAGTTTTTTATCCATTTTTATGGGTACAGTATTTTTAATCTGTCTTGACAATCTTCTTATTTTTTTAGACATAGAACTAAATATTATCTTAGATAACTCAAAATTTTGTTCCATAAACTCTATTAAATCACTTCTAAATAGATACATTATGTAGCTATCCTCAAAGGCTTCACAGCTAGTAGATGCAGATTCATTATCAAGGCAGTCTTCATTTAAAAAACTGCCATTGTCCAGTATATAAATAATTTTTCTATGTCCTTTTTCAGAATTCTTAAATATACTTACTCTACCATTTATCAATATATATATTCTATCTAGCTTTTCTCTTTCTCTAAATAGCATTTTCCCTTTATCCAATTTTAACTTGTAAGTCCTAGATTGTATCAATCTAATGAAACTCGTATCCATATCTGTAAATATACTTTTTATTTCCTGTTCCGTAACTTTTAGCAACGCAATTTCCCTCTTCCTGTGGAGTGTATTTTAAAAATATTCACTGGTACATATTTATAAGAAGGTTCTTTAGAATAAGTATCAAAGATATAAGGCGTTAAAGAATTAGTTTCAATGTAGTGTATAGGTGCATATATCTGATTTTTCTTAATATCATTGCTTATTTTTACAGTAAACTTATTTTTGATTCCATTGGCAGATAAAAGCATAACCTTTTCTTTATCCTCTATTTTAAGTTCTTCCGCAAGCTCAGGATTAATTATGATATAGGCATCCTTTAAAGATATATTTTTTCCAAGATTTATTTCTCTTGTCCTAGTTTGGGTATGCCATTGTCCAACAGTTATTCTTCCTGTATTCAATATATAGGGAAATTCTTCATTGGTACTGAGAGGATTAACCATAACATCTTCATATATAAATTTCATCTTTCTATTTTCTGTAAAAAATATATTATTCTCAAATAACCTTCTTTCCTCTTCATATGATTTATCTCCTTTGCTAAAAGGCCATTGAATACCATTAGAATTTATAATCTTATCATAACTTACACCAGAAATATCGCAAGGCATACCTTCACTTAATTTTTTTATTATTTCAAAAGCCTCACGTGGAGTCCTCCATTTATCTAAAATTTTCCCCATACCTAATGCCTTACCTATAGAGAAAATTATATCATAGTCACTGAATTCATTTTTTTCTTTTTTAATGACAGGTACTACTGCAGAAAGTCTACGTTCTGTATTTATAAAAGAGCCCTGCTTTTTTATGGCCGGAACAGAAGGTAAAAAAAGGTCGCACAGTTTTGCACTATCTGTATCATCATATATATCTTGTACTACAAAGAATTCCAACTTTTTAACTGCCTTTTGAAAATCCAAATTATTTGTCCAAGAATGTGCAGGATTTGTTGCTATAACCCATAGGGCCTTTATTTCTCCACTATTTATCTTATTTATTATCTCATGGTAAGGTATGGTTGGTTTACAGGGAATAGCATCCTCGTCTATCTCAAGAATATCGGCTACTTGTTTTCTATGAACAGTATTATTAAAATCTCTTCCACCATAGAGAGCTGTAGTATTACTATACATTCTTGAACCCATAGCATTACATTGTCCCGTCAATGAATTAGGTCCTGTACCTTCTCTACCTATATTTCCAGTCATTATCGCAATATTTATTATAGCCTGAGCACTTCTTACTGCCTGATATCCCTGATTTATTCCCATAGTCCACCAAAAGGAAACTCTCTCTCCCAAATGAATTATTTCAGCAAGTTTAAGTATTCTTTCTTTGGATATACCCGTTGATTCCTCTATACCATCTAAAGTATACTTTTTTACATGTTCCTTAAACCCATCAAAATCTACAGTATAATTATCTATATATTCTTTGTTTATCCAGTTTTTTTCTATTAGAATATTGGCTAAAGTATATAACAATATCAAATCTGATTTTGGCTTTATATCTATCCACAAGTCTGCCCTTGACGCTGTCTCCGACTTTCTTGGATCTATTACTATTATTTTAGCTCTGTTATTTTTTATAAGCCTAGACCAAGCCACTGGATGAGCTACTACAGGATTTGCTCCTATAAATATAACTGTATCTGATATTTCTAAATCCTTTAGGGTATATGGTGGTGCATCAAACCCAAAACTTTGTTTATAGGCAGCCACCGCAGAAGCCATACATAATCTTGTATTACCATCTCCGTTAATGCCCATATGAATTCTGCCTACAAGACCAAGAAGTGCCATTTCTTCTGTAGTTATCTGACCTGTGCTTATATAAGCAGCACTATCTTTACCGTATTTTCTCTGAATATCTCTCATTCTATTGGCAAATATATTAAAAGCTCTATCCCAAGATATTTCTTCTCTATCCCCTTTATAATTTTTTAGTATAGGAAACTTACTGCTTGTGTATTTGCTGCATTGTCTATGTAGATTAAGTCCTTTTATGCAGGCAAACTTTTTGTTTACAGGATAATTCACTGCTGGAAGTATCTTTGTAATATTATTATTTTCCACATAGAAATTCAAGTTACAGGCCAAAGAACAATAATTACAGGTAGATTGTATTATATCCATTTTATTTTATTCACATCCTTATATCTATATTTTATTGTGTTTTATAAATTTTATAATTATAAGAGAAACTAAAGACAATACTATAAATACTATAAATCCCTTGGAATATCCGTCTAAATTCCGACCAGTACTATCTATAAAGGCAGCCATAACGGGTGGTATTACAAATCCTCCAAAAGCCCCTATTCCTCCAATCCATCCTGATGCTCCTCCAACAGCTTGAGGAACCGCCTGTGGTACTATTTTAAATACTGCAGCATTAGTTATCCCCATTCCAAAAGCCAAAATAAGTACTCCTATAATTGCAAGGAATATTGAAGAACTTACGGTCATAAATATAGCTCCAATAAGCATTATAATTATTGATGCCGTTGCAGTAGCTTCTCCACCTCTTTTATCTGCTATTTTACCTCCAAATATTCTACTTAAGGAAGTAACTATAGAGTACATAGCGGTTAATATTCCCGCTGTTTTCATGGATAAATTAAAAAGACTTCCCCAATAAGTTGGCAACCAGCTGGTAAGTGCCATAAATCCTCCAAAGGTTGAAAAATATATAACAACCAAAGCCCAGGTTTTCCAGTTCTTGGCTGAAGCAATTAAACTTTCACTGTTTTTTTCTCTTGGAAATAGTTCCTGACCATAATTTTTTGAAGCTATCTCTCTAGCTTTTTTCTTTTCTATACCTCTATCAATTAATTGAAAATACCAGGCATTTTTACCTATTATGCAATATACTATTGTCCCTGTAATTAAAAATATTAACCAAGCTAAATAAGAACCAGATAATCCCCAAAGAGGAAGTGCTACATTTGGTATTAAAATCATAAATATACCTGGTGCTATATTTCCTACTCCTCCAAAAATACCCAAGGCCATTCCCTGACTTTTCTGAGGAAACCAATAAGATGCCTGACTCACTCCCACAGAAAAAGTAGCTATACCACAACCGGACAATATAGCAAGCACAAATAATATGTAGTAATAATTTCCTAAATCAGATGTAAAAAATGTCATAATTAAAGTTAAACCTGCCATACCAACTATTGATAGTAACAGCAATACAATAAAGGGTTTTCTTCCTCCTGTAGAATCAACCCAAGCTGCAAAGGGTATTCTAAGAAGTGATCCTGACAGAGAAGGTGCTGATATTAAAAGTGCCAGTAAAATAGGATTTAATTGTAAAAAGCTTTGTTTAAATATTGCAGCCGTTGCTCCATAGAGAGCCACTGCTGCAAAACCTATGAAAAGTCCAACGGTAGCACCTGTTAAACCCTGTTTTGAGTTTCCCTTTAAATTAAATCTATCCATAACTCTTACCTCATTTCATATTAATTTATTTAATGCATTCTAAATTATTAAATAAATATTATCATTTTTCTAATTTTAATACCGTGACTATAATCACGATTAATGGTAAAAATTTATTGAAATGATATTTTTAAAAGTTATTTTTTATTAAAATATCTATATTATCAATATATAAAGTGATATTTAATAATGACTTTACAATTTAAAAGGATATTTTTTTAACTATCTTTTAACTTCAATTAGTCAAGTAACACAGTAAATCATTGATGCTACTTGATTTTCTATTTTAGAAAATTTCACAAAGAAATTGAGTAATATTAATGCCTGCAAAGATTACTTGCCGAATATAGGTTTAAATAAAAAGCTGTATCACAATGAAGGCATACATATACATTCATTGTGACACAACTCTCTTAATCTTATACCATTAATCCTATTACATTTACCTTGTTAAAATCTTTTTTTAAATCATTAATTTTTTCTTGATTTACAGCTGCGATAATACAGGTAGAAGGTCCTGCAGATTTATTTACGTCTACTAAAATATTATCTTTAAAATTTAATTTATGTCCATTATTTTTTGCAAGTTCTTTTGCCTCATAGGCGATTCCCTTGGAACCTACAGGTACTATTTCATAGACATCTTTGTGCTTTAAAAGTCTATATATAGTACTATAATCTACAATATTGTTATCTTTAACAAAATCTATTTCAGCTCCAACCTTTGGAATACCAATACTTATTAGTGCCGCTTCACCTGCAGCGGAATTCACTTTCACTTCATCTTTAGAAACCATTCCTATAGCGGTTATTCCAATACCCGTAGAAATAGTCTTAAAATTTTCTTCAGTACTTCCCGTAAGCACTACAGAATCTATTTCTGCCATTTTTAATTCTTCTTTTATTCCCTTGATTACCTCTATACCTGTATTATTCATTTCATTACACACTGCATTGGTAATAGCAACAATTTCAGCTCCAGCACAGATCACTTCCATAATGGCAACCCTGACAGCAAACCTAGCCACATAAACTGTTGGAACTTTAAAAGTATCTCCTTCTTTCATTCCTATACCTCCACAGCTATCACAGGCTACAACTATAGTATGCTCTTTATCTATATCAATCAAAGTCAAATCTCTAATCTTTTTTATTTCCATAGCTTTTCATTCCTAGATAAAAATTTATATAATATGTATGCTATTAAAATATTAAAAAATGCTGCTAAACATAATATAGGAATCATAGCAACCATGGCTTTTCCCATAATCGGTAAAAGTATTAGAATTGATATAGGTCCATTTATCAATATTCCAACAATTGAAGCTATAACTATACCTAAATATTTGTTTATCTTACAGAGATTATTATATATTATTCCAAATAAAAACATAGTCACTGCCATATCTGCCATAACAATGAGATGTACAGGAAGGCTGTAAGGAAAGCCACTGGTAGCAGCTGTTAAAAAATGGCCTAAAACTCCTATGATAGCTCCATATACCGGTCCCAAAATTAAAGCCCCTAAAAATCCAGCCATGGAATCAAAAGCTATACTTCCCATTATCTTTATATTGGCACCTAAAAAACTTATGGCAATAAAAAGTGCCATTATGACTAATTTTTTTGTCTTCATAAATTTACCTTCTTTCTACAACTATCCTCGTGGATAATACATAATTATAAGTACTCCAATAAGTGCAATAAATCCTCCAATTAAATCGAATTTGTCTGGGACAACTTTATCTATTTTCCACCCCCAAAGAATTGAAAGAACTATAAATATTCCACCATAGGCTTTTACCATCTCTAAGCCATAACCATACAAGATATCCTCCTCCTATTTCAAATATCCCAGCTAATACAAAGTAAAATATTGATTTGAGTATGCCCATGAGTAACACCTTCTTTCTTATATTAATGATAATTTATCAACTATAAAATCAACCGCTTCTTTTTCACTGCTAAAACTGTTCTGTGCCTTTATATTATGCCTTTCAATTACAAAAGCCTTTATTCCCATATCTACAGCGGCTTTCAGCTTTTCTCCTGTTCCCCCCTGAACTCCGCTATCTTTGAGAATCATTGCTTTTACATCATATTCTCTTATAAAACCGCAGTTAAGTTCATAGCCTATAGGGCCCTTTATAGCTATTATATTTTCTGTAGATACTCCCAGTTTAAAACATTTTTCCATGACTTTAGTGGAAGGCAGAACTCTATGTATTATTCTATTTTCTAATTTCATGTCTATAAATTTTTCAATGTTATTACTGCCTGTAGTATTTAAAATAGTTCCATTTATATGTGAAATTTTTTTTTTAAGTTCATTATAATTTCTAAGTGTAATTATATTATTATTTTCCTTAAAATTATCAAGAACAGATTTTCTTTCATATCTCATATAAGTTATGCCCAGCTTTTTACATGCTTTTATGGCATTTTCAGTGATTACTACAGCATAGGGATGAGATGCATCAAGCAAAAGTTTTACTCTATTTTTCTGTAAAATTTCTATAAGTTCCGTAAGTTCAAGAGGTCTAGTATTTATAGCCCTAAATTTAAATTTCTTTAATAACTCACCACCATAATCCGTAGCGGTACTTACAAAAATATCATCTGTATATTTATTGAGTTGTGAAAGTATATTTTTCCCTTCTGCAGTTCCAAGTATGAGTCCTATCATAGTTTATAGCCTCTTGGAGTTATAAATACTCCATTCTTTACAAAGCTTTGACTATTTCCAATCAAAACAACTGACAGCATATCAACATTACTGTCATCAAAGGAATCTAAAGTAAATATTTCATATTCCTGCCCTTCTCTTAGTGCATTTTTAACTACTGCCACTGGTGTATTGCCATTTCTATATTTTTTTATTGTTTCTATATTTTCTTTAAGATAATGAGGTCTGCCTTTGCTCTTTGGATTATAGAGAGTTATAACAAAATCTGCCTGTGCAGCAGCCTCAACCCTCTTCTTTATAAGTTCATAAGGTGTCATTAAATCACTAAGACTTATATTGCAGCTGTCATGCATAATTGGAGCACCTAAAATAGATGCAGCAGCTGAGGAAGCTGTAACTCCAGGGACTATTTCTACCTGTTCATTTTCTCTCAGTTCCAAGACAAGCCCTGCCATGCCATAAATACCTGCATCTCCTGTACTAATGATAGATACTATCTTGTCCTTTGACAGTCTTAAAGCTTCCCTGCACCTTTCTTCTTCCTTCATCATTCCCGTAGAGAATACTTCTTTATTCTCAATCAGGGGAGCTATAAAATCAATATATTTTGTATATCCTACTATAACTTCACTTTCCTCTATAACTTGTCTTGCCCTTACAGTCATGTGCTGAAGTCCTCCAGGTCCTATACCCACTACATACAATTTTCCCATTAAAACTTCTCCTTTCAGATATTAAAATGTAATTTCAAATTTTCCCCATGCATAAAGTCATTCCAGAAAGACTTATTTTTTCTGTAAAAATGTCAGCTCCGCTAAGCTCTACACAGGGTTCACAGACTGCTCTTATACCTATGCTTTTCTCCACAAAATCACTGCCCTTATATTGATGTTGTATTTCTCTTATATCATCTTTTGTAAAAATTTTTAATTCTGATTTCAAAAATTGGTTTAATTCTAAAATAGCCCTTTCATTCTTTTTTATCTCCACAGTAGCTACATATTTTACTGCTCTTCTATCTATGTTTAATTCCTCTAAGCTTTCACAGACTTGCTTTATCATTATTTCAGGGAGATAATTTTTTTTACACCCTACACCAAGTACAATATCTTTTCTTATAAGCTTTAACTGCTTGAGTTCAGTGCAGGGATATTCTTTTAAACTAGATACATTGGATTTATCAGTTACATATACAATGCCCTTGAGCTTTTCTAATAAGCTGTAATTCTGCACTAATATTTTCTCAAATTCACAACACTTCTGAATATCTGCTAGATTAACATATGCTTCTGGCACAGAAATTCTATTTTTCTCATCTATAAAAGCTACTTTCTCACCATCCACCAGTAAAGCAGATATATTTTTAGCATCTTTTAAATTATCTATTATAAGATTATTTTCCGTTGCAATAATATCTGGTGCCTTAATTTTCAACATATCTGTAGCGGTAGTTATTACGGGAATTGCATCTATTATATTGGCAAGTTTTAGAGAAAGATAGTTAGCACCTCCCAGATGACCACTGAGAAGACTTATAACATGCTTTCCCAGTACATCTATAACTATCACAGCAGGATCTTTGTCTTTAGACTTTATGTATGGAGCAATAGCTCTTACGGCAATTCCTGTAGAAGATAAAAATACTAGAGCCTGATATTTTTGCATAAGTTCTTCAGTAATAGACTTAACATTAAACTCTGCAATTTTATTCTTAGAATATATATCTATATCAATATTATCAGCTATAGTACTAGCTATATTATCACCTTTCTCATTTAGACTTACTACTGCTATCCTCATCTATACCCTCTCTAAACATGTGGGTAAAGCTTTTATCATAAAGCTTACTTTTTTCATATTCACAATCTATAAAATCTCCCACTAGTATCTGTGCACATTTAGTTATATTTGCTTTTTTTACCTTCTCAGAAATATCATCTAAAGTACCAATAATAGTCCTTTCATCTTCCCAAGTGGCTCTTTCTACTATTGCAACTGCTACATTTCTGCCGTAGCCCTTTTTTAGTTTTTCTACTACTTTATCAATCATGCTAACAGATAAAAAAATTGCCATAGAAGCTCCTATCTTTGCTAATTTTTCAAGGTCTTCTCCCTCTGGTACCGGCGTTCTGCCTTCTATTCTTGTAAGTATTACCGTTTGACTAACCTTTGGAAGAGTAAATTCCCTTTTAATTGCCGCAGCGGCTGCAGTAAATGAACTTACTCCAGGAACAACTTCATAACTTATATTAAACTCATCCAATATATCCATTTGCTCTTTTATAGCTCCATATATAGCCGGATCTCCTGTATGAAGTCTTACTATAATTTTATTTTCAGCACTGCCTTCTTTAATAACTTCAATTACCTCATCCAAATTCATAGATGCAGAATTATAAATTTTTACATCTTCTTTACAAAAATTCATATGCTCCTTACTTACTAGGGACCCTGCATAAATAACTATATCAGCTTTAGCTAAAGTATCTCGTCCCTTTACTGTTATAAGATCCACATCTCCCGGACCTGCTCCTATAAAATAAACCATATATTCACTTCCTCTAAAGTATTTTAGTATCTTTATGCATTTGATTAGCCATAACTAGTTTTAATTATAGCTAATTAAAAGTTATTTAACTGCATTATATCACTATAAGAATCTATACTCACACATAAACTTTATATTCTATCTATTTTCTATTTGCTATAATAAGAGACATATATTCTCTATTGTTTAATATGTCCTCTCTTCTCCTTAAAATTTCCTGACCTTCCCTGCCAGCTCTTTTTATGTATACATAGTTAAAATCTTTTTCTTCCAGAACATTTAGTATTTCTTCTTCCATTTTATATACTTTCATTATAACCACGTATTTTTCCTCTTTAATAGTATTTACTTTATCTCCTGGAACTATAAGAAGTGATTCATTACCAATTACCAAGGGTTCCTTTGCAAGACTGGCACAGGCACAAAAGGAAGTTATTCCAGGTACTGTTTCTGTTTCGTAGCCCCTCTCCTCTATATATTTTAAAAGATATATGTAAGTACTATATACAAAAGGATCCCCAATGGTTAGAAAAGCTACATCGCTGCCTTCTTTAAGCTTTTCCTCTATAGCCTTAAAAGCCTCATATATTTTTTCTTCCTGATCCTTACCTCCCATTGGAAAGTATTTTACTATTATCTCAGCATCTTTATCTATATAATCCTCTGCTATTTCAAGGGCTATACTTCTCCCTCCTGCCATACCGCTGGGTACCACTACCACAGGGCAGTTTTTCATCCTCCTAACTGCTTTAAGAGTAAGCAGTTCCTTGTCTCCTGGTCCAACCCCTATACCGTATAGTTTAGCCATATTTTTACCTCCTGTATTTTTATAATATTATTTAATTTATCTATGGAGAAAAGTGCGAAACACTTTTCTCAGTTGAAAGTTGATAGTAGAAAGTGGAGAGTTAAAAGAGTTCAGATATCAAAGTTCAAAGAACAGATTTATTTAATTAAGAGTTAAGAATTAAGAGTATTTGATATTTGTTCTTTGAACTTTATACTTTGCTTCTTAGTTAGTCCTTTTCCCCTAATAAGAATTTATTATATTACCTAAATTAAATCTAATATTTCTTTACCGCTGTTAATATGAAGATAGGATTATTTGCCACCAGCATACAGCTCTTTCCCTTACCTCTATTCACTGATACTTGAATTAAATCTACATCATATTCAAGATTTTTAAGTGTATGCATAGCCCTATATACATTATCAATAGTAATAAAATTCAGCACCATATTTTTTTGCAGTTTCAGCTTTTCTCCATACCTTTTTATTATACTCTCTATATCTCCACCACTGCCTCCAATAAATACCGCATCAAATTTTTCATTTATATTATTTTCTACCTCTAAAGCTTCTCCTTCTACAATACTAATATTATGAGCATTAAATTTCTCTTTATTTTTCTCTATTAAGTCTATTGCTTCAATATCTTTTTCAATAGCTGTAATATGGCCTTCATAACATACTTTACTCATCTGCACAGATACTGAACCAGTTCCAGCACCTACATCAAGCACCTTAAAATCCTTTTCCAAATTGAGCTTAGATATACTTAGTATTCGTATTTCTTCCTTCGTCATAGGAGCTTTACCCCTTATAAATTCTTCATCCCTTATGTATTTCATTTTCTATTACCACCACCGCTAAATCATAAAATTCTATATGCATAAATTCTTCTGGTTTTCCAATTAGAATTTTCTCATCACTGTAAGACAAGTTTTCTCCTACATAAACTTTAACTAAGAGACTTTCCTTAAATAAGCTTTTACAAATTTCCTTTGGAGAATTCACCTTATCCGTAAGCCATATGGAAATTTTATTTTTTTTAACCTTCTCTATAAAATCTTCTTCTCTGCCATGAAGACTTCCAAGGTAAGCTCCTTGCCAAGATTTATTAAGTTTCGCCATAAGATACTGAAAGGAACTTACACCTGGTATTGTAACTAAATCACCTTTGTAATTCCTATTTATGTAATCTGAAATTCCATAGAAACAGGGGTCTCCAGAAGCCACAATAGAAATACTCTTATCCGCATCATTATTTATTATATCCAGTATTTCTTTTAAATTTTTTACTACAACCTTATTTTCACCTTTAATAAAAGCAATACTCTCCATTGCTCTTTTAAAGCCTATAATAATATCTGAATTTTCTAAAACATCTATAGTTTTAACTAGCATATATTCTCTACTGCCTGGTCCAAGACCAACTATGTAAATCATATTTTAATCCTCACAATATTAAACATATTAAGTTGATTTGCTTTAAAGTATTCTTTCTAATTATTGGTCATATAAATCCTCCTACTAAGTTACTAAAACAAATTTGTATTCATCATATTTATTTTTACATCTTAGGAGAAAAGGACGAAGCTTTTCCACATTTGATATTTGTTCTTTGAACTTTATACTTTGCCTTGACCTTCGTCCTTTCCCACTACTACGCATTAATGTCACCTCTACTATCATAGATCACTCCCCTTCTCATAGAAAACATAATTAACTCTGTCTCTAATTGATTATAGGAAAACTGCTGAATTCTCTGCTTTATCTTCTCTCCTATTCTTTCATAAAGCTGCTGATAATTATCTCCTAAAAGATTAACTGCCCCTTCTGTGGTCTTCTGCTCATATACTTTTTGTACAATTTTCCTACTCTCCCCCATAAGTGCCAGTTCAAGGGCTATTACTTCAAGTCTTACATCACAAATTCTGCTATGTGTATTAAAACAGCCTGCTGCCACTTTGCAAATTTTCCCTATGTGACCTATAATCGTAATTTTTTTTATTCCCTTTTCAACGCAGCTATTTAATGCAAAGCCCACATAATTGGACATGGATACTATTTTTTTAGGGTCAATTCCTAGCTCTCTAGCTTTGTCCTCTCCCATATTTCCAAAAACTAAAACTAGTTCCTTATAACCCAATGCAGCTTTTTGGTTTATCTCCAGCTTTATAGATTCCTTTAGTGCTTCTTCAGACATAGGCACTACTATTCCCGTTGTACCTAGTATGGAAATGCCGCCTTCTATATTAAGCCTTGGATTAAAGGTCTTTTTAGCTATTTCTTCTCCCTTTGGTACAAATATAGTTATTTCTATTCCTTTATCCTTAGGTAAGACCTCTCTTACCTCTCTTTCTATCATATTTCTTGGCACTGGATTTATGGCTGGTTCGCCTTTTTTTACATATAATCCTTCACCTTTAACTACACCTACGCCTTTCCCAGCTTTTAAAGTATAACCATTACTCTTCTTCTCCGCTCTAGCCCATATTTCCAGTCCATGAGTTACATCCGGGTCATCTCCAGCATCTTTTACAATGCAGCACTCTACATAATTTTCACCTTTAATAACTTTCTCCACTTCTAATAAAAGCTCTATTCCCTTAGGGGTATCTATTCTTATTTCATCTAATTCCTTACCATAATAAAGCATGATAGCCGCCGCCTTAGCTGCAGCGGCTGCACAGGATCCTGTAGTATAGCCACATCTAAGCTTTTTTCCATCACAATTTATATATAAATCAAGCATTATTTATCTTCCTTTTAACTTCTTTCTATAAGCATATACATAAGAGAATTTACAATAGCAGCAGCTACTGAACTTCCACCTTTTCTTCCTCTTATAGTTATCATTGGTAAATCAAGCTTTTCTATTTCAATTTTCGAATCAGCAGCCCCTACAAAACCTATAGGTGCTCCCACTATAAATCTAGCATCAGCCTTTCCTTCAACTATAAGCTCTTTAAGTCTATACAAAGCCGTTGGTGCATTACCAAATACAAAGAACTGTACTCCTTCCTCCACAGCTTTTTCTACTGCTGCCATTGAACGAGTAACCTTTCTCTCCTTAGCCTCTTCAGCTACATCCTCTCTAGATACAAAACACTCTACTTTGCAGTTTAGCTCCTTAATTGCCTTCTTATTTATTCCTGATAGTGCCATATTTGTGTCAGTATAAATAGTGACACCTTCTTTTAATAATTCTAAGGCACTATTAATGGCATTTTCTCTTATATACATTAAATCCTTATATTCAAAATCAGCTGTAGTATGTATAACTCTTTTTACTATACTCAATTCTCTTTGGGAAAAATTATGCTCACCCATTTCTTCCCCTATTATTTCAAAGCTTCTCTTCTCTATATCCATAGGCATTTTTATATAATCCATAAACATTTTTAGTGAGTCACAATAAATATCAAAACTCACTAAGTCCTCACTTCCCTTCCTATTACAATCTCTTCCAAGGACGTTTGTGTCCGAGCCACCCCTGACTTTCCCAATATTCTTTATCTACAGCATTAATAGTAAATCTTTTTTGAACAAGTCTCATAATATAAAATAGTTTTTTTACTTTTAGGCTAGGTTTTATATTACCAAATCTTGATAAAATTTTGGCAGCTATTCTTTCCACATCTCTATTTATCTCTATCTTTTTCTTTTCACTTACACCTTCCCAATTTATAGCTGCAACAGCTTTGCCATAGGTAAATATTTTACCTACTCCCCAAAAGTTCATACTATCTTTAATATCTTTATTAGTAGATTTCATTCCGCCGCCAGCTGCTGTGGATATAATTAAAGCCATTTTTGAAAACATGGTTTTATTAGGACGATGTACCATCCATTGAAATCCAAAATGATCAAGAAAAGCTTTCATTTGACCGCTTGCATGAAACACATATACAGGACTTGTGAGAATCATTAAGTCTGCTTTTTCCATTGCTTCTTTTATGGGATTTATTCTGCTATAATGAGGACATAATTTTTCGCTTACAGTAAAACATTTTGCACATCCTACACAAAAATAGGGCATATCCTTTGGAAGAAAAAATTCTACAACTTCTTCTGGCTTAGATCTTAATTTTTCCAAAAATAATTGAGAGATATTATAAGTGCTGCCTCTATGCTCTGTGCCGTAAATCACCACAATTTTCATAAAATTGTCCTCCTAAAAATATGGTTAGTATAGAAATTTCAGCTATAAAATATACTTGAATTATAGCATATTTTTCAATGGAATTGAGTTATCTTCCCGTCATCTCTATTTAAATATTATTATATTGAAAATGGCTTAGATGATATTAAATATTTAAACATTTCTAGATTTCCAAAGAAATGTACATGAGCATAATTTGCCAAAGTATTGCCTTTTACATAACCACAATTCCATTTTTTTATGGAATCATCATAGTTAGCTTTATCAAACTCATATATATACCTTTTCTCTAAACTCACCTTGGATTTATGAAATTCATGGCAATTAAAACTTATCCCCACTGGCAATATGGAATTTTCATTAATTACCTTTGCCTGTGCATAGCCAAAATTCTGCAGCTTGTTAGTCATCTGAGATTCACCTTTAAAAAATCCTACTGTCTCTTTCCCATCTATTGCTTCCGTAAGATACATAAGTCCGCCGCACTCTGCATAACATCTTAAACCAGCATTTAATTCATCTCTTATACTTTTCAGCATAGTTTTATTTCTGCTTAGTTTATCTATGAATATCTCAGGATATCCTCCCCCTATGTATAAAAAATCTACGTCTTGTGGAATTTGTCTATCCTTGATGGGACTGAAAAACTGTACTTGCCCTGCTTCCTCAAGAAGTTCGATATTTTCCTTATAATAGAAACAAAAAGCTTTATCATAAGCTACTGCTGATTTTAATCCCATATTTTTTACGTGAAGATTATCAATATATTTATTACAATCTATATGAGAGTCTTCAAAACATTTCAGCAGTAAATCAATATCTATATACTTCTCCATTAATGCTGCACATAGTTCAACCTTTTCATTTAAATCTTCAATTTCGCTGCTTTGTATAAGCCCTAGATGCCTGCTTTTTAAAGAAAGTCTTTCATCACTTGGAACATATCCAAACACTTTAATATTGCAGTGTTTTTCCACAGCTGCTTTTAATAAATTATAGTAGCTTTCCTTTATATTATTAAATATTATTCCTGCTATTTTTACATTTTCAAAGTTCATCAATCCCTTTATCTCTGCACATAAAGTGGCTGCTTTAGCCTTTGGAGACAATACTAAAATCACAGGTAAATTAAGCAGTTTTGCCACATGAGCAGTGGAATATTTTGTACTTATATCCTTGCCATCATAAAGTCCCATAACCCCTTCTACTACTCCATAGTCACCACTGCCTCTGGAAAAACTAGCTTTAACTCCATCTTCTCCCATAAGGTACAAATCAAGATTTCTTGCTGGAACTTTTGTAATGTATTCATGAAAATCAGGATCTATATAATCCGGCCCTACCTTATAACTCTGCGGTTTGATCCCTCTATTTTTAAGTACTTTTAACAATCCCATAGTTATGGTGGTTTTGCCTCCAGTACTACCATTGGAGGATATAATAATATTTTTCATATAATTAATACTCTATCCCTTCTCTAGCAGGAACTCCTTTTTCAAAATAATGCTTTATTTCTCTCATTTCCGTAACCAAATCTGCCTTATTTACTATTTCTTCTGGTACATTTCTTCCCGTTAGTACGAGTTCCATATTATCTGGTTTAGCCTCTATAAGCTGTAAAACTTGTTCCTTTGAAACAAGTTCATTTGATATGGCTCCCATAATTTCATCCATAATTAGAACGTCACATTTATTATTTTCTAAAGCATCTAAGCAAAATCTATAGGCAGCTTGTATTTCCTTCTTTAATTCTGCTTTTTCACTGTCATTTAAAGTCCAAAAAAACCCTCTTTTCTTTTCAAATCTAAAAATCCGAAAATCAGGTTCAAGCTTTTTTATGCTTTCAAGTTCTCCAGTGAAACCAGATTTTAAAAATTGTACCAGAAATACATTGTATCCATCTCCAGCCGCTCTCACACCTAGTCCTACAGCAGCAGTGGTTTTACCCTTGCCATTACCAGTGTATACTTGAATGTATCCTCTAGCTAGTTTACCCATAAAATCCCTCTTTTCTTATATTTAATATGTCAATTATACCTTTCCACTTAACTATTTTCTCATAATAAATACTTTAATATATAATTAAATATTGCTAATTATAAATGTATTTTAAAGACTTTATTTTAAAATCATAAATTCATAATTAAACGTTTTAAAAACTATAAGCATTCTAAGAACTAACATCTCTTAGCACTTTAATTAATCTCTTATTAGAATTCCTATCCTTTACAGCAAATCTTACATAGCTATTGTCTAGCCCTCTGAAATCACCTGCTTTTCTGATAATTATTCCATTTCCAAGGCAATATTTATATAATTTCTCTTCATCTATATTCTTTAGCTTGCAAAGCACAAAATTTGAAAAACTTTTAAAAGTTTTCTCTATGCAGCGAATCTCATTAAGTCCACTTATAAAAAATTTTCTCTCTTCCTCTATCCACTGAAGGGATCTTTTAATATACTCTTCATCTGCAAGTGAATACTTAACTGCTAATTCTGCAAAACAGTTTATATTCCAAGGATTTTGCTTCTTTCTTATATTGTTTAATAGTTCTTCATTACTGCTTATACCATAGCCAAACCTAACCCCCGGCATGGCAAAGAATTTAGTAATAGCTCTTATAATAAAGATAGATCTATTACCTTCTATTTTATCTATGAAGCTGTTTTTTATACTGCCTGTGAATTCTATAAAGGCTTCATCTATAATTATTATTTTACCTTTAGCTTCACAAATTTCTATAATAGTCTGAAATTTAGCCTTATCTATGATGTTACCATTAGGATTATTAGGATTGCCTATTATAAGCGATTCAACGGCATCGAGCTTATTCTCAATATCTTCATAGTCAAAATTCATATTATCTTGTAACTTGGAATACTCTATGTGGCATCTCCACTTCTTAGCATTTATTTCATATTCCACAAAAGAAGGCACTACTATCAATATACTCTTAAAATTACTTATAACTAAATCTATAATTTCTGCTGCACCATTACCCATAACAAAATTTTTCTTTAAAATACCAGTATAATTTGAAAGACTTTTAAGAACTTCTCTATATTTAATATCAGGGTATCTGGTTACATTGTTTAATGCTTCATCTATGTTATTTCTAAACCCTTTTGGCACTCCAAGAGGATTTATGTTAGAGCTGAAATCCAGAAGTTCTTTTCCTTTAAAAATACCGTCTGTATATATGTCTCCGCCGTGAATCATAGATTAAGTCCTCCTTTACTTTCAACTATACAATTATTGATTATTGTTTCCCCTAGATAATATAATATTAATACTCAACCTTCTCCAAACTCATCAATTAACCAAGGTGAATTTTCATCTTTTCTAATAACTGTAAACCACCAAAGTTTCTTTCCACTATTCTGTGAACTAATCCTATCATTTTTATATTTAACTTCATATTCAACTCTATAAACTATTACAATTTATTAAGTATAAAAATAGATTCTTACTAATCAAATAAACTACAATAATATATACAATCACCAACAGTATTTCTGCCCCATACATGAGCCTGATAACTTCTTTTATATGTCTTTTATCTAAATCTTGCTTTCCATCCCCTAAGGTAGGCTTGTAGACAAGTTCTCCAAAATAGCTATTAGTTCCACCCAGCTGCACCTTCATTGCACCTGCAGCTGCAGCCTCGGGATATGCACAATTTGGACTCTTATGATTTTTCCTATCCCTAATCATTATTTTGAAACTCTCTAAAATATTTCCCTTCACCAAAGGAGAAATCAGTGCTATAAGTACACCTGTAATTCTGGCAGGTATTAAATTGAATAGATCATCTATCTTTGCTGGGAAAAAGCCTATATAGTAATATCTCTTATTTTTGTATCCAAGCATAGAATCCATGGTATTAACAGCTTTATACAACATGGCTAAAGGTGCTCCTCCTATCATGGCAAATATAAGCGGTGCTATGACTCCATCAGAAGTATTTTCAGCCACAGTTTCTACATCTGCCCTTATTATTTCTTCCTTTGAAAGTTCTTTTGTGTCTCTTCCTACAATATAGGAAAGCTTTATTCTGGCATCCTCTATATCATTATTTTCAAGAGAAGTATATACCTTCATTGCCGCTATATTCAAACTCTTCGCTGCTAGTGTAGTCCAGATTATAAGTATGTTGAATATGTGATATACTACTGCAAAGGGCTTTACAATTTCTAATAAACAAAAGGGAATAATAAAACTAATAAATCCTGTAATTATCACAATTACAGCACCTGATAATCTTAACTTACTATCACTCTCCGCTAATTTTCTTGCCTTATTCTCCAAAAAACTTATTAATTTTCCAATGTATATTATAGGATGGGGCAACCACCTAGGATCTCCTAATATAAAGTCTAAAATTACTGCCAAAAGTATATCTAGAACTATATATATCATCTTTTCAACCCCATAATCTTATATATACTATCCATATCCAGAGCTCTTCTGACTATGTCTGCTAATCTATCCAATTCTCTTTCTCTGAGCTTTTCATATTCCTTGGATTTTTTAAGAGCAATACCTTTTTTACTTCTTAGCAAATTCACTATGTACTCCCTAAAGTAAATACTGTCAAATATTCCATGAATATAGGTACCCATAATATTTCCTCTTTTATTGATTGCTCCATCACTATAATTTACTTTAAGTCCATTTTTATCTACTATATTGAAAAGCGGCTTTGAGTTTTCTCCGTATTTGCATATGCCCATATGAATCTCATAACCATAGACAAATTTATCTCTGCTGATGATTTTTTCAACTTCTTTTGCTTTAACATTCTCGTAATTTACTATATATTTATTAATATCATGAAGCAAATTCTCTGAAGATATAATTGCCTTTACCCTTGTTGTAACTTTTTCTTCTTCAAAAACAGTATCCATATCTAATAACTTCATTCCATCGGTGTGCAGATTATCTGTTTCTACTCCATAGGGATCTTTAACAGAGTTACCTAACATCTGATATCCACCGCATATACCTATGACAATTCCAGTTTCACCATATTTCTTTATCTTTGATTCCAATCCATTTTCACGAAGTTTTAATAAATCCTCTATGGTATTCTTGCTTCCAGGTATAATTATCATATCCGGATTGCCAAATTCTTCTGCACTAGTTATAAATCTTACAGATACATCTTCTTCAGCTTTAAGTGCATCAAGATCTGTAAAATTAGATATATGAGGCAATTTAATAACTGCTATATCTATAGACCCATGAGTTTTCTTTTCAAATTCTACTGCCCCATCCTCATCTTCCAGCTGTAAATTAAAATGAGGAACTACTCCCATAGAAGGTATTTTTATTATGCTCTGCAGCATATCAAGCCCTGGTTTTAGTATATCTATGTCTCCTCTGAATTTATTTATAATAGTTCCTTTAACTCTTTTTTTCTCTTCTTCTTTTAATAAAAGCATAGTACCTGCAATTGAGGCAAACACTCCTCCTTTATCGATATCTCCCACAAGTATTACCGGAGCATCTACCAGTTCTGCCATTCCCATATTTACTATATCTCTATCCCTTAGATTTATCTCAGCGGGGCTTCCTGCCCCTTCCATAACTACTATATCAAATTCCTGTTCCAGCTTTTCAAATTGTTTTCTTAACATATCTCTAAACACAGGTTTCATATTGTGATATTCCATAGCCGTATAGTTTCCATATACCTTTCCGTTGACTATAACTTGAGATTTTTTATCTGAGGTTGGTTTAAGCAGTATGGGGTTCATATATACCTCTGGTTCCATGCCGCAGGCATAGGCCTGAAGCACCTGTGCTCTTCCCATTTCCTTTCCATCTAAAGTTATATAGGAATTTAAAGACATATTCTGAGACTTATAAGGCACCACTCTGTACCCATCCTGCTTAAAAATTCTGCATAAAGCCGTTACAAGAATACTTTTACCTACAGAAGAAGCTGTACCCTGTATCATTAACTTTGCCATCTTTTAATTCCCCTTTTTTGTTACTCCTATGTTTTTATATCTATCTGTAATGGCATCTTTCACGTGCTTTACAAATATATCTCTGAATAGAGGATTTTCTCCCAATCCATGCATATATAAATTAACCTTGAATCCCTCTTTTTCTAGAACTTTCTTCCAGGAATCTTCCTCCTCTGAAGCCATATCATTATTACAATGATCTCCAGCTACCACCATAAGAGGCATTAATGTAACTTCCTCTACACCATCTCTTTTTAGTGTATTCACTATATTATCTAGAGAAGGATATCCTTCTACAGTTCCAACATATACATTATTTATCTGATGATCTCTAAAAACCATCTGAAGGCAAGCATAGCAGGAATTCGCAGGATGAGTGGTTCCATGTCCCATGAACACTGTAACCCCTTCCTTTGGAAGCTGACACTTCAATGCCTCTACCACTACAGAATAATCATCATAAAGCTCACTACCGTCTCCTTTAAAATATAGTATTGGTCTTCCAAGTTCAATTTTATCAAATATATCCTTTTGTCTATAACTTTCCACTACATTACATACATAATCATATTCTACTCCAGGAATTATGTGAAGAGACTGAACTATGACTTCCTTATAGCCTTCTTCTGCTATCTTGCTCAAAGCTTCTTCTGGAGTATCTACAATATAGCCATCTCTTTTTTTAAGCGATTTTATTATCATATGTGAAGTAAACGCTCTCTTTATATCGTAGTCTTTAAATCCATCCTCTATACATTTTTCAATACTTTCTATAGTTAATTTTCTGGTTTTTTCATAGGTAGTTCCAAAACTTACCACAAGTATTACCTTATCCCTTTTTTTCTGCAAGGACCTCTCTCCTTTTCAAATCTTGTTTTTAAGTAATTTTTTCTTTATCAATAACCCTTTTGAACCTTGCAAAACGGCTTTTAAAACTACTGACCTCTAAGCCAGCGGCAGGCATCCAGTGCAAAGTAGGTAATTATTATGTCTGCTCCAGCTCTCTTTAAAGATATTAACACTTCTAAAGCAGTAGCCTTTTCATCTATAACACCCAGTTTTCCAGCAGCCTTAATCATGGCATATTCACCACTGACACTGTAAGCTGCCACAGGATAATTGTACTTATCTCTGGCCCATCTTATTATATCAAGGTAAGACATAGCAGGCTTTACCATTATTATATCTGCTCCTTCATTTATATCATCCTCAATTTCCAGCATAGCTTCTCTTATATTGGCAGGGTCCATCTGATAACCCTTTCTGTCACCAAATTGAGGAGCTGAATCAGCAGCTTCTCTAAAAGGTCCAAAAAAGGCAGAAGCATATTTTGCACTGTAGGCCATTATGGATACATGTTTATATCCATTTTCATCTAAAATATTTCTTATAGCTTCTACTCTCCCATCCATCATGTCTGAAGGTGCTACCATATCTGCACCTGCCTTAGCATGGGATAGAGCAATTTTTGCTATATATTTTATGGTTTCATCATTGTCTACTCTCTTATTCTTTAGTATTCCACAATGACCATGACTTGTATATTCACACATACATACGTCTGTAATTAGCAGTAAATCAGGGGCAAGTTCTTTAATTTCTCTTAATGCCTTTTGAACTATTCCATCTTCTTCAAAAGCAGAGGTTCCAACTTCATCCTTATGATCCGGAAGTCCAAATACCATTATTCCCTTTACTCCAGCTTTTTCTACCTGAGCAACTAATTCATGAAGTCTGTCTATTGACCAATGATAATTATCCGGCATGGATTCTATTTCCCTTTTTATATTTTCTCCTTCAGTTACAAATATAGGATAAATAAAGTCATTAGGAGTTAATACTGTTTCTCTTACTAATCCTCTTATAGTTGAATTTTCTCTAAGTCTTCTATGTCTTCTAAACATATTAATCCCGTTAAGCACTTTCATCTAAATAGTTAAATGCTATTAACGGTTTTCACCATCCCTTCTCAATTAAATTCACTTGATATTTAATACTTATATTATACCAGTAAATAGATTCATTTATTTTAATTTATTATTTTCAAAAGTTCACCTTTATTTCTTGGAATTTTAACAGAAGAATCTGCTTTTCCACTTGCAAGCATATTTTCATATACTTCTAAAATTAATGGTTTCTGAAGATAACAACTTTCCAATAATTTATCATCAGAAAAAATTTCATAGGGACTACCTTCTTTCTCTACTTTTCCATCCTTCATAACAAATATATAATCTGCCCAGGAATAGGCTAGTTCTACATCATGAGTAGAAATAATAACTGTCATTCCATCTCTATTTATATTATCAAATATATCTACAAGTTCTAAAGAATGTTTAGGATCAAGACTTGAAGTTGGTTCATCAAATACTATCACTTCTGGTTCCATTACCAATATATCTGCAATAGAAACCCTCTTCTTCTGTCCATAACTCAAAAAATGTACAGCTTTATCCTTATAAGAATATACATCTGTATCTTTAAGGGCTTTGTCTACTCTTCTTATAACTTCTTCTTTAGTCAGCTTTAGATTCATGGCTCCAAAAGATACCTCCTGATACACACTGGCAGAAAATATTTGATTTTCGGGATCCTGAAATACGATACCTATAGATTTTCTAATATTATTTAATTCTCTCTGATTGTATTTAATTTCTTTTCCCTTAAATATCACATTTCCCTCACTTGGTTTTAATACTCCATTTAAATTTAAAAACAAAGTAGATTTTCCCGAGCCATTAACTCCGATAAAAGCTATTTTCTTACCCTTTTTTATTTTTAGATTTACATTTTTTAATGCTTTTGTTCCATCTGAATATTCAAAACTTAAATTTCTTGTTTCAATTATATATTCAGCCATTAAGCAAAATCCTCCAATCAATTTTTTCTATATAAATATGTGCATACTGCCACTTAAGTAGATATCATACTATAGAATAATTAGCTTATAAAATTATTCATCTAAATTTATTGCATTACTAATAGCTTTAAATTTAAATGAATTAATCTTTAAGTTGATAAAAATTATAAAATAACTCCAACTACAATTAGAATTAATTCCAAAATTACAATCAAAACTATATTTTTATGTGAAATTTTATAATCATATTCAATTAAGTTTATTTCCCCATCATAACATCTTGCTTCCATACTGGTATACATATCTTGTGAACGCTTATAAGAACTCACAAATAGAGAAGTAATTAATGTACCAATAGACTTATATCCTATTTTAATATTTGAATATCCCAGTCTGCAGTTTTGAGATATAAAAATCATATTTGCCCTATCCATTAATATAAAAATAAATCTGTACATGAGACCCATGAGCTCTACAAATAGTTTAGGTATTTTACATCTTCTAAGCACTATTAAAATTTCAAACAGTGGAGTAGTCAATGTAAGAAAATATAAGCATGAAACAGAAGCTAATGCTTTAAAAAATATATTTCCTGCTGTTATCAAACTTTTTTCCGTAACTCCCAATTTAAAGCCCAATACTATAAAACTTAATATAACAGCATTATTGTTGTTGAGCACATTTATTGCTATTGTTAAAATCCCCATAATCAAAAAGGATACCGGCAGCAGTATTAATTTAAAATATATATTTAATGGTATTTTCCCTTTTACTACTATAAAAAAGGTCATAGTAGTGAATATTATAACTGATATGACTATTTTATTTAAAGCTATACAAAGAATCATTGTAATAATGGAAAATATAAACTTCTCCATAGGATTAGTCTTTCTAAGATCAGAAGTATAGGCTAATTTATCTATGGAAATCATGATTTTTTACTCTCATTTTTTCTACTGATTTTTCCCTTTTGATATCCAAAATAATATCCTATAACACCAGCTCCAAGAGCTGCCTGTGAGGAAAACAGAAGACTTTCTATTTCTCCACTTGGCGGTTCCCAGATAGATGAAAACCATGGCTTATAATTTTTATCTATGTTGGTAATTTCAGCTTCAGCTTTATCATCTGAGCCTCCAAATTCAGCTCCCTTCACAAATATCAGCGGAACTACCGCTATAAGTATTACAATCACACCTAATATTAAATTTTTTTTCAGTAAACTCATATGACTCTTTTTTACTTCCACAATTATTTCTCCTTTCCAGGTAAGATAACTTTTAGTTGTTTCAGATCATCTAAATTATAATTAGTAAGAAGATTGAAAACTATAACTGTAAGTATTCCTTCACTTATGGCAAGGGGAATTTGTGTTATGGCGAATATACCCATAAATTTCACTGCTGATACCATAAATCCACCTGTTGCATCAGGAAAAGCCATTGCAAGTTCAATAGAAGTAGTAACATAAGTCATTAAATCTCCAAGCATTGCTGCAGTAAATACAGCAATAGAAGTAGATACATTTTTCTTTACTAAAAGTTTGTAAACAACATAAGATACTATAGGTCCTACAATTGCCATAGAAAAAGTATTGGCACCTAAAGTAGTAAGCCCTCCATGAGCTAAAAGCAATGCTTGGAAAATAAGTACTATGAGACCTACAACACTCATAATAGTAGGTCCAAATAAAATTGCACCAAGTCCTACCCCTGTAGGATGAGAACAACTGCCGGTAACAGAAGGTATCTTTAAGGCAGATAAGACAAAAGCAAAGGCCCCTACCATAGCCAGCAGTAGTTTCATTCTTGGATTTAATTGTATTTTTTCCTTTATGGAAAAAAATCCCACCACCACAAAGGGTATACATATAACTCCCCAGGCAATAGCCCATTTAGGCGGAAGAAATCCCTCCATAATATGCATAGCATATACATTCTTAGGAATAAATATAAGCATCAGCAATACAGCTAATAAAATCTGCTTTCTTTTAGACATAATAAACTCTCACTTTCTAATAATTAAGATTTAACTTTTCACCTGACTAACTTGGCGTAAGTCTCCCCCTTCTTCAAGTGAGAGTTCAACGCCAAGTAAGCCATGCATTTGCAGTTCTAAATTTCAGATGGGATAGAAGAATTCCCACCTGAATTAAGAACTTGCTTCAAAACAGCTATTTTATACACTATATGGAACTAAATATTCCATTAAATACAAAAAAATAAATCCTTTCAACATAAGTGTTAAAAGAATTTCTTACATGCTTAATTATTATAAAATTAACAAGAGCACTTTCATATTAACACCTCCCTATCGCTCGTAGAGACCATGGCGAAAAATACAGGCAGGTATCCTGACTAAAGATTCATCATTTAAATACACCTTCCCAGTTTCCCAGTGGTTTATATGGAGATAAATAAAGTACTAATAAAATTTGTACAACTATTTATTCTCTAATATATTGTATTTAAACTCTTCTATTACAGTGGCGGGACCGTTCAGGATTTTAACCTGATTCCCTTTTAATTAATTACAAAATAATTAAACCTGTATCTTATTATTAAATTTTCAATTGATACAAATAAAATTTGACTTCATTACATTTACTTGTATACTTTTAATAAAATAGCTATTTACTTAAGTTTACGATTATAATTAAATTATGTCAATATAAAATTATTTAAACAAAATATATTTGGAAATTCTCTATATATTAAGAAAATATATACTATTAATTCCATATTAATTTTATGTAAAATTTATGTTATAATTTATGTCATAATTTAATTTGATGGAGGATTTTATGGAATTTATAAAAAATTTATATACAAAGGCCGTAATATCGAAATTTATAGACTTTTTAAATGAATATTACACTTTAATTATTGGCAGTATATTATTTATAATTGTAATACCTATTTATTTCAGCAACTATAGTATTAATTATAAAATAGTTGCTTCACTGTATTGGTTTGCAGCCATTACTGCTTTTCGTGATGCTAGGAAGGATGTAAAATGGCTTTCTTTCTTAATATTATGTGTGCCATTTTTTATTTTCTTAATTTACATTAATACTCATGGTTATGAAATCTGGGGCAAAATTTTAAAATGGCAGATTGCCAGAGGTATAGTAATAGATTTAAATCCAATATTCAGCAAGATACCTTTTAATGATTCATCTTTTGCAAGAATTTATAAAAATGAAACTCTCACTTGGTTTATGAGATTAGTTTATAACAATGGTTTCGTAATGACTGCCATAATTCCAATACTTAGATCTGGTATAGCAAAAGACTTTAAAAAAATGTGTAAATATCTCTGTTCTGCACACGTATTTCAAATATTTTTAATAAGTCCTTTCTATTTGATGTTTCACCTTCAAGAAGTATGGTTCGTACTAGGTCATCCTGATGGACTAGCTCGTAATTTTACTAAAATTCAAGCAGCAGGATGGACTATAAATTGTTTTCCATCTATGCATACCTCAATCTCCTTTGCCATGTTTCTGCTTGTGCTAAGGGAAAAGGACAAGATATTTAAATGGGTTTGGGGATTTTTCTGCCTTAGTGTAATATATTCTACAATGTATTTAGAAATACACTGGTTTATTGATGTAATTGCAGGGCTTCTTTTGGCCTATGGTACTGTAAAATTAGTAGATTTCTTATTTTCAAAATTAGAAATACCATTAAAAAAATACTTTAGCAGATTTTATTATAAAAGCAATTTTAAAAATGACAACTTAGTAGTAAAAGAAAATGATACTGTAAATATGTAAAAAGATAAAAGTCTATCAAATCTTTAGTTAATGATTTGATAGACTTTTTTAGTTGAAAGTTGATAATAGTATACAACAAACCTTATTTCATAATTTCTCAATAGTATCCACTAAAACCAAATAAATACATCAACTATGATTTAGAAATATCTGATAATACCAATCCCTTATTGTGTTCCAGCACCCAACCGATGGACCACTCACTCTGGAATAGCAAAAGATTTCTATCATTTAGGTCTTTGACAAACTTTGAATCTGAAGTTATAACTAAACTCTTAGGATCTACATCCTCATTTTCTATCCATCTTATGCTCTTAAAGCCCAATCTATCCATCTTTATATCTACATTATATTCATTTTTAAGTCTATACTCCAACACTTCAAATTGAAGTACACCTACTACTCCAACAATAAGCTCTTCTACACCAATATTCACTTCTTTGAATACCTGTATAGCACCTTCTTGAGAAATTTGAGTTATTCCCTTTATAAATTGTTTTCTTTTCATGGTATCTACAGTTCTTACTCTGGCAAAATGTTCTGGTGCAAAAGTTGGTATACCTTCAAATTTAAATTTATCTGTACTTTCACACAGAGTATCTCCTATGTTAAATATACCTGGATCAAATACTCCTATAATATCTCCGGCATAGGCCTTATCAATTATTTCCCTGTCCTGTGCAAGAAATTGCTGTGGCTGAGTTAATCTTACTTTATTTCCCTTTTGAACATGAAAGACTTCCATGCCTTTTTTAAATTCTCCAGAACATATTCTCATAAAAGCAATTCTATCTCTATGTGCTTTATTCATATTTGCCTGAATTTTAAATATAAAAGCCGAAAAATCCTTTCTGAAAACATCTATTTCACCTTGATCAGAATTTCTAGCCAAAGGTGGCGGTGTTAATTTTAAAAATGACTCCAAGAAAGGCTTAACTCCAAAGTTTGTAAGGGCGCTTCCGAAAAATACAGGAGTTAATTCACCCTTTCTTAATTTTTCAATATCAAACTCATCTCCAGCTATATCCAAAAGTTCAATATCTTCAATTAATTTATCATGAAGATCATCACCAAGCAAATCCCTAAAAACACTGTCATCTACATTTCCTTCTATGGTTTCTACTTCCGTTTGACCATGATTTCCACCATCAAAAACCTGTATAACCTTGTTATCTCTTTCATAGACTCCTTTAAAATTCTTTCCTGAACCTATAGGCCAATTTACAGGATAGGTTTTTATACCAAGTTCATCTTCCAATTGCTGCATTAATTCAAAAGGATCTTTACTTTCTCTATCCATTTTATTTATAAAGGTAAATATAGGTATACCTCTAAGACTGCAGACATTAAACAGCTTTCTTGTCTGAGCTTCTATACCTTTAGCGGCGTCTACTACCATTACTGCACTATCTGCCGCCATTAAAGTTCTATAAGTATCTTCACTAAAGTCTTGGTGTCCTGGTGTATCCAATATATTTATACAATAGCCCTCATAATTAAACTGCATTACAGAAGATGTTACAGAAATACCTCTTTGCTTTTCTATTTCCATCCAATCTGATACTGCATGTTTTGAAGCCTTTCTAGCTTTAACAGAACCTGCCATTCTTATAGCTCCACCATATAAAAGAAGCTTCTCTGTAAGTGTTGTCTTACCCGCATCTGGGTGAGATATTATAGCAAAGGTTCTTCTTTTTTCTATTTCATTTATAAAATCAGCCAATTAACTTCAAGTTACTTAAAATTTATAAAATCCATGAAAAAATTCTATTATTTTCTCATGATAATTTTAAGATCTTACAATGTTACCTATTTTAAGTAACTCTTCCCTCCTTTAGTTCCTTCATATTGTTGTAATACTTAACGCTGTAACCTGCGTTATTTGTTAATTTTAATATTTAAAAGGTCTGCGAAACCACAGACCTAAAAAAAGCTAAACCCCTTTAATTATATCATCTATATAAAATTTTTCAACAAATACGCAGATTTAAACTACTTTATTAAAGGATATAATTTTTCATCCTCACTATTTAATCTGTTTTTTAATAATTTAAATATGTCATTTGTCTCTACAACAAATTTATCTATAGAGGCTTTAAACTTGTTTTCTGTATTGAATTTATCTTTATATTTTTGAAACCTTTCACTTATGTTTCCCATATCATTTATATATTTCTTGGCCAAATTTTTCATATTTGTATCTCCATTCTTTATAAGATAGGGATATAAAAATTTATCTTCTGACTGCAGATGTACTTTTAATTTTCCTGAAAGTAGATTTATAGATTTAGTTATATATTTTATATTCTTATTAAAATCTTTTTCTTTTATATAATTCTCTATTTTATTCATTTCATCAACTATACCTAAATGCTGTCTTTCTAAATTATTAATATAAAACATATTATAACCTCATTTCCAAATCAAAATACTTTACATTATTGAACATATGTAGTATTTTAATCTTATTATTATATGTTTTTATAATATATTATTATTGATAAATATTCAGTGATGTCAATCACTTTAAAATTTATAATATTACTTATATAAACAGAGTTATTAATATTAGTACTTTCGACTTAGAAATCATTATCCTTTAGAATAACAGATCTCATCCCCCATTTTGATATAATATAAGAGTATTATGGCTGATAGTCATTGGATAAAAATTATAAATAACAGGAGGACAATTATGTACAAGCTTATAGCACTGGATATGGATGGAACATTATTAAAAGACAATAAAACAATATCAAAAGAAAATTTTGATGCTCTAAAAAAAGCTCGTAAAAATAATATAAAAATAGTATTAGCCACAGGCAGACCAATCAAAGGAATTGAGAAATATCTTAAGGAGCTTGATCTAATAGGTGAAGATGAGTATGCCGTTACTTTTAATGGTGCCATGGTTAAAACTACTAAAGGAGATCACATAGTTGCACAAACAGTTATGACCTTAGAAGATTTAGATTATCTTTATAAACTCAGCAAAAAATTAGAGGTAAATATACATGCTCATACCAATGAGGAATGTATTACCCCAAAGCCAAGTAAATACAGCATACTAGAAGCTGATCTCAATTCAATTCCATTAACTCAAGTGGATTTTGATAATATTGATAAAAACACAATAATAGTTAAAATAATGTTTATTGATGAACCAGAAATTCTAGATAGAGTGATACAAGCTTTACCAAAGGATTTATATGAAAAATATACTATACTTAGAAGTACTCCTTATTTTCTAGAATTTTTAAATAAAGAATCCAATAAAGGCACTGGAGTAAAATTACTAAGTGAAAAACTTGGAATAAAAAGAGAAGAAATTATATGTGCAGGTGATGCAGACAACGACAAGCACATGATTGAATATGCCGGATTAGGTGTTGCTATGGCCAATGCCGATGATGATGTAAAGAAAATAGCTAATTTTGTTACTAAATCCAATGAAGATAACGGTATAGCCTATGTAATAAATAAATTCGTATTCGATAAATAACTTAATGAAAAAGGTCAAAAGACCTTTTTTTTGTTTAAATTATATTGATTTTTAGAAGGATTTTTAAATAAAATGTAGAAAACATCAATTATATTAATAAATACATCTCTGTATTTATTGGAGAGGAGTGTGATTTTATGTGTGGATATATAACTTCAAACATTAGTAAAATTACTAACAAAAAGATTCAAACCACAAAATCAACAATTAAAGATATAAAAACAGTTTATGAATGTTATAACCTATTACCTCAACCTATTCTAATAACTAAAAAAGATATTATCATTTATGCAAACTCTGAAATTTATAATATATTAGGTATTAAACATAGTAAATCTGTTATAGGTAAATCAATTTTCAAATTAATATACTTTATTGATAGCTCCGATGAGGACAAGTATATGAAAGGATTAAAAGAATATTGTAAAAATAGATTTAATTGCAAAATAAAATGTAACAACAATGGCTTTTTAAATATATATTTAAACGTAAACATAACAACTATTGATTCAGTAATTTATAATTTTATTACAATAGAAAATAAATCAAAAATACAACCTCCCTCAACAGAAACTGATGTGAGTAAAGAATTATATAAAAAATTAATAAATATTTCTCCAGATGCAATTTGCCTTCATGATGGAGATAATTTTTGTTTTTCTACTGATGCATTAGTAAATATGTTAAAATATAATAACCAGTTAGATATTATAGGGAAAAACATATTTGATATATTACCTTCTGAATATCATTATTCCTTTGCTCATAAAATGGAACAAGTTACAAGTTCAGACGAAATACTTCCAGAATCACAATATAAATTTATAACAAAGGAAAATAATTTAATTGACGTGGAATGTAAATCTGCAAGACTTTTTTACAATGGTAAATATTTAATTATAACTTCTATAAGAGACATAACAGAGAAAAACAAACTTAAAGAACTAAATTTAAAGGCAGAAAAAAATAAAAAATTATTGGAAAAGGCCATCGAATACGATCGATTGAAAACTGAATTTTTTTCCAATATATCTCACGAACTTAGAACACCTTTAAATATTCTTTTAAGTTCTCTGCAGGTATTAAATTTATACTTAAATAAGAAACCTTGTGATATAAAATCTTCTCAAAAATACACTAATATTATGAAACAAAACTGTTTTAGATTATTAAGGCTGATAAATAATCTTTTAGATATAACTAAAATAGATTCTGGTTTTTATCAATTAAACCTCTATAATCATGATATTGTAAGTATAGTAGAAGATATAACTCTTTCTGTTGCAGATTACTTAAAAGATAAAAAAATCAATATAATTTTTGATACTGATATTGAAGAGAAAATAATTGCCTGCGATGAAGAAAAAATAGAAAGAATAATACTAAATCTTCTTTCTAATTCTATAAAATTTACAGATGCTAATGGAACTATAAACATAAATATTTATGATGGCAAAGATTCCATAAAAATATGTGTAAAAGATGATGGTATAGGCATACCTAAAGAAAAGCTGGATACTATTTTTAATAGATTTATTCAAGTAGACAAATCACTTACAAGAAATAATAAAGGTACCGGTATAGGTTTAGCTCTAGTTAAATCCCTAGTAGAACTGCATAATGGAAAAATCTACGCACAAAGTGAATATGGAAAAGGAACCGAATTTACAATTTTACTACCTAATACTATAAAAAACAATTGCAATTTATATGACTCAAGCCAAAAAAATTGTCCTCAAAACGGCAAAATAGAAAAAATGGATATAGAATTTTCAGATATCTATTTTTAATATTTTTTATATATTTAAATATAATTTAATTTTATATATTTATATAAAATAAATCTTAACATTATTAAAGCTTATAAAATATCTCTATTCTATTTAATATAAAAACCTTAGCATATATATATCAATTCGATAAATACTAAGGTTTTTTAAGATATTTCTATATTTAATTTTAATGCAAATCAATTTTTATTTAGATACAGGTATAAAACCAATCTTCTTCTGAGTTTTTCTTAGAGTCTTATTGGCTATGTAACTTGCCTTGTTGGCTCCAGCTTTATAGATTGATTCAAGATAAGTTTTATCATTTAAAATATTTTGAACTTTATCTTGAATAGGTTTGAGTTCATTTACAATAGCTTCTGCTACATCTTCCTTAAATTTAGCATAACCTTGACCTTCATATTTCTTTTCTATAGATTCTATACTTTCACCTGTCAATGTATTTAATATAGTCATAAGATTTTTAACTCCTGGCTGATTATCACTATACTTTACTATCCCTATACTATCAGTAACAGCTCTTGAAATTTTCTTTCTTATAATTTCAGGAGGATCCATAATTAAAATAAAACTATTAGGGTTGTCAGAGGACTTAGACATCTTTTTTTCTGGTTCTTGAAGACTCATTATCTTTGCACCTTTTTTCGGTATATAAGGTTCTGGAATCTTAAATGTGGGACTATAAGTGTTATTAAATCTTTCTGCCAAATCTCTTGTCAATTCTAAATGCTGTTTTTGATCTATCCCTACAGGTACAAGATCTGTCTGATATAATAATATATCTGCTGCCATTAATACTGGGTAATTTAAAAGCCCTGCTGAAACACTAGTACCATACTTACTGGATTTATCTTTGAATTGAGTCATTCTATTAAGTTCGCCTACATAACTGTAGCAATTTAAAAGCCAAGCTAATTCAGTATGTTGAGGTACATGGGATTGAATAAAAATTGTACTTTTCTCAGGATCTATTCCAGCTGCTATGTAAATTGCCATAACTTCCAGTGTTCTTCTTCTTAAATCCTTTGGTTCCTGTCTTACAGTTATAGCATGGAGATCTACTACACAAAAATAGCATTCATATTCATGCTGAAGCTTAACCCAATTTTTTAAAGCTCCTAAATAATTTCCTAAAGTTAATTCTCCTGAAGGCTGAATTCCACTAAATATAACTTTTTTATTTTGTTGTAAATTTTCTACCATAAATTTTCACCTCATATTGGTTGCTAAAAGTTCTCAAGTCGTATTTTATAAAACAACTAATAACTAGATCTTAATATTTAATTCGTTATTTATTTTTAAATGCATGAAATTTTTTACATGATTATTATTATACTCTAAAATTCATTTATATTAAATAAAAAATCCTAAATAAAGCAAAAACTCTACCTCATTTAGGATAATATTATATACTATTAATATTTAATCTATTTTTTCCATAGACCGTGAATATTACAATATTCTCTTACTGATACTATAGCTTCATCGATTTTAAAGCTTGCTTCTGGTTTATCTCCTGGTTTTAGATACTTTCTATATAGTTTATTTTCAGTAATTACTTCAATCCATTGAATATAATGAGTATCAATCATCGGATGTTCAACTTCTCCAACTTTTACAAACACCTCTTCACCCTTTTGCTCAACTACAGGAACATGTTTTTCCAGTGCTGCGTCCTGAGTATTTTCAGTAATTAACTCCATAGGTTTTCCACAACAGACTAAAGTTCCACCTGCTTTGCTAACAACCTCTACGATATTTCCACATATAGGACATTTGTATACTTGTTTTAATTCAGTCATTTTATATCCCTCCCATGATTATTATAAGTAAGTAAATTCAATATTATTATTTAGTTAATACTAAACATTATTATTAACTAACATTTATTTTAATTATAACATTAATGCTGTAATTAATAAATTGTTTTCAATAAATTTTACATAAAAATTCTAAGATTAATTTAAGTTTTTAAGAGCATACTACCTTATAAAGACTTTTCACAAAAGTTTTTAAAGGAGGTTTTATTATGTCAAAAAAAATACCTTATTTGCCAAGAGAAAGAGGATATTTAGATGCAGAACCCAAAGAAATAAGAGCTTATTCAGAAAGAGATTATACAAATCTTCCTGATCCTGTAACAGATCCCATAGTTACAAATAATATTTCTAATGTGGAATTTGATTACACCTATGATCCTATAGCTGATGACTTAGATTAAATTTCACTATAATTAATCAGACTATAATGTATTGCAACAATATGTCACCTTATCTATACAAATAATATTTAGTAAGTAAGCAGTCATTTTTATATGGCTACTTACTTATTATTTTATTAAATATTATAATTTAATTTCCACCTTATGTGTCCCCTCTTCCATAAATGGAATTATTCCATCTTGTACTGCTTCTCCATTTACAGTTATGGACCTATTATCCTCAGATCTCTCAATTTTTATATTGTAAACACAATTTTTATGTCTATAATTTATTTCATACTCTTTCCATTCTCTTGGAACACAAGGATTTATTCTAAATCCTTTTCCTTCCACCAGTGATAATCCTAAAATTCCTTCTATACCAACTCTATACATCCATCCGGCAGTACCTGTATACCAAGTCCATCCACCTCTTCCTGTATGAGGTTCTCCAGCATATACATCTGCAGCCATAACATAAGGTTCTACCTTATATATTTCACTTTCTTCCTTAGTTTTAGAATGATTAATTGGATTTATCATATTAAACAGCTTCCAAGCCTTATCTGTTTCACCAAGTTTGGCCATAGCTAGTATTACCCAAGTTGCTGCATGAGTATACTGTCCTCCATTTTCTCTTACACCAGGTACATATCCTTTTATATAACCTGGTTCTAGTTTTGAATTATTAAAAGGCGGAGTCAATAATAAAATCATTCTTTCATTTTCTTTAACTAAATATTTTTCCAGTGATTCCATAGCCATTTTTGCTCTATCAGGACTGGCTGCTCTTGAAATAACTGCCCAAGATTGAGATAATGAGTCAATTTTACATTCATCATTTTCAGAAGATCCCAGTGGTGTTCCATCGTCAAAATATGCTCTTCTATACCAGTTTCCATCCCAAGCATTTTTTTCCATATTTTCCTTTACAAAATCACTTAATTCAGAATATCTTTGACTTCTATATTCATCCTGTTTATTTTTGCATATCATCTTAAAATCTCTTAAAATACTGTATACAAACCATCCAAGCCAAACACTTTCTCCTTTCCCTTGATTTCCAACAGTACTCATGCCATCATTCCAATCACCACTGCCCATAAGAGGTATATTGTGAATACCAAATTTGAGTCCCTTTTCCAAAGCCTTTATACAATGTTCATATATAGTTCCTCGCTGTTCAGACTTTTTAGATATGCTGTATCTTTCATCTTCTCCTTCTTTTAAAGGTTCATCTTGAAGATATTCTACGGACTCCTCTAATATACTGTAATCTCCTGTATTTTTTATATAATCACTAGTCACATAAGGAAGCCATAGTAAATCATCAGAGAATCTAGTTCTTATACCACTATCTACTACAGGATGCCACCAATGCTGTACATCTCCCTCAAGAAATTGTCTTGAGGCACTTATAATAATCTGCTTTCTTGTCATTTCAGGTTTTAAGAAACTTAAAGGCATAACATCCTGAAGCTGATCTCTAAACCCGTAAGCACCTCCAGATTGATAAAATGCAGTTCTAGACCATAATCTACAAGAAATAGCCTGATACATAAGCCAGCCATTAAGCATTATATTCATAGTTTTATCAGGAGTTTTAACAGTGATTTTAGTTAGCATATCCTTCCAGTAAGCTTTTGCATGATGAAATTCTCTAATTACATTATCATATATTGAATACTGCTTAACTATTTCTTTTACTTTTTCCAGACTTTCATCTTCTCCGAATATAATCCATACATTTTTTTCTTCTCCAGGCTCTAAAATTATTTTAGAGTTTTGAGCCATACAAGGATCAAGACCTGCTCCTACATTATTGGAAAGAGAGACCTTTTTAAGTGCTTCAGGTAAATTCAAACTTTCTCCTCTTCCAATAAATTCTTTTCTGTTTCCTGTAAAACTCTCTTCTTCTCCTCCAATAATTTTCAAATATGCATAATAACCTCCAAAATTTTGGCTGTATGGATTTCTAGCATATATGAAGTTATTATCTTTATCAATATCAGTAAATATGTGTATTCCTGTATGGCTAGGGACAACTCCCAGTACAATTTGGCTATAATAAGTTACTGATAGTTTTCTCTTAATATCAGATATATTTTTAAGTTCAATATTAATTATTTTAAAACTTTTCTCAATGGATGCGAACATTGTCATCTTTCCGTATATACCATTGACTGTGTGTTTAAAATTAGAATATCCAAAACCATGTTCTATAATATATTTTCCTGAATCTCGTATAGGTTTCGGAGATATACTCCATGCCTTCCCATATTCTTCATCTCTTATATATATTGCTTCTCCTAATTTATCAGTAATATAATCATTAGACCAAGGTGTTATTTTATTTTCTCTACTGTTTTTAAACCAGGTATAAGCACTGCCGGATTCAGAAACATGAAAACCAAACTTATCATTAGATATAACATTTATCCAAGGTGCAGGAGTATTCTTATAATTATCCAAAGTTATGATATATTCATTTGTATCTTCATCGAATCCTCCATAACCATTGTCATAAATGAGTTTTTTATCAGGATAATTAAATTCTGATAAGTTGTAATTTAAATCCTTCACATGAATATATTTCGGGTTTTCCTCCAGTTTTATACTGCTCTTTATCTGACTTACTAAAAGTCCTTTATTAGAATCTATAACTAACCTGCTTATTCCAATTAAAAATTTTATATCTTCCTCACTCATAGTTGAATTATTGTATAAAAAAACTCCTGCAGGTTTATTTTGTTTATCACGAGAATGACTTGATTCAATTGCATCCTCCAAAGAGTTTTCCAATTGCTGAAAATACGAATTAGCTTTCATATTTATTATTACAAAATCAACTTTCAAACCCTTCATTGACCAGTATTCATGTGCATTTAACATCTGTTTTACCAAATCTACATCTGATTCATTCCTTACAATTAGTAAAACTATAGGTAAATCCCCGGATATACCATATGCCCATAGTGCACTTTGTGATTTAGAAACTTCTTTAATATAGTACTCTCTTTCCCTCACCATGGTATTTATGAATAAAATCTTTGAAGCCATAAGCTGATATAAATTTGCCTGATTTGGTTTAATGCCAAGATAATTTAATTCAAACTGACTTTGACTAAAAGAAAGTTCAAAAACTCTATCTATATTCTGTAATTGTCTATATTTCACAGCCATATTCAGTGCATCTTCTCTAGAATCACTAATAGAATTTACAAAAACTATAGTACAAGAAGTATGTGGCTTTATCTTTATTACTTTTTTAATACTTATTATAGGATCCAGTACATTTCCCACTGTATTCAGAAACTCCTTATTACCATTTATACTTATAGGATTTGTAAGATCTCTCCCTCTGCCTAAAAAGTTTAATCTGCTGGTTTCATATTGAATATTGTCATTATCCCTTTCACCATCTATATAAATAGTCTGCATTAACCAAGGTTTATCTTGATTTTTAGCTCTAGGTCTTCTATTGGCTAAGATACACATAGGATCTTCTACAAATTCTGTTCTTATAAATAAATTGCTAAAAGCAGGATGTACTTCATCTGCATTTCGTGGAGCTAAAGTTATTTCTGAATAACTTATCAATTCTATAACCTTTTCGTTATTTCCATTATTTTTCAATGTAATTCTTCTTATTTCAGCATTATCTTCATTAGAAACAGCTATTTCAGTGCGAGTTTCTACATCCCCATCGCTTCTTTTAAACTCTACTTTATCTAAAGCAAAAATTGTCTCATAAGAATCACCTCGGGTTTTACTAGGCTCATAAGCTGCACTCCAAACTTTATTATCTGTAATATCTTTTATATAGAAAAACAATCCACTGTCATCGGTAGTTACATCTTCATTCCACCTATAAAGCATCATATCATTTTTCTTACTATATCCACTTCCACTATTTGATATCATCATAGAATAAACTCCATTTGATAATATATGAGTTTCAGGTATTTCAGTTTTGGGATTATTATAGGTCCTGACAATGAAATTACTTCTATCATTTTTCTTATTCTCTACAAATTCAAACACCTGATTTCTATCATAAACCACTCTCTTAGGCACTCTTTCCTGTAATAATAATTCTGTAGCCTTAACTCTTGGAAGAGCATGAAATCTCTTTTGGAGAACAAAACTATTTATTATATTATCTAACGCCATAAGACTCATGCCCTCATGATGTACCATGAAACACCTTATAATAGATTTTTTTGTTCCCTCCGGTAATCTATTTTTTGTATAGTCTACAGCCTCGTAAAAACCATATTTGCCTTCCATACCTTCTGATATAAGTCTCTTTATATTACTCAAAGCACTGCTTATATCTTGCTGCATAGCCAAAACTGTTGAATATGGAGATATTACCAATTCATCTGCTAATCCTCTCTTCAATCCTATACCAGGTACACCAAAAGCTCTATATTGATAATTAGAAGCTATGTCAAATTTATAAAAAGCTGATTCCGATATTCCCCAACAAGATAACTTTCTCTTTTTAATATACTTTTTCTGTCCTTCTACTACACTTTTATAGGTTTCCTTTAGGAGAGTATCATCATAATTTTTCATTATAAGCAAAGGCATAAAGTACTCAAACATAGTTCCACTCCAAGATACAAGACCTTTTCCTTTACCCATAAAAGTCATAGATCTCCCAAGCTTAAACCAATGGATTTGATCTATATCTCCTTTGGCTATTGCTACAAAACTGGCTTGCCTTGATTCCGAAGCCAATAGATCATAATAGCAGTTTGAAATAATATTTGTTTCCATGTCATAACCAATAGAAAATAACTGCCTTTTTTCATCAAATAATATTTTAAAATCAGTTTCTTCTGCCATATTATTTAATCTTGTTCTGATATTTTCCACCCTGTTAATAAAATTTTGTATTTCAAATTTACTATTTTTAAGAATATTAATGAGCTTATCTATCCAATTCATGTCATTTCCAAAAGTATCGTCACTTACAGTAAAATTGCTCATTATATTATCTATTTCTTTTGGAATATCCTTAAAGGCTATCTTAGTTGATAAATTTTTTATTGATATAGCTTTATCATTTATCATTTCATCTCTTTTTGAAACTATATCTGTCCATGGGAAAATTTTGTCTATTTCATATAAATATTGTTCTATTTGATGTTTTGCTTTAGAATTCCAATATAAAGGTATTTTTTTATTATTCTTCTCAAATCTTTCACAATCACTTAAAATATCATATAAAATCTTTTTCCATGAAACCACTTCTATATTTGGATTTTCTAATTCAGCTATGACATTATTGTAGTGATTTTTAACTGAAAATGAATTCTCTATTTCCTCATTTGAAAGCCTCAAAATATCACAAAGTCCCCTTGTGTATCTTCTGCCAATTAAAGGTTGATTTATATATTCTTCTAATGCCTTTGATGTTAACCACAAATATCCAACTAAATTTCCGCTATCTACAGTAGAAATATATCTAGGATGCAATGGTAATTTTGACCTTGTGTCATACCAATTATAAAAATGCCCTTTGTATTTTTCCAATGATTCCATATTGGTAAGTATTTTATCCAATCTGTCTAAAAGTTCCTCTAAGGTTATATATCCTAAATCATACCCCACTAGATTAGATGTAATCCCCATTCCCATATTAGTGGGTGAGGTCCTGTGAGCTACTCCCTTTAAAGGATCCTCCTGGTAATTATCTGGAGCCAGCCAATTTTCCTCATCATTTACAAAGTCCTCAAAATAAGCAAAAGTTTTTCTACCTATTCTTCTTAGTAAATTCCTTTCTTCATCGGAAAGCTTCATACTAAATCTCTTTCTATACTTGCTAATAAGACAAGCTATAATAGGACTTATAAACCAAAGGACACAAGATGGAATGAGAACATACCCTACAGGATTATGTACTCTATAGGCCATAACCGCTATGACTGCCGCTATACCACTTGCCATCCACATACTAGATAAATATCCTGTAAATTTTTTATTTATATTTGATTCTATATAAGCTGCAGTCTGCCATTCCAATAATTTTTTTCTACTTATAGCAATCCTATATAAAGTTCTAAAAATTGCATCTAGAGATAAATATGCATTATAAGGAAGAAAAGTAAATATTAAAAATATTTGTTCAATAACATTCTTATTGCTGCTCATCTTTCCAGATATACTTATACCTCTCATAGGTGAAACTACAATTTCTGATACATCAAAAAGCCAAGGACATATTAATGATATAAAAATTAAGCTCATCCATTTATCAACACCATCAGGAACAATTGTAAGAGAAAATAGTAATAAAATAATAATTGATGGTGCTAAAATACTTCTTCTTAAATTATCTATCATTTTCCATCGTGATATAGCACTTAATGAAGAACTTTTAAAAATATATGGCAGCAGTTGCCAATCACCTCGTATCCACCTATGCAGTCTTTTACTAGCTGAGTTAAAATAAGCTGGATATCCATCCATAAATTCAACGTCAGTTACCAAAGCACATCTTGCATATTCTCCCTCTAACAAATCATGACTCAGCACTGAATTTTCCTTTATATTCCCTGTAATCGTATTTTGGAATATATCTACCTCATAAATCCCTTTACCTGTATATATTCCTTCTAAAAACAAGTCCTGATAGATATCCGAAACAGCCATACTATAAGTATCTATGCCAGTTTCTCCAGAGAATATCTTTGAATAAAAAGTTCTATTAGCACTTACTGTATCTATACTTATTCTAGGTTGCATAATGCCATAGCCTCTTTTAATTTCCTTGTTATCATCAATAACAGCTTTATTTAAAATATGAGTCATCGCCCCTATTAATTTTTTTGCTGTATCTCTTGGCAGTTGAGTATCTGAATCCAGTGTTATAACATATTTTACATCCTGAAGCTCCATTACAGAACCACTTGTAACATTATAACTTGTTTCACGGTTTCCTCTTAAGAGTTCATTAAACTCCATAAGTTTTCCACGTTTTCTCTCCCAACCAAGCCAAAGTCCTTGGTTTTTATTGTACATTCTAGATCTGTTAAAAAAATAAAAAATATCCTTTTTTCTTTTATACTTATCATTGAGAATTTTTGCATCCTTTAATCCAGCTTCATTGATCTTATTATCTTCTTCTTCATTTTCAGTACTACTATCTTTAAAATCTCCCAATAGAGCAAAATAAAGATTATCCTCTTCATTTGCCAAATAGTACACTTCAAGCTTATTCATAAGATTATGAACAGTTTCTTCATTGTTTAGTATTGCTGGTATAACTACAATTGACTTACAATCCCCTGGTATTCCCTCTGTAAGATCTATTTTAGGTACAAATTTGGGTGTAGTAAGATGATTTATACTCCAATTTAAAATAGAATTTATAATCTCGCTGCAAGGTATTACTATAGCTATTCCAGATACTATATACTTCCACAAAATAAAATTAGTATCATCTGCTAAGCTTCTAGCTATTATAAAAGCAACTAATCCAGCAGTACCAGCTAAATTTAATAATATGTACCAAAAAGCTTTATGCTTTTTTAAAAATGATACTGAAGACCTGTGTTTTATTTTTTTATTAATACAATTTACTCCATCATCTATTATGTAATAACCTACATGCTTTTCATATTCCTTCTCTTCTCCTCTATCTTCAGCATCCATTGCACATCGAACACATAATTTAGCTAAATAGGATTCAGGTAAATTCATCTTTTTAGCCATTTTTTCTAAATTGTGTCTATAATAATCTCTAGACTGAAAATCCATTTTTGAATAGATGCCACTAGGATCCTGTCTCAATATTTCTTCCATATAACTTAATTTTTCAAAAGATTGACTCCAATTTAAAGCCTCTACTTCTCTTATAGAATTAATACAATTTCCCATGGAAAGTTGAAATCTAATTTCCCTTTGATGCTCAACTATTACTATCTTTTCACTATTGCTTTCAATAGCTGCTAAATTATTTTCTATCCAATCATATATACTTTTATCTTCTATTCCATTATCTCTTAAGTCTTTTAAAAGTCTTCCTGCAAAATGTATTGTAAATTTGATTTTTTCCGAAGTTATGTTATTTAATTTTTCCTCTAATACTCCATTATTAACTGCATTTATTAGTTCATCTGATATTTTATCAGCTCTTGTTTTTTCTCTCTGAACAGTTACTATTTTGTTTGTAATGCTGCCTATGTTATGAAGCAATGCTATTCTAAGCATATTTGGAAGAGCCCATAACTCAGCATTAGTAAGCACAGTCTGTTTTTGATAGCTTTCTATAAAAGACACTATAGTGTTTTCATCAATTTTCCCATCAGCATGGGATACTATTTCCATTGCAATATGATATATTCTTGGATATCCTTTAAACAATCCTTTATTTATAGCAGGTAAGCTTTTATAGCAATATTCTGGTAAATTATGTTTTATATCCTTATATTCCTTTTCTATTAAATAAAGATTATCCATCAGCCATTCTGCTGCAGGTACAATATCTTTATTGCGTCTAATATCTCCATCTATATACTCATATCCCTTAATTATATCTCTATAATCTTTATCAATACTTTTCATTATCTTTCTCTTACCATTTGTAGTTTTTGCTCTCCCATGATAATCTGACACATAAGCAGCATGACTATTTACATCATCTCCTTTTAAATTAATTGGAGGCAATTGTTCTAAATAATCATACCTATGTCTTATTTCAAAAGCAACTACTATAAATATTGATAAAATTAAAATTACAATACTGACTTGCATGTATATATAAGGCATAAATGACCGTCCTTTCTTTAAAATGTTAATTTTTTATGTAAATTATTTTTTTAAATTTCATATTAAGTTCTAAAGTTTTATATTATTTATGATGCTTAATTTATTATTCCCATATTTTTAAAAATTTAATCAAATAATTAGAATTAATAGAAAAAAAGTCAGAAGGTATGATTAGTACCTGCTGACTTTTTTACTTGAAGATTTAACCTTAACTTTATTCATAAAAAATAATGATCTTATGATGTTAAAACTATTACTAATCATCGCCAAAAACAAACTCCCTAATAGCCTCTGCCACCCCATCTTCATCATTAGTTAAAGCTATTTTATTTGCACATTCTTTAACTTTATCTGGAGCATTTCCCATAGCAATACCAAGCCCTGCATATTCTATCATATCCATGTCATTATAATTATCTCCCATAGCAAGTATTTCTTCTTGTTTTATATTAAACTTTCTTCTAAGGACATCAATGGCAGAGGTCTTTGAAGCTTCCTTAGGCATAATCTCAAGATAAGTTGGTTTTGAAGGATATATGTTTAAATCATAATCTCCTATCTTTTCTTTTAATGAATTTATCCTACCAGCCTCTGACATACATAAAATCTTATTAGGACCTGTCCTTTCTTTCTTCCAAAGCTTAATAAGCTCACTAAAATCAACAATATTTGGAGTAATGTTTGTTATATCACTCTCCTGTTTAGCCCAGTAGTCCATGCCTTCTATATACCATTCATCATCCTTATACAAGCTCATGTGAACCTTTTCACACTGAACCAACTTATATAATTTTTCTAAGTCATAAACAGATATAATCTTTTTCGACAAAACATCTCTGCTTTCATCTAAAATCAAAGCTCCGCTATAACATATAATAGACTGTTTTATCTGCAACTCTTCCTGTAAAAACAATATCCCCTTAGGCATTCTTGCAGACACTAATATTACTGGAATTTTTTTATCATTTGAAACAGTTTTAATTACTTCTTTAGTTATCTTTGAAATCTGGTGTCTGGAATTTAAAAGTGTTCCATCGATATCAAGACATATCATTTTAATCTTACTCATTAATACAACCTCCTGCTAATTTATAATTGGAAGAAAAATCTCCATCACTTTCAATTGTCAACTATGCACTTATTAAGTCAATTTACTACCATCACTTTCCCCATTTGATATTTGTTCTTTGAAAACTTTACACTTTAATTTTACTTCGTCTCTTCCCACTATTCAGCAATAATCAGCTGAATATTTTCTTTCTGAATAATATCCATAAAATTCTTAGGTGGTTTATCATCTGTAATTATAATATCTATCTGATTCCAATTTACTCCTTTATAATAACTAGAGTTCTTAAACTTTTTACAATCTGTAAGTATAATGACTTTATCAGATTTTTTTATAGCTGACTGCTTAATAAAAGCATCTTCCTCATCATCATAGTATATTCCATCTTCGCTCACAGACGCTGCCCCTATAAACGCTGTATCAAACCTCATACCTTTAATTAGATCTTCACATCCTGGTTTATAAAAGAATCTATTCTTATTATTAAGTAATCCTCCAACAGAATTTACATAAATATCTTTTTTTTCTGAAAGTATTTCAATATTATCTAGTGAATGGGTTACTATAGTAACTCTCTTATTTAAATATTCTGCTAAAAAGCTGATGGTTGTAGAAACATCAAAAAAATAATGTTCTTTTTCATTGATAAATTCCAAAGCCTTTTTTGCAATATACTTTTTTTCCTTTGAATAATATTTAAGTCTTTCTCTATAGGCCTCAATAGTATTTCTAAGCACTGGAAGAGTAATCCCTCCATGAGTACGAATTGCAGTTCCCTGCTCTATAAGTTTTATAATATCTCGTCTTGCAGTATCCCTTGAAACATTAAACATTGTACAAATATCATGAATAGACATTGTATTGTTCTCTTTTAAATAATGAAGTATTTTCAAAAGTCTTTCTTCTTGATACATTCAACCAATCCTATCTTTTAATTTTCAAACTATTTTACATTAATTGAAGTAAGTTCTTAATTCATGTGGGGATTCTTTTACCCCATCTGAATTTTAGAACTGCAAATGCACGGCTTACTTGGCGTCGAACTCCACTTGAAGAAAAGCAGAGAACCAAAATCTTCTTTTCGATTTTGTGTGAATCGCTTTCACAGAGTGCAAGCAGAGAACCAAAATCTTCTTTTCGATTTTGTGTGAATCGCTTTCACAGAGTGCAAGCAGAGAACCAAAATCTTCTTTTCGATTTTGTGTGAATCGCTTTCGCAGAGTGCAAGCAGACAAAACAAAATTTATTTTGTATTTGGTGTGAATAGCTGTACAAAGTGCAAGCAGAGAGCCCAAATTTTAATTTGGTGTGAATCACTTGCACAGAGTGATTCGGAGACTTACGCCAAGTTAGTCAGGTTAAATTATAATTAAACTGTGGGGATCAATATTAATGTTTTGAGATACTATTATATCTACAAAAGAATTACTAGCTATTGGATCAACTATAATAATATCTATATTCTTTAAATCCAATCCTTTATAGTAAGAAATATTTTCATACTTTTCATGTTCTGCCAATAAAATAACTGTTTTGGACTTTTTAGCAGCCTCTCTTTTAATAACAGCATCTTCTTCATCGTCATAGTATATTCCATCTCTAGTTATAGCTGTAGCACCTAAAAAAGCTACATCAAATTCTATTCCTTTAAAATAATCTTCCTTATCATTTTTATAAAAAAATCTATTCTTTCTATTAAAATTTTCTCCAATAGAATACAATGAAACTTTCTCTTTATCTGAAAGAATATATAGATTATCTAAAGAATGTGTATATACCGTAATCTCCTTATCTACAGCCTTAGCTAGGAATTGAATACTTGTAGACACATCAAAGAAATAGGTTTTTCCATCTTTAATAAACATTGAAGCTTTTTCAACCATTTTCTTTTTTTCCTCAGAGTGCATACTAAGTCTCTCTTCATAAGAATGATTACAGTGTCTATAATATTCCATCTGATTATCTTTCACCATGTAATCCCCCCTAATTCCATTATAAGTATTTATAAGTATTTTTTCAACATTTTTAAGTAATTAATTTTTAAATTTTTATATGATAAAATACCTACAACTACTAAAAGTTTTCATTAATAAAAAAGAGACCTTACTATGCTGTAAAAAAACATTGTAAAAGATCTCTTAATTTTTAAATAATTCTATTAAATTTTATTTGCTTAACTTTGCTAACTTCTTTTGATATTTAAAAACCATATTGCTTATGAAATTTCTTGGAAGCATTACTAGAATTTTATTTGCAAGTCCAGGAATAATTAATTTCTTATTATTCTTTAATCCCTTATAAGCTATTCTTGCCACTTTATCCGGCATCATAGCTATGGATGAATTTTTTCTTCCTGCACTTTTTGCAAAATTTGTTCTAGTAGCTCCTGGACATAGAGTTGATACTGTTATATTATAAGGTTTTAATTCCCTATAAATAGCCTCAGAAAATGATAATACATAAGCTTTCGTAGCATAATAAACTGCTATAAAAGGACCTGGAGCAAAGGAACCAGTAGATGCCACATTTAAAATCTTACCATAACCTCTCTCTATCATTTTTTTAGAAAAAAGCTTTGTAATTTCAGTTAAAGTGACTATATTAAGCTGCAACATTTCTATATCTTTTTCCATTTTCATATGATGAAACAACCCTACGGCACCTATTCCCGCATTATTTACAAGAATATCCACTTGTAAATTTCTATCAATCACCTCATGAAACAACTCCTGTGCAGCACCTGTCTTTGATAAATCCTGTGCTATTACATGCACTTTTATTTTGTATTTATTCGTTAATTCTTTTGCCAATTTTTTCATTTTTTCAACACTTCTTGAAACTAGTACAATATTGTATGTATGGGAGGCAAATACCTTAGCCAGCTCAAAGCCTATACCACTGGAAGCTCCCGTTATTAACACTGTGTCTGAGGTTTTCATAGTATTACTCCCTTATTATTATAGCAATAGAAGCTCATTTCTTAATACATCCTCATAAGACTCTCTTCTGCAAATAAGTCTTGCATGGCCATCCTTCACCAGCACTACAGCTGCCTTTGGTATTTTATTATAATTATTAGCCATAGAATAACCATAAGCTCCAGTATTAGTAACAATCAATATATCTCCACTTTCAACCTTAGCTATATCCACGTCCGTTAAAAGTATATCTCCAGATTCACAACATTTTCCTGCAACTGTTACCTTTTCATTGGTTCCATTATTTAATTTATTTGCTATAGCACATTCATATTCTGCCTGATACAGTGAAGGTCTTATATTATCTGTCATTCCACCATCTACAGAAATATATTTTCTGATTTCGGGAATATCTTTAATGGAACCTACGGTGTATAAAGTAGTCCCAGCATTCCCTATAATAGATCTGCCTGGTTCTATTATTAATGTTGGTAAAGTTATATCTATTTCTTTTGCTTTACTTTCTGCCCTCTTTAATATAGCACTACAGAACTCCTCAGCTTCTCTTGGTTTATCTGCTTCTGTGTAGTATATACCAAAGCCTCCTCCAAGATCCAGCTCTTCTATTTCATAATTAAGTTCGTCTTTAATAGTTTTTATTATATCAAGCATTATATCTACTTCTTCTTCGTAAGGCTTTATCTCAAATATCTGAGATCCTATGTGACAATGAAGTCCCATCAATTTTATATTTGGAAGAGATATGGCTTTTTTAACTGCATTTATTGTTTCGCTGTTTAACAGAGTAAATCCAAATTTTGAATCTACCTGTCCTGTTTTTATATAATCATGAGTATGTGCTTCAATTCCTGGAGTTATTCGAAGTAGTATTTTCTGAATTTTGTCATCTTCTTTAGCTATTTCATTTATTTTTTCCAGTTCATAAAAATTGTCCACAACGAATCTTCCAACATTAAAATTTATACCCATTTTAATCTCATCTATAGTCTTATTGTTACCATGGAACAATACTCTTTCCATAGGGAAACCAGCTTTATGGGCAGTATAAAGTTCTCCTCCAGATACTACATCTAGGTTAAGCCCTTCTTCATCTATTATCTGGCACATTGCAGTTGGCAAGAAAGCTTTTCCTGCATAGGCAACTTTATTTTTTCCCTCTTTAACATTAAAATTTTCACAATAATCTCTACAATTTTTTCTAACTAACTCTTCATCTATAACATAAAGAGGAGTTCCAAATTCCTTACATAAATTTGTAGTGCTAATTCCTCCTATATATAATTCATTTTCCTTTGCTTCCATAGTACCAAACAGCTTCATCAAATTTCACCTCTAAATTTTTTAGTTAAAATATCTCACAAAATTATTATAAATATAATTAAAAAATATATACTCTTTTGGCAAATACTTACTTTTATCTATAATAAAAGTATAATTAATATAATTAATTATACTAGAATACACGCCATAAGCAATACTTTATAAAAAACTATTAATTTTATTCTTTTTTGAATATTTTTAATCTTAATAATTCAAAAATCACCTCTTCTAAAATTTGTTATATCATAGAAATTAAATTAATATATCTATAAGAAACCATCTATTGATGCCTAAAATTCTTTATAACTAAATCCACTGCTTTCTGTTTGTCGCTTTGTTTAATAGCACAAGTTATCCTTATCTGAGAAGTAGTTATCATTTTTACTTCTATACCATTGTCACTAAATAATTTAAACATTCTAGCTGCAACTCCAGAGGTAGATTTCATTCCTATGCCTACCACTGAAAACTTATCTATATCTTTATCTACATATACATTTTCCCTTTCAGCAAAATCATCAATTATATTAAGACACGTTTCTATATTTTCCTTTGGAATGGTAAAAGATACATTAACCCTTCCATCTATAGGTGCTGTCTGACTTATCATGTCTACATTAATTTTTTTACTGGCTAAAGCTTCAAAAAGATTTGATATGATATTTATGTCACTATATATGTCTTTAATAGTAACCGCCACATCTTCATCACTGGTGGCAATGCCTGTTATAGGTTTACTCTCCATATTCATAGTATTTACCTCCTTAATAACTGTTCCTTTTACATCACTAAAGCTCAGTCTTACATGTATGGGAATTTTATATTTTTGTGCAAGTTCTATGGCTCTTAAATGCAGAAGCTGAGCCCCAAGGCTGGTAAGCTCAATCACTTCCTCATAATCAATTTCTTCTAACTTTCTAGCATATTTATACTCTCTAGGATCTATATCATATATACCATCTGCATAAGTGTATATTTCACAAATTGCATTTAATTTTACGGCTATAGCCACTGCAGTAGTGTCCGATCCCCCTCTTCCAAGAGTTGTTATATCTCCAAGCCAATTAATTCCTTGAAATCCAGCTATTATTACAACTTTGTCCTTTCTGAGACTCCTATTTATTGCCCTATCATCTAAATCCGCAATGAGAGAATTACCATAATCCCCTACAGTTCTCATTCCAATCTGATAGGCAGTATAACTTACGGCATCGCATCCCATTTCCTTTATAGTCATAGCCAGCAGTGAAGCCGAAGCCATTTCTCCTGTAGATAATAATACGTCCAATTCTCTTTTATCTGGCTCATCCGAAATTTTCTTCGCCAGATTTATAAGTCTATCTGTGGTATTATTCATTGCCGAAACTACCACTACAACTTTATTTCCCTCTTCTTTCTTATTAACAACAGCTTCTGCCACCTTCTTCATCTTATCTATAGTGGATAAAGAACTGCCACTATATTTCTGTACAATTACCGGCATGCCGTTACCTCCTATTTTTATTAAACATTATTACATTTCTTAAAAATCAATAATCCTGTAAAATACAAAAACGACAAAGGAATACCTTTGCCGCCTTATATCATTATAAACATCTTAATTATAGCATATAACCTTAAGCATTTCAATATTATTTCCATATAGCCTCAGGTCAAAAGCATAAATCAATCTCTTTCTAAAATTCTTTTTCATGAGTTTTTTTAAAAATTGAATATAACCATTAATTATCTTTCCAGTCTTCAAAAAATACTCCTGAATATTTAATAGGCATATATTCAGAAAAGAATTGTTTTAAATCTGCTTCTGGATCAACATCTTTAAATTGTTCTGGCCATAATTGCTTTGCAATATACTCAATCATTGCAAAGTCAAAAGGATACTTAGCATAGTTAAAATGAAATCCGTATAATCTGCCATTTTTGATAGCTGAAAGATCGCTCCAACCAGGTCGTTTTGTATATTCTTCTAGATGCTTTTTAGATTGTTCTTCAGTGATAAAATAACCAAATCTCATAATGTTGGAAGTTGGGTTCCAATTTGCTCCACCTATCATAATCATATCAGGATTTGAATTTAAAACTACTTCAGGATTTAGAGCATCCATTCCATGTCCTTCTCCTATATTTACAGCTCCTAATCTTTTAAGTAAAGCTCCAAGTCCGCCAGAAGTATCTCCTCTAGTAGCTCCAATTTCCTGAGGCGTTACATTCCCTAATTCAAAATAAACAGATGGTTTTTTTGAATTCTCTTTTATAGCTTTACTAGTAATTTTTAATACATTATCAATTTTATTTCTTGAATATTTCACCATTTTATCCGTCTTTTCTTTGTACCCTAACATATCACCTAACATAGACATACTATCAAGCATACTATATAATGAATCATTTTTAGGATTGGAGCCATCCGAATCAATAAAAACTACAGGCAATCCAACCTCAATCAATTTTTTAACACTACTCTTTTGTATAAAAGCATAATCTACAATTATTAAAATTTCTGGCTCTTTAATTATTGATTGAGCTAATAACACCATTTGGAGCTGACCGCCGCTTAATTCATTAATTTTACTTTTAGCTAAGTGCTGCAATTCAAAAGTATCTAAAATGTCATTAACCTTCTGTTCCTGATTTTTACTAATCTTAAGAGTTAGTGTGTTCATAAGACCCAAAAGCACTGCCTCAAAAACAGTAATTGAAGCATCATTTTGGTATGTTTGCGGCAAATAGCCTATTTTTTCTTTAATAAATTCTTTTTTCCTTTTAAGACTTTCACCATCATAATACATTTCACCATCACACTTATATATATTTACAATACATTTAATGAGTGTAGACTTTCCTGACCCATTGGGGCCTATGATTGCAGTTATATTATTTTTAAAAGTCAAACTAATATTATTTAATGAAAATTTAGAAGAATGTTTATAATTAATTTTATGTATTTTAAAATTCATTTTCTTATCACCTATCTTCTCTTAAAATAAGTATCAATTTTTAATAAAACCATATTTTATTATGAATATTGACATAAAATTTATTATTGGATACAATTAAATTAATTTTTAGAATTTATCAATAAATAATATTTATTATATTATTGGGAGGAATAAATTATGGAAAAATTAAGTACCAAATATGGTATTATTGAGGGCATATCTTCCCTAGATTATTATGGGAACGGTAATCCAAGAGATTGTATTATAACAAAAACAGTAAATGAGTTAAAAACTTCCTATGGAATCCTTATTCCACAATATGAAAGTGGCAGTGAAAGACGCAAACATGTAAAATCTCTTTCTTTTTATGATGATGGAAATCTACAAAGTATATATTTACAAAATCAAACTAAAATAAATACACCTGTAGGAACTTTACCTGCAGAATTAATTACATTCTATAAGAGCGGAAAAATCAAGCGAATTTTCCCTCTAAACGGACAAATTACAGCTTATTGGTCAGAACAAGATGAATATAATCTTGCAGAAGATATTTCTTTAGATCTATCTGTCGGAAAAATTGAAAAGAAAATTATATCTATAAATTTCTATGAAAATGGAGTAGTAAAAAGCGTTACCTTTTGGCCTACTAATCCTGTAGAAATAGATTCACCTATTGGAAAAGTTATGTCCCGTATAGGTTTTGCCTTTTATAACAGCGGCAAATTAAAATCCTTTGAACCATTAAGACCAACTAAAATAAAAACTCCAATAGGTGAAATAAATGCCTATGATGTAGATGCATTAGGTATTCACGCTGATTTAAATTCTGTAAATTTCTTTGAAGATGGAAATATAAAATCACTAACAACCTCTTCTGACAGCGTAGAAATAACTACAAATACTGGTGAAAAGAAAATATATAAACCAGGTCTAAAAATCAGTGTAATCAACGATGAAGTCAAAGATATAGTCCCACTAACTATAAATTTTGACAATGATAAAGTTTATTTTAATGGGGATATTAACAATAGCTATTCATTAAAAGCCTGTTCTTTTAATGTAAAATATATCCCCCTTCAAGTTAAGTCACCTTGTGCAGGCTGTTCCAGTGACTCCAGCTGTGATGGAGAATGCTGCTAATTTTGTATTCCCTTGAAGCAAGTTCTTAATTCAGGTTGGGATTCTTTTACCTCATCTGAATTTTAGAACTGCAAATGCATGGCTTACTTGGCGTTGGGCTCCCACTTGAAGAAGATGGAGACTTACGCCAAGTTAGTCAGGTTAAAATTAATCTTGCTCTAATCAAATAAAATTTAATCATCACATAACTAATGGCTGTTATCTTTAAATTCATAGAGATAACAGCCACAGTTTTTGTATAATTTATTTAGACAACTCTTATATTTCAAGCAATTAGTCTCATTTTAAAGCGAAGCTGCAATTATAGACTTTGAAATAACCTGTGCCATATTATATACAGTATTTAATCTAGTATTTTGAAGTACCATAAACTCCTTATCATCAATCACATTTACCACCCCGATTATACTTAAATCACCTACCGCCTGCAATTTCTTATTTAATGCAACTCCTGGAACTATAGGACTATCTTTAACTATAATTTTACCCACATCTTTAGCATTTCCAAGACAAGCATCTATGACAATTATATAGGGGTTATCATAAATTAATTTTATATTTTTTATACTTTTAGACAAATTTTTAGCATGTATTGGATTTTCCAAAGTTCCATAAACATTGTCAATTCCCTTTAAAAAAGTGCCCACCAAAGGTCCAAGACTGTCACCCGTACTTCTATCTGTTCCAATACACAATATTACTATATTATTTTTATCTACTATTCTTTTATCAATTTCTTCACCTATCCTTTTATGAGCATCTTTCTCCCCGTAATAAATTTCCATATGCATATCCCCCATATTTTAGATATTCTCTATTCCTTAATTTATGAATTCTCGTTGTAAAATTCTTTTAAGGATCTTTTAACATAAATATGATCCTGAACACCACATAGCTCTCTTATAGAATGCATAGCCAAAAGTGGAGTTCCCATATCCACTGTTCTTATTCCAACATGAGTAGAGGATATTGGTCCTATTGTACTCCCACCTAATTCGTCAGATCTGTTGACAAATTTTTGTACAGGTACCTTTGCTTTTTTACATATAGCTTCATAGACTGAAATAGTATTGCTGTCAGAAGTATATTTTTGATTTGCACTTATTTTTATAACTGGCCCTTTGTTAATAATAGGTCTATTAGTAGGATCACTTTTTTCTCCTCTATTAGGATGAACAGCATGAGCAGCATCCGCTGAAATCATAAAGCTCTTGTAAAGCGCTCTGAAATAATCTTCCCTGTCTCCGCCAAAAGATATGACAATTCTCTCAAGAGTTCCTGCAAGAAATTCTGAATCAGCTCCCTGTTTCGTAGAGCTTCCAATTTCTTCATTATCAAAGCAAGCTAGAACATTAGTAGCATCTGTAATGTCAGCCTCTGTAAAAGCTGCAAGACTTGCATGAATCATTTCTAAATCATCTAATCTGCTGCTTGAAATAAATTCATTATTAAGTCCTATTATATTTCCTTTATTGTATTCATATAAAAAAAGATCAAAATCCAATATTTCCTCTGGTTCTATATTAAACTCCCTTGCTATAGTTTTAACCAAAAGATTATCCTTTTCTAAAGTATCATTTATAAGTCCTAATAAAGGAAGTACATCCAATTGTCTATTTAATTCTACCCCTTTATTAATTGACCTATTCATATGTATAGCTAAATTTGGAATAATCATTATAGGCCTTTTTATATTTACCAATGCTGCTTCTGGATAAAGTATGCCCTTACCTTTTACAGTAATTCTTCCAGCCACAGAAAGTGGTCTATCTAACCAAGTATTTAAAATAGGTCCTCCATATACCTCTGTATTTAATTTTATATAACTTTTTTCCACAGCCATTTCAGGAGATGGTTTAATTCTAAAACTTGGAGAATCTGTATGTGCTCCAATAATTTTAAATCCTTTTTTTGCTATAATTCCATTTCCAATATTAAAAGCTATAATAGCAGAATCATTTCTAATGACAAAATATTTTTCCCCCTTTTGTAATTCCCATCTTTCACCTTCATTAAGTTCAGTAAATCCCTTTTTAATAAGTATTTTTTTAATATTTTTTACTGCATGAAAAGAAGAAGGACTTTCATATATAAAATCTATAAGATCTTTAGCTAATTCTATTTCAGTATTCATATCTATAAAACCTCCAAGTTTGTATTGTTTAGACATATAAAGTATATCAAAAAATAGCTTTATTTTTCCATAATACCTGAAAAATAAATTGCATAAACTATAATTAATGTTTTTTACTTTATAATAGTGGAAAAAGACGAAACAAGCATCAAAGTGTAAAGTTGAAAGAACAAATATCAAATGGGGGAAAGCTTAGTCCTTTTTCCTATATTCAATTAAGAGATTAAGAGTATAATTACTATACTATTTAATCAAAATACCGTATAATAGAAGTTAAAATATTAAATACTTTTAGTAAATAATTGCTAAAAGATTTTATTTAAGGAGTGTTTTAAATGACTGGAAAATTTATAGTATCGCGTTTTATAAAAGACTACGATAATATAAATGACAAAAATGTAAGAGAAAAATATGGATTTTTAAGTGGGATAATAGGAATAATAATTAATTTAATATTATTTACAATTCAAATAGTACTAGGTTTAATTACTAACAGTATAGCTATAATTGCAAATGCCATTAATAATCTTACAGATGTAACCTCTTCTTTGGTAACTCTAATTAGTTTTAAAATGGCAAACAAACCTGCAGATAAAGAACATCCTTTCGGACATGGGAGAATAGAATATATTTCTGCTTTTATAGTTTCATTTTTAATACTAATGGTAGGTTTTGAATTTGTTAAAAGTTCCTTCGAAAGGATAATGCATCCAGAGCCTCTAAAATTCAGCATAATTACATTAATAATCATGCTGATCGCTATTCCTCTAAAACTTTGGTTAAGTCATTTTAATAAAGGTCTAGGTAAATTAATAAATTCTTCTACTATTAGTGCCACTGGTACCGATTCTTTAAATGATGCTATAATACTTATAGGCTTGGTATTCTCTATATTAATATCATATTTTCTCAACATATCAATAGACGGCTATGTTGGAATGATAATAGCCATATTTATATTACTGTCTGGTATTTCATTTTTAAAAGAAACTCTTAATCCATTGCTTGGTGAAGCCCCAGATCCAACTTTGATAAAAAAGCTTAAAAACGGCATATTAAGTTACGATAATATTTTAGGCGTACATGATATAATAATACACAATTATGGACCTGAGAAAATAATGGCATCACTTCATGCGGAAGTTCCCTGTAATATATCCATTATGAAAATTCACGATATAATTGATACCGCTGAAAAAGAACTTTCTGAAAAACTGGATATCTTTATAGTTATACATATGGATCCCATATGTAATAATTCTGCAGAAATAATCTCAACTAAAAATACAGTTACAGAACTATTAAAAAATTTCCCTATTATAAAATCAATTCATGATTTTCGAATAATCGGTGATGGCAAGTGTAGGAAGATATTATTTGATGCAGTTGTAAGTTTTGATGATAAAATATCTGAGAGGGAAAAAGAAAATCTAAAAAAAAGTGTAATTGAGTCTATTAAAAAAGCTTATCCATGTTATGATGCTATTATAACTATTGATCAAGACTATACTCAATAATGTCTCATAATAGTGGGAAAAGACGAAACAAACATCAAAGTATAAAGTTCAAAGAACAAATATCAGATTTAGAAAAGTGATAGTAGTAAATTCACCTAATAAGTGGATAGTTGACAGTAGAAAGTGAATATTGGTGGGAGATAATCTTGTATAACGATTTCTAAGTATAGAAAATATCGATATTTAGATTCCTAGAAACTATACTTTAATGGCATATTAATGTTTAGACAATTATTTGAAAGCTAAGGGCTGCAGCTGTTATCTCCAACAAGATGGTGGTAGCAGTTGCAGCTTCCTCATATAATCCATCTAAAATAGCTCCAGTTTAGCCAGATTTATTAACAACAGGGTCTTGTTGGCAGGTTAACAAAATTGATGGATATAGTAATTATAGCTTGAAAATTTTATATTTTTAAGTTAGTTATCATAACCGACCTACTGGTCTAAAAACCCATATTGCCATTTAAAAAAGCTGTACCTGTTAATGAGCTGAAACATACGCTTATCACTACACTAACATAAGATTTACTTTGTCCTTTAATCCTGTTCTGTTAAAATTATTGGTCCATCTTCTGTTATTGCAAGTGTGTGTTCATATTGAGCAGAAAGGCTGCCATCAGCAGTACGTGCTGTCCATCCATTGCTGTCTTCTACAGTTTCATAAGTTCCTATATTTATCATAGGCTCTATTGTTATTACCATTCCCTCTCTAAGTTTTATCCCTCTTCCAGGCCTTCCATAGTGAGGTACAGCTATATCATCATGCATCTTTTTACCTATACCATGTCCTGTATAATCTCTTACTACAGAATATCCAAGGGATTCAGCATAAGTTTGTATTTCATAACCTATATCACCTATGTGATTTCCAGGAACAGCTTTTTTTATTCCTCTATAAAGACATTCTTTTGTAACTTTCATAAGATTTTCTGCTTCTTTTGATATTTTTCCTATAGCATAAGACCATGCAGAATCAGCTAGCCATCCATTTAAATTTACCACCATGTCTATAGTTACAATATCACCTTCTTTTAAAGGTTTCTTAGTCGGAAATCCATGGCAGATTTCATCATTTACTGAAGCACATGTAGCATAAGGATATCCCATATAACCTTTTTCTTCTGGAGTTGCATTGTACTTTTTTAAAAATTTTTCCACAAAAGCGTCTATTTCCATGGTAGTTATACCAGGCTTTATCATTTTTTTAATTTCTTTATGACATGCTGCCAGTATTTTACCTGCTTCTCTCATATATTCTATTTCTTGTTTTGTTTTTATTTCTATCACTATTTACCCCTTCTATTCTTAGCCTTAATTTTTTTATTATTATACTAATTATTTTACTTTAAATCAATTTATTATTTACAATTATATTATATTGACAATAAAAATTATTGATTATATGTAAATTAAAATTTATCATATAAAATTCTATAATTAATATAAATAACTTTTGATTAATTACTCCTAATTATACCATAAGCTATTAACTTATCAATCCGTATAACTATTAATATATTGTATAAAATATATATTGTTAATTAAAATTAAATGCAAAAATGATTTAATCATGGAATACAATCTTATGGATTGTTAGCATTATATTGAGAATAAAAAATAAAGCTGATAAATATTAAGAAAGGAGAGAGTTGACATCTCGTAAATTGAAGCAAGTTGTTAATTCAAGTGGGGATTCTTTTATCTCATCTGAATTTTAGAACTGCAAATGCATGGCTTACTTGGCCGAACTCTCACTTTCACAGCGTGCAAGCAGATAAAACAAAATTTATTTTGTATTTGGTATGAATCGCTGTACAGAGTGCAAGTAGAGAGCCCAAATTTTAATTTGGTGCGAGGACTGTACAGAGTGCAAGCAGAGAACCAAAATCTTTTTTTTGATTTTGTGTGAGAGCTGTACAGAGTGCGTGGAAGTCTTATGCCAAGTTAGTCATGTTAAAAACTATTAAGTATTTACGAGTATATAGGGAATAAATCTTATAAATCTATAAGATTTTGTCAACCACATATAAAATGGCAAATTTTAATTCACTAAACAGTTCAAAAGCTAATCAAAAGAGTGTAGAAGATCATAATGAAAATGCAGAAACAGCCATGGAAGGACAAATTAAAGAAGTAAAGCAGTTTTCAATGGATAAATATAATGTAAATGGTCAAACTCAGAGAGGTTATAATAGACATAAGGATGATAGACAATAATTTTAGGCATGAAAAAATTTAGGCGGGGGTATCCTGCCTAAATTTAAAAACTATAAAATATAATTATGTGTAATTAAAGCAACCATCTATACTTAATAATTTTCTATAACTAACTATACTTTATCGAGTTTTAAATTCAAAAATTCTCTTTCTAATTCATAAATATCTTGGTATTCTTTCTCTATTCCAAGTAGTCTTTTTAAAAATTTTAATTCATCAAAGGATAGCTGTAACTCCTCATACCAGGGTCTTGACTTTCTGTTGTTCTTTGTAAAAGATGAGTAATATAAATGAATTAATAAATGACCCAAATATAAAAAATCATCATAAATACTGTATTTTTTATTATCAATAAATCGTGCTAATCCAAAATCTATAAGATAAACATTTTCTTCATCAATAATTACATTTGGTATTCTTATATCTCTGTGAACAATATTTCTTTTCTGCAAGTATTTTATTATATCTATCAATTTAATCCCTATATTATAAATTTCAGAACTAGCAAATTTATGACCATACCCAAAAATCATATCCTCAATTGTCTTTCCATTTTTATATTCTAATATATAAGCATATATATTGTCTCTTTTTATAGTATGAATTAATTTAGGAACAGCAGGATTATCAATAGAAGAAAGTATCTGTTCTTCAAACATAACCTTTTCACCACTTTTTTTAAGGGATTTAGGTTTTATTTCTTTTAAAATATATAATTTATTATTTATCTCAACCAAGTAGCATTTACCAAAACGGCCTTCCCCTATTAAGCTTATAATTTTGTACCCATCAAGTAAATAACCTGATGGGTATTGTTTTTTAAAAAAACGTGAAATCATGACCAGGAACTTCTATACTTTTTTCTACGATAATTTCTATCATGATAATTATCTCTATAAGAATCATCTGAATAGTGATTATAATGTCTTCTCCTATCTGAATCATGATAACGATTATCGTATCTTCTTCCTGAATGAGAACCTGAGCCAACCATATTTAGTATACGATCAAAGAATCCCTGTCTCTTATAGTAGCCGCTGCCACGATGACTGCTATCTCCTCTTCCAAATAGTCTTGAAAAAAAACCCATAGTATCATCCTCCTATTCTTTTAATTTACAGAATGTAATAATTGTTGTAAAAGTAACTTATAAATTATAATTAATCTTTTATTGGTATAGCAATATTATCATATTTAAATTAGTTAAAAAATTTATATATAAAACTAGAGTTTAATTCCATTATATTTTTAATTATTAACAAATTGTAGAATAATAACCTTTACCATTGTATAATATCATATAATTGTGAACATATCAAATTTTCTAACTATTTAATGTGTTTTACTTTTTAATTTATTGAAACCACAATTAAGAAATACTATACCAATTAATCTAACTTAATGAATATTTTTATATTCTAAATGAGTTTAAATAAATTATCTATACAACACTATAATGTTATTTCCATTGTTAAAAATTAAATATTAAAAGCACTAATTACCAGATAAATTCATAATATAGTGTTGTAATAATTTATGTAAAAATTATTACAACATCTAAATTATTTAAATTATCTTTTTAGAAGGAAAAAGTTCTTCTTAAAAATCTTACTATCTCAGAAAATACCACAACAGAGAAAGTATATGCTATAACTTTTAACCACATTACAATAGACAATGGTGCTGTTCTAAAGACTTCTCCACCAAATTGAGTTATTATTATCTGCAATACAAAAGTCAAGCCTATCATCAATATCATAGTTTTATTTTTGAAAATATTTTTAAATATACTATCGTTCTCTAATTCTCTTGAGTTAAAAGCATTAAACAACTGGAACATTACAAAACTTGTAAAGACTATGCTGCTTTGCTGCTCTGTAGTTCCACCTAAAACATTGTTGTTTATGAGAAGCATCATCATAATTACTATGAATATACCATTTACTATTATACGTGAAAGCATAGTTTTAGTTATTATACTGGCATCTCTTTTAACTGGCTTCTTCTCCATAAGGTGGCTTCTTAAAGCTTCAAGTCCTAGTGATAATGCTGGCGGACCATCCATTATAAGATTTACCCATAACAATTGTATAGTAGTAAAAGGAAGATCTTTCCCAATTATTTCACAGATAATTACTGTAAGTACGGCAATTAAATTTACTGTTAACTGGAACTGTATGAATCTTTGGAAGTTTTCATATATTCCTCTTCCCCACTCTACAGCTTTTACAATAGTTGAAAAAGAATCATCCAAAAGAATAATATCACTGGCTTCCTTTGAAACTTCTGTACCAGTTATACCCATAGCAATTCCTACATCCGCATTTTTTAAAGCTGGAGCATCATTGATACCATCTCCAGTAACGGCTACTACATTACCAGTCTTTTTCAAAAGATTTACTATTCTCATTTTAGTAAGAGGCTTACTTCTTGCAATTACAACAATTCTATGCAGTATTTTCAAAAGCTCATCATCGGACATTTCATCAATTTCCTGCGCTTCAATAACTATACTGTCTTCCTTAATCATATTTAATTGCTGTGCAATGGATTTAGCTGTTACAATATTATCTCCCGTTAACATCTTTATATCTATACCAGATTTCTTACATTTATCTATTGCATCATATACATCATCACGAAGAGGGTCTGCTATGGAAACAAATCCATCAAAAATCATCCCTTGCTCAAGATCACCTTGTATCTCATTCCATTCTCCACTTACTTCTTTCACATCCCTATGAGAGAATCCAAGAATCCTTTTTGCCTGCTTTTGCAGTTTTACAATTTCATCATTTACTTTTGATTTTATATCTTCAGTAAAATCTACTATTTTATCATTGATTATTATCTTATCACATAATGATATAACTTTCTCTGGACTACCTTTTGTATATACATTATATGATGTATTTCCCTTAACTACAGTAGTCATGGACTTCTTTTCTGAGCTGAACGGATACTGATACACCACATCAGCAGAATTTCTTATATCCGTATAATCCACTGCCACTTCATCGTCATCACCAGAAATATAATCACGACATTTTGCTTCACAAATAGTTCCTTTAGAAGAATAATTAGTACACTTCGCTGGTTCTCTTGAACAGTCTGTTTCTCCATAGGCCTTTAGCAGCGCACATTCTGTAGGATTACCTATAAATTTTACACTACCTTCTTGTACATTAATATCCGCTGTACTATTTATAGTAAAATTTTCAATCATAAATCTACTCTTTAAATCAGAAGGTTTTAATAGTTCACCATTATTCCATATATCTATAACTGTCATTTGATTTTTAGTAAGGGTTCCTGTCTTGTCAGAACAAATAACATTTATTCCTCCTATAGTTTCACAGGCCACCAGTTTTCTTACAAGAGCATTACTTTTTGCCATTTTAATTATGTTTAAAGCTAGTGTTATGGCAACTACTGTTGGTAATCCTTCTGGTACAGCTGCTACTATAAGAGCTATACTTGTCATAAATGCATTCTGTACTGTATCAAAAGATAATGTATTACTAGTATAGATTTTAAACAACTCATAGGTAAATATTACAACAGCTGAAATCATTCCTAAAACGCTTATGGACTTAGCAAGTTTATCTAGCTTTTCCTGAAGAGGTGTAGATTTAGTTTCAGTGCTTTTAAGTTCTGTGGCAATATTTCCCATTTCAGTTTTATCACCTATAGAAGTAACAACTATAGTTCCCTGACCATAGGTTACAAAAGTACCTGAAAATATCATATTTTTACGTTCTGATAAACTGGTTTTAGGATCTGTAATATTAATATCAGGATTTTTATCTACAGGAATACTTTCACCTGTAAGCATAGATTCATCAACTTTTAACTGTAAACTCTCAATCAATCTACCATCTGCTGGGACCTTATCTCCTGTATCAATTTTAATGATATCCCCTACTACCACATCTGTTTTTGATATATATTGGATATCTCCATTTCTTACTACTTTAACTTTTATATCATCATTTATATTATTTAAGGTGTCAAAAGCTTTTTGTGATCTTCCCTCCATAACAATATTAATTCCTACAGAAAGAGCTATAGCAACCAATATACCTATACTTTCAGTGAATTCAGCATGAAGCCCCTGAAAATACTTATATAAATTCATACCAATAGTTATAAAAGCCGCAACAAGAAGAATAAATACCATTGGTTCTTTAAGAGCTTCTAGTATCTTTCTTATAAGAGATACTTTTTCAGATGGTGAAAATTGATTTTTACCATGCTTTTTTTCACTTTGCAGTACTTGGTTATCATCTAACCCCCTAGAAGGATCCACTTTAAATCCATCTAGAATTTCCTTGATTGATTTTTGAAAAATCTCCATTTTTCCCCCTCCATCAAATATTAATAAATTTTTATTTATGATTTTTGTATTAAATATAACTTATTATTACTTTTTTCAAATTTAGAATTTATATACCTCCTGACATAATCTTTTGTAAAATTTTAAAAATATATCAGCCCTATTTAAATGTATTTGAAATTTAAATAAGCTAATAAAAAAAGACTTTTAACACAACCAGACACCTATAGTGCGTTGTGTTAAAAGTCTTACATTGACAAACGTCATGATAAAGCCAGGCTATAGAAACCAGGATGTTGACTTTATCTCCCTTACGGGTAGTTACTCCCCTTTAACAATTTCATTAACTAATTTATACTATTTTTTAATATGTTTAAAATTATAATAGCAAAATTATAAATTGTCAATATATAATATGAATTTTTATATTATATTGTAAAAAATACCTTATAATAAACAGAATTTTTTATTGTATCTTCGTTTGAATTTTATTATCTACTTCCACATCTTTATTATGAATAACACTTATTAATACACCCACAATAATTAGCCCTGCACCAATAACAAAGTTTATATTAATACTTTCTCCTAAAAACAACCACCCCAAGAAAACTGACATCATTGGTTGTATAGGATAAAATAGAGAACAGGAGCCTGCTTCTATCATGGACAAACTTTTATTCCATGTAAAATGAGCCAGAGCAGTACAGACTACACCTATATATATTAAAGAAATTACCACTGTCCAATCAATCTGAATATTAGGAGTTATTACAAATTCTCCAATTGAAAAAGGCAAAGTACTTATTGCTGCAATAATAATTCCATAAGTAGTGATTTGGATAGGATCATATTTTTGAGTAACTCTTCTAACTATAACAGATACAATAGACCAGGATATAACTGCAAATAATGAAATTAAAATCCCAATTAATTCTCCACTTTCATTTGAGCCACCAATAATAGTATGTACTCCTACAACGGCTAAAATAATGCAAATCACCTTTTTTAAAGTTAGCTTTTCCTTAAGTATAATTGCCGCAAATAGCATAATAGCAATGGGATTAACTGAATTAACCAAAGAGGCAAGAGAGGCATTAGAAAATTTTACACCTATTAGTTGTGCTACTGTGGCTATAAAATAGCCTACAAATCCTATTAAAAAAATATATTTATAATCCTGTTTTTCAATTTTCTTAGGTTTCATTTTTTTCATTATAAAAAATAGTATTATTCCTGCAATTATATATCGCACAGAGGAAATCATAAACACTGGAACTTTTCCCATTACAAATTTACCAACTACATAAAGACTACCCCAGGCACAAAAGGTTATAATTAGATATAAATAAGCTAATTTTTTATTTTTCATTTTATTCTTTAGTGAGAAACTATTATAATTACTCACTAAAATTAGCCACCTTTCCTTTAAATTATATTCTAATAATAGTTTATTAATACTATTTTATCACATAATTACAATAGCTTAGAATAGGTGATATAAAATTAAAATATTAGTTTATACAATAACGCACCTACAATACCTCCACAAATAGGAGCTGCTACAGGAATCAATGCATATTTCCAATCTGAGCTTCCCTTGTCCTTTATGGGTAAAATATAATGTGCTATACGGGGGCCCAGATCTCTTACTGGATTAATAGCATAACCTGTCGTTCCACCTAATGTAAGACCAATTGCCCAAATAATACCTCCAACCACTATGGGAGACAAACCATTGATCATTTTAGTATTTCCTACACCTAATATAGCAAATACTAGTATGAAAGTACCAATAAATTCACAGATAAAATTTGAATATATATCCCTAATGGCCGGTTGTGTGCAAAATACAGCAAGTTTTGCCTCTTTATCCTCAGTAGCATTAAAATGGGGCCTATAGTATATCCATACAATAATAGCACCAAGAAAAGCACCTATTAACTGAGCAGCTATATAGATACCTACATTACTCCATGGAAAACTTCCTATAAATGCCATTCCAATGGTTACTGCAGGATTGAAATGTGCTCCACTAATATTGCCAAATATAAAAACAGGTATGGTAACTGCTAATGCCCATCCTGTTGAAATAACCATCCATCCAGAGTTTTCTGCCTTTGTCTTTTTTAAAACCACATTGGCAACAACTCCATCACCTAAAATGATTAGAATCATTGTTCCCAGCATTTCACTTACAAATCCTTCCATATACTTCTTCCCTTCATTGTTTTTTATAAATAAACAATCCGTGTTTCAATCGTTTACAAATAATACTACTAGCTAAATAAATATTCCTATAAATTTTAAGATATATGTGCTTGATTAATGTGCAATCACATATATCTTAAAATTGTTTATTATTAATTTAATTATAATATTTCTTTAAACATTCTAACTACTTTATAACCTCTGAAATCTCTGTGAATATTACACCCAATCCATATGCCCCTGCATCTGGATATCCAATACTTCTGTCTCCGACTGTTCCTGCACGACCCATACGTGCTACAATTTTTTCTGTGTTCTTAGCACCTTCAACTGCTGCTTCTGCTGATAATTTAAAAGCTTCTTTAAAGTCAGCATTTAATTTTGCACAATCTGTCCAAGCATCGGCACAAGGCACTAAGGCATCTACTAATGTTTTATCTCCTACTACAGCCCCTCTTCCAAAAGAACGCTCTCCTGTAGCTTGAACTCCTTTAACTGCTGCTTGCATCATTTCTGCAAATTCAGAAATAGTGAGCTCTGTCTTTGCTCCTACTTGTCTTCCTGCAGCTCTAAAAGCCGATCCCCATATTGGTCCTGAAGCTCCGCCGCAATGCTCCATTATTACTAATGAACATGCATTTAAGAAAGCTCCAATATTTTTATATTGTTCTAAAAGAATCTGTTTCCATTCTCTTTTTAATTGCTTAAATCCTTTAGCTACACTCATTCCAAAGTCTCCATCTCCAGCATGAGAATCTAATTCACAAAATGGTATTTCATTTTTGATAATGACTTCACTCATCTTATCCACAATGTAAATTATATTATTTAAGTTTATTTTTTCATTATTAATGCTTGAAAATTTTTCATCAGTTTCTATTTCAAAAGATACTTCCTTTTCTATATCCTTATTCTCTTCTAAACTTACATATTCACCCACTCCTGCAGGACCTGAAACCTTAAAGGCAGGAGTATCACTTTCTTTTGATAATAATGTCTTAAGTTCTTCATCCAATTTCATTATAGATACAGAAGCTCCTTGCATATCTATACTTGTCATATAGTTTCCAACGAAAATTCTAGATATTTTAATATTTTTCTTTACAAGCTCTGCTGTAACAGAATTATTAAACAAATATAACTCCTGTAGTGGAGTTCCTCCAAATCCATTAATTAATACTGCAACTTCTTCAGTATTTTTATCATCAATTTTTATATCCTCTAAAATAGAATCTACAATTCTCTCAGACAATTCATCTGCTGTAGCTATTTTTTCTCTTTTAATTCCAGGCTCTCCATGAATTCCAACACCAAATTCCATTTCATCTTCTGCTATTTCAAAAGTAGGAGTACCTTTAGCTGGTACAGTACAAGAGGAAAATGCAAATCCTAAACTTCTAACATTTGAAACAGCTTTTTCAGCAACTTTCTTAACTTCTTCTAGAGATAGTCCCGATTCTGCTGCTGCACCTGCTATTTTATGCACTAAAACAGTTCCAGCAACTCCACGCCTTCCAACAGTATATAAACTGTCTTTAACTGCGATATCATCATCTACCTTGACATAATCAACTTTAATTCCATCTTCGCTTGCAAGATACGCTGCATTTTTAAAATTCATCATATCTCCACTATAATTTTTTATAATAAGCAGAGTTCCCTTTTTGCTTGCAGTAGCTCTTATTGCCTGATAGACTTGAATTTGAGAAGGTGAAGCAAATACGTCTCCACACACTGCTGCATCTAACATTCCCCTTCCTATAAAGCCCGCGTGAGCTGGTTCATGACCACTTCCTCCTCCGCTTATTAAACTTACTTTTTCTTGATTTATATTTTTCTTTTTCATTATTTTATATTTTCTTATGAACTCTAGCTCTGGATGTGCAATGGCTATACCATTACACATCTCCATTACTACAGTTTCTGGTTTATTTATTATCTTTTTCATTATTTACACATCCTCTTCTTTTCCTTATAATCTCTACCTATTCTATCTGCTGTTATAATTGCTGCTGCTACTGCTTCAACAGTTATTGGGAATGGCATAGAATAAATTGATTCTTCTTCAATACATGATTTTTTAGAAACTTCTATAAGTTCCTCTTCTGTAATACTATCTACTCCAATATCTGATAGGCAAACAGGTAATCCTACTTCCAAACAAAAATCTAATACTTCATTTAACTCTTCTGTAGGTGCATTTTCCAGTATTAACTGTATGATTGTACCAAAAGCAACCTTTTCACCATGAAAATACTTATGAGTTCCTTCCAGTATAGTTAATCCATCATGAATTGCATGAGCTGCAGCTAGACCACCACTTTCAAAACCAATACCAGATAGAAGGATATTTGTTTCTATTATATTTTCTAATGCCGGTGTAACTAAATTACAATCTGAAGCAGCTTTTGCCTTAGCTCCATCTTTAATAAGAGTTTCATAACATAATTTTGCAAGTGCTAATGCAGTATTAGTTCCTCTTGCCTCACCACAGCTTCCTTCCCTATATCCGCAAGGTAAACCTGCATTTACTTTAGAATAAGAATTTGAAGTTGCTCTTGCTTCAAAATATGTTGATAATGCATCTCCCATTCCTGAAACCAAGAAACGAGTTGGTGCCTTTGCAACTACTGTAGTATCTATTAAAATTACACTTGGACTTTGTTTAAAGTAAGCATAGTCATCAAAAGCCCCTTCTGGTGTATAAAGTACAGCAGAATGACTTGTTGGTGCATCTGTAGCAGCTATAGTCGGAACTATAATTAAAGCATCTCCTTCTGCAACACATTTAGAAGTATCAATGGCCTTACCTCCACCAAGGCCAATTGTACAAGCACATTTGTTTTCCTTGGAAACCTCTTGTAATCTAGCCACTTCTTGTCTAGAACATTCTCCTTTAAATCCACTTTCTACAAAAGTAATTCCAAATTTTTCAGCAGTTTTATCTAATTTATCTTTAACACGTGCCACATCATCTTTATGGGCTATTAATAAAGCTGATTCTCCAAAAGTTTTAACAAAATATCCTAAATTTAAAATCTCATCTTCACCTTGTACATATTTAGTTGGACAAATAAATGCTTTTCTCATATTACTTTCCCCTTCTCTTATAAAAATTTTTTATTTTTAATTTATTTTCATTATAATATCGTTTACATAAAAAATCATTGGACTGCCATGACATAAAAATACAATCTAAAACCGTAATTTTTTGTCATGAAATCGATTTATTGTATTTTTTTATTGTATTTATTCTAATAAATGAATAAAACCTATCTCCACCTGTAAAAATGAATTAAATTAACTATTTAAAAATTAAAAACTTATGGTTAAAGAATTTTAGACATCAAATTTCACAGAATAAATAAAATTTCTGTTCTTATCATAATCAAAAATATAAAAAAGCTGCTTAAAAATGAATCAATTCACTTTCAAGTAGCTTTAAATTTCTAATGATTATTCTTTCTTACAATACTTCATATACAAAAATGGCGTTACACCTTCATATTTTTTAAATATTTTTATAAAATATCCTGACTCACTGAATCCAAGCTCATCACTAATTTCATTAACTTGCATATCCGTTTCTTCAAGCAAACTCTTTGCCCATTCAATTTTTAATTTAGATACATAGTTTGAAAAATTTTCTCCAGTTTCTTTTTTAAATAATCTACTGAAATAACTTGGACTAATATGACAAATCTTAGCCATTTTCTCTAGTTTAACGTTTTCACTCTTATGATCATAAATGTACTCTATTGCCGGTTTTAGAATGTCAGTAACTTTAATATCTTGCCTATCACTGGAAATCTTATCTTCAACATAAGCATTTATCATAGTATTCGACATTTCCTTTTTTACATTTTCAATATTTTTCATTGTATAACCCGTCAATATATTTGAATCTATTCCTGTATGATTTTTTATAGTCTTTTTATATATATCCAAAATTAAATTTTTTTCTAATGCTTCTTCTACTAAATAGTTACACATTGCAAATAACATATTTGCAATTTTCTTTACTTGGTAATAAGATAAAACAGGTAATTCATCATAATAAGTTTTAAAATCATCTAAAGCTTTTTCAGCTATAGAATTTTTAGACAAAACTGCTATTTTCTCTAGTACATCTTCAACATTATTATCTGACAATTTTACTTGACCTGCCATAACTGCTCCAATATATTTACCATCAATCATTATGGGAATAGCTATATCTATTATATTGTAATGACATAAATATATATATGGTTCATTTAAACGAACTGCCTCAATACCACCTCTTGAATCACATTTTTGACAATACTTCACAAGATTGGGATTGCTTCTTACCTCTTTGCAAAATCTATTACAACCACTATGCTTAGTAACTGGATTTCCTTTGTAATCGACGATTATTATTGCTACCCTTGTAACTTCCGCAAGTGAATCCTGTAAATTGTCCCATTTTTTTAAATCTATAAGTTTATTTAAATTAAAATTATCTTGTGACAATTGCTTACTACTCCTTCCCTATATTCATATTTATATCTATACCTTATTTTATCATATTGTAAGTATCTATAGATGATAAAATTTTCATTAGCCTCATGGGCTTTTCTTCATTATTATGAATCATATGTAAAAAACAAATTTATTCTATAACTAATCACTGTAAAACTCCAACTAAGTAAGATATTTATAAGATTTAAAAAGATATTCCACAATGCATGGATATACATTATGAAACATCACTATATTTTTTTAACCTGACTAACTTGGCGTAAATCTCCCACGCACTCTGTACAGTCCTCGCACCAAATTAAAATTTGGGCTCTCTACTTGCACGCTGTGAAAGCGATTCACACAAAATCAAAAACAAGATTTTGGTTCTCTGCTTTTCTTCAAGTGGGAGTTCGATGCAAAGTAAGCCATGCCTTTGCAGTTCTAAAATTCAGATGGAGTAAAAAAATCCCCATCTGAATTAAGAACTTGCTTCAATTGAGTCAACTACTAAATAATTTTCACTACAGTGCCAACAGGTACTAAATTGCTAAGTTCAATTACATCCTTATTGTACATACGTATACATCCATGAGAAACAGGACCTCCTATAGAGCCAGGTCTATTTGTTCCATGGATGCCAATCCCACGAGCACTGAGTCCCATCCATCTTGCACCATAGGGGCCTCCAGGGTTATTTTGTTTGTTTATTATCTTAAAAGTTCCTGCTGGAGTTGGAGTAGATCCTTTACCAACTGCAACTGGATAAATTTTATAAAATTTATTGTCTTTATATAAAATTAAACTTCGTGCATTTCTATTTATTGTAATTGTATATGTTGCTCTATAATATCCTTCACTATACCTAACTGGATAAAAAAACATCTTTTATCTCCTAAAAATTACTATATAAATCATTATATTAATATATATATTGGTAAGTGAATATTATTCTGATTTTACATAAGTTTTAAACTTTTCTGTATTATTTTCATTTATTATAAATATTCTTGCACCTCTTTTAAAATTTTTGTTTCCATAACCTCCATTGCCAGTGCATCTTCCATAACCTAGTGCAATATCTTTAATCGTTGCCAAATAATCGTTAGCATGATCATGACCTACAAACACTCCTTTAACATCTCCCATTTCTAGCAGTGAAGAAAATAACCCTTTATCAGAGTTTTGAGGACATTCTAACTCATTTCTATTTCCTGCAACTTTTCCATTTTTCCATGCTTCATAATGCTGCTGCAGTGGAATATGAAAAAACATAAGTGATGGAATTCTATAACCATATTCTTTCTTCAATTTATTTGACATTTCTCTATACCAATTTATCTGCTGCTTTTTTATATATCCATATCCTCCCAAACAGTAATAACCAGAATCAATCATATAAATATTAAATATGGGCTTTATATTTCTAGAATCTTTTATGAGAATATTATAATCTCCTGCTCTTCCCGCTACCGTTGAATAATCTTGACTTAAATTATATTCATAAGACATATATATTTTCATCTGCCCTTTTCTGCTTACCTTTGAAAATTCATTATCGTGATTTCCCAGTACCACTGCCCAAGGAATTTTTCTGTCTTCCATAGGTTTTGCAATATCATCAATAGCTTTTTTAACACTATTTTTAGACCAGCAATATTTACCTTCTATATTATCTCCTGTTAAAATCACAAAGTCTGGTTTTTCAGTATTTAATATATCTTCCATAAATCTTATATTTTTTTCATTTTTTAAATATGTTTCATGTATATCTGTAAATTGTATAATTTTAAAAGTTCCATTTGAATTGAATTTAAGATTGATTTTTTGCACTTTCCCTCTATAATCGGTTTGAAATATAATCATTATCATTAAACTGCTCAAGAATACCTTCAGTAATATTTTATTATGAATTATATATTTGAATATATTTATACTATATTCTTTTTCTTTAGATCTTTTAATTTTCATATCTTCCGCCACACCTATTAAATATTATTTAAAATATATTTTCAATATTAGGTTTTCCTCTGCAGTATTTATTATTCTTTAGTTTATAAGTATTACAATCATCTATAATATCCACCTAATTGTTATATGTAATTTAATATAAAACAAATAATTCGGCAGTTAATTTTATGATTAATCACATATGTATACTTTCTAATATAAGATAAGTATAATAATTATTATGAATAATCCAAATTAATTAACTGCCGAATCATAGATTAAAATTCAGATTTTATTGTTGTTTATATTGAGGCTCTTCTTCTTCAATATGCTTTAATCTTCCATTTAATAATTGTAATGCATCTTCAAAAGTTTTAGATAATTGCTGAAAATCTTTTTTAGCAGCTTGATTATCTGTATCTAATGCAAAAGTCTTCATTGTTGCTGCTGCTGTTTCAATACCAGCTATAGCTTGCTGCATTTTTGTTCCTACTGTCATAACACTCACCTCCCTTCAATATTTTATATAAAGCCCTAAAAATTATACCTGTTTAATTGTTCCAAAATTCAAATAAACTTTTCAAATTTATATAGATAAAGCTATATTAACAATATGACCACATATAATTTTACTTTTTGAAAACTAAAAATAATTATAAATATTCGCTGTTTTGCTAGTATTAACCTTTAGTTTTAAATATTAATGATGCCAAAAATCCAAAAATTATAGCAGAAGAAATGCCAGCACTGGTAATTTCAAATATTCCAGTGAGCACCCCTATAATCCCATATTCTTTATATTCCATCAAAGCACCTTTAACCAATGAATTTCCAAAACTGGATATAGGTATGGATGCACCTGCACCTGCAAATTTTACTATAGGGTCATATAATCCAAAACCTCCAAGTATAGCTCCTATTACTACAAATGTAGTCATGGTATGTGCAGGGGTAAGCTTAAACACATCCATCATTATTTGCCCTATAACACATATAGCTCCACCTATAATAAATGCCCAAATAAAAATACCCAATCTATTAACACCTCACTTTATATATAAAAGGGAATTTCTATATTTCTATGGATACTGCATGTGCAATACAAGGTATGCTTTCCTTTTGTTGATAGGAAAGAGGAGATAACAGTGCCCCAGTTGCTACAATAAGTACCTTCTTTAATTCTCCTTTTTTCATTCTCTTTAAAATATGACCATAAGTAACAGAAGCTGAACATCCGCAGCCACTTGCTCCAGCTATTACAGGCTGATCTTCTCTATAAATCAGCATTCCACAATCAGTAAATATACTTTGTGGAATTTTTAAATTGTGTTTAGCTAATAGATCACTGGCAATTCTATGACCAACTTTACCCAAATCTCCTGTAGCAATAAGATCATAATAAGATGGTTCTATATTCATATCTCTAAAATGTGCTTCTATTGTATCTACAGCTGCTGGAGCCATAGCAGATCCCATATTATAGGGATCAGTAATTCCCATATCTACAACTCTTCCCACAGTAGCACAGTTTATTCTTGGGCCTTCTCCTTCCCTGGCTAGTAAACAAGCCCCTGCAGCTGTTACTGTCCATTGAGCAGTTGGAGGTTTTTGTGCTCCATATTCTGTAGGATATCTAAATTGTTTTTCCACAGTAACATTGTGACTAGAAGCACCTGTTACAACATAATTTGCTGATTTACTGTCGACTAATAAGGAAGATAGTGCAAGACCTTCCATAGAACTGGAGCAAGCACCAAAGACACCAAGAAAGGGCATTCCAAGTGTACGTGCAGCAAAGCTGCTGGATATGATTTGATTCATTAAATCTCCACTTATAAAGAATTGTACATCTTCTTTTTCCATATTTCCTTTAGTAATTGCAGTTTCACAGGCTTCTTCTAGTAATTTCTTTTCTGCTTTTTCACAGCTGTCCTGTCCTAACCATATATCTTCATGTAGTATATCGAAATCATCAGCTAATGCTCCTTTACCTTCAAAGGGTCCTCCAACAGCAGCTGAAGACAATATTACTGGTTTAGAATCAAAAACCCATGTTTGATGTCCTTTAAGCATTTACATCCCACCTAACCATATAACAGTTATTTTTACTAATGCAACTACAAAAGCCGAAAACACACCAAAGGCAATTACTGATCCAGAAAGTTTAAACATGTTTCCTCCTACACCAAGTACATAACCTTCTGTTCTATGTTCAATAGCAGCAGAAGCAATAGTATTTGCGAAACCTGTGATAGGTACTGCAGTTCCAGCACCAGCCCATTGTGCAAGATGATCATAAATTCCTAAACCTGTAAAAAGAGCAGAAGCTATTATCAAAATAGCAGCCGTAGGATTTCCTGCAGTTTTTTCAGTAAAATTAAAATAGGTTATAAAAAACCATTGAAGTCCCTGGCCTATTGTACATATGATACCTCCCACAATAAAAGCTCTTAAACAATTTTTCACTACAGGTCTTTTAGGCTCTCTTTCAGAAGCAAAATCCTGATATTCTTGTTCTATAGGAGTTAATTTTTTCTTTTTCTTATTAGACATACTATTACCACCTTCTTTTACCGCAGCAAATACGGCTCTAATTCATCCATCATTTTTTTAATTTTATCAGCATTATGTGAATACATCTTTTTTATTTGAGGATTATTTGTTTCCAAAGAAAAAGTAAATAAATCTGCCTGAACCTTTGAAATACTTGCATACAGTAATTCTTTAACCTGAGACTGCTGAATTTGTATACTATCATCAAAAGTATCTATAAAAATGTCTCCAGAAGAATCTACCTGAGCAATAAATACATTATCTAAAGATACTCCAAAATTTGATAGTTGAGCCTTTAACCATTCTCTGGTTAATCCTCTGTTCTTTAAAGATTCATCTAGGATATTACCATCTAATACTACAGTTTCCGGTTCATCTGCCGGTGCAACTTTTCTTTGAAGATCATGAGAAGTTATGGGTTGCTTTTCAGATTTTAATAATACATTTACTTCTCCTGTTGACTCCATTACTGCGAACTCAACATCGGCTAAATTGAATGCATTTTTAGATCTTAATTCTCTGAGTAATTCTTCACCTGTATATCTAACACCCATGAGATTATCTTCCATAACCTTTCCATCTTTCATCAATATAGTTTCTCTTCCATTTATAAAATCATGTATAAACTTACTTTTTATTGACAAGTAATCAATAGCCAAGGAAAGTAAAAACCAAACTGCCAAAGCTAAAATTCCAAATACTATATTGCCTATTAATCCCAAAGAAATAGCAGCAGAAATAATGGCAATTATCATATAAGTTACAAATTTAAATGGAGTCATTTTTGCCAAGTTTACTTTTCCAATAATTCTTACTATTACTAAATTTAAAAAAAATAAAATCATAGTTCTAAATACTACTATAATCCAATTCTGCATAATCTCTTCCCTTCCAACTATAATTAGTTATATTAATTGCAGATAGCAATTTTTATATTATCCGTAATTAACTAATTTCCTTTGTATTGAGGTTCCTCAAACTCTAGTCTTTTTATCCTATTTTCTATACTCTTTATAACTGATTCTGTAGTCTTTAAAGCTTCTTTATAAACTTTTATCTCTTCTTTATTTTTACTTTGAACAGAATAAATTCTTAAAGTGCTTTCAATTCCTTTTAATCCAGCTAAAGTTTGCTTTACTTTGCTTCCTACTGTCATAATAATCAACTCCTTGAACATGTTACTAAATCTATTATTATCAAAAATTCACAAAAATATTACGATTTTTATCTTTAATATACTTTTAATTAGAAATGATTCTATTACATATCTAAAGCCCGATAAATATTTAATTATATAAAAATAAAATCAGCAATTAGCCTTCATAAGCTAATTGCTGATCAATTTATTAATATTTATTTTGTTCTATTATTCAATTATTATTGACTATTATAGTATTATCCCATGGTTACTAAAAATTTATCTACATAATTACAAGAAAATTCTTTTAATGATAGATTATTATAACCAATAAAATCTATTTCATTTACTTTAGCGGCCTCATAATCATTTATTGAATCTCCTATTAATACTACTTTTGACATATCATATTTATTATTTTTTAAGATATTCTTAACTATCTCGTTTTTATGAGTTGGAGAACCATAAATCTCAATAAAATAATCGCTTATACCCAATTCTTTGCATAGATAATTTAATTCCTTATTTTCCGAACCAGAGGCAATATACATCTTTTTTGTACCTTTATTGCTTTTTATAAAATCTACAGAATCTTTAATAATATACTGTGGATTAATTAATTCTCTTTTCATTATTTCTGTAAACTTTTCTGCATATTTATTTATCAACTCTTCCTCTATATTCAATTTTAATATTTCTTCGTAAAAATATTTAATTTTATGGAATCTAGATAAGCCACCATTTTTTCTATTATATCTAACAAGCTCTTCCACTGCCTCATTGTCAAATTCAGAAAAGATATTTCTAAATCCACTATCTCTTACTGACATGGAATCCACTATAACACCGTCAAAATCAAATATAATTACTTCATATTTATCAAAATTAATCATTTTGTCCCCCTGTTCTAAAAATTCAAAATTTATTATCTATTTACAATACTTTTATCCTTGAATAACTTTATTCAAAAGTTCATAATTGTAGTCCATATATTTTTGTGACATATACTGACTGTATAATCTTTCTATATAATTTTTGTCAAATTTGTGTTTCTTTTCTTCAAATATATTTTTTATTATATTCTCCATATCCTTTGCTGTAAGATCCTCTTTATTTGCCAAATAGGTAGAATAATTTGGGTGACAATTATAAATTGCAGATATATAATGAGCTGGTGAATACCCCCAATAATTTTCTTTATGAATTACATTTAAAGAAGTATCTATTATATCCAGTAAAGGCTGTATTTCATATTTTTTATCACAATTTCTTATTAGATGATTGGCAAATAATTCTGTATTTAAATTTCCTGCTCCTCTTCCCATTCCAAGTACAGATGAATCGATTATCAAATCTCTGTTTTCAATAGTCTGAACTAAAGTTATAGCGTTTGAAAAGGCAAGTTGAAGATTGTTGTGAGCATGAAGACCTAATTTTACATTACTGTTTAAATTATTATCTACTAAAGAAGCCAATCTTAGAATGTCATGATTTTGCATGGAACCAAAACTATCCACTATATAAAAAGCATATATATCCAGTTTATTGAACTCATTTATAACTTCTAAAAGTTCTTCTTCTGTATAAGATAAAGCCACCATGGGCTGAACAAATACTTTAAATCCCTTATTTATTATCTTTTCAGCTTCTAATAAAGCTTTTCTCCAATCCTCTTTACGGAAAGCCAGTCTTATACCAAATATATTTGGATTATATTCTATATTATCTATGTTGAAATCTCCTAAATTCATCATTACAAGATAATTAGCACTATAATCAGTTATTATATTATCGATGCACTCAACATTGCTGAACATAGTAGTATCTCTGCACTTATCACTTTTTTCACTTATATAACCCAATTCTATAAATTCAATTTTAGCTTGTATTAAAGAATCAATGAGATTTGAAGCTGTATGGTCTGAAAATGACCAATTATTTACATAACCTCCGTCTCTAAGTGTGCAGTCCAAAATATTTATATTTCTCATTAAAATCACCTCTTATAAAATTTATTCTAATACCCATGAAAATTTATATATAGTATTTAATTTAATAGTTATCATAAGTTAATAAATTCAAAATTATTGTAGAATTTTTATTAAAGATTTATTATAATTTGTAAGGTACAACTTTCATATATTGTCAAGTTGTATGTTTATTATATTATATTATAACGCAAAATACAATATAAATTTTTAAATATTCAGTAAATTAAATAAAATTATTTATTTTCATATGCCTAAAACCACCAACTAGCTTGTGTACTAACTAATTGGTGGTTAAGCAACTCTATATCTTAATATATTTATTTTTTAACTGATAAGTACAATTAAAATAAGAGTTATTAATAGAAAAATCTAGCCTCTAGTATATCTAGTCAGCTGATTATATAATTACCATATTTATATTTTTTATACCTTTTAATTTTAGTATTTTTCTTTTAAAATTCATATTAATTATATCTATAACACTCATTTTAATGTCCATCTCCTTAATCATATTTTTTAATTAATCCTATTTTTAAAAACTTTAATTTGAATAACAGATAAGGAATAATTTATATAATTATTATTTTTACTTTTATATTTATATAGTACTATATAAATATAAATTTGTAAATAATTATTATTTAATAATTATTATTGATTTTTAAATATAATAAAAAGCACCATAAATTATTTATGGTACTTTTCTATTATTATTTACATGTAAAATGTAAAGTACAATTTTAGTTAGATAAATATTAATTATATATTCATAAATTCAACTAATATATTATGGCAATTTATTACCCGCTGCTCTGTATATTTCATACCATTCCTGTCTTGAAATTTCTACTCCAGAAGCCTTACATATATCTTTAAGACGCTGCATATTCATTGTACCAACTATAGGCTGCATCTTAGCAGGATGTCTTAAAAGCCACGCAATAGCTATTGCTGTATTAGATACCCCTTTAGCTTCTGCCAATTCATCTATTTTTTTATTTAGTTCTGGGAACTTATCATTGTCAAGAAATACCCCTTCAAAAAATCCATACTGAAAAGGAGACCAAGGCTGAATTGTTATATCATTTAAACGACAATAATCTAAAATACTTCCATCACGATCATTTGAAGAATCTATTTTCATATTTACATTAATCCCTGCATCAATCATACCCGTATGCATAATGCTTAGTTGAAGCTGATTAATGATGATTTCCTGATTCACATATTTTTTAAGTAGTTCTATCTGATAGGGATTTTGATTACTTACTCCAAAATACTTGACCTTTCCACTACTATGTAGTATATCAAAAGCTTCTGCAACCTCTTCCGGCTCTACAAGTGCATCAGGACGATGCAATAGTAAAACATCCAAATAATCTGTTTTCAATCTTTTTAAACTTCCATCTACTGCATTTAAAATATGTTCTTTTGAAAAATCAAAATACCCTTTTCTAATGCCACATTTTGATTGTATTATAAACTTTTCTCTTACGCTGGGTTTCATATCAACTGCTTGTGCAAAGAGCTCTTCACATTTTCCATCACTATATTTATCCGCATGATCAAAAAAGTTAATTCCTTCTTCCAAAGCTGTATTTATAAGCTTAGAAGCATCACTTACACTAAGTTCAGTAAGTCTCATACATCCTAGAGAGACTTCAGAAGCCCCTGTAATTTTTCCATTCCCAATATTAATCTTTTTCATAACTACACCCCTTTTTTATGCAACCTTCAATTGAAGCAAGTTCTAAAATTCAGGTGTGGATTCTTTTACCCCATCTGAATTTTAGAACTGCAAATACATGGCTTACTTGGCGTCTAACTCCCACTTGAAGAAAAGCAGAGAACCAAAATCTTGTTTTCGATTTTGTGTGAATCGCTTTCACAGAGTGCAAGTAGAGAGCCAAAATTTTAATTTGGTGCGAGGACTGTACAGCGTGTAAGCAGAGAACCAAAATCTTTTTTTGATTTTGTGTGAGGGCTGTACAGAGTGCGTTGGAGACTTACGCCAAGTTAGTCAGGTTAAAACCTTTACTGTAAATATTTTAACTCTAAGATGATGTAAATGTCTACATTGTTTTGTTAATTTTCTTTTAATAAATAATATTATATACAAGAAATAATTATATAAATGTTCTTAAAATTCGAAAAGTATAAATAATTATTTTGAATATCATAAAAGCTATATCACAATTTATAGATATAAAATAATACCCTGTAGAGCAGATAAATATTTTCTTATCTTACAGGGTATATTTTATTTATTAAAAAATATTCTTTAATGATTAACATGTACCAGCCAAAATTTTATTTTTTTATCACTCCAGCCTAAATCCCAAGGTACATTATTTCTATCTGCATTATGACAGGTTACCAGTGAATAGCCTTTTGAATCCACTCCTGTTACTACAGATATATGTGTTATATCTCCCTTTTTTTCATAGGCTACAAAATCACCTGGCAATAATTTATAAGAAGCTTTATATACTTTTTCATAACTTCCATGAGCTATTACAGAAGCTCTGCCACTGCCGACCCAATAATTTTTAAATTTATCTGCATTGAGCCATGGACCTGTAGCACCTTTTCCATCATAATTCCATGCTCCATTTTTTTTGAATTTAGCACCTTCAAATAGTATTTGTGATGCAAAGTTAGCACAATTTCCTCCTTGTGGATTATAATCTCTATATTTTTTATTATATTTAAATCCATACTTTTCTTCACTAGCTGCACCGCAATATTTATTAGCATATTCAATAGCATTTTTTCGTCTTTCCTCTATATTAGATAGATCTCTGGTTTCCTGGGAAATTATATACTGCTTTATATCATCTGCCTTTATATTGTCTAAATTTAGAGAATCTCCAAAGGGATCTTTATACCATTCTTTAGTAATTATCCACTGTCCATCCCTATTTTCAAGTTTTAAGGTATGATAAGTTCCTATACGTGATGTATTAATAACATCTTCTTCATTTTCATAAGAATATTTATATTCTGTAGAACATATTAAATTAGCAGAATATTTGCCATCACCGCCTCTAATTCTTCTGACAATGACCTTAGGCTTTATCTCTTTAAATTTTACCCCTTGCTTTTCTGCCCAATTGTGAATATATTTTGACTTTTTAACCTCATATTCATAAGCCCAGGTTCCATATTTAGTATTCATATCATATATAGATTGTATATATTCTAGATCCTTATCTATTAGTGCTTTATTTCTCTTGTTAAAAATTTCTTCTATAGCTTTTGTAACTTCTGCTTTTTCATCTTCCTCTAACTCCTCTATCACCGTTGCTCTAGCTAAATTAGAGGGTAAGAGTACCAAGCAAAGTAATAATATTAAAAGCTTTGATATACACTTCATAAGCTCTACTCCTTTTTCTCACTTTATACCTTAGGCATATTCAAATAAATAACTAGTCAGTATGCTAGCCTATTTTGAATCCTACTGCGTCGGCAGAACCCTCAGATAGCTCACTATCCTCGGAACCTGCTTCCTTGTATGATTCAAAATATTCGTCGCATCTTTGACTTATTATTTATTTTCACATGCCTTACTGAATTGAAATTTGCCTATTATAGTGTTTTTAGTATTACCAATAAATCATAATTTTTTTCTGTAAATTTAAACCAGAACTATTTTAGAGCATTTTCAATTTTTTCAATAGAATTTTTAATATTTTCTTCTTCTAAAGGCACACCAGCATACCAAGGTTTATCACTTTCTTGTTTATCCCCAAAATATTTAGCTTTTAGTATGATTTCAGGTCTGTACTCAAAGTGAAGTATATCAAAGTGACCCCATTTTCCACCCCAGACAAAATTATTCTTTTCAAATACCTCTACTACATCTTTTGAATAGGATAAAAGTCTTGTTTCTCCCTGTTCTCTAGTAGCCCATTTCCAGTAATCCCTTCTATCACTAGCCAAATCTATAGCTGTTCCAAAGGCATGAGGACTTAATCTTCCAGTTCCAGCAATTATTCTATAATTGAAAGTACCACTGCAAGGAGACAAAAATCCTGAAATTTTTCTATTTTCTTTAGCTCTTTCTGAAAGTTCCTTAAAGGCATTTCCTAAGGATTCTCCGGCGTTATTATTTTTATTAAATTGAAAAGATCCATAATTTGTATGCACCATCATAAGATTTTTTTCTATTTTTCCCCTTGAATTCCCATATACCTCTCCTGTAAGTGCATATACTCTTGAACGCCCTGGATCAAAATTTGTGTCCATTAGCTTTGTTACCGTTCCTAAGGGATAAATCTGCTCCAGCATATCTTGTAAATCTGGATTGTTTAATTTTTCTTCATGACTTTTTTCTCTCTTATCATCATAAATAATTTTTTTACCCGATTTCATTACAATACATACATTTTCATTTTCATCTTTAGCAATATTGTCTACGTACTCAGGATAAGACATCATTAACACTAAAAGATCCTGTTTCATAGTTCTGTTATAATTATCATCCTCTGAAATTTTATTTAAAGCTTTAGTATTACAGCCCATACTGAAAACAACCAAAATTGTTATTAAAATTATAATTATCTTTTTCATAGAATTCACCTTTCAAATATATTGAAGCAAGTTCTTAATTCAGGTGGGGATTCTTTTACCCCATCTGAATTTTAGAACTGCGAATGCATGACTTACTTGGCGTTTAACTCCTACTTGAAGAAAAGCAGAGAACCAAAATCTTCTTTTTGATTTTGTGTGAGAGCTGTACAGAGTGCGAGGGAGACTTACGCCAAGTTAGTCAGGTTAAAAAATGTTTTATATATATTTTGGGCATTACTTACAAGAGTATGTGAAACAAATTTTAACATATATTTTTTGATGCAGCATTGAGCATAAAAGCACTATTAAAATCACTGGTGTGATTTTAATAGTGCTTTTATGAATTTTATTGTTTAAAAGTAAATCAAAATAATTATTTATATGATTTAAACTAATTGTTTAAATCTAATATAGAGATTTAAGATATGAATATAATGATAATGTATTATGCACTCTTTTGAAATATCTTTAATAAACGTAAATAGTGATTTGCTTCACGTAAAGTATGATCACCTAACAAAGGTATTATTATTGATCTAATTTTACATTCTACTAGTCCTTGTGTACCTTGTGCTTTAAATTTACTTATTTCTGTAGTGGCTTTAAGACTGTCATCTGTAACTTTTGAAATTGGTATTGTCTTATCCATAGCTGCTTTTGCCTCTTTTGTCAATTCATCAAACTCGTTTCCAAAGTTATTTGCAGTATTTATGAGCTGCTCCTCAGTTGGATCAAGAAGTCCACGAATAAATTTTGAATGTTCAGCCATAATTCTATTCCAGAATGTTTCTTGCTCATAAGCCTCTTGTTCCAAATTGATTTCTTCACGATTCTGCAATCTTTGAACTATGGAAAAATAAAACTTTGCTTCTCTCATAATATGGTCTATAAGCAGCGGATAATTAACTGTAAATATCCTACAGGATATAACGTCTGATAATATCCTAGCCTTAAACTGTATCAACGCTCTGATTAACTCCTGAGATCTTTCATTAAGTATATATACTCTTCTCTCCAGCACAGGATTATCTACAGCTAAGCTGTCACCCCTTAATCCCTTTTCTGCTTGTGTCAAACCAGTGGCAATATTTATGCCTGTAAAATAGGATGAAGCCATTTCAGCTTTTAATGTAAAAGGAGTTATTACTTCACCAGATTGTAAAACACTAGGACTAACGACACCATTAGAAAGTGATATAACATCTGCTAAAAATCTGTCAAAGGCCCTTCTAAAGTCATCTGCTTCATCTATAAATCTTGAATTCTTCGGTGTAAAACCTGCTTCCAAAAAAAATGAATGTTCTTTCATAATTCTTCCGAAAAAAAGATGCAGTTCAAGAGATTGTCGTATAAAATTAATACTTGATAACATAATTTACCTCTCTTAATATAATATCATTAACTGCTAATTAATATATTAATTAAATTTATAAAATGTTACCAATTATTTATTATCTATAATGTATAGTGATACTCAATTGATTTTTTACAACTGCATCTTTAATAATTACTTTATATTTATAACTTATATTCAAAGTATATTTGCATCTTTTTTGTTTGGCCATTCTCCTCTATGCTTAAGAGTATTAAATGCAGGTCCTTCCACATTGCTGCCATCATAGCTGAACCTTGAACCATGACAAGGACAATCCCAGGTTTTTTCCGCTTCATTCCATACTAACTCACAGCCTAAATGGGTACAGGTTATATCAACCATATGCAAATTACCCTTTTCATCCCGATAGGCTCCAACTCTTTCACCATCAACAGTAATTACTTTAGCCTCTCCAATATTAATTTCTGCATCTTTAGGTGCTGGAGCAATTTTACCCTTTATAAGTTCTCCTGCCACATCCACATTTTCACATACTAACTTAGCACCTGAAGCAGCTATATCAAATCTAGATGGATTATATACAGGTGACCATGGACTTTCTCCCTTGGTAATCAAATCCATCAATATGTGTGCGGCGGCTGTACTATTTGTCATTCCCCACTTTCCAAAACCTGTAGCTACAAATATATTTGAAGTATTAGATGCACAATAGCCTACATAGGGAACATCATCTACAGTCATACAATCCTGTGTAGACCATCTATATAGTACTTCCTGTAAATCAAAAGATTTCCTTGCAAAATCACCTAAATTTTTATAATGTATATTAGTTTTACTCTCGCTGCCTGTTTTATGCTTTCCTCCGCCTACCAGAACAATTTCACCATCTCCATACTTTTGAGAGCGAAGAGAATGCACTGGATCCTCAGCTGTTATGAACATGCCTTCTGGAAATTTTTCTTTAATCTTAACGCCAAGTACATAGGATTTTTCTGCATATAGCCTTGCAAAATACATAGATCTTCCATCATAGCAGGGAAAATGAGAAGCTATAATAACTTTATTAGCAGTTACCCTTTTTCCACTTTCTGTTATCACCGTGCATTTTTCTCCATCTTTAATATCCACAACCTTAGTATTTTCAAAAATTTCACTTCCATCACTCGGTATTTCTTTAGCTATTGAAAGCAAGTATTTTAAAGGATGAAATTGAGCCTGATTATCAAATTTAATAGCAGCCCTTATATTAAAAGGAAGTGGGATATGGTCTTCATAGGATGCCTTTATTCCAAGACTTGAAGCCGCTTCCACCTCTTTTTCAATTTTTTCTATGTACTCTTCAGATTGAGTATATACATAGGCAGGACGCCAGCAAAAATCACAATCAATATTTTTTTCCTTTACAAGATCTGCAATAAAATGAATAGCTGATTCATTAGCTTCTGCATATTGCCTTGCTTTTTCTTCTCCAAATTTGGATATTATTTTATCATAAATCAAATTATGCTGTGAAGTTATTTTAGCAGTTGTATGCCCTGTAGTTCCATGCGCAATTTTGTCAGCTTCCAATACAGCTACCTTTAAGCCTTTATTTTTTAAGAGGAATGCTGAAGTTATTCCAACTAATCCTCCACCAACTATAGCAACATCAATCTTTGTATCCTCTTTTAAAGCGGGATACTCTCTTCTCTCTGTAGATGTAATCCAATATGGCTCATGAATACTAGAAAAAACATCTGAATTATACGATTCTATACCTTCCATTTGTATCCTCCACATTTAAAATTTTTCACTATATTGTCTGCTTAAATGTGATAGTTTATACTTCATAATTTCCATACTTATTATATAAATGCTTATCCTTGAAAACAGTTTTACTAAGCTATAAATACTTCTTACCCAATTCAATATAAAAGCACTATGAAAATCACTTATATGAATTTCATAGTGCTTCTATATAATAACTAATGAATAATATAATCACCTTTACTTGCAGTGAAAGTCTTTCTATGCTTAATTTATTACTTTTCTTAGTATGAAAAATTAATCATTAAAGTTGTTTATCTATAACAAAAATTTTACTTTAGTACATTGCATTTACTACTGCAAGTTCATGAAGGGCCCTTGTAGCCATTACATACATAAATTTATCTTTTTCGGTGTATTTTCCATCTTCTACAATTATAACCGCATCAAACTCAAGACCTTTGGCAAGATAGGAAGGAATTACAACTGTTCCACCCTGATAGATCATGTCCTCCCTATCTATAATCTTTAGAGAATTATTTTTACTCAAAAACTTTCCGTATCTATCGGTACTATTCAGATCCCTGCAAACTACAGCTATACTGTCAAATTCTTTTTTTGTGTAGTCTTTAACTGTATTATCTAAAGTCTCAATAAATTCTTCTTCTGATTTTGGATTAAGTATTTTAACAACTTCTCCATTTCTTACTAGTGGAACTATTGCATCTTCTCCTAAGAATTTATTTGCATACTCCATTATTTCCTTTGTAGATCTATAACTTTTATTAAGCTTAAAATGCTCTGTCTCTGTATTTTTTATTAAGTCATCAAGTTCATTAAAAGGCACTTCTCCTTCTAAAGGTATAAGTCTTTGGTTACCGTCTCCAACTATAGTCATACCATTACAGCCAGTTAATTCCCTTATAACTTTAAAGGCAAGCTTACTGTAGTCCTGAGCTTCATCTATAACTACATGTTTTATTTCCCGGTTAATAGTTAAACCTTCAAATTTTATGGATAGATAAAGAAGAGCAGTTAAATCATCTATAGTATAAGGTTTTTCACTAATTTCTTTTCTATACAATTCTTCTATAGAAGGTTCTCCAAGCCAAGTTAGTCCCTTTTTTACATCTATAAGAAGTTTTATAGTTTCCCTTATTTTTAGTTTTCTCTTGTAGTCCAGCGAAGTACCTTGAAGCTTTAACTCATCTTCACTCAATTTACTTATAGTTTCTCTATAATCCTGTTGTATCTTTCTTATTATATTGTCTCTTTCATCCTTAAGTTTTGAGAAAATTATCCTCTTAAGCTTTTTTACTCTTCTAAATAAAGGCATATTATTGTAGTATTTTGTATACATTTCTTCAATTTCTGATTTTTTAACTACAACTTTATTATTATAAATTACATCTTTAAATTGATAATTATTTTTTTCTACCTGTTCAATTAGCTTATGCAAATCCTCTATAAATTTATCACTATTTTTATAGGCAACACTTTCAATAAACTTATTATCACCTTTTAGAATTCTCTCCATATATTCCTTAGTGGTCATAATATCACGCTGTCTTATATCTAGAAGTTCTGTAGCAAAATCTCTATAAGTTTTTTGATTGACACCTACTTCACCAAGGCTTGGCAGTACAGAGGATATATATTCCATAAATATAGGATTTGGTCCTAAAATAAGAACTTTATTCTGTAGTATATCTCTATGATTATATAGAAGATAGGCTACTCTATGAAGAGCTATAGTAGTTTTACCACTGCCTGCTACTCCATTTACCACTACTATTTTATTTCTTGGCTGCCTTATTATATTATCCTGCTCCTGCTGTATGGACATTACAATATCCTTAAGCTTTTCTCCTGCATTTTTACTTAACACCAGCTGCAGTATATCATCCTTTACATCCATAGAGGAGTCAAATAAACCTATAAGCTTTTTCTTCTTAATTATATATTGCCTCTTTTTAATTATATCTGCCTCTACATTACCTAAAGGAGCAGTATATGTGTTTTTACCAAGACTGCTGGTATAAAACAAGGCAGAAACAGGAGCTCTCCAGTCTACAATAAGTGGTTCATAGGCATCTTCTGGAGTAACTCCAAATCGTCCTATATATATCCTTTGGTCTTCATCCTCTTCTTTAAAATCAACTCTTCCAAAGTAAGGTGATAATTCCAGTATTATAAGTTCTTTCAATCTCCTATCTATAGTTTTAAAAGCTTCTTCTTTTACAAATCTTTCATGATCAAAATATTCTATTATCTTATCTTCATCATCTTCAAATTCTTCTACATTCTTCTTTCTGCTGTCCAATATATATTTAGTTATATCTTTTCTCTTTTGTATATAGCTGAGTATTTCTCTATTTATTATATCTATCACTCCAGCAAGCTTTATCCTTTCCTCCTGGAGCTCCATTTCTTCATCTCTATTTAAATATTCTGTTCCTTCCAACTCGCACTCTCCTTTACAAGTTTCATAAATTCATCACCCATAAGTGTTTCTTTTTCAAGAAGTATGCCAGATATATTTCTAAGAAGTTCTATATTTTCTTTTAATAAATTTCTAGCCTTATTATGTGCTTCTTTTATAATGCTTAAAGTTTCTGTATCAATCAATGTAGATGTTTCAGCACTACAATTTTGCACTGGTCTTCCGTCTAAATATCTGTTTTCCACTGATTCTAGGGCCATCATATCAAACTTTTCCGTCATTCCATATATGGTTATCATGTTTCTAGCCATTTTAGTTGCTCTTTCAATGTCATTTGCAGCCCCAGTAGATATAGAATTAAACTCAACTTCTTCTGCCGATCTTCCTGCCAACATGACAGTTATTTCATCCATCATTTCTTCTTTAGTCACTAAGTATTTCTCTTCCTCTGGCAGCTGCATGGTATATCCTAAAGCTCCCATAGTTCTTGGAACAATAGTAATTTTGTGTACTGGATCAGTATGCTTTAACAACGCCGCTGCCAAAGCATGACCTACTTCATGAAAGGCAACTTGTTTCTTTTCCTTGTCAGATAGAATTCTATCCTTTTTCTCCTTACCTGCTATTATAACCTCAACTGCCTCTTCTAAATCATTTTGTGCTATTTCTTTTCTTCTATTTTTAACAGCTAAAAGTGCAGCTTCATTAACTATATTGGCAAGATCTGCTCCCACTGCTCCTGGAGTTGCCTTTGCTATTGCTTCCATGTCAACTTCTTTAGAAATTTTTACATCTTTAGAATGTACTTTCAATATAGATTCCCTTCCCTTTAAATCAGGTCTATCTACAATTACTCGTCTGTCAAATCTTCCTGGCCTTAAAAGAGCCTTATCCAAAACCTCTGGTCTATTAGTAGCAGCTAAAATAACCACACCCTTTGAAGAGTCAAATCCATCCATTTCAGCCAAAAGCTGATTCAAAGTCTGTTCTCTCTCGTCATTTCCTCCACCTATGGCATTATCCCTGCTTTTACCTATGGCATCAACTTCATCTATAAAAACTATGCAGGGTGCCTTTTCCTGAGCCTGTTGAAATAAATCTCTTACTCTTGCTGCTCCCATACCTACAAACATTTCAACAAAATTTGAACCGGACATGGAGAAAAATGGCACTTTAGCTTCTCCTGCTACAGCCTTTGCCAAAAGTGTTTTACCAGTTCCCGGCGGTCCAACAAGCAATGCTCCCTTTGGAAGCTTTGCTCCTATTTCAGAATATTTTTCCGGATAATGAAGAAAGTCAACTATTTCAATTAAAGACTCTTTAGCTTCTTCTTGCCCAGCTACATCCTCAAAAGTTACTCCTGTTTCACTTTCTGCATAGAGCTTAGCATTATTCTTACCAAAAGACATAACCCCGCTGCCAAGTTTTTTATCCAATCTTCCAAATAAAAACCTGCCTACTGCTAAAAATATTATTACTGGAATAACCCAATTAATAATAAAATTTTTTATGGGATCATCCGTACCAGAAGGTGCTGTTATCTGTGCACCGGAATCTCTAAGTTCTTGTTTTAAATCAGGATCATCAATTCTTCCTGTATAGAGTATCTTTTTATTTATTCCACTATTTTCAGTAGGAATTATAGTTATTCTAGTAGGAGTAACCTGAACTTCAGATACTTTTTTTTGTGCTAGTAGATCCAAAAACTTGTTATAGGTTATCTGTTCTGTTTTTATACTTACCATTAAATAATTTAATATAAGTACTAAGATAATAGCTCCTATAGAATAATAGGCCGCATATTTAAATTTTTTATCTTTAAAGTTATTAAACATATTTAGACTTTCCTCCATTTCTTAATATTAAGTTTAACATTAAATGTCCATTTTTTCTATTATGGCTTTTAATATTTTTAATAATTCAATATATACTCTATTTTATAGTTATTCAATAGATTATTATAATATAATGTAACAAAATTTTATAGTTCTATTGATATATAAATTTATTTATGAGAAAATAAAATTGTATTCAATTTACGAGAGTATTCTTTTAAATTGGATGTTGTGATTAGCATGATTTTCTGATTGCAAAGTAATTCTGAGCAAAAGGAAGGATATAAAATTATTAACTTAGCCTTCCCATTTTTTGAGAGGGCTTTTTTATTTTATTAGTTTTTGTTTATCAACAAAGCATCTTAAAATTAGTGCCAATCTAACAAATCTTATATTTTGTATTAAAAATAGACTCGAGGTGAACTTTTTGGATAAAAGATTAGGCGTCATTGGAATTATAGTTGAAAACATAGAAAATGCACATATTGTTAATGAAATTCTCCATAATTTTAGTGATGTTATAGTGGGCCGTATGGGAATACCCTATAAGGAAAAACGTGTATCTGTTATTTCCATAATAGTGGATGGCTCTATGGATAGTATAAGTGCCATGACTGGAAAACTTGGAAATATAAATGGTGTAAGTGTCAAATCTGCAATATCCAGAAAATAAAAACTCAAAAAACTTAGCAATAATATAAAGATTATAGGAGGATAATTATATGAGTGCTGTAGAAACTGAAAAGGCGGATTTTATACAGGATAAAGTTATACGAGAACACCTAACCAAAGGAACTGAACTGGCTAAAGATAGAAATTATATTGAAAGCCTCATATCCAAAGCTTCTGAAGGCCACGGATTAAGCATCGATGAAGTCTCTGCCCTTTTACATGTAGAAGATGATGATCTTTTGGATAAAATATACCAGGCTTCAATAAAAATTAAACAAGAAATTTATGGTAATAGAATAGTAATGTTTGCACCATTATATGTAAGCAGCTATTGTGTAAATGGATGCAAATATTGCGGTTATAAATGTACAAATAAAGAAACCAGAAAAAAACTTTCAAAAGAAGAGCTTATGAGAGAAGTAGAACTTATTGAAGATCTTGGCCACAAGAGAATAGTAATTGAAGCTGGTGAAGATCCTGTTAACTGTCCTATCGATTATATAACTGATTGCATGAAAACCATATACAGCGTGAAAAAAGGAAATGGTTCTATAAGAAGAATTAATGTAAACATAGCAGCCACTACTGTAGAAAATTATAAAAAATTAAAAGAAGCAGGCATTGGTACTTACACTCTATTTCAGGAAACCTATCATAGAGAAACTTATGCAAAACTTCATCCTACAGGTCCAAAGCATGACTATGATTATCATACTACAGCTATGGATAGAGCTATAGAAGCTGGTATTGATGATGTGGGTATTGGTGTCTTATATGGTCTCTATGACTATAAATATGAAACTATAGGCATATTCCTTCATTCGAAACACTTAGAAGAAAAATTTAATGGAGTAGGTCCTCATACAATATCTGTTCCAAGGTTAAGACCGGCAGAAGGAGTAAACTATGAAAATTTCCCATACTTGGTTTCAGACCATGATTTTAAAAAGCTCGTTGCCATAATAAGATTGGCTGTGCCTTATACTGGAATGATTCTTTCCACAAGAGAGGAGCCTAATTTCAGAGAAGAAGTTATAGCTGTAGGTATTTCTCAAATAAGTGCTGGTTCTTGTACAGATGTAGGCGGCTATGAAGATGAATATGGTGAAGCTCCTACTCCAGCAGCTTCTCAGTTTGTAGTAAGTGATCATAGAACTCCTATTGAAATATTAAAACTTTTATGCAATAACGGCTATATTCCAAGTTATTGTACTGCCTGTTACAGACAAGGCAGAACTGGTGAAAGATTTATGAGCCTTGCAAAGACTGGTAATATTCACAACTGCTGCCTTCCAAATGCTATTATGACTTTTAAGGAATTTTTACTGGATTATGCCGATGATGAATTAAAGAAAATTGGTGAAAAAACCATAGAAAAGAATCTTCAGGATATAACCTCTGAAAAGGCTAAAGAAGAAACCATAAAAAGATTAAAGAGAATAGAAGCTGGAGAAAGAGATCTTTATTTTTAAAATAAGATTTAGTTATGAAGTTAAAATATATAAAGACAGGAATATAGTTTTTAGGCTATATGCTCTGTCTTTATATAAAAATTTAAATATATTGGCGAATTAAAATATACTTATTAATCTGGACTTAAGCTTCAATGTACAAGATTTTGTTTTAAATATCTTAACAATAAATTTTTTTTAATTAGCTACCAATATTTTAATAGTCAAAATGCTGTGCTATTTTTCTGTAACATGGAACTTCAATTCCATTTTTTTCGGCGATTCTCACTATATCAAATATGAGTTCATCTTTTTCACTTTGTCTGCCTCTTTTTATGTCCTTCTGCATAGAAGCTGTTATATTTGGATCAAGCCCATCTAAAATCTTCAGATTTTCTTCTACTAAATCCCATGTTAATTTAATATTTAAAATCTTAGCAATTTGCTCCAATTCTTTAAGAAGATCTATAAACATATCCCTATATTTTTTCTCCTTTTGGATTTTACCTACATTAATATCAAAATAGGCACCAATAGATGCAAGAGGGGAAGTAAAGGAAAACTTTTTAAAAGTATCCTTCTTTATGTTATCTGATACAATGGCATCGATTTGACATTCTTTTAGATCTTTTTCTATTTTCCTTAATAACTTTATATCTGATTCTCCGCTCTCCATAGGTCCAAATACAACTCTAAAGAGCATCTCTCCTTGAGTAATTTCCCCTGGTGCAGATACATATCCACTTACATAAATACAGCCATCTAATACATTTACCTTTGGTAAAGCCTTTTTTAGCTTTTGGCCTGCAGTTAATGTATTCAAAATTGGAATTACTACAGTTTTATCTTTAGAGGCCTTTTTCACTATTGGAATTATTTCATCTATGGAGTATCCTTTGACGCATACAAATATCACATCAAACGTTCCAATATCATCGCTGCCATTTGAACATTTAACATCTTTTAAATTTATTTTACCCTTTCGTGAAGAATGAATTATAAGACCATTTTGCTCCATGGCCTTTAAATGAGCACCTCTGGCAATAAATGTAACATCCTTTCCACAACTTGACATATATCCTCCAAGACACCCGCCAGTTCCCCCTGTTCCTACTATTAAGTACTTCATAGCCCATTCACTCCTTCTATATATAATCATCATAAATAGAGTAGTAAGTATACTTATTTTCGATACTTTCAACTCTCTATCCTAATAGCAACCTTTATCTCCCACTTTCACAGCGTAGAAGGGAGTATTAAGGTTGATAGTCATAAGATAAAATCTTAATTTAAGTATACACCTGTACAATATATTTCTCTATATAGATTATTTACTATAGTAAATCAACTTTAAGAGTAATCTCATTTATTAATTATTGTAATAATAAAAACTGCCTTACAACACAAAATATGCATTGCAAAGCAGTTTTATATATTGGAATATATTAAACTCTACAAATTAACAGTTTTATTTTATTCAGCAAAAGCCTCTAATGCCTGCAGAAAATCCTCCACTAAATCATCAGCATTTTCAATTCCTACAGATATTCTTAAAAGACCATAAGTTATGCCCATTTTAAGCCTCTCTTCTTCAGGTATATCATAATGGGAGGACATAACAGGATGAGAAATGGTAGTACGATATCCTCCTAAAGTCATGGCATAATGGGCCAAGTTCAATTTTCTCATAAATTTATTTATCTTTTCTTTGTTATCTGGAAGTACAAAGCTTAACATACCTCCGTATGTATCCTTAAACAAATTCTTTGCCAATTCATGCTGTGGATGACTTTCAAGACTTGGATGATTTACTTTTAATACATAAGGTGATTCTTCCAGTGCCTTTGCAAGCTTTGCAGCATTGGACATTTGTTTTTCAACACGAAGGGACATTGTACGCATTCCTCTTTGTACAAGCCATGAAGTAAAGGCATCTGCTGAAGTTCCAAGCAGCACTTGAAGATTATATGCCTTTTGAATTAAATCTGCTCTCCCAGTAAGAGCACCGCATACAGCATCACTATGACCATTTGCAAATTTGGTTAAACTATTAACAGTAAGATCTGCTCCATGCTCTATTGGCCTGAATGCCACTGGTGTCATAAATGTATTATCCACTATCAATACAGCATCATTGGCATGAGCAATATCTGCTACAGCATCAATATCCACTACTGTAATCATTGGATTGGATACTGTTTCCGTATACAATATTTTTGTATTTTCTTTTACCGCAGCTTTTACCTGATTCAAGTCCGTAAAATCTACATAAGTAACTTCAACTCCGTATCCAGAAAGCACCTTACTGAATATATCAATAGTTTCTCCATAAAGGGTCTGATCTGAAAGAATATGATCTCCCTGCTTTACTATTGATAAAACTGCTGTAGATATAGCTGCCATACCTGAACTGCATATAATAGAGTTTTCTCCCTTTTCAAGATAAGTCATTAGCTCAATTAATGTACTTCTATTTGGATTTCTATTTCTATTGTAGCAAAATCCTTTTACATCATATCTTGCCTGCAAATCATCAAGATCTTCTACATTAAATGCGGTTGTCAAATAAATTGGGGCAGTTTCAGGATTAGAGGCAAGTTCACGAATATATGCTCCCTGTTTTAATAATTCTGTCTCAAATGAAAATTCCTTTTCGCTTTCTTTAAACATGTAATATCTCCCTTCAAAGCTATACTTAAACTCTATATAAATATATGGATATATGTCCTTTTGACTATACATCTTCAATATAATATTAGCTATTTAAACTATCTAAGTAACTTCTCTAATTTATTAATATTAAAAACTACAATACTTTACTCAAAAATTCTTTTGTTCTGTCCATTTTAGGATTATTGAATAACTCATCTGGTGAACTTTCTTCAACTATATATCCACCATCCATAAATAAAATCTTATCTCCCACTTCTCTTGCAAATCCCATTTCATGGGTAACAACAACCATAGTCATTCCATCTTTAGCCAGCTGTTTCATAACATCCAGCACTTCACCAACCATCTCTGGATCTAATGCTGAAGTAGGTTCATCAAAAAGCATTATCTTAGGTTCCATAGCAAGAGCCCTTGCTATAGCTATTCTCTGTTTTTGTCCTCCTGATAGGGAATCAGGATATGCCTTTGCTTTTTCCTCAAGTCCTACCTTTTTTAGTAGTTCAATTGACTTATCATAGGCCTTTTCCCTCGAAATTTTTTTCACTTTTACAGGTGACAGCATAATATTTTCAATTACAGTTAAATGAGGAAATAAATTAAACTGCTGAAACACCATTCCAACTTCTTCCCTTATTTTATTAATGTTTGTCTTCTTATCCGTAATATCAACATTTTCAATGTATATATTACCATCTGTTATAGTTTCCAAAAGATTAATACATCTCAAAAATGTAGATTTTCCAGCTCCTGAAGGTCCAATAACAACTACTACTTCCTTCTGATTTATCTTAACGTTAATATCCCTTAAAATATGATTATCTCCAAAGAATTTTTTCAGATGCTCAACTCTAATCATTTTTTGTACATCCTCCTTTCAAGGCAGCCTAAAATATGTCCCATAGAAACAGTAAGTATAAGATAAATAAGCGCCGAGGTTAAATACGGCTCCCAAACACGATAATACTGTGCATTCATAGCTTGAGCCCAATACATAAGTTCTGGAGTAGCAATAGTGGATGCCAGTGAAGAATCCTTTATAAGACTTATAAATTCATTACCAAGGGGAGGTAATATTCTCTTAATGGCCTGAGGAAGAATTACATGTCTCATAGCCTGAACGTGAGTCATTCCAAGGGATCTTGCAGCCTCCATCTGGCCTTTATTTATTGATTGTATACCAGCTCTAAAAGTTTCCCCTATATATGCACCTGCATTTAATGACAGTGCCACTATAGCTGCAACGATTCCATTTGCCTCACCCAGTATTGCTGGAATAACACCAAAGTGAATAACTAAAAGTTGTACCAATAACGGTGTTCCCCTAAAGAAGCCTACATAACAGGCAAAAGGAAGAGCCACCCACTTATTTCTTATCATCTTGCCAAGACCCATTATTAAACCTATTATTGTACCAAAGAAAACTCCTGCGATTGATAGACCAATTGTCAGCAAAGTTCCCGTTAGAAAGAAGTTAGCGTATTCTTTTATGATATCAAATCGAAAATCCAATGAAGATTCCTCCTTTAGACCTGAATTTTATATAATGATAAATTTCAGGTCTTTTTTCATTGCACATGCCTTTTAATATTACTTTTCCTGTGCTTTTAATTCATTAATGTCTGGATCTACCTTAAACCATTTTTGATATATCTTAGTGTAAGTTCCATTGCCATATAATTTATCTAATGCCTTATCAAAATCTGCTTTTATTTTACTGCCTTTTGGATAAATAATACCAAAGTATTCAGGTGCAAATGAATCTTTATCTTGAATTATCTTTAAATCTTGATTTGAATTATTTTTAAGGAATTCCTTATTGCTTGTATCATCACCCACTACAGCATCAGCATCACCATGCATGAGTTCCATATAGGATAACCCACTTTTCAACTTTTTAATATTAGGATTATCTTTTCCAATAAGTTTTTCTACAGCTTCTTGACCCGTTGATCCATTTTGAACAGCTATAGTTTTGTCCTTTAAATCTTCTCCTGACTTAACAGGGCTTGTATTTTTAACTACAATACTCTGTCTTGATATAAAATATGGAACTGAAAAATCATAAGTTTGTTTTCTTGCATCAGTAATTGTAACTCCAGATATACCCAAGTCAGCTTTATTACCTTTTATCTGATTAAACATTGCATCCCATCCGGAATTTTTAATATCATATTTATAACCTGCTTCATCTGCTAATGCTTTAATTAAATCAATATCAAAACCAACTAATTGTCCTTTATCTAAGTATTCAAATGGATTCCAGTTTGCATAAGTTAGTATAGTAAGTTTTTTCTTTTCGCTTGTATTGCTTTCACTAGCTGAACTCTTTCCACAGGATGAAAGTAACAGTATAATAACTAAAAGTATAGAAAAAAGAGATAGTTTTCTTTTCATTTCATTAACACTCGCTTTCCAATTTTATATTTTTTTTGATTAGTTTTTAATAATAGTCAATAATAAGCGCTTATTTATTATTAAAATTTTATAAATACGTCTTTAAATTTGTTTATATAATAAACTCTATACTTATTATAGAGTCAACCTGTTTTTTTAATTTATCAAAAAAATCAGTTAAATTTTTTTAATTTAGAAAATTATACAATTAAAATTTCCTCAATTTCGTTATGCACTTTTGATCTTGTCAAACAGCTACATCATCATTTTTTGAAATTTTAGCTTGAGATAAAAGCATTCCAATAAGCATTAATGCACAACCTAAAATACCTTTAACACCTAAATGTTCCTTTAAAATTATAAATCCTCCAATGGTCCCAAAAAATGCTTCCATACTGAGAATTATAGCTGCATGTGATGGTTCCGTATGCTTTTGTGCCACAATTTGCAGTGTATAAGCAATACCAACAGAACAAATACCACCATATATAATAGGTATTGATGCTTGTAGAATTCCGTTTATTGTTATATTTTCAAAGGATATTGCTGTTATTAAGCTTAGAATTGAGCAGGTTGAAAATTGAAAAAAAGCTAGTTTTAATGTATCAACCCTTTGAGAAAGGTAATCTATTACTAAAATATGAATTGCAAAGAAAAAGGCACATAATAGTTCAAGAAAATCACTATAGGATATTGACAATTTTTCCGTTACACACAAGAAATATAATCCCATAATGGCAATGATGGCTCCAGCCCACGAATTAATACCTATGTATTGTTTTAAAAAAATCCCCATAATAGGTACAAACACTATATATAAACCTGTTACAAAAGCTGCCTTTCCAGCAGTAGTACCTAAAAGTCCTACTTGCTGCAGTGATGCAGCTATAAAAAGAAGAATTCCTGCTAAAACACCTGCTGTAAAGACATGCTTTAAATCCCCTTTTTTATTCTTTAAAGTATTTTTGTTATTATAAAAAAGTATTAGCGGAATAAGTGAAATGCTTCCTAATGCAAATCTCACAGCATTAAAGGTAAAGGCTCCTATATATTTCATTCCTACCCTCTGAGCTACAAAGGCAAATCCCCATATAGCTGCTGCAAGTAAAAGTAATAAATTAGCTTTAACTACCTGTTTTTTCATTCTTTTCTCCTTAAATAAATAATTGAGGAAATTACACAATTATAATTTCCTCAATTATAATTTTTAATTGTTTGCTTTATTAAAAAGTATAAGAAATTTAATCAATTTTCAAATATACTGCCTAAAATTCAAGGATTTTAATCATTTTTTTGTCTCTTTGTTCCTCTTCTTTCAATGCACTTTCTTCTGTATATTGGTAAAAACCCTGTCCATTGGATATTCCATTGTAATCTTTTTCAGCCATTTCATTTAATAATTTACATACTTCTGTTTCTTTACTTAAGACTGGAAACAGATACTTAGCTACATTATTGAATACTTCAATTCCGCCTAAATCCACAATTTTAAAGGGACCAGAACAAGCATATCTTATTCCATTACCATATTTCAAAGTATTATCTATATCTTCTGGAGTAGCTACATCATTTTCTACAAGATAGGCTGCCTCTCTTAGTAATGCAAACTGTAATCTATTAGATAAAAATCCTTTTATATCCTTTTTAAGTACAACCGGTTTTTTATTGATGCTTTTCAATAGAGTTAACAGTGAATCAACTACCAATTCAGCGGTGTTATTGCTCTTTACAATCTCCACTAAAGGTATAATATGAGGTGGATTTAACCAATGGGTTCCACAAAATCTCTGAGGATTAGATATGTTTTCTGCTAGATCATTAATAGAAATTGCTGAAGTATTAGTGGCAACTATAGAATCTTCAGGTATTATATCTGAAATTTTTCTAAAGAAATCAACTTTGATTTCAAATACCTCTGGTATTGCTTCAATTATTAAATCAGCCTCTTTAAAAGCAGTTTCTAAGTCAGTAGTATAAATTATGCTTTTCTGAACTTCCTGTGAAAGTTTATCAGCTATAATATTGTTTTCAATCAGCGTATTTTGGCAGTTAGCTATAATCTCTTTTGCCCTTTGAAAATCCTGTTCTCTATTACTATATATGGTGGTTTCATATCCATATTGTGGAAATATTTGTGCTATGGAAGCACCCATAAGTCCCGCACCTGCTATAACAATTTTTTTAAATGTCTTTTCTTTCACACTATCACCTCTTTTTATAGATAATTTTCATCTTTTATTACACATCTGCATATACTTTGTTCTAGAATTTCAAGCCCTGCCCGAAGCTGTTCATCAGTCATCACAAGAGGTGCTAAAAATCGTACAACATTTCCATAAGTCCCTGCATTTTCAATTAAAAGGCCATGCCTTGCAGTATCTTGTATCAAATTTGAAACAAGTTCTGTATTAGGTGCTTTAGATTCTTTATCCTTTACAAATTCGATGCCTATCATTCCGCCCATACCACGTACATCACCTACAACTTCGTACTTATCTACCCATTTATTGAAAACTTCTCTGCATTTTTCACCTATTATTCTGGAACGTTCACATAGTCCATCCCTTTCTATAATTTCAATTACCTTTAGGGCTGCAGCACAGGAAACTGCATTTCCTCCAAAAGTTCCTCCAATTACACCCCTTGGAACAGCATCAAATATTTCACTTCTAGCTGTAACTGCACTTAAAGGCATTCCTCCAGCAATAGATTTTGCAGAAGTTATAATGTCAGGTAAAAATCCTGCTTCTTCCCAATAATTGCAGGCAAACATCTTCCCAGTTCTACCAAAGCCAGACTGAACTTCATCTGCTATTAATAATATGCCTTTTTCATCACATATTTCTCTTACTGCTTTTACCCATTCAATAGGTGCTGGTATAAATCCACCTTCCCCTTGTAAAGGTTCCAGTACAACAGCTGCCACAAATTCAGCTGGTGAAGATTCTTCAAACACTCTTCTTAATTTTGAAATATAATAATCTATGGCTTCACTATCACTCATATCGCTTGGTTTTCTATACATGTAAGGATATTCTGCACGATATACTCCATCAGGAAATGGTCCCATGCCAAAGGAATAAGCTTTTTTTGATGTCATGGCCATAGTCAGCATAGTTCTACCATGAAAAGCACCAGAAAAAACTATTATATTTGGTCTCTTTGTGTATGCTTTAGCTATTTTTACTGCATTTTCATCTGCCTCTGCGCCGCTATTTACAAACATTGTCTTCTTCTCTTTACCCTTTATCGGCACAATTTCATTCATTTTTTCTGCAAGTTTAACATAGCCTTCATGAGTTACTACATTAAACATACCATGAAGATACTTTTCACTTTGCTTCTGAATTGCTTCCACCACTTCTGGATGAGCATGTCCTACATTTAACACACCAACTCCACCTATCCAATCAAGGAATTTGTTGCCATCTACATCTTCTATAATTGCCCCCTGTGCTTTATTCATTACACAAGGATAGCCACAATGAATAGCATCTGGTGTAGCAATTCCACGTCTCTCTATTATCTCTTCTCCTTTAGGCCCTGGTAAATTTTCAGTTATTATTTTTGGTAATTCTCTATTTAACATTACTTATCCCTACCTTCTTATAATATTTTTGTGCTTTACTGCGAAATCTCTCCAATTTTTCTCCAGTATCTCCTGGATATCCCCTGTAATAAAAATCCGCCAAGCGAAGGATATATTCCCTGCAGGGGTTAAGTTCAGCTACTCTCATCAACTGTCCAAGTTTAAAACTATAGGCTTCCTTAATTTCTCTTATATATGGAAAATGAGAAAATTCACCTTTAAACATATAAAATAAAGCAAAAATAGCATCTTCGTAAAAACCATCATAAGCCTTACGAAGATATTGCCTTGCCTTCTCTTTATTTACTGCATAGCCAACTTTTCCATCTCTATATATAAGACCTAACTCGTACATGGCAGCTGCACTTTCATTTTCAATCTTTCTAAAATATGAAACTGCTTTTTTGTGATCTGATTCCACACCATAACCATAGTTATAGCACATACCAAGCCTGTAAATACTTTCTGTCTGTACATGCTTCTTATCTTCATTTATTACTTTTTTAAAAAGCTCATTTTCAATCTCATAATCAGAATAAATTCCCAAATTATTTCTCATACAATAAGCTAGTTTATACATAGCAGGAATATAAAACTCTTCTGCAGATTTTTTATACCATACTACAGCTTCAATATAATCCTTTAGATTATATTGATATTCTCCATAATAATACTTTTCTTCCTTTGTAATAGGCTCCTTACTCATCCAATATAAGGTCTCTTTCAGTTCCTTTTCATGTTCCCTATCTGTATAAGTGCTCAAAGAAATTCCTCCAATCCTTATATATAATTATTTCTATATGAATCCTTTTGCTGCACAAGGTCCGGAGCTACACATGCCGCATCCCTGCTGTAAATCATGGATGTTCTTTCCATCTAAATAGGCATTACATCGAAATCTATCAAAACCATCTGTAGATAAGGCTCCGGAGGGACATTTCTCAACACATACCTTACATTTTCCCGTTTTATAATAAAGACAATAAGAACTTTTATCATCTCGCTTAGTTGGCTCAATCTCCTCATTTATTATTAAGCTGTTTAAGCGTCCTGCTGTACCACTCTTGGTTATTAAAAGTCTATTCAATCCAAAAGTTCCAATTCCAGCAATAACTGCAGAAGACTTATGTGCCCATTTGGCATTTAATTGTATAGGGTCATAGTTATTAGTAGGAGGTTCTGTGGCAACGGAAATTCCTCTGTTGGTCAATTCATTTTTTAATATATCACTGATTCTGCCAAGTAGTATATTTGTACTTGTATAATTATCTGACCACTCCTGAACTATATTTTTCTGCCCTTGAATCTTTTTAATAATTTCCAGAGAAAATGGAATAAAGTATACAATTATTGTTTTTGCATCAGCCATTATATCTTTTGGATGCAGCTGCTTATTACCTATAATTTGACTTAATTGACTATACAAAGGATCTTCAGCACTGGCAAAACCCAAAATGGGTTCACGAAATCGAAAATTTTCTTTATGATTTTTAACTTCATCTTTAACAATTTTTTCAACAACTTCTGATAACTCCATTGATGAATCCTCCTCTAATCAACATATATTTCTAATCTTCTCATAATCAAAAGTAAAAATTCAAATATATATTGGTTATAAATATCTATATATTTATAGCTGCTCCCCCTGAAAGGCTCAGGGCTCAGCAGCTAGTTATAGAATAAAAATCTAAATTATTGGAATACCTCTAAAGCATAATTAAAGTCTGAAATTAAATCTTCTATATCCTCAATCCCCACAGAAATTCTCATAAGTCCATAGGAAATCCCCATTTTGTCTAGATCTTCCTTAGGCACATGATGATGAGAAGAATGTAATGGATGTGAAAGTGTAGTACGAATTCCTCCAAGTGTTGGTGCATAATGAGCTAGAGAAAGTCTATCCATAAATTCATTGATTTTCTGCCTGTCATCTGGCATTTCAAAGCTTAGCATGCCTGTCATGGTCTCTTTATTCTTGAACAATTTTTTAGCAAGTTCTGCCTGTGGATTGCTATCAAGAGATGGGTGATTTACTTTTAAAACAGCTGGATGATCCTCTAAGGATTTTGCAAGTAATGCAGCATTTTTCATCTGTTTTCTTACACGTAAATCCATTGTATGGATACCTCTATAAACTGTCCATGCACTAAAAGGACATCCAGAAGTTCCAGTAAGCATTCGTATAGTATGAATTTTATCAAATATTTCTTTATCATTAACTGTAATTGATCCAGCCAATGCATCGCTATGTCCATTTATAAATTTAGTCAAGCTGTTAATTACTATATCTGCTCCCAAAGTCATAGGCTTGATTGCAATTGGAGTTGTAAAGGTATTATCAACCATCAGCATTGCACCATTTGCATGAGCAATCTTTCCCAATTCCTCAATATCAGAAAGACGATCTGTAGGATTGCTTGCAACTTCTGTATATATCATTTTAGTATTTGGCTTTATTGCTGATTTTACTGCTTCTAAATTTGTAAAATCTACATAATCAACTGATACACCATAATTTACAAGCAATAAATTAATTGCATCAAAAGTTTCTCCATAGATATTTTCATTAGCAATAAAATGATCTCCTGGTTTTAATACTGAAAAATAGGTTGTTGTAATAGCACCCATTCCAGAAGAAAAGATAAGGCTATATTTACCTTTTTCAAGAAATGAAATTGCTTCTGCTAAAGAATTTCTATTAGGATTACGGGTACGAACATAAGTATATCCTTTTTCATCATAAGTATTTTGTACATTTTCTAAATTTCCCATAGTAAAAGCTGTAGTTAAAAATATAGGAGCAGACTCTGGTGTAAGGTCACAGCCATTTATCTTTTCCCCTTCATATAAAAGTTCTGTAGCTTCACTAAATTTAATATTTCTCTTTTTCATATTATTGCCTCCATAACATATAATAAAAATACTCTGAGTATTATTTTTAATTATTTTTATATATAAACAAAATATATAAATTCAACTTAAGCTGATTATATAGTCTATATTTATTACAGAGTCAATAATTTTTATGGGATGTTTTTATCTTTTTTATAATTTTATTCACTTTTTTTTATTAATGTTTGTATTTCATAAGGACACTCATGATATTCTGACAAATTGTCTTCATGCTCATTTGCTATAACATAGGTTGGTTTTTTATGATCTTTAAAATAAGCTGCTACCATAGACGGATTCCAGTCATCTGTACAAATTTTTCCGCGAAAACATAAATATTCACCTGCTGGCAGTTCCATAAACCAATCTGCTTCCTTTGTTGGTTTTTCTTTAAGGTAAATAAAATATTTTTGAGGAACAAATTTCTTTTTAATTAAATTATCAAAATCTGCAATGTAGCCATATTGCCTTCTATATTTTAAATCCTGTTTATTCTTAAGTCCTGCAAGCCTTGTTTCTACTGTTTCTACTGTATCATCTTCAAAATGATTTACATACATAATATATCTTGTGTCAAATTTAAGTACATAGGGAATATTATCAAAATGATATTCATTAAGATGTTCAAAATAACCTATATACCATTTTATATCCTCATAAGTTTCTCTAAGCTTGTTCAATTCTTCTGCAATTCTTTTCTCCTGTAATTCAAGATAAGATAACATTTTATCTGGTTTACCATCATCTAAAATTTCTTCTATTTCAGACAGTGAAAGACCTAATGATCTTAAATATTTAATTCTATCTATGTAGTGAAATTGTTTAAAAGAATAGTAACGATAACCTGTATAATCATCAATATATTGTGGTTTTAATAATTGTAAATTAGAATAGTTTCTAAGAGTTTGAACAGAAATGCCCATAAGTTTTGCTGTCTCACCAATTGAATATAATTCTTTCATATATACCTCCCAATATTATTGTAATATACAAAAATTAGTATGTATGTATTATATAAGGTATTAAATACATATATATTTAATGTAATTTTAATTTAATTATAATTTACCAACAAAATATAACACGATTTGATATCATCTGTCAATTACACATGATTTTATTATTATTTGTGATAATATTAATATATCATTATAGATATCCAAATTCATAATTAAATGTAGATACTCATAAATAGCCTGAGTAACTTGATATAAAAAATCTAAATTTATATTTCAAGTTATATATCTATAATGTAAAAATCTCCCGAAAATTGACAGGAGATTTTTGTAATGTGTTTATTATAAAATTTTATTAATCCTTATCAAAATCCTTTATCTTATCTTTCTTAACCATAATTTCATATTCATACTTAGTAAAAATCCCCCCATTATCATCTTTATAAGAAGCTGCGAAGACAGTTACTGTATTTTCATTTCCCAGAATATTTTTAAAAATATTCATAGATTCTTTCGATATGGACTTATTAGCTTGCTTTAATATATTTTCCTTTTCTTCTTTAGTATAATTATCCTTTATCTTAACTCCATCAGTAACATCTATATTATCCGATAATGTATCAGAGTTATCTATAGGTTCCGTCTGAAAAATATATTCCATTTTATCATCTTCATTAGTTCCCTTGCCTAGATAATATCCATCTACCTCATGTAATTTATAAGTTCCCACGTAAGATCTGCTCACCAATTTATCTCCACAGGCTGTAAATAATAATGAAAGTGATACTATTATTACAACAGCTAAATTTTTTATCTTTTTCATATCTATACCACCTTAAATAAAAAGAGAAAATTTACTATACGCCTTACCATAAATTTCATATTTAAATACTATATTTCCCTTAAATAGCTATTATTCAACTAGTATTCATTAAATAAACAACATTAATTACAATATCTACAAAGGTTTAGTCAATATAGAGAGGCATATATACACAATTTTCTTTAGTTATAAAATCACCTAGTCTGCAATAGACTCCCATAAACTCATTTTTACTATAGAAACATCCCAGTATAGGAAATAAATTCACTTTTTTCTGATTATAAGTTGAATTAGAGATGTATCTTAAAGGCCTTATATTTATCCTCTCCTGAAATATATAATTTTCCATATTTTCCAAATAAAAATCAGACAACTCGCAACTTCTGTATATGCCATTACCTTCTCTTTCAAGCAAAGGCTTACAAATGTAATCTACAGTTTTCATGGATCTATAACTTAAATCTGTATAAGGTATATATTTTAATATTATATTTTTTTCATTATCCATAAAGAAATCTGTCTTTATCATTTCATATATAACAGCAAATAATGCTTTGCTTTGTGCTATCATAGTAGCAGGCTGATTTATACAATTTCTATTATTTATCCATTTTCCAACTTCCTGAAGATTAAATTTATCAAACCAATTTAGAGGAAAGTACCTATAAATCATATCTATGTTTTCATTGAAATAATACAATTTATCTTTTTCAACTCTTAAATTATATATATTACCTTTTAATACTTTCGCATTATATTTACCAGCAATATTTTTTACCATATTAAAAATAATGTCTATATTATAATAATCCTCATAATAACAAGTGCTAAATACTCCTATAGTCTTTGGAGAATATTTTACTATGTACCTTTCTATGTTTCTAGGCAAAATATTATAAAAGTTCTCATTGGGATTTTCTACATCTCGTTTATACCTTTTTATAAGATAGTCATTCACTATGGATGCTTCATATAAACCTGCAGGAGTTTCATTATTAAGCTCCATTAACTTTAAATTATTATCTATATCCAAAGCCCAGTCCATTCTTCCTAAAATACTCAAATAATTAAAGTCCTTTTTAGAATATATACTTTTATCCATATTTTCTATACCTAAAATTTGGTCAAACCATCCTTTATTTTCATAGATAAATTCAGAGACTTTATTAAATATTTTCAAAATTTCTTCTGAGGCATACTTCAATTCTAAAAACTTATCTTTGCTCAAATGGAGCTCATCTAAAGCTATATACTCTCTTGCATTATTGTAAGCTCCTAAAAATCCAGACTTAACCAGTTCCAAATTTATAGTTTTGTACTCTTTATTCTTGTCTTTTATGTATTTATTATGTTTAATCTCCAAAGCATTATCCTTTATTCCAATGGGTGTAACAAAGGTAGTGCTGTTTTCTGTAATATAATCATAATTCCATCTTGAACAAATTCCCGTAACTTCATTGCAGCATAAATATACACCAAAATTACAGAAAGCATCTACATTGTATGGATATCCTCCTTTTATCTCAATGATGTTGTCCCTTCGTATGTTCCTAAATTCCTGTAAAATATAATGTTCTGTATTGTTTTCAATACTTTTTATTATATCTTCCCATTCCTCATGAGAGTATAACTTTCCTATAAATACCTCTTCACTATAACGCCCTAGTACAGGTTTTATTACGTATTTATCTTTATTTTCTCTGGCTTTACTTATAATTTCCCTAGATAATACTTCTGTATAGGGTATACACTCTTCTACTATATTTGCAGTATTCCTATCCAGCCTTTCTTCTTTTAGTAATTTATGAAAATAAGCAAAGATACTTTTACTTTGAAGAATTATCATTCTAGGATCATTTATTATAAGTACTTTATTTTCCTCATATAATTTTAATACAGTTTCTATATTATTAACTTCATATAGATTTTCAGCAGGAAATTGCCTCAATATAATGTGAATAGGCTTTTCAAAACAATATACTTTATCATCTCTTACATATATATTATTGCTTCCACCTAAAATTACATTTATATTACTATCTTCAAGCCATTCTCTGTACAGCATTGACAAATGTACTTCCTCGTAATGACAGGGATCTGCTAATATTAAAATATTGATTTTTTTATTACCATAGTATTTATCCACAATTAATTTAAATTTATATTTGAAATTTTCCACAAACTTCTTATTTACATTATTATCACAGTTAAAATATTCACCTATTGCAAGCTCTCTTTGAGCACAAGGTTTGTCGTAATTACCTTCACTGAAAAATACTTTATTATTATCCTCAATGAAACAATCGTATCTCACCCAAAAAACCTCAGAAACTTCTCCTGATAAATTTAAAATTTTATCCTTAAGAGGAAAGTCAGGAAGCATATCCTTATAATCCTCATATTTATTGTCTATATTATTCAATATATCTAAAGACAATTTGTGTATTCTCTCTGTAAAAAATTTAATTTTTCTATACTCTTCTCCTGAAAGATAAAAAGGATAAGGGGAATAAATATCCCCCTTTCGTCTGCAATGTATAGAATAATAATCAAAAAGTAATTTATCTACTACATTATTGTATTTCATTTTTTAAACAGCCCTCCTGTTTAGCCTGTAGCACTGCCTCCATGAACTCCACTATAATGGGAACTGCTGGTACTGCCGTCAATGGAGGTAACTCCTCCTTTAGTTCCTTTAATACTAGTACTTGAATTTGTGTAGGGACTATTTACTTCAGTACTAGAATTAGTCCAGCTGTGCCATCCAAAAAAATCCACATTTGACTTCACACCATTATTTACAGTATATCCTCTAAAAAAAGAATTGGGATAGTATGTAAATGGAGCACTGTAACCAGATTGCTGCTGCTCTGCTTCTTCCTTATCCTTATCCGTTATACCATTTTGACATCCATATAGGGGACTGGCAACCAACATGGAAACTACCAAACCTAATGCTATTTTCTTTTTGTCCATAACAAATTTAACTCCTATCCTCTTAATAGACTAAGATTTTGTGATTGAATCAACATATTTAATATCTACATTTATATTGTTGAATTTAAGATAATTCAAATATGCTGCTATATCCTCTTTAATCTTATGGGGACATATATACGAAACAGTTTTTATATCTAAAAATTTTATCATTTCAACTTCTGGTAAATCTTCTTCTGTAACCTCATATTGATTATTGTATTCATTTATATTTTTTATCTCAACATTTTTGTAGCGATTATAATCTAATACAATCATATACTTATCAGCAACTTTTAAATTTACATCCTTAAATAAAGTAAGTTTTTCCAGTATAGGCTTACTTTTCACTATTCCAAAATCATGACATACCATATTAAAATCAGGTATTATAGTATACTCACCTCTATATTTATATGCATAATTCAGCCCTTTTTCAGCTGATATATCCATTATAATTAAATCTTCTTTTATCAACTCCAGTTTTAAGGAAGATGATTTCTGTTTTATTTCTAGATTTAAATTTTGCATGTTTATTGCTGAAACAAAGGGAAGTGATTTAACAAAACATGACATTATACCTGCATTTAAATAAAATTTTTTATATAAATCATAATAATATTGTTTAATAATTCTATCTATCAATATCTGCTTCCCCCATAAGCTTCAACCACAAAAGAGAAGCATTTATCCACATTAATACGATGAATAATATTATTCTCGTCCTTTAGGTCTATAAAATTACCATCTATTTTTTCTAAAGTTACTCCTTCTAATATCACTTCAGCTTTTTCATTATTATAATCTTTAATATTAGTATAAATATATACTTTTACTTTAGAATATAAGTATTGTTCTAATCCATTCATTAGGTCCACCTCTATATTACAATTTATTAATGGCTGCACAGCACATACCATTCTGAATTCATTGTTTAACATTACTTGCATTGCAAACCATAATATTACAGTGCACTTCATTATACCATAACATTATTTTTGATTGCATAAACACAATATAAGATTAAAGATTAAAAATCCTCCAAACACTAGTAGAGGATTTTTATAGTATGTTTATTATAAAATTTTAACCCTATAAAATAATACTTGCACAACTGTTATTTTGAAGTTTCTTTTTCTTCTTTATCATCCTTAGAAACTTTCTTTGACAGAAAATCCAAAATATTCACTCCCGTTAGAGCTTCAACGGTTTCTGGGAGCTGAGATACAATATCATTCACATATCCAGTAACTTTTGCTGCTCCCTTACCATTTCCTTCTCTACTTCCATTATCCACAATTACAATTTTTTCTGTTTTTGATAGTGGTTCAGCTACTGCTTTTGCAATTTCAGGCAGTTTTTCTATTATCATTTGAGTCATAGCAGCATCATTGTACAATTTAAAAGCTTCTGCTTTTTTCATCATAGCTTCCGCCTCTGCTTTACCTTTTTCTCTTATTATATCAACCTCTGCCATACCTTGAAGTCTTAAGGCCTCTGATTTTGCTTTACCTTCCAGTTCAATGGATTTTGCTCTTGCTTCTGCATCTGCAATTTCTTTATATCTTACTGCATCAGCCGTTTGAAGCTGACTATACTTATCTGCTTCTGCCTGTTTCTTCACAGTAGCTTCTAATTCTCTTTCTTTTCTAAGTGCTTCTTTTTCAGCTAATTCTATTTCTCTATCTTTTTTGGTAAGCTCTACCTGAAGTGCTGCTTCTGCCAATTCTCTTTCTTTCTGTTTCTTAGTTATTTCAACTTGTACTTGTGTTTCTGTAACTTCTTTCTTTGCCTTATTGGCTTCTATTTCATAGGACAAATCAGATGCAGCTTTTGCTTTTTCCTGTTCACTTCTATAGGATTGTACTTTTAATTCCTTTTCTTTAGAGGATTCAGCAATTTGAGTTTCAGATAAAATTTTTGCAGCTTCCCCTAATCTATTTGCCTCAGCAGTTCTTATCTTTGTTTCCTTTGCAGCTTCTGCCTCTGCAATAAGTGCATCTCTCTTAACAGCGGCTATTCTTGGCTTACCAAGAGCTTCTAAATATCCATTTCTATCGGATATTTCTTTAATAGTTAATACCTTAAGTTCCAATCCCATTTGTGATAGATCAATTGCCGCAACTTCTTGAACATGAGAAGCAAACTTTTCTCTGTCTTTATAAATTTCCTCTATAGTCATCTTTGAAACAATTTCTCTAAGTTTACCTTCAAGAACATTCTTAGTAGTGTGTTCAATAACCTGAAGTGTATGTTGAAGTCCATTGGAAGTGTTAAATTGTTCTGCTGCGGATAAAATAGAATCTGTATCTGATTTTACCTTTACTACGGCAACTCCATCAGCCATTATTCCAACACCTTGTCCAGTTAATGCCCCGTCAATCCTTACTTCAATCTCCATATTTTCAAGAGAAATCTTATCTGTTCTTTCAAGAAGAGGTATTACAAATCCACCACCTCCGGTGATTACTCTCTTTTTCATACCTGTTACTACTAAAGCTTTGTCCTGAGGTACTCTTTTCCACATGGAAAAAACACCTGCTATTAATAATATAATTACAACTACAATTATACCTGGAACAATCAATATACTGAAATCCATATCTTCCCTCCATTCGTATTAATTATATAATACCTATTGCTTTTAACATACCATATATGAGCATATTTCTCAATAACTTTTCCAAATATGATTTATTTATACATTTCACCTGACTAACTTGGCGTAAGTTTCCCAGTTCGACGCCAAGTAAGCCATGCATTTGCAGTTCTAAAATTCAGATGGGGTAAAAGAATCCCTACCTGAATTAAGAACTTGCTTCAAACAAATAAAATACATTATATTTACTAAGAACTCTGTTTATAATTACCATTTAAGGGTTCTACATAAAATACATTGTTTTTTATTTCATAAATAAGTACTTCTTGTCCTTGTTTTATCTCTTCTTTTCCCACATGCTGTGCTGGTGCATTATATTTACTGCCGTTGACAACATAAGCTATGGTACCAAATCCATTTTTCAGTATTGGAGATATAACCATCGCTGTCATACCAATAAGTTTTTTCTGATAAACGGCACTTGTATTTTGAGCTCTATACAGGGGAATTACTATAAATCTATACAATAGCGACGAAACTATAAGCCCTAAAATTATTGCTATTATAAGTATGACTATCCAATTAAATTTATAATGAGTTCCAATAATACCTACTCCACCAAATATAGTAATAAAGGAAACTATTGTTATAGGTTTTAATGGCAGTATAAAAGGACTACTTCCATCTAAGGAGGTATCAATATGTGCATCCAATCCAGCGTCAATAATACCTAGGAGACCCCCAAATAAAAAGGTAACCACTGTATAAATAACTCCTACAAAAAATATAATTGTGTATACTCGTTCCATAAGTTCCCCCTAACTTCTAGTTTAACATTACCTGCATTACAGACCATAATATTACAATATACTTTATTATATCATAATAATATTTTATATCGCATTAATATATTACAAAATTATAATTGATGATTAACCACTTGTTCCTCAGCAGTACAACTATGGATACAATATAATTGAAAAGTATTTTTATCTGATATAGTAAAACTTTTACGCAAAAATAATAGGTTATTTAATACACCCATTGTATTAAATAACCTATTATTAATATACTATATTTAAATTATTGTGATGCTTAAAATATATTTATCCTAATAGAATATATATTTTTTAAGTAAAAATAGGACTTTCATCTACAAATATATTAAGCAAAATCATACTACTGATTTTCATTTCTTATAAGTTCATGTATTACATAAGTAGCATCCATAAATTTAGCAATGGACTGTTCTCTGTTAAGTCTATTTATTATTATTGCTAAAAGTTCTGACATATCAACTTCTCTAAACCATTCAGCTTTTTTAAGTTCAGGTGATATATAAGTTAAATTTGTAGAATAAACTCTGCTTATTATCTTGTCATCATAGTATTCTTGAAACTTTTCTAATCCCTCTGTAAAGAAGGCAAAAGTAGTGGCAACATAGACATTCTTTGCTTTCTTTGATTTTAATTCCCTTGCTATATCAAGCACAGATTCTCCTGAAGCAATCATATCATCGACTATTAAAACATCTTGACCTTCAACATCCCTACCCATATATTCATGCTTAACTATAGGATTTTTACCATTTACTATTGTTGAATGATCTCTTCTCTTATAGAATAATCCCACATCCACACCAAGAACACTGGAATAATATATAGCTCTATCCATAGCCCCTGTATCTGGGCTTATGACAAGCATATCCTTCTTAGGTATCTTTATATCATTTTCCTCTGTGATAATAGTTTTTAGAATATCATATGTAGGATATAAATTTTCAAAAGACAATAGTGGAATTGCATTTTGAACATTTGGATCATGAGCATCAAAAGTCAATATTTCCTGCACTCCTAAACGTTCTAATTCTTGAAGAGCTAGTGCACAATCTAAAGATTCTCTTCCCTTTCTCCTATGCTGTCTTGATTCATAAAGTAGGGGCATTATAACAGTTATTCTTTTAGCCTTTCCTCTTATGGCAGACACTGTTCTCTTAATATCTTGAAAATGTTCATCCGGACCCTTGTGATTTTCTATTCCAAACATATTATATGTACAACTGTGATTCCCTATATCGCAAAGTATATAGATATCTTTACCTCTAACTGATTCTGAAAGCTTTACCTTACCTTCACCATTGGCAAAACGTATTTCATCTACAGGTAATAAAAAATTTTCATCTACATCTCGTCTTTTTTGAATGTGTTCATTAATTTTTACTCCTAAATCTCTAAAACTCTCTAAAACAATTAGACCCAATTCTCCATTATTATGAGTGAAAACTTGATTGCTGCTCATTCTTCTCCTCCATATATCATTTTAAATTCATACAGTAAGGCATATTCAAATAAATAACTAGTCAGTATGCTAAGCCTATTTTGAATCCTACTACGTCAGCAGAACCCTCAGATAGCTCACTATCATCGGAACCTACTTCCTTGTTGAATTCAAAATATTCGTCGCATCTTTGACTTATTATTTATTTTCACATGCCTAATAATAAATTTTTATACATTTTTCGAGTATTTACTTAATTAATTTTAGATATAGAAGGCGCTTATGTCAATGGTAATTTCATGATTATAAGGTTTCTGCTTGAAATTTATGTATTAAAAATAAGTTTTCACCTGACTAACTTGGCGTAAATCTCCAAAGCACTCTGTACAGCCCTCACACAAAATCAAAAAGAAGATTTTGGTTCTCTGCTTTTCTTCAGTTGGAATTCCAACGCCAAGTAAGCCATACATTTGCAGTTCTTAATTCAGATGGGGTAAAAGAATCCACACTGAATTAAGAACTTGCTTCAATGTAAGTTATGTATAAAATTCACTATAATGGAGATGGTCTTACTATATTTTTATTAAAATCATCAGCATTTTCTTTTTTAACATCAATATTAATTTCTCCAATTAGATTATTGTCTATATAAACACTTAATTTCCAAGTGCCTTCTGCTGAAAGCTTTATATTTAACTGCTCTACTGCAGTAGAAGTAGTATTTTCTCTAGCAGATGGCTCTGGGGCATGTCCTTCTTTTTTTATCTTAAATCCGTCAACAATATCTATAACATTTCCCTGACTATTTGAAGCAGTTATTTTTAAATTTTTGTTTAATATATTGTCTTCATCTCCCCAAAGGTAAAGATTTGTATAGCTAAAATTATTTGCATAATAATTATCCTCTGTAAAGCCAAATTTTCCTCTAACTCCAATTAATTTTATTATATTCATGTTATCTTTTTTAACATAAAAATAGAATTTATCATCATCATTAATGTTGGAGACATCTATATTTTTTTTAACTTTGATTTCATTTATATCTATAGCTGTTATGAATTTATCTCTCTTAGAATAATTTTTTTCATTTATATATTTAACAAAGAAAATACCGCTTAAAGCTATTAGAACTACTGACAATAGTATAAAACATAGTTTTATCTTGCTTTTCAAAATATTATTCATCTCCATTAGTTAAATATTTTCAATACTTTCTCATGTAAAAAGGGTTGGATTAAAGGATATGTTAAATTCTCCGGTATATTATCAAATAGTTTTATTTCATTTATCTCAAAATCAGGTAACTTATCTAATGTTTCTATTTCTGCATAAAATAGCTGTCCAAAAGATTCAGTGTAATCCTTAGCTCCATCTCTATCTACAGAATAAATACATATTGGAGTTATATTAAACTTTTTTGCTCCTGTTTCTTCAAATAATTCTCTTGAAGCTGTAGAATCTATAGTTTCATTTTTTTCTCTATGTCCACCAGGGATTTCCCAAGTATTTCTCTTTTTGTGTTTTACATAAATCCATTTTCCATTATATTTGGCCATTATCACAGCAAATAATAATTTACTATCTTCTATTGTATTCAATCTATAAAAGTTTACTTTTATCATATGATTTAGATACTCCCTTATTTAATTTATAATATAAGAAATTTATGCTTTAACCATCATGAACATTCCTGCACCATCACATTGGCAAGGTCTTTCTTCAAAGCCAAATTTACTATAGAATGGTTCTTTTCCCGTTGAACTAATAAGTTCAACACTTACTTTATATCCTTTAGGTAACTGTTGTTTTATAAATGAAATCATATGATTCATTAATGCTTTTCCTAATCCATTCCCTTGATAATCAGGTAGAATTACAAAATCTTTTACATAATAACTCATAGCACTGTCACCAAGGAGTCTTGCCATACCTACAAGATTATCTTCTTTATAAATAGCAAATGTACAAAGCGAATTTTTTAGTGCAGTTTGAGTTTGTTCTTTACTTGGTGAGTCCCACCCAACAGAATTAAAAAGCATATTAAACTGATTTGCTGTTAAAATATTCTCTCTGATTATTGTCATCTAAATTCCTCCACTAAGTTACTAAAACAATTTTTTTATTCATCATATTTTACTATTGAAAAATAAAATCAATATGAGTGAGTATGTTATACTGACAAATATGTGTAAGCTTATAATATACATAAATAGTATAATAGATTTTATAGATTATCAACTAATATTTAGTATAACATTGAAAATATATCCATTATACCTATTTTATCTGTAAAATTTTAACCTGACTAACTTGGCGTAAGTCTTCCACGCACTCTGTACAGTCCTCGCACCAAATTAAAATTGGGGCTCTCTGCTTGCACTCTGTACAGCCCTCACACAAAATCAAAAAAAAGATTTTGCTTCTCTGCTTTTCTTCAATTGGGAGTTCCACGTCAAGTGATCCATGCATTTGCAGTTCTAAAATTCAGATAGGGTAAAAGAATCCCCACCTGAATTAAGAACTTGCTTCAATTTATATCTATAGTTCCATTTATATTTTTCAGTGCTCCCACTGTTAATTCACGTACCATGCACCATTCTGCTTTCTTTGAGCGGTCATTGATATGAAATATATAAAATTCATAGGTTGGTCTAAAACCAATTTTGTGATAAAAATCTGGATTCCCACAAAGGAAAACAGCAGAATACCCCATTTTTAGGGCTATTTTGAATGCTTCTTCCATCATTGCACATGCAATACCTTGACGAAAAAAATCTGGGTGCACAGATATGGGAGATAAAAGTAATTCAGTGATTTTTCTATCCAATAAAGTAATAATTGTTTTATACAAAACAACTTGTCCAATCAGTTTTCCATCATGATTTTCTACAACCAAAGAAAGTTCAGGAATAAATGAATCTTTTTTGCGAATCTCATTCAAATAGTCTGGCTCCGTACCATCAGCATGAGAAGATGTTGCAAAGGATTTTTTTACAAGCTCATAAACTTCTAAATAATCATCTGGTTTTTCTTGTCGTATTTTCATAACAATCCCCCCTGTTATCTGAATAATTTTATATCAAATATTTTACTAGCATAAATTAGATATGAAAGTGTTTATTTCTTCTTACCAATAATTGAAATTAAATTCATGTATCTTCCCCCATCTGCTTTAAGCATAGCTCTATCACCAATTGCAAATTCATTTTCACATGCTAACCAATCATTCCAGGGTTCTTTAAATCCTATCATTTCTTTTATTGAACAAATATCTATATTTTCCGATTGTTCAAATATCTTTTTCCACCAATTGCAAGAATTCCATGTAGCTAAGGCTTCTTCTGGCCAATAGGGCTTCATTTCCTCCGGTACTTCACCAATAATCTCCTTTTTCATCCCTGGTATTCCAATTGCAATAGTTCCACCTTTTTTAATAAGAGGTGCTAGATAACTATCAAAATATTGATTATTACTTCCAAAATAATGATATGCATCAACACTAATCACTGCATCAAAATACTCATCTGCAAAAGGTAATTTAGTAGCATCTGAATGTATTGGAATTATTGAATTTTCTAATTCCAATTTTTTGAATCGATTATAATTGTCGGTTGCTGATATCCATAAATCAGCAGCAAAAACTTGAACTCCAAATTCCTTTGCTAAGAATATAGATGTTAAGCCCCTTCCACAGCCTAAGTCTAAAACTCTCATATCACTTTTTAGATTAACTTCATTCATTAATTCTTCTAAAATCTTTATAGAATTTGGTCCCATCATATTTTCTCTTATAAATTTAGTATCATATTTTTTACTTTTTAAATATTTCACTATTCTTTCCCTCCATATCAATCAATCTTACTTAGTTGAAGTTTGTACTCCAACTAAGTTTAGATGAATTACCCATGAACCTGTCGCTGTTATCTCCACCTTCTTATATAATGGTGGAGTGTTACAGCAGCTAGTTATCGGATAAATATTTTTAATAGCTGCCTTACAGAAGAAAAGAAAAGTAGGTATAGCAAAACCATACCTACTGATAATCCGTATAGGGTCAGTCTGATATCTTCTGCAAGGCATTTTAGGCACACAAAACAGAAGCAATTTTTGCTTTGTATATACCTATAAAAAATAAATGCTCATTACAGAATCACTATCAAACAGACACCACCTTTTCTAACAATTTAACATAATTATAGATGTATTAACAACGATTGTCAATGAAATTTGACATTATAAAGTAAAATTTAACTTTTTACTCCATTATCAAATAAGTCTATAGTTCTGATATTTACTCCTTGTATATCAGAACTATGACTATCGCCAAGCTTATTTAATAAATGGCTTATTGTCATTGTTTAAGAAATATAAGATTTATATTTCAACTTGAATATCTATATTTGTATGTTTATCATCATTCCGTTACCTTCTTTTTCATTGGGACGAATTCTAAATCCTAGCTTTTGGTAGAATCCTTCTTTACCTTTTGCTGCCATTAACCCGACTGTAACCCTTGAATTTGGTATACTATTATTTTTAATATAATCAAGTAACTTTTCAATAATCAACTTTCCAATTCCTTTTCTTTGAAACTCTGGCTTGACACAAACATCTTGTATATAAAATATCCTTGCACCATCTCCAACCAATCTACCCATTCCAATAACTTCTTCTTCTATATTTACAGAAATAGAATATATACTATTTTTAATAGCCTTCTCACTTTGCCTAATATTTTGTCTTCCAAAGCCTACCGCTTCCTCTAAATTACAAAATTGTTCCGCAGTTAATTTGTTTTCTAATAATACAATATTACCCATTCTATTATTTAAGCCTCCTTGAAAAGTATTGATTACCCTTATAGCTTAATGAAATTAATTCTATTTCTTGCGAATTTTAGGAAGAATGTAAATTATTTTTTATATTATAATCTATTTAAGAAAACTGCAATTCCATCTTCTTCATTGCTTGATGTTATATAATTTGCAGCATCTTTTACCTTTGCGACTGCATTTCCCATTGCTACTCCTATACCACTTTCTTTTATTAGTTCAATATCATTAATATCATCACCAAAAAACATTACTCTATCAATACTTGTACTGAGTTTATTAAGAATATATCTTAATGCATTTAATTTATTTACTCCATGAGCCATAATCTGCCCCAATTTCCCATTATCAGTTATAATTAGATTGCAATCTAAAGGTATTTTCAATCTAAAAGCATCAATATTATGTATATTGCTCATATCTATTAGAATTTTCGCAGGAGATTTCAACTGAAAAATATTTAAATTAATGGTTTCAAACTCAGTAGTTCCAAAAATACTATTATTTTTAAAATTAGTGTACAATTTATTATTAATTTCAAAGCCTATCTTACATTGGCTATAATCCTGTAATATTAAATCTTTGATATTTTTGGCCGAAGCTAAAGATATATTTTCGCTATATATCCTTTTATTATTATGGTAAATTTCTGCTCCATTATAAAATATCATGAATTCTCGTTGTAATTCCACTGGAAGTTTTATTGGTTCCAATCTGGGAGGTCTTGCTGTAACAATAACTATTTGCCTACCTAACTTTTCATGCTTTTTCAAAGTTCTTATTGTTTCTTCTGAAACTGTTTTATCATTTTTTAATAGCGTTCCATCTAAATCAAGAGCAATTACATCAAACATTAGTTATTTTCCTTTCTAATTCTTATTTAACAAGAGATTCTATATCATCCTCTTCCTTTGATTTCCTTATAATCATTTTACTCCCCCCAAAATAGTCTTATTAATATTAATATTTTCTTTAAGAATTTTGTGAGCTATTCAAAATACTTATTTCCAACATTCTTATTTAATAATCCATTAACTCTTGGCCATTTTCCCGTTTCACTAATTGCAGAGGAATTTATGATTCCAATATGACACATAAAATGACGATATTGCCCTAACACTAAGGCTAATCTGTTATATTCACATTTTTCAGGTTTTTCATATAACATGTCATCTGTTAATTCATTCAAATATTTATTAATCTTAATTTTTATACCATTAAAATATTTAATCAAATCTTCCTTAGTGAGACTTGTATCACTTTTAATATCAAGAGAATTTAGATTTTCCTTATGAAAAGCAGGTTCATCATATATTACAGGATTAATAAACCATTGATCAAGAGAATGCAGTGTATGATACAAATGCTTCCAAATAGGCATTTCACAGATAATGGCATTTAAGTTACAGGTGTGTAATGTTATCGTCATGTTAGAGAACATGATATCAGTTTGTTCAATAAGGGTGTTAACTAATGCTCTTTTCATTTTTATCCTCCTATTTATTTCATTTTAATTTACTGTTTTACTATTGCATTCTTTTAAAAAGTTACAAATTAATTTTACTTTTTACACAGTAATAATCCATGATTACTCATTCCCAAAATACTTTTTTCTCTGCAACTATTTAAACTATAATGAAGCCATGTAGAATATTTCTCATCATTCATATTGTCTACAAAATCTTTTAAGAGTGGACTTAACCCATCAGTTCCCACATGATCAATGATTTCAGTATTAAATTTTTTAACAAATGATTCCATTTCCATTGGAGTTGTAAAAAAAGTATCTGTCCAAAAGCACTCTTTTTCTCCTTCTTTAATTACTCCTTTATTCAAAACTTTCTCAATAAAGTTATATGTAAGAAATTTTTTATCTCTTGTCATAATTGAATTCAATACAAAATGTTTGTTTATGTATGCAATTGCTAATATACCACCCTTTTTTAATACTCTTAAAGATTCCTTAATGCACTTTTCCCTATCATATTCATTTGTAAGATGGTAAATTGGTCCAAGACATAATACTACATCAAAACTTTCAGATTCATAACTACCTAAATTAGTAGCGTCTACTATTTCTGTAGATAAATTAATACTATTTTTTCTTTCATCTAATTTTCGCTTAATAATATCTACATACTTTGGTGTTATATCAGTGGCAATTACATCATTGCCTTTCTCTGCATAATAAAAAGAATATATTCCTGTTCCAGCACCCAATTCAAGAATTTTATTATGCTTTTTCATACACTGATTTAAAATAGCTGTTGTTACAGTAAATTCAACTTTTCTGGCATTATTGCTTGTAAGTCTACTTTCCTCATCATACTTTTCATAAAAATTCACAATATTATTCATAAAATTTCACCTTCTTCACTTTTTCAAATTGGCTCTTCTATAAAACTAAAGTATTTTCTACTATAGTTTTTCCACGTTGAATAATTTTACCTGTTTTACTCCCATATTCATCGAGTATATCCCAAAGCTTCATTTAATTACCTCCAATAAATAAAGTGCTTACAAGCAAAATAAATATTAATTCACTCACACTAATTTACTTATGTGACACTTTATCTGAATATTGCGTCATATTTTATTTTTCATATGTAGTATAAATTTTATCAACTAATTGATTTGTATTATATACATGCACTCCAATATTTTTAATTTCTTCCAATCCTCTATTATATGTACCAGATATAGCATCTTCTACTGCTGCAACTTTAAAGTCTCGTTCACTAGCTTCATAAATACTTGTTCGTGGACAGTTTGGAAAATTACATCCAATGAATATCAGAGTATCTATCTCCATACTTTTCAAAAAATCTTCTAAATTAGTTTTATAAAACGCTCCCCATCTTGGCTTATAAATAGCCCATTCTTTATTGCTAATAGATTGTACATTGCCTTCTAACAATTTTTCGTATTTTAGTTCTTCTGAATTTTCTTACAAGGTCTGCTCCTACTGAATTAGGATTTACAATATTTATACCTGATTCAATCAATTGTTTTCTACATATATCAACCTTGGAAGCATCTTCTTTATAAATTCGAATAACATGTATAATTGATATATTGTTTTGTCTACAGGCATTTAATATTTTAGCTATATTTGGTAAAACATCATATGTTCCTTTAGTTTCGGCAACTGCTCCAGGTAAACTAAAATCATTTTGAGTATCAATAGTTATAATCGCTGCTTTTTTCAGATTAGGTCTTATATATTTATCCATTATCCAACCTCCATTATAATTATGTGTACTTTAATTTTTTAAGCGTTAAATAGTTCTCAATAATTTACTATATCAATAATTTCTTTAAAATCTTCTATATAATAATCTGCAAATTTCTTTATTGCATTATGTTCTTTTTCTTCCTTTTTTAATAAGTATCCTGTTAATATAGTTTTTATTCCTAATTCTTTTGCACCTTTTAGTTCATCAGAACCACCATCTCCAACAAAAATACATTTTTGTGGAATAGCATTCATCCTTTTTAATGCAATATGGTATATTTCAGCTTGTGGTTTTAAATATCCTACTTTATATGAAAATATCGTATCATCAAACAAATTATTTAGAGGAGACTCTTTCCAATGCATTACATCAATTATGTCTGCATTACTAATCAAACATATCTTTTTCCCATTTTTCTTTAAATCTATAAGAACATTAAGAATTATAAAGTCTATATCTATTAAAGATTTTTTAAATCTCTCTTCTCTTAATTTTAAAATTTCTTGTTTTTCATTTTCGCTAACTTCTCTTTTCATTTTTTTGACAATACTTTCAATTATCTTCTGAGGATTTTTTTCCTTTCCAATTACTCTATGTAAGTATAATTCATTATCTTCTGCATATTTTTCCCATTCCTTTTGTGTTATCTTTAATACATCATTTTCATTTCTAAAATCACTATATCTGGGTGTTATCAATGTGTGGAACAAGTCAAAGAATACAACATCTACATCATTTTTCATATTAACCTCGCTTTAAAAAATCATCTAATGATATTTTCCAAATAATTTCGAGCTTTCCTCATGGATTGCACAGCTACATTAAGATTGTTCTGATCATATGGTATATTACATTCCAAAGTAATTGCATGAAGATTAACTAACTATATATTATTTTATTGCAATAACCACAAATGCTTTTATAGTATGTTCATTTCCATATTTATCACTAAAATAATAATCTATTGGAGTTATATTGATTTTTGAAAAGTTTAAATATAATTCTTTTAGTTCCTCAATAGTAGAATAATGGTGTGGTATCTTCTCTTCGCCTTCAACATTGTCAATAAAAGTATCTTTTTCTATGGCTTTACCTTTACCATAATTTTTATCATCTATTGAAACATAATCAATAACTACTACCCCATTAGGTTTTAATACTCTGTATATTTCATTTACATTTTTACGAGAATCCTCTAATGTTCCATGCCCTGTTGTCCATACACATAAGATTCCATCAACGAAATTGTTGTCAAAAGATATATTTCTCATATCATGTTGTTTAAACTCAATATTGTTTAAATTCAGTTTTTCAGTCTTTGATTTAGTTATTTCTAATCCTGTTTCAGAAATATCTGCAGCATATACTTTGAAACCTTGATTGGCAAGATATATTGAATGTCTTCCTGTACCACATCCTAAATCCATTACACTCTTGCAATTGTTTTTCTTAAAAATATCCATAGCTACTTTTACAGTTGGCAGTACATAAGATTGAACTTCTCCCTGTTCTTTATATATTTTATCCCATTGCTGTTCCCACTTAATCTCCATTATTCTCACCCTTTTTATTCACATTTCTCACTGTAATTATAAATATTGTCTCCACTATAACAAAGTAATTTTACATTAATTTGAGAGATAAATTTTCAAAATAAATTTGATTGTGATAAATAAGTCCTATTTTACATTATGATATATTCATAGTCATCCATGTAATTTCATCTAATTTATCATTTTGAATACTGTCCTCAATAAATCCCATTTTTTTATAGAATTCAATTCCATTTCTACTGCTTGGCACATGCAAAAATTTTACTTTACTATCTCTTACAAGCTTCAATATATATTTAAAAAGGATTTCGCCTACGCCCTTATTTTGATTTTCAGGTTTTACAAAAAAATTTGATATACAATATTTAGGATAAGTATTATCCCCAAAATTAGCTAATGCACCTGTAGCGATAACTTTTCCATTATCCTCAACTACAAAAATTTGCTTCCATTTCATTTGCTTTTCCCAATCTTCAAAAGTATTGTGCTTTTTAAATCTGTCCAATACATCTTTTGAATGTATCCCTATCATTACCTCATCATAGTTTCTATTAATAATATCTATAACTTTATTAATATCACCTTTTACCATTTTTCTTGTATGCATTTTTCAATACCCCCATAGATTTGCAATATAAGAATATTATTAATCAAATTTATTCAATACCTTCTATTTCTGATTTTAATCTATTAAAATATTCTTTCATAAATTCAATCCTTTTTTGTCCAATTTCTTTTGCTTTTGCTGCGTAGAGTTTACTAGGAATTTTTTTAAACTTTATTTCATATTCAATAAAAGGTGTATGTTTTGAAACATCTTTTAATCTTCCATTTTCAACAGTATTATTTTCTAAATAATTATCAAGTGATTTTTCCCAATTTAATCTTTGACCAAATTGTCCTGCTAACATAAAAGTACGTGCAATGCCACTGGCGCCGATAACATCGAATTTATCTGAATCAAAAAGTATTTTTGCTTCTATTGTTTTAGGTATATTACCAGTTCTAAATCTATGAGCTACAATACAATGCTTTATCTTCTCAATTTTGTCATTTTCATATTCTAATTTTCTTAATATACCTTCAGCAATTTTACTACCTAGAACAGCATGATCAATTTCGCCAGTTCTATCATTGCTTTCTTCTACTCTTGCGATATCATGCAATAAAGCAGCCGGAATTAAAATTTCTGAGTCTACATCTTTCTCATATTTTGAAATTAATAAACATAAATTATAGACTCTAAATACATGGTCTAAATTATGGGCCGAACAAGTCAATTTATTTTTAACAACTTCTATAATTTTTTTGTGCTTTTCATCTATATTCATAAGTTCCGCTCCTCCTACTTACAAATCATATTCCCCACTGAATATTATGCCATTATTTTTTTCATATGATGATTTATGTTTCTCAGCTTCATTTAAAAAATCTTGATTACTAAAATTTTTATAGTAATATTCTTTCACCAGCTCCAAATCATTCTTATATTTTTCAACTTGCATAGCAATAACTCGCATAAATAGCAATCTATCTAATGAAACGACAAATGCAAATTTCACATCAATGGCATCCTTTTGATAAAAATTATAGTCCAAGAGTGCAATGCTTCTCCATATTTCAAAGGGGCCAATCACTACACCCAGATCCCCATATATATCCTTTCTCTTTTCAGGCATTGTATTTGCAAGTAGCTGATAATCTTCATTACAGATAACTAAATCAATATCTTTTCCTGATTTACGCATTCCGTAATATTCCATTGCCATTCCACCAATTAGTATCGGCTTCTTTGTAAATGTTAGATTATATTGTTTTAGTTTATCATCAAGCAAATCAATTATTTCACTCATAGAGTAGCTCCTCCCTGTACTATATAAATTATTAATATTTCCCAATACCTCATAATTGTCTATCAAATAAATTTTATTGAAGCAAGTTCTTAATTCAAGTGGGGATTCTTTTACCACATCTTAATTTTAGAACTGCAAATGCACGGCTTGCTTGGCGTAAGTCTCCCACTTTCACAGAGTGCGTGGGAGACTTACGCCAAGTTAGTCAGGTTAAATTTTTAAAATCATATCATTTTCTATGTCTCTAAATCCAAGCTTTACATATAATGATTTTCCTGCTTCAGAGGCATGAAGTCTAATAACTGTATATCCCTGTTCCTTTGATATTACTATCATCCTCTGAATGAGATTTGTTGCCAACCCTCTTTTTCGATAAGCTGGCACAGTATATATAGACGTAAGGTAAGCAATTTTTCCTGATGGATTACCGAAGGAAGGAGGTAATCGGAAAAAGCATAATCCACTTGTGGCAACTATTTTTTCTTCGGCAATTGCTATCCAAGAAATATAACAGTCTGTTTTGATATTTTGTTGGAAATAATTTTGTATCTCATTAAAAATCATTTCCTTATTTTCATTTTTGAGAGAATATCCCTCATCAATAAGTTGTCTAATTCTTAATTTCACAAGAGATTCTGTATCAGCCTCTGTTGCTTTCCTTATAATCATTTTACTTCACTCCATTAAACATCAAATAAATGCTTTCACTTGCATTTTGTGTATATTTTCAGCATCCTTTAAATTTGCCTTTGTAAGTGTAATATCCATTGCTATCCTCCTATAAATTCTACCAATCCTTTGCATTCCTCAATGCATCCTTAACTGCAATTATCAATTCATTACTGGACTTGGTTGCTCCTGATACTGCATCTACTTCTGCCGATTGTTTTTTTACAATTTCATCTGCTAGGCTGTTAACTGCCTTTTTTAGATATTCTGAATTTTCATCATTAGTTTTTAAATCAAGCTTTTCTATTTTATTATTATTTATAGTTACTTCAACTATGGGATTTCCTTCCTTATCTTTCCCCACATATTTTTCGTCCTTAAAAGGAGGTATAATCTGATCTTTTGATGGATATGTACTCACAGCCCCTAAGGTTTCTGCCTTTGATATACCATTGTACACTGCATTAATTATTCCATTACTTGCATAGGTTGCCCCAGTTACTGCATCTACCATTGTAGATTGACTTTTAATTATTTTATTGGTAACATTTGTCCATGCTTTATCAAATTCAGGTATTTCATCCTGAGATATTAAATCTAATTTATCTATTTTTCCTTTTTTAATTATTACATTGACATTTACAAATTTATTTGTGGTATATTCAATTCCTTTACCATTATAAGTTCCATCTTTATAAGTTGCCTTTAGCAGTGCATTCTTAACTGCTGCTTTAACTCCATTACTTGTAGTAGTAGCACCAGATACTGTATCTACATCAGTACTCTGGGCTGATATTATTTTGTCACTTATTGGTATAGCAGCTTGTTTTACATATTCTATTCCATCTTCGTAACTTATAATATTTATGTCAGTAACCTTATTATCTTTAACTGTTACATCTAGAATAAAATTATCTTTATAAGCTGTTGATGTACCTGTGTATCTTCCATCTTTATATAGATTTTTTATAGACTCAGCTTTTAGTTTTTGAGAATTAATGCTACTATTTGATTTTGCTTCTTCACCTTTAAATATAATTGTACTATTTGATTTAAGAGCTATTTTACCCTGGGATTTTATAAACTTACTTCCCAGTAATAAAAGTACAATTACTAAAGAAATAACTATAGCATAAAAATAACTTTTAAATTTTAATCTTTTCAATAGAGATACACTCCTTTACAGTTTATATTTAGCTATAGAATATATATAATATAAAAACAACTGGATATCTGTTGATAATCAATAGATATCCAGCCTCCAGTTTTCTGGTAAACCAGTAATTTCTTAAATTATTTTATAGTATTCAAATATTATTAGTATGGTAATATTATTACATTTTTACAGTATTGTCAATATACTCTTATTAGCTATCAGCTGCAATTCTATTAAAATTTTACTCTTTTGAAGCAAGTTCTTAATTCAGGTGGGAATTCTTTTACCCCATCTGAATTTTAGAACTGCAAATTCATGCCTTACTTGGCGTAAGTCAGGTGAAATCCATGAAAAATTAAACCATCAACTAGCTATAATATCATAATCTAAACTAATTGATGGTGAAAAAACACTTAATTTATTTAAACTTTTTTATACTATTTTTATTAAAAATTCAGGTAATTATTTCTCGGATACAAAGACAGTCTCACTAATTCTATTCAGTTTTTTCATAGTTACATAGTAAGCAATCATTAAAGGTACACAAGAACCAATCCAGGCCAGTGGATTAGCAAGACAAACACCAAAAAATTCTAAATTTCTTGATAAAATAATAGCAGCAAACATTCTCATCACAAGCTCCATAATGCCTGCTATTGTTGGTACAAAACTCTGTCCTAAGCCTTGAAGACTATACCTATAAACAAATAACATTGCCAGCAGAAAATAAGTGACGCCATTGACGTTTAAATATGTCTGTGCAAGAGAAACCACTTCATTCTGACCATTCCCTACAAATAACTTGATCAGCCATGATCCAGCTAAAATATTTGTTGCTCCAACAATAATACTGATAGTTATAGACATCATATTGCATTTTCTTATACCAATACGAATTCTATCAATATTATTGGCTCCATAGTTTTGTGCTACATAAGTTCCCATAGTAATTCCAAAACATAACATTGGCTGAACGGCAACAGCATCAATCTTTTGTGCTGCTGTATATGCAGCCACAGGCAAAGCACCTAAATCATTAAGAGCAAATTGAATAATAATAGCACCTATAGCGATAATAGAAGCCTGAAATCCCATAGGAAGACCTATTCTTAAATGTTCTAACAGCACCTCTTTTGTTATGTGCCAATCCTCTTTATGCAGCTTTAAAATTGGTACCTTTTTAGCAATATAAACGATACATAATACAGCGGATACTCCCTGAGATATTGTAGTAGCAAAAGCTGCTCCAGAAACCCCTAGAGAAAAATGTAAAATTAATACAAAGTCTAATACTATGTTTAAAATAGAAGTAATAATCAAAATTATTAAGGGTGTACGGCTATCACCTAATGCCCTTATAACATTAGAAAATAAGTTAAACATCATAGCTGTTATAATACCCCAATAAATTATAATAATAAAATCATAGGCTTCTTTTATAATTTCTTTTGGGGTATTCATTATATTTAAAATTGGTCGTGCTAATACAACACTTATAATTGTTAGCACTACTGTGATTAAGAGGCTTAGTATAATACTTGCTACATAACTTTGCCTAACTCCCTGTTCATCCTTAGCTCCAAAACGCTGAGCAGTAATTATAGAAAATCCTGCAGTAAGTCCCTGAGCAAATCCTATAATTAGAAACATAATACTTGCCGTACACCCTACCGCTGCCAGAGCATTTATTCCAAGTATACGTCCAACAATCAAAGTATCTGCTATACTGTAAAACTGTTGAAAAAGATTCCCAATAATCAATGGAATTGTAAAAAGAATAATGATTTTAGCTGGATTCCCAGTGGTTATATCTCTTGTCATAAAAAATTACCTTCCTTATACAAAAAATTCTTGCATTATAAAACATATGATTGATGATACCTATACAAAACTAAATTATGTATTGGCACACAAATCATATATTAATACTTAAAGCGGACTTTAAGTCAATAGCTTTTTTGAATTTTTGTAACCATTTACAATTCCATAGATATTTTTCTTATATTTAGTGTATTGACAATTTTCTTTTCACAAAGTAAGCTTTATATGAATCTACTTCATAGTATCTTTATTTTAGGAGATGAATCCAATGAATTACAGTATTTCAGAAGCCGCTAAAAAATTTGATTTAGAAACACATACACTTCGTTATTATGAAAAAGAAGGTATTATATCTCCACATAAAACAGAACGTGGAATTCGTTACTTTACAGACTCGGATTTAGAAGAACTTGGAATGGTATGTTGTCTAAGAAGTACTGGTATGCCTATAAAAGACATAAAAAAATACTTTGATCTCTGTTCAAAAGGAGATACAACATTAGAAAATCGTATGAAAATATTTACTTCTCATAGAGAACATATTCTGCAGGAAATTGAAGAACTTCAAAAACACCTTTTAAAAATTGAGGAAAAAATAAAGTGGTATAGCGGATATATAAAATGCAAAGAATATAAGGCATATTCAAATAAATAACTAGTCAGTATGCTAGTCTATTTTTAATCCTACTACGTCAACGGAACCCTCAGATAGCTCACTATCCTCGGAACCCGTTTCCTTGTAGGATTAAAAATATCCGTTGCATCTTTGACTTACTATTTATTTTCATATGCCTAAATAGATTCTGTACCTATGATAGACAAATTTATTTTAACTTTACATATTGTATAAAATTTTGAATAAAAATATAACCACCAATTAGCTTTATATACAAACTAATTGGTGATTACGCAATGCCTAATTCATTTGAATTCTTTGATTCTAGATCAACACTTTTATTTAGCAGCTTCTAATTCACTTTCAATTACCCATTGATGATTTTTAACCTCTTTACTACCATCTGTAGGTTTATAATCTACCATATATACTGGACCTTCAACTACTTGAACAATTTTCGCTTTTACACCTTTTCCTCCCATACTGCTCATGTGGCCATTTTTTAATGTAACTTCATCACCTACAACATAAGTTTTATTTTCACTATCCTCTAATTCCTCTTTTATTACCCATTTATGATCTTTTACTTCTTTACCACCGTCAGAAGGAGTATAATCCACAGCATAAACTGTTGTATCATATACACCAGAAACAGTTCCCTCTGCTCCTTTCATTCCCTCCATATGATCAGTAGTTATAGTTATATTTGTTCCAAGAGGATACTTAGGATTTTCGGCTTTTTTAAGATCCTCTACAGAAGTCATAGATTCTCCATGTCCTGAAGAATTATTAGTACTACTTTTAGTTGAACTGCAGGCACTTACTACAGCAATCATCATTAGTGACATGATTACTATTATTATTTTCTTCAAAGATATCATCCTTTCTTTTATAGTTATACCATAACTAGTATCTGTAACAAACTATCTTTTAAAATAAGTTAACATTACTAGCTGGCTAAATAAGTATTCAGAATTATAGAGAGTATAATATACTCTCAAAAGTAAAATCCATTTGTATACTTATTATTAAATAATAGTAATTATACAAAAAACTTATGTAGATATTATGAAGATTTCTAAATTTTTATCCGATGACCATCATCCGTAGTGGGAGATAACGGCTGTTACATCCCTGGATAACGAGTTCTAAGTATCTAAAATACAGATACTTAGAACTCCGTTTACAATACTATATAAATAAGAGGATATCTTACATACCCTTTAGGCATTATAAGATATCCTCTATTCATCAGCAATAGCAATTAATCTACTGACAATATTCTTTGAAGCAAGTTCTTAATTCAGGTGGGGATTCTTTTACCCCATCTGAATTTTAGAACTGCAAATGCATGGCTTACTTGGCGTCCAGCTCCCACTTGAAGAAAAGCAGAGAACCAAAATCTTTTTTTTGATTTTGTGTGAATCGCTTTCACAGAGTGCAAGCAGACAAAACAAAATTTATTTTGTATTTGGTATGAATCGCTTTACAGAGTGCGTGGGAGACTTACGCCAAGTTAGTCAGGTTAAAGTATAAAAATCAAAACATTTTAATTCTTGTCCTTATAATCTTCATCATACTTATCATGAAAATGATATGGACAGGTTGATACTACAATATTTTCATTGTGGAGAATTGTCTCTCTAAGCAGGAAACTTGTATGGTTGTGAAGTAATCCTCCCCACCACTCTTTAACTATAAATTGAGATAACAATAACGTAATTTTCTCATCTTCTCCTGCTGACTTTGCTATAAGATCAATATATTTAAGCAACGGAGTAAGTATAGCCCTGTAAGGAGAATATCTAGTAACTAAGAGTATATCCGTATCAAGTTGTTTCCATTTATTCTGTAATGCTTTTAATTCATCTTCATTAGTATAAATACTCAGTGCTATTACATTAGGAGTAAGACTTCTTGCATATTGAAGAGCATTTAGTGTAGCTTTATTCAGACTTTGTAATGGTACTACAACAATATGGTTATATTCCTTACCTATATCAGCACTGCCCAATTCATCACAAGATGTACTTAAATGATCTGCTACGCTTTTATAATGTTTTCCTATTGCAAGCATTATAAATACAAGAATAGGTATAATTACAATAACTATCCATGCACCTTGAGTAAACTTTTCATATATTATTATCATTGCAGTTATTACAGAAACAAAAGCTCCGAATCCATTAATAGCTGCACGTTTTTTCCAACCTCTTTCTTTTTTGTTTTTCCAATGTATTACCATTCCAGTCTGTGCTAATGTAAAGGATAGAAAAACTCCTACGGCATACAAAGGTACTAAGTGATGAGTATTTGCATTAAAAATAACAACCAGTATACAGGCAACAAAAGATAAAGCTATTATACCATTTGAAAAGCTTAGTCTTTTACCCCTTACCGTAAATTGTCTTGGTGCAAAACGATTCTTTGCAATTACATACATGAGCATTGGGAATCCTGTAAATGCTGTATTGCAAGCCATTAAGAGTATAATCGCTGTAGTAATTTGAACCACATAAAACATAAATGTTCTACCAAAAACACCAAATGCAATTTGTGATACTACTGTTGGACTACCAGTTGAAACTGGATAAGCATGATAAAATCTTGCTAATATTGAAGTACCACCAAATATAAGAAAAATTAAAGCTGTCAATAAAATCATAACCAATGTTGCATTTTTTTGACTTGGCTCTTTAAAGTTTGGCACAGAATTACTTACAGCTTCAAGACCTGTTAAAGCTGAACATCCTGATGAAAATGCCTTTAAAACAAGATATAAACTTATATCACCCATTGCCTTTACTTGTACATTTAACATAGGAGTTGGTGCTCCATACAGGGAATATCTTATTAATCCATATACGATCATAAACAGCATACTAATTATGAATAAATAAGTAGGTATACTGAATATTTTAGATGATTCACCAACTCCCCTTAAATTAAGTATAGTAAGTACTATAATAAGAATCACTACCAGCTCTACTTCATGACTCTGAAGACTTGGAAATGCAGATACTATAGCTGCCATTCCTGCACTGGCACTAACAGCCACTGTAAGTACATAGTCAATAAGCAGTGAAGCTGCTGCTACTAGTCCCGGTTTGATTCCAAGATTTTCCTTTGCCACTACATAGGCTCCTCCACCATGAGGATAAGCTTTTATAATTTGCAGATACGAAATTGTAAGTATAAAAAGCAATCCTATAATCATAAGAGAAATCCATCCCAGCCATTGATAGGATGCCAAACCTATTGCTACTATTAGTACTCCTAAAATTTCTTCTGCTGCATAAGCCACAGAGGAGACTGCATCGCTGGCCATTACTGCAAGTCCAAAGGGCACATTGTATTTTTCATTACCACGCTGTTCATTGGCCAAGGGCTTACCGATTAATAAATCCAAAAATTTATTTAACATGGTCTTAACCTCCACTAACTTTAAATATAAAGTTTATTATATGTATTAAAAATTAATGTATACTTATATAAAATACGCCTATTAAGTAAATTTTTCAAGTATTACTTTAACTTAAATTTATAATGTAAAACTCATAAAAAATTCCCTATAAAAAATAAGTGTTTTCATTACTGATAAATCCATCATTTATTCAAAACTCTATGTTTATATAGTCTATAAGAAAAATTTATCCAGTAAAGGAAGTTGTTTTGAAATAATTATAATTGTATACGAATTAAATTTTATTATTTATCATAATCAGTACTATTTATAAACATTTTTTTAAAATATGGCAATTAGCTTTACAAATATTATAAATTTGTGTATAATTCATATTCGCAGATATAATTTACATATTGTTAATAATCATGGTTAAAAATTATCAATTTAAATTTAAACTTTCATTTTAAAATAAATATGAAATTACTTAGGAGTTGTAATAAGATGAACAATAAAAATACTGCTATGGATAATGTATTAGATGAAAACAATCAAAAGAAAGAATCAAAAAAAGATATGGCTTATAAAGTGGCCGCTGGAATTGCCAACGCCATATTAGTAATGCTTGGAATAGGACTTCTTAGATTTTAATGACTATTTTAGTACTAAAATATACGAAGAAGATGTCTTTCAATGGATATACACACATTGAAAGACATCTTCTTCATTTTTATAATCTCAATATAGAATAAATTTTCTTATTTTACTTAAACTACCTCTGAATCATTGTCACTAAATTGACTATTATAAAGATCTGCATAGAAACCATTTTTAGCAATAAGTTCTTCATGATTTCCCTGCTCTATAATACTTCCATTATTCATAACAAGTATCAAATCTGCATCACGTATTGTAGATAATCTATGGGCAATAACAAAACTTGTTCTGCCCTTCATAAGATTTTCCATAGCTTTTTGTATATGCACTTCTGTTCTCGTATCAACACTACTTGTAGCTTCATCTAAAATAAGAATTCTTGGATCAGCAAGTATAGCTCTTGCTATGGTTAAAAGCTGTTTCTGTCCTTGAGATATATTAGTTCCCTCTTCATTTAGTACTGTATCATAACCTTCTGGAAGAGTTCTTATAAAGTGATCCGCATTAGCTGCTTTCGATGCCTGAATAACTTCTTCCTCTGTGCATCCTTCCTTACCATAGGCAATATTGTCTCTTATAGTCCCATTGAATAGCCAAGTATCTTGAAGTACCATTCCAAACATTCCACGTAAATTTTCCCGGGTCATATCCCTAGTATCTACCCCATCAATAGTTATCTTTCCAGCATTTATTTCATAAAAACGCATAAGGAGATTTACAAGAGTGGTTTTACCCGCTCCAGTTGGTCCAACTATAGCCACTGTCTGCCCTGGTTTTGCTGTAACATTCATATCCTCTATAAGGGTAACACCTTCTTTATAACCAAAGTCTACATGTTCAAATCTAACTTCACCCTTAGGCATTTCTATAACCTTAGGCTCTGCTGCTTCAGCCACTTCATCTACCTCATCTAATAATTCAAATACACGTTCTGCTGATGCAATAGTTGATTGTACTATATTTACTATATTGGCAGTTTGGACTATTGGCATTGTAAACTGTCTTGTATATTGTATGAAAGCCTGAATATCTCCAATTTCAATTTTCTTTTTGGCTACATATATACCACCTACAACACAGACTACTACATATCCTACATTATTTATAAAATTCATTATAGGCATTACTACACCAGATATAAACTGTGCCTTCCAGCCTACGTCATATAATCTTTTATTTATTTTATCAAATTTTTCTATAGAGTCTTTTTCTTTTCCAAAAGCTTTAACGATTTTATGTCCGGTATACATCTCTTCTACATGTCCATTTAATTCACCAATTTCTTTCTGCTGTCCTGCAAAATACTGCTGAGATTTTTTTGCAAGTCCACTGGTCGCAATACCACATAGCGGCAATGTCACAACAGCTACAAGAGTAAGCACAGGACTAATGGTAAGCATCATTATTAATACACCAATAATAGTAACAACAGAGGTAATAAGCTGAGTTAAACTCTGCTGAAGAGTTGTAGATATATTATCCATATCATTGGTTACACGGCTTAATATTTCTCCATTAGTACGTGAATCATAAAATTTAATTGGCAGCTTATTGAGCTTATCACTTAAATCCTGACGCATTTTGTATACAACATTTTGACCTATACCTGCCATAATATATTGCTGAACAAAGGAAAATAGAGAACTTATAACATATAATCCTATAAGTAATAATATTATTTTCTCAATGTAAGGAAAATCTATTTTTCCTCCAGTTTTTTCTATAACTTCAGCTATTCCAGCTTTAACCGCTGCAAGACCCTTTAAAACCTCTGGAGTGGCAGTAGCCTGATTACCCGCCAGCTTTTCAAGGCCCGCCTGTTGAGCTGTTAATTTTGCCAAAGCTAATTTACCATAGATACCTTCAAATAATTTTGTAGTTGCATTTCCCAATATTTTAGGACTTACTATGTTAAAAATAGTACTTAATATGGCAAATACAAATACTATTATAAATTTTACAGTATGAGGTTTAAAATATGTTAAAAGTCTTTTGAAAGTTCCTTTAACATCTTTTGCTTTTTGAACTGGAGCTCCAAATCCAGCCATAGGGCCTCCCTTTGCTGTCCCATCATCTGCTTTTTTTCTATTTTCACTCATGCTAATTCCTCCTCTGACAACTGTGAATACACAATTTCACGGTATACATCACAGGTATTTAGAAGTTCTTTATGATTGCCAATGCCGCTAATCTTTCCTTCATCTAAAACTATAATTCTATCTGCATCCATTACTGTGCTAACTCTTTGAGCTATAATAATAACTGTAGATTCTTTGGTTTCATTTTTAAGAGCTGCTCTAAGTCTTGCATCAGTCTTAAAGTCCAGTGCTGAAAAACTATCATCAAAGACATATATTTCCGGTCTTCTCACTAGTGCTCTGGCAATAGAAAGACGCTGCTTTTGACCCCCTGACACATTATTTCCACCTTGAGATATAACAGAATTAAATCCATCCTTCATATTTGATATAAATTCTGTTGCCTGGGCAATATCCGCTGCCTTTGAAATTTCCTCTTCTGTAGCATCATCTTTGCCATATCTTATATTATCATTTATGCTGCCTGTAAATAATACAGCCTTTTGAGGTACAAAGCCTATTTTTGACCTCAAAGTTTCCTGAGACATATCTCTAACATCTACTCCATCTACTAGTATGCTTCCCTCTGTAACATCATAAAAACGAGGTATAAGATTCACCAAAGTAGATTTACCAGAACCAGTTCCCCCTATAATTGCAGTAATTTCTCCAGGTTTTGCACTAAAGGATATATTACTTATAGCTGGCTGCTCTGCACCAAAATAATTAAAGGTTACATCTTTAAATTCTATATATCCTCTCTTATCCCCCTGAACATTACTTACATTTTCTTTGTCCACAATTTCTGGTTCCATTCCAAGAACTTCATTTATTCTTACAGCAGAAGCCTGTGCACGTGGAATCATAACAAACATTATTGCCATCATAAGGAAGGAAAACATTATCTGCATAGCATATTGTATAAATGCCATCATATCTCCCACCTGCATGTGTCCACTGTCAATTCTAAGTCCACCAAACCATACTACTGCAATTTGTGTAGCACTTAGAGAGAACATCATAACCGGCATCATTCCTGCCATTAGCCTATTAACTTTAAGTCCAACGTCTCTTATTTCCATATTGGCCTTTTTAAACTTTTTCTTTTCGCTATTTATTCTGTTGAAAGCACGAATTACTCTTATTCCAGTTAATCCTTCTCTGGCAACAAGATTTAATTTATCAAGTTTTTCCTGCATAACTCTAAAATAAGGTAATCCTTTAAGTAAAAATACACCTATAAAAATCAGCAGAAGTGGTATTACCACTGCAAATATAATAGAAAGTTCTGCATCCTTATGAATGGCCATGATAATTCCACCTATACACATAAGTGGTGCACTAATCATCATACGCATTATCATTACAAGTACTTGTTGAACCTGAACAATATCATTAGTAGTTCTAGTTATCATGGAAGCTGTTCCAACCTTATCAAATTCATGAAGAGAAAATTTTTCTGCTTTTTTAAACAATATATCTCTAAGATTTCTTCCCAAAGCTACTGCAACTTTCGACCCTATAAAGTTAGCTACAACAACACAGACTGCATCTCCTAATGCTACTAATATCATAATCCTGCCTATATGAATAATATAATTTGTGTCATTTTTTACTATACCCTCATTAACTATATCAGACATCAGAGTTGGTAAATATAATTCTGCCAGAGACTGAATGAAAAATAGCAATATTACTACAATCACTGATACAGCAAAGGGCTTTAGATGTTTAAATAATTTTAGCATATATTCATCTCCTTTTAGTCATTTTCTCTATTTTTTTTGCTGAAATAATTGTAAGTTTCTAATAAAAGTTCAGCTAACTGATTACTTTTTTCCTCACCTAAATAATTCACCAGTCCGCTAATAGAATCTTTTAATTCTTTGGAGGCCTTTTTTAAAAGTTTTTCACCTTTTTCTGTCAAGTTAATTCTAACGGCACGTCTATCTTTTTTATCTATATTTCTATCCACTAGGCCCTTAGCTTCAAGACTATTAATCTGCTGAGTAACAGTTGGTGAAGCTACATTGAGTTTATTGCTTAGTTCAGATGTTTTAATACCTTCTTTATATTCTTCTATATGATTTCTTATATAAAATAAAACCATTATCTCACTATGAGTTAAACCACAATCATTGCTTTTATGTTTATTAAGCTTTCTAAACTCATTTAAGCATCTGATGATTTTTTGTGCTGTCAGATTTATATCCTTCTCCATTTTTACACCTCCTTTTTATTAGGTAGCCTAATTATTTATTAGCCTACCTAATTATATTCCTTGAAATATTTAAAGTCAATTATTTTTAAAAATTATTAACATATATATTTTATCCGATGATTACCCTCCGTAATAAACAAAATTTAAAGCCAAAAAATGCCCCACAACGTGCATCTGTACATTGTGAGACATTTTTAACTCTTTTCCATTGAAGCAAGTTCTTAATTCAGGTAGGGATTCTTTTACTCCATCTGAATTTTAGAACTGCAAATGCATGGCTTACTTGGCGTAGAACTCCCACTTGAAGAAAAGCAGACAAAACAAAATTTATTTTGTATTTGTTATGAATCGCTGTACAGAGTGCAAGTAGAGAGCCCAAATTTTAATTTGGTGCGAATCACTTTCACAGAGTGCAAGCAGAGAACCAAAATATTCTTTTTGATTTTGTGTGAGAGCTGTACAGAGTGCATAGGAGACTTACGCCAAGTTAGTCAGGTGAAAGATAATAATTAATAAAATTTATTTCCAACTTATATCTACTTCTTTTCTTGGTACTGTTCTTAAATATTTTACATCAGGATATCCTAGTATCATACAGGTTACAATTTCCTTTCTTCTCTTAACTCCAAGGAAATCTACAATATCTTTATTCTCCTGTGCTGCCCTTACAAAGAATCCACTAAAAAAGGTCCCAAGACCTAGTGCATCTGCCATAAGTTCCATATTTGAAGATGCAAGAGCTCCATCTACTTGTGAATTAGCCGTAACAACTATTATAACAGGAGCATTAAAAAATATCTTATCATTTTTAGGATTCTTTTTGTATTCCTCATACATTTCTATCCACATTTTTCCGTATCTCCTGTACATTCTTGTTTCTGGAGTTCTATTATTAAGCACATATTCTCCCATATTTTTTAAGGTTTCAAATGTTAAATTTTTAAGTTTCTCCAGTTCTTCTTTTACCACTATATAAGATACATCCTGCATATTGCTGCCTGTTTGGGTAAACCTTCCAGATTCTATAATTTTTATTATCTTTTCTTCCTCCACTTCTTTATTTTTAAATTGTCTTACTGTTCTTCTGAATTTTATAAAATTTAAAAGCGTATCTGGATTTATAGAAAAATTTTCCTTGTTATAATCTTTTACATCTTCCATATTGTATTCATCTGTCGAAACTGCATCTTTAGGACATACCGCAATGCAATGTCCACACTTAATACAGACCTTATTGTTAATTTTTGCTTTACCTTCTACAATCTCTATATCCATGGGAAAACAATCTTTAACACATTGTCCACAACCTATACATTTTTCAGTGTCTACTTTCATCATAATAAAATACTCCTTTACTGTTTAATAACATATGTATATTTTGATATGTTTTATACTTATAAATAAATAATTAATCCAATACATACAGATTTATAAATTGTTACAAAAAAATAATTTTTTATATTTACATTTATATATTTTACAAAACAATTATACTATATAAATCAAGAAAATATTGAAACTAAACATTTAATTTTTATAAGAATCCCTATAAATTTCGTTTACAGCTGTACCTCCTAACAAATTATCAGAATATACTATATTAATCAGAGGTGAGCTGCAATGTCATATTTTGATTCATTAACCCCTAAAGAATTTGTTATTCTAACAAACTTAGTTGCTTTTATACTTACAGAAGGTAGATCAGCAGATGATAATACTGTTCTTGGAACTTTTATCACTAATGTTGGAGCCTCAATGCTTGCTATTGCAACACAGCAAGAAAATATTAAAGACGCGAAAGATATACGAAGACCAGAATTATAATTTTTATTCTTTCAATAATATTTTAAAATACTGATATTAGTATATTGTAGTTTTATATAAAAAAGGCTATCTTATTTATTTTACTTCAATAAACAAGATAGTCCTAAGTAATATTTTTAATAATAAATTTCATTATCAATAGAAAAACACATTTATTTTCCTATTGTATAAAACAATAACTTCTAATAATTTAAGGTTGCATCATGAGCATCTCTAAGTGCATCATTTACTGCCCCAATTATTCCCTTGCTTGAATAAGTAGCTCCTGATACTACATCTACATTGGCATTGTTTGTTTCAACAATTTTTTCTGGTATAGTTGTCCATGCTTTGTTAAACCAATCTTTATCATCCATATTTGAAATCATATCTACTTTTAATATTTTATTGTCCTTTACTTCAACCTTTACTTTCATAGGTCCTCTAAAACCTTCTGCTTCACCTTCATAGCTTCCATCTTTATAGGGTGCCTCTGCTGGGGCTGAAAGTGCAAGTTTTGAATTCCTCAAGGCATCTTTAACTGCATTGATTATTCCATTTGTGGACCTTGTTGCTCCAGATACTGCATCTACATCCGCTGATTGTTTTTCTATCATTTCATTTGGTATAATAGACCATACTTTTTCAAAATAAGATGGTGTTTCAGAATTATTTCCTAGCTCAATCTTTAATATCTTATTGTCTTTCACTGTTATATTAACAGTAATATCTCCAGCATATCCTTTTCCCTTTCCTGTATATACTCCATCTCTAAATGGTGCTGCTACATCTTCTTTACTTGGATAAGTACTTGTTTCTCCTACAGTTGTATCTGCTTCAAGAGCTGCCTTAACGGCATTCATTATTCCATTACTGGATCTTGTGGCTCCTGATACTGCATCTACTGCAACTGATTGAGTTTCAATTATTTTACTAGGTATAGTTGGCCATACCTTTTCAAAATATTCTGGTGTTTCAGCCTGAGATATTATATCAATATTACTCATTTTTCCGTCTTTTACTGTTACCTTAAGATTTATGCGATCTGTTCTGTTATAGCCTCTTCCAACTCCAGTAAAAGTTCCATCCTTATAAACTGCCTTTTCAAGAGCTTTGTTTACTGCATCTTTTATTCCATTACTTGTCTCAACTGCACCAGATACTACATCTACATCTGTAGATTGAGCTGCTATTATTCTTTCAGTCATTGGTGTCATAGCTTTTTTCATGTATTCTATGGCATCTTTATAAGTTATAAGGTTTATATCTGTAATTTTATTATCTTTTACTGTTACATCCACAGTAAGATCCTTTTTAAGTCCTTTTCCTACTCCTGTATATCTTCCATCCTTATATAAAGGTGCTGCTGTAGTAATAGGCTTTTCATTTCCAGGTTTCTCAGTATCGTTATTATTGTCTGATGAATTAGTTGGGGTTGTACTTCCACCTGTACCATCAAGTTTTGCATCCTTCAATGCATTTGCTACTGCATTCATTATACCTTTACTTGTATAAGTTGCTCCTGATACTACATCCACATCTGTAGACTGTTTTGATATTATTGCCTTTGGCACTGAATCAAATGGTTTTTCATAGAAGCCCTCGGACTCATTGTGCGCTGTTATTTTTATATCTGAAATCTTATTATCTTTTATCGTTACTGATACTGTAAGTCCTGGCTGGAATCCGTCTGCTGTTCCTGTATAAACTCCATCCTTATATTTAGTTCCCGCTGGTGTTGTTGGTGCAGCAGGTTGTTGTGGAGTAGGATTAGATGGTGTTGGAGTAACCGAATTTGGTATAACTGGCTTTGGCGTACTGCCATCTAATCTTGCATTCTTTAATGCATCATTAACAGCCGCTATTATACCTTCACTTGATCTTGTCGCTCCTGATACTGTATCTACATCAGTAGCCTGTTTGCTTATTATTTCCTTTGGTACTATAGAAAATGCTTTTTCATAAAATCCTGGTGTTTCATTGTGGGAAATTATTTTTATATCTGATATTTTTCTATCTTTTACTGTAACAGATACCTTAAGATTAGGCATAAAGCCCTTGCCAGTTCCTGTATAAACTCCATCTTTGTATAGTCCTTTACCAGTGTATACAGGCAATTTAGATACTATACTTGAAACATCAACATTGCTATTTAAAGTTGTATTTGTATCTTCTGTTGTAGAGGTATTATCCTCTGGTAATTCACCACTGATTAGTGCCTTTTCAAGTGCATTCTTAACCGCTGCCATTATACCTCTGCTGGAGAAAGTTGCTCCTGATACCACATCTACATCTGTAGATTGTGCTGCTATTATTTCTTTTGGTACTGTACTAAAAGCTTTTTCATAGAAACCTGGTGTTTCATTATGAGATATTATTTTTATGTCGGAAATTTTTCCGTCTTTTATAGTTACAGATACTGTAAGTCCCGAAGCATAACCCTTTGCTACTCCTGTATATGTACCATCTTTAAATTTTGCATTCTTGTCCATAGATACATCTGCACTGATGTTTTCAGCTTCTGTGGAAGCACTATCACTTTTCTGACTATCTACAACTTGATTTTTAGTCTTATCTTTTCTCGCTTTATTAAGGGCGTCGTTAACTGCCTGCTTTATACCATTACTGGATCTTGTCGCTCCTGATACTACATCTACATTTGTAGATTGTGACGCTATTATTTCCTTTGGAACTATGTCAAAAGCTTGTTCATAATATCCCTTAGTTTCTTCATGGCATATTATTTTTATGTCAGAAATTTTGCCTTTTGCTATTTTAACCTGTACTTTCAGGTTAGGTCTGTAACCATTTCCCACTCCAGTATATACACCATCACTAAAGACAGCCTCGTCAACTTTTGACATCTCAGCTGCACTAACTGATCCTATCTTGGCTTCTGGCTTTACAAATTTACTTCCCCAAAATATAAATCCAAAAACTAAAATAGCTGCTGCTGTAGAAGAATACCATTGCATATTTAACTTTTTAAACATAACAACCTTAGGATTACTCCTATAACATGCATCTACACATTTTAAACATGATATACATTCTCCGCTCTCTACAGCTTCTACCTGCGATAAATTTATGCCCATTGGACAGTTGCTTGTACACAATTGACATTTACCACATTTTTCACTGGGCTTACTTATATTAATAATTTTAAACTTAGAAAGGATAGCTTGTATAGCTCCTAAAGGACATAAATATCTGCAGAAAAATCTCTCAATAAATATTGCTCCAACAGTAATTAAAGCCAAAAATATAAAAGCTATAGGCATTTCAGATGCCATAGTTTTAATTTGAAATAATTGTGCAAAAGCATCCCATGGATTTATACTCTTTTCCGGTACTCGGTTCATGGACCATATAAAAATTATAATTTCCAATAAAATTATGTACTTTATGTATTTTAATTTTTCATCTACAGAAGGTGGTATTTTTACTTTTTTCTTAAATATCTTTGATGAAGTTAAGTATAAAAGATCATTAAAAGTTCCAAAAGCACACAACCACCCACAAAAAAATCTCCCTATTAATATAGATAGAACTACTACCCCTGTAAAGGCCGCTAAAAAAGTAAAAGAATTTGCAATACTGAAATTTTCTCTAGCTAGTCCTAAATATATACTTTTAAAACCGGTAAAAGCTAGAGTAAATAATCCTGAGAAAAAGTATAAAAATACAAGTTGAATTATAAATCTAGCTATTTTCAATATAGAGATTTTTTTCTTTAATACTGATAATTTTTTATTCAAGATCTACTCCCCCTTATAACATAGAACAATTATAAATATACAAAACAGCCCCCTTCCTTATGATAATGAATATCATTATCACTATTTATAAATAATATGTGAAAACTATTAATATGTCAATATATTCATTAAAATAATTTGGTTTTTAATACATTTTTTTATTTAAAATTATAATTATATTATAAAACCCATTATACTTATAAGATGTGGTGATATTTTATTGTTGTTTAAATTCATGTGCTAAATAATATGTACTATTTTTGTCATAAAAAGCAGCTGAATATCTATTAGTATTTAATAGGCATTCAGCCGCTAATTTTTCTAATAAGCTAATAATAATTTTTAGTAGGAAATTAAAAATTCTGTTCCTTCAAATAAAATAAAGTCTTTCTGTAATCCTTCTGTCACATAGATTTTTTTGTCTTTTGTAACAAATATGGCTTCCATGTCTTTAATGCTATTGATTAATTCCATTCCCTCCTGAAGACCTAATATAAAAATAGCAGTGGACAATGCATCTGCCCCAATGGATTTTTCTGATACAATTGTAGTACTCATTAATCCAGAATCTGCAGGATAACCTGTTCTAGGATCTAAAATATGATGATACTTTATATTGTCTTTCTCAAAGTATCTCACGTAATCTCCTGAAGTTACAATTGTCTTATCTACAGCGTTTACAACTCCTAAACACTGCCCTCTTTCATGTAACGGATTTTGTATACCTATCTTCCAAGGGGAACCATCTGGCTTGTTTCCTAATACCATTACATTTCCTCCAAGATTAATAAAAGCAGACTCTATTCCCTGCTGCTTGTATATTTCTATAGCTCTATCTGCTGTATATCCTTTTGCTATAGCACCTAAATCTACACTTTCTCCAGCCTTTTCAAGCTTTACCGTACCAAGCCCATTATCAATTGTAATATCTGTGTATCCAGTGAGACTTAATGCCTCATTAATTTCTTCCTCTGATGGTACTTTAGCATGATCCGTAAATATACCCCACAGCTTAGCTACAGGTCCTATAGTAATATCAAAAGTTCCTTTGCATATTTCTGAGAAATATTTAGCTCTGTTAAGTACATATAGTGATTCACAGCCAAGTTCTACTGCCTGCTTCCCTGCTGCTCTGTTTAATCTGCTTATTTCACTGGATTCAAGAAAAAAGCTCATAAGAGACTCTAGTCTCTTCATTTCCTCCTCCACTTTTATTGCAGCTATTTCTGATTTCTCTCCATAAATCCTTTGACTTATAACAGTCCCCATGCAAAAGGTTTCTAGTTCATAAAATCCACTCATACAATTCTCCCTTTAGTTTAGTTATATTTAAAATATAAAATTATTATTTACTTCTACCATCATAGATATCTATGTAAAGTTTTCTTTTCTAAGCACCGATAAACACATTCATTTGAAATTAACATTCAATTGAATTTTATCATACATTATTTAAATAATCTATTCAATTATTAACTGATATTTGTTCTTTGAACTCTGAACTTTGATTTTTGTTTCATCCTATCCCACAAATCAAAACCGAATAACTTGATTATAAGTACAATTTCCACATATAAGCTATCCTATAATAAAATGATAGAGTACTATATGCAATAATAAAGCAGTCACAAAAACTGCAGTCAATCCTATATGAATGAATCTCCATGCTTTTCTACTTGCTGGTGAAATTTTTTTAAACCATTTTATAGCTATACCTGATATACAGAGTAAAATCATTGAGAAAAAACATATAAAACCTGCAGATAATTGAATAAAAACTATATTTTTTCCTACATGAAAAATAGCTATTATAGTTCCAATAATACCTAAATAGCAGTGTAAATTAAGAACTTGTCTTAATTTAATCTTAATTTTAAAACCACTAATAACAAATCTTTTCAATATAAAATAACAAAAGCAAACAAAAAATAGAATGGCTGCAATCCATCCTAGCTTGTCAGTATACATTTCCACTCAAAAACACCTCTATTTATTTTTAGTAGTTAACTCATCTAAACTCAGAAAAATTTGTACTTGCAATCTAAGTTTTGGATGAGCTATCTGAATACTTCTCTTTTACATACAAATTTATTGCCATAAGGCAGGATTCCTTTATTTATTAGCTTCGATGCTTACATAATTCCTCAGTTTTTTATTGCAAGGCATTATCAATAGCCTTTAATATCACCTTACTGCTATTTGTTGCGCCTGAAACTGTATCTACTTGTAAAGATTGAGCCGCAATTACTCTCTCAGGAATTACTTCTGCTTTTTCTCCTCTTACATTTTTATGATTAACTATTTTTATATCTGTAATTTTATGATCATCTACTGTTACCTTTACTTCTGCCCCAACTTCTAGGGCATCAAAAGAACCTGAATAAGTACCATTTGCTACTTTAGATAAATCAATTTTTCTTATATTTATTTGCTTTATTATATTTTTATAATTCTGTATATATATTAGATACTTTACTCCAAAAACTAAAACTGCAACCACACATAAACCAATAATAGAAATAACTATATTTTTAACATTAACCATAACCCACCCCTAAATTAAATTTATATAATTATAATTGTTAAATAATCACTATCTCTACCATGATTTTATAATAAATATTTCATAAAAACAATCAAATTAACAAATATTTTACATATAAACTTCAACTTATTTATCACCGATTTTGGGATTAATAAAAGTATAAAATACTAAAAATTACACACAATAGTACTGGAGCATTGTACCAATTGAAGCAAGTGTAAGGATATACTTTACTAAATTTAACAACATTTTTTAAGGGTAATGTTCTAAAAAATATTGATAAAAAGGGTGTTTAAAAAATGCAAATAACTTTATCACAAAAAGAAAGAACTTTATTAGAAGATCAAAAATCTCATGAACAAATATGCATAGAAAAATATACCAACTATGCCAATAAAGCTACTGATCCACAATTAAAGGAGATATTTAACGCCAATAAGCAGCAAGAACAGACACATTTGGATAGTATTAATCAGCTATTAAGCGGTACTGTACCTCAAATGAATCAGCAGCAGAATCAAAATACTGCGCAACAAAACTCTGCACAAAGCACACCAACTTCAAATACTCCAACAACAGCTACTGATTTAAATGATGCTGATATGTGCTCCGATATACTTATGACAGAAAAATACGTATCAGGAAGTTATGATACTGCAATTTTTGAATGCAAAGATACAGAAGTACGTGATGCATTAAATCACATACAAAAAGAAGAACAAAAACATGGAGAAGCTGTATTTAAATATATGCAAAGCAAGGGAATGTACAATATTAAATAATTGATATAATTCTCTTACAATCAATCTGTCTAAATTTATAAGCTGATACTCAGTATATAAAAAATATTATATACTACACAACTCTTTATATTATAAACTGTAAATAAAAATTTAGAAACTACCTAAGAACTAATATATTAATTCTTAGGTAGTTTTATATAAAACTTTATGACTATTATTTTATATTGCCAATTTTATTCATCATGCCCAGACACTTTCCAGTCCCCATAACAACACATTCAAGCGGAGATTCTGCAATATGTACCTCTATATGTATTTCCTTGAATATAAGTTTATCCAGATTTTTCAAAAGAGCTCCACCACCAGAAAGTACTATACCGTTGTCCATTATATCTGCTGCAAGCTCTGGTTCAGTTTTTTCAAGAGTAGTCTTAATAGCATCGATCATTAAAGCCACCTTATCTTTCAAAGCATTTCTTATTCCAGTTTCCGTGATAGTAACAATTTTGGGGAGCCCCGTGGTTAAGTCCCTTCCCTTTACTATAATCTTCTTTTCTTCTTCATTGTCATCTTTATAAGCAGAACCAATTTTTATTTTAATGTCTTCAGCTGTTCTTTCTCCTATGATTAAATTAAATTCTTTTCTCACATATTTAATTATTTTTTCATCCAATGCATCTCCTGCAACTCTCAAAGTTTTACTTGTAACAATCCCTCCAAGAGAAACTACAGCTACCTCTGTGGTGCCTCCTCCTATATCCACAATCATTCTTCCAACAGGTTCATCCACAGGCAATCCTGCTCCTATAGCAGCAACCACAGGGCCCTCAATCAACATAACTTTACGTGCTCCTGCTTGAATTATAGTCTCATTTATTGCTCTCTTTTCAACTTCAGTAATCCCTAAAGGATGGCAAATTACAATTCTAGAACTTATAAAATTACCTTTACCAATAACTTTCTCAATGAACTTTTTCAACATTTGTTGTGCCAAATCAAAGTCACCTATCACACCATTCTTTAATGGTTTTACAGTTATAATACCTTTAGGAGTCCTACCTATCATTTCTTTGGCCTCTAAACCTACAGCTAAGACTTTTTTATTCATAACATCTACACTTACCACTGAAGGTTCTCTTAATAATATACCTTTTTCTTTCATATACAATAGGGTATTGGATGTGCCTAAATCTATTCCTATATCTTTAGACATTACAAAAAATTTCATAAAAGTTTCCCCTTTCAAATTTTACAACATGTCTTTATTCAAACATTTGAAAATTTATCCGATAGCAGCCTCTCATTTCCAAATAATCCCTCCACACTTAGTAAGAACAAAATCTCCTATTTATTTAAGTAAAATTCATTAATATTTTTTATAAAGTCATTTTCTAGATAAAGTTCACTTGGCACTAGTATATATTTCATTAGCAGATTTTTCAATATGAAAACAATTCCTCAGAATTAATTATATTACTTAAAAGTAATAATTTTGTATTTTAACTACAATTATACTCTAAATAGCTGATTCTAACATATTGCACAATGATCAAATGAAAGGTAAATTTATAAAAAAATAAACTTAGTGAAATTTATCTTTCCACTAAGTTTATTTTTATTATATTTCTTTATTTGGAATTTTTATAAATCTCAGTTCTTGTTTAAATTTTATAAGACCTACAATACTTCCAAATTCAACTCCATTATCTCCTGAAAAAGTAGGAACACCTTTATCGTAATAGATATCATCAAACTCAGTTATTTCATACTTTTTATATTGGTAATCCTTAAATTTTTCAATTGCATGTTCCCTATCTTCCTCATGGACAAAATAATATTGTATTTTTCCTCCTATAGAATTCTTCTCATTTACCTCTAAAACATACAGTACTTTTATATCATGCTTATCTAAGTAATCTGTTAAACTTTTTAATTTCTCTTTATAAATTTGTTCCAGTTCCTTTTCCATTTTTATCATCCTCCTGTTTACATTAAAACTTATCCATTGAAGTAAGTTCTTAATTCAGGTGGGGATTCTTTTACCCCATCTGAATTTTAGAACTACGAATGCATGGCTTACTTGGCGTTGAACTCTTACTTGAAGAAGTGGGAGACTTACGACAAGTTAGTCAGGTTAAATTATATAATCTTATAATACACTAATATTTAATTTATTACACCTTATTTTTCACATTTACAGCTATATTAAAAAATATATTTATTTTTGTAGATAAATATATTTTCTTGACATAAATATATTATAAATTTAATATATAAATCAGCAGATAAAAAGGAGGAAATGTTTTGTGTAAAAAAAATAAAATCAGAATAATTCTATGTTTTATAATATATGAAATTGCCTTTATTTTAATAACTTCACCTTTCTATATTTATAGAGGACCTTTTAACACTCTAAAAAAAATCACAGTTGCTACCATAATGGCTACAAGGCATCAATATTTTGTCACTTCATTTTTATCTCAAGATGAAATTAACAATATACTAAATAGCAGTGATACAAACAATACCCAAAACCAATCCATTGACGTTATGCAAACTGTAAAAAATCAAGATAATAAAATTGCTTGTTATGGAGTTAGTTCTGACTCTGGAAGATACACAGGATACTTACTTTCAATACCTTCTAAATATAAAATAAAAGTGGCTTGGACCAAAAATTTAGGCAAAGAGGGTCAACGAACCAGCGAGATGGCAAAAGATCATAATGCTCTAGCTGCAATAAATGGAGGAGCTTTTACAGATAATAAATCTGAAACTTATGGCGGATCAGCTGCCCTTCCAGGTGGTTTTGTAATATCCAATGGTAACCTGATATATCCCTATAGTAATGCTGACTTAAATAAAAAAGAAAGTGTAACTGCTTTTACAAAATCCGGTAAACTTATTGTTGGTAACCATAGTATAAATGATTTAAAAAATATAAATGTTTCAGAAGCGGTTTGTTTCATACCACCTGCTTTAGTTGTGAATGGTAAGGGACAGATATCTGACGGTATGTCTACAGGTCTTAATCCTCGTACTGCAGTAGGACAAACTGCTGACGGCACAGTTTTATTTTTAGTATTAGATGGAAGAAAAAACCTTATTAATGCAGGAGCCAGTCTAAAAGACGTTCAAGATTTAATGTTAAAATATGGTGCTGTCAATGCAACAAGTCTTGATGGAGGCTTTTCTTCCACTATGTACTATAATGGCAAAGTAATAAATGACACTCGCAGCTGGAATGGTGAAAGATATGTTGCCACTTCCTTATATGTAGAACCTTAGAGGAGATTAGTAACATGAAAATAATAAAAAACATAATTATCTGGAGTATAATTGCTGTAATACTTCAAAGTGCAGTTTTTTTTACTGCGGATAAATATTATAAAAACTCTTTAATGAATACAAAAACCACAGAAGTAAAAATTGAAGACAAAAGTACTAATACTAAAAATATAGATATTAATATACCATCCTCTGCAACTAAAGTAGAGTCTTCCTTTGATGGTGAATATTTATCCTATTATGAAAATAATATATTAAATGTAATTAATACAAGTAATGGTGAAAAAGAGACAGTGCCTGCTGAAAAAAACAATAGACAAATATATAGCAAATGGCTTCCCGATATAAATATAATAATTTTATGTGAAAAGTCTATTGAAAATCCTACAGAGGTAAGTATCTACACCTATAATGCGGAAAATAATAGTAAAAAAAGTCCAACAGATTCTGCTAATGTAAATATAAAATTTCATTTAAGCAGTTCCAAAGATAAAATATCTGATATAGAATTTTCTACAGCTATGAACACTTTTTATATTAAAACTTTAAAAACTAATGGAAACAGCGATATATTTTTCAATGATGTAAATGGTAATATGAATCATTTAATTACATCTACAGAGATTGGTACTATAAAAGCTTTCAAAAATATTCCAGGTCTTATATATGAGAACTTAAGTGATAATGTTATAACCTTTACTAATAATAAAAAAAGTATAGATAATGAAAATTATTGCATACTCAGTACAGATGATAATGAAAATATATATATAGGTATCCTTAAAGATAGTACAGTGACTAAAATACTATATGGCTCTAGAGAAGCTGATATCTCAAAATGGTATTCAATAGATATTGAAACTCCTGTTAATAAAGATAATATTATAATGAATAAAGAAAATTTATATATAAAATATCCTGAAAATTCCTATATACTTAATAAACAAAATAATAAGAAAACTATTTATAAAGGCAATTTCCTTGCTATAACCAGTAGTGAAGTATTATCTTTGGAAAATGGCAAGCTTCAAAGAACAAAACTGAACTAAAGTATCTGTATCATAGTGAATATCCGTGCATTGTGATACAGATATTTTACTATTCTTATGCTAAGAATACATAATATATAAATCAATCCTTTCTGTATAATATAGTTATAGATTGTAAAATTATTTTTATTTGTTATTGTTTATTATTTATAGCTATTATTAAAATTATATTATGTTTATAATTTATATTTTTATTATGTAATAATTAGTATTGATAATTTAAGCTAGTGTTAATTCACTGTCATATATTAATTTATAAAACAAATATTGTATTTTAAGAACACTTTTTTCATATAATAATTATACATTTTAAATTATTGTATTGTATTTAATCGGAAAAAAGCATTATAATTGTTATATTGACAATAAAAATTATATTTTAGAAAGGAAATCAAAACCTTATGAGTGAAAATTCTTCACTAACACCACAAGAAGTGGCAGATATTTTAAAAATTGCAAAAACCACTGTATATGAACTTATAAAGCGGGGAGAGCTCAATGCCTATAGAATTGGCAGAAGAGTAAGAGTAGAGCTAAGTGATGTAGAAGATTATAAAAATAGATCAAAAAATCTGAATAATCCTAAGAATAAAATTTCTAATACAAATAATAACACTGGAAATAACATCACAAAAAACATCATTACAGATAATAATTACAATAACAATATTGCAAGCTTATATAATTTAAATGAATTTCAGGAAATAAAAACAAATTACAATCCGCAATCCAGGACAAATACTTTGTTAATTGCCGGTGAAGATATAATTTTAGATACACTATCTCGTTATCTTTCAAAACATCCTAAAGGTTCACGTACTGCACTTTCCTGTGTAAGCAGCTATAGGAGTCTGGTAAATCTCTATGAAGGTGAAGCACAAATTGCCGCCTGTCATCTTTGGGATTCTGAAACAGATGAATACAATATATCCTACGTTAAAAAATTTCTTCCTGGTATTTCCGCCATAATAGTACATCTGGTATCTCGTGTTCAAGGATTTTATGTGCAAAAAGGTAACCCTAAAAAAATTACTGGCTGGGAAGATTTAAAACGAAAGGATATAACCTTTGCCAATAGAGAAAATGGTGCCGGTACAAGGGTACTTCTAGATCAGCACCTAAAACTACTTGGACTTTCCAGTAAAGATTTAAGAGGTTACAATGAAAAATATTTAACCCATGTAGCTGTAGCAAGTATTGTTTCCAGTGGTAAAGCTGACTTTGGTCTTGGAGTAGAAAAAACAGCTTATCAAATACCAGATATAGAATTTATACCTTTGCAAAAAGAAAGGTATGAACTCATTCTAAAAAAAGAGTATTTACACAGTATACCTTTTGATGCATTAATAGATATACTTCATTCAGAAAATTTTAAGATGGAATTACAAGGTATTAAAGGGTACAATTTAAGTGAAATTGGAAAGATAACTGAAGTTTAGATCAATTATATTCTTTCAATAATTTTTCCCATATCACTTGTATCATATCCGCCTATATGTTCAAATTCATTCTTAAATGTATCTGAACGAATTATTTTCAATAGAGTTTCCATTTCAGCGGTGTGAAGATCTTCTTTTCTTATAACTAGGTCGTATCTTTCCTTCTGGAGTGGAATAAATTCTATATTATCCACCTGTCTTGCTATTTTTTCACTACCTACTGCTACATCTGCCTTACCACTGCTAACTGCACTGGCAACTGCCAGATGTGACTGAGTTTCATTACCATATCCTCTAATAAAACTTCCATATATCCCAAGAAGTTTTAAATTTTCATCAAGCAATACTCTTGAACCAGCACCCCGTTCTCTGTTAATCATAGTAATATCATCTCTTCCAAAATCCTTCCAATCATAAATACCCTTTGGATTGCCTTTTTGAACATACAATCCTTGAATTCGCCAAGTCAAATGAATGATAACAGTTGGAATTCCAGGAATAAGCCTCTTAACATAGGGAATATTATATGTACCAGTATCAATGTCCAGCAAATGCGCCGATGCTACATTCACCTTATTCTTATAAAGAGATATCAAGCTGTCATAGCTTCCTATATAAGCTCTTAATGCAGGAATACCATGAAGCCTCATATAATTAGAAAGCACATCTAGTATTAAATCCTGCCCACATATAATAAAACCCTCATTTTTCTTATTACTACCCATAAGATTAAAATCTTCACTAGCAGAAGCTGCTGCAATAGGCTGATTATTTCGTGAACGAGCAATATACTCTTTTACGTCTTTTTCCATAAAGCGCACTTTTCTACCTACTTTATAAGAATTTATTTCTCCCTTTTTTATCAAATCGTATATTTTACTTTTACTAACATGAAGCATATCTGCAACTTCCTGAGTAGATAAAGCATTTCTCTCTTCCATGTAAACCTGATTTCTAAATATTAGACAAACATACGTATCTAATATTTTCATTCTATCAACTAATAGAATGGTAGTATCACAGAATTCAACTACTAAGGTTAATACTGACCTATTAAAATTCCACAATGCCTTTATAATTTAACGATTTCCAATATCCTTATAAAGTTCAGTAGAATTGCTAGTGTTACTCAGCCCCTAAAATATATCTATCCACACAAGGCTTTCCTACTAGGTGTTCTTGTGGAAAATTCAATCTATTTTAAAGTTAATACTAACTTACTAATTTTTTTCTGTTTACTATCCAAAAATCAGGATTTTTCACCTCATCTTTCTTTTTAATATTTTTATCTGCCATTGACCACTTTTTCCATTCATTATAGTAATTAAATTTATCTTTATATTTTAAATCTATATATTTTTTATATTGATTATATGCACGAAATAATATAATATTATACTTAAAAACTTATTTATGTATATTAATATGTCATTTCATATTATATCACACATTTTTATTCACTACAAGTGTGAATCTATATGAATTTATATATAAAAAATTAAATAGGAGGAGCAAATGATGAACATTTTTTATCTATTTCTAACATTGTTTATTGGAAGTATTTTTGGACTTGCTGCAGTTAAAATTAAAATTCCAGGTGGCCTTCTAGCCGGTGCTATTGTAGGAGCTGCTATACTGAACATTTTTTTTGGAACTACATATGTACCTAACGAGACTAAATTATTTGTACAAATAGTTACTGGAGCATTTATTGGATGTATTATGGAGAAAAGTGATGTAAAAAGAATTCCTATAATAGCTAAGCCTGCTGCTATTATGCTGATTAGTTTTCTTATACTAAATCTTTCGGCAGGTTTACTTATATACTTGGTAAGTCCCTTAGATCTTTTAACTTCACTTATGTCTGTTGTTCCCGGAGGCATCAGCGATACACCAATTATAGCAGCCGCTATGGGAGCTGATGCACCAAAGGTAGCTGTACTGCAAATAGTAAGACAAGTGTTAGGGATAGGTGTATTCCCTTCATTAATACTTGCCTATGATAGAAGTAAAAAGTCTACTGAAAAGTATAAAAAAAGAGAAGCTAATACTGAAAAACGTAAAAAATCTAAAACAAAATCTTGGCAATCTTTTGCTTGCACCTTCATAGTTGCTGCAATAGCAGGAATACTTGGTAGTATGACAAAGATTCCATCTGCTTCCTTTTCATTTCCCATTATTGCAGTACTTATTCTAAAACTAGTTTTTGATTTTGCTTACATACCACGCTGGGCAAAAAAATGTGCTCAAGTTCTAAGCGGCTGTTATCTTGGAAGTAATATAGTATTGCAGGATGTACTAGAGCTGAGATATCTTTTTATTCCACTGCTAATCATTATTATTGCCTATATGATAAACTGCTTCTTTACAGGCATAATAATCAGAAAAACCTGTGGATTTACAAGAAAAGAGTCCATGCTCATAACAACTCCTGCTGGTGCTTCTGATATGGCACTGATTTCCTCTGATATGGGTGTTGAAAATACAGATGTGATAATAATGCAAGTACTGCGGGCAGTTATTGTAATGACTTTCTTTCCACAGATTATACATATTGTAGTATATTTTATTGGTAAATAACAATTAAGCATAATACAAATAGATTTAGGAGGAAATACTTATGGGAACTAAAATAGCAATTAATGGATTTGGTCGTATAGGACGTCTTACATTTAGGCAGATATTCGATTCACATGAATTGGAAGTAACTGCAATCAATGATATAACTGATACAGATATGCTCTCTTATCTATTAAAATATGATACAACACAAGGTACATATCGTTATGCAAATTGCATTGAAGCCGGCAGTAACTACATAACGGTTAATAAAAAGAAAATAAACGTCTATAACGAAACTGATGCTGTAAACCTTCCATGGAAACAGCTTGGTATAGATGTTGTAATTGATTGTTCAGGTGCATACCTTTCAAAGGAAAAGGCACAGAGACACATAAAGGCAGGTGCCAAGATAGTACTGCTTTCAGCTCCTGCAGGGTCTGACATTCCTACCGTGGTGTACGGTGTAAACCACAACATCTTATTACCAGTGAACAATATAATATCAGCCGCATCCTGTTCCACAAATGCACTTGCTCCTGTTGTGAAGACCTTGAATGCTTATGCACCTATTCAAAGTGGCATTATGACTGTAGTTCATGGCTTTACAGGCACTCAAATGTTGGTGGACGGACCACAAAGAAGAGGCAATTACAGACGTTCACGTGCGGCATCCTCAAACATTGTACCCACAACAGCAGAAGCTGCAAAGGCAGTGGGTATTGTAATCCCTGATTTAAGAGGCAAACTTATGGGCTCTGCAGTAAGAGTACCTGTACCCATAGGTTGTTACATAACCTTTACTGCAGTTGTATGTGGAAAGGATATTTCAGCAGACAATATTAATAAGACCATGAAAGGTGCATCATCAGAATTTTTCGGATATACTGAAGAAGAATATGTATCCTCTGATATTATTGGAAATACTTATGCCTCCATATTTGATGCCACCCAAACTCTGGTGATCCAAAGCCATCCAGATGAATATCAGGTTAGAGTATCAGCCTGGTTTGATAACGAAAACTCTTTTGTAAGCCAGATGGTGAGGATACTTAAGTATGCAGTTAGTCTAAAATCAGCCAATTAATCTTATAATTTGTAAATGCGGCGGAATGTTATTTTATCCGCTGCTTCTGATGTATGTTTTAACATTTTCTATTTGACCTTCAAGGTCTTCTTTTCGTGTATTTGAACTAACTCTACAATATCCTACAAGGAATGTATTGTTTATTATACTATTCACCATATCAGGTAGAAAGTAATACACTTTCAACTTAAATTTAATAAAAAACTATCATTTACCTTGGATTCGGCTGGAATTATTAAGATATCTATGTTTTAATATAAAGAAATTTTCATAACTTAATTTATCATTATCAATAGATTGCTATCTTACTTGCTTCATGAAAGTTGATGTAAAATTTTCATTACTAATCTTCTGTAAGTAATTTTTTATAAAATGAATGGCATGTATAAAGTGGAGCTACCGGATTATGTCCTGTTATTATATCTTTTACAACCATTGTTGTTGTCAAAGCTTCTGCATATTTATAAAACAAGCTGTCATGTCCAACACATAATCCCATTACTATATTAAAATCAGTTTCTGCCCTATTCAATATCTGAGCCTGCAATACAGGATTACAAGTATTAGGTCCTTGTGAAACATATTCTTTGGGAATACCAATTTTTGTTTTTGAAACCATCCCAACTTTACATCCTGTTGAAATTACATCGAAGCCATTTTTGCGAAAAATTTTTACTAGAACGCCAGATTCTTTACTTAATGTTAAACATGTTGCAATCCCAATTTTTTTAAATTTCATCTTTTTAGCAAATTCTATTGTCTCTTCTACCCTTGTCAACTTTCCATAACTCTCATTTAAAAGAATAGCCGCCTGTTGCATAACATCATTATTTTGCTCATCCTTATAACACTCAATTGATTCTGTAATTTCTTTTTGTGTACATCTTGCAGTCATACAAAATACTGGCATTTTCTCAATTTCACTAAATCGGCACGCAACTACACTACAATCAGCACATGAAAATCTTTGTAAATTCATACTTTATCCGCTCCTATCTATAATATTAAAAATAATTGTAATATAATCATAATGATTTTTTTAATAATATCATAGAGAATTCTATTAGTAAAACAGATAATTTTGATAATAACATTCGAAAAAATCGATAGATATAATTATAATCAATATTACTAATAGAAAAATCTAAAATTCATTTATTTGTATCAGTGTACTAAATTCTTTTAATGCTGAGGAAATCCATTTGTCCTTATGACAAATTACTTGTATGAATGTATTAAATTCTAAATTATCCAAGGAAATTTCTACTAAATTTTTATTTCCTAATTCTTCTCTAACTGAAAATCTAGGTAAAAATGCTACTCCAAATCCTAAAATAACCAGTTGTTTAATTATCCTCAATTGTAAATCGAATTTCAACCCTTCAACTCTATTTGAGTTATAAAATTTTTGATTAAATATATATGTCCAGGAGGTTGCATCCTGGCTTACAAAAAGATTGGTGATGAGTCAGTCTTTTTTGTTGCGTTATTTTTATCAGAGATTTATCCTTAAAACGTTGGCGGCAGAATGGAGGATATATGTCTAAATTTTTTACTTATGAAGAAAGACTTGAGTTACAGAAGCATCTGAAAGAAAGTCTTTCATTTAAAGAAATCAGTCGCAGATTAGATAAGAATCCAACTACGATTTCCAGGGAAGTACGTAAAAACAGCTTTGAAGTTGCTACAGGTTATATCTGTACTGCCAGATTTCGTGTCCCATATGTGTGTAATGGCTGTGAAAGCCTTGGTAAATGCACATTACTCAAAAATATTTATGATGCAGAACATGCCCATATCAAAGCTTCAGAAGTAATATCGGAAGCAAGAAGCGGTTTATGTGTTTCTGAAGATGAAATAGCAAGACTAAACGCTATTATTTCTCCACTGGTTCAAAACGGTCAATCTGTTCATCAAATATACGTTACGCATGAAGATGAACTTATGTGTAGTGAGAAAACTATTTACAACTACATAGACGCCAGTTCTTCTCAAAAAATAAAACGATAAAACTGCGCCGCCAGCAATTCATACAAAACCTAAACAGGGGTGGATTCTCCGATTACAAAAAAATCGAGAGGGAATCGACCTCCCTTTGGCTTGCAGTTTTCTATTATGATACAGCAGAAAAGTAGGAAAATCAAACTGCATTTTGGTTACAAAAACTGCATTTCGTTTACAAATATTCAGTTGTTGATTACAAATATTGCATTTGGTTTTACAAAGTTGCATCTTGTTTTGCTATTGAGTATATAATAATAACAACAATAATAATATAATGAAAAATGATATAAATTTATTGTAAAACGATAAATTATATGTTAAAATCATTTTATTATTAAATTAGTGAGGTGCTTTAAATGAATGTTAAACAAGGTTCAACCACTTTCTTAAAGGTAATTATTTTTCTGATTGGAATTGCTGTATTTGCTTTGTGTATCTATTGGTTACCTGAGATAGCCATTAGAGATGCAAAAGCACATCCATGGGACTACTCGCTATATCCCATTTTAGGATTTGCGTATGGATACTGTATTGCGTTTTCTGTTGCATTGTATCAAGTATTTAAACTATTAACCTATATCGAAAAAAACAATGCTTTCTCCCAGTTATCACTTAAATCTTTGAAGGTTATAAAGAAATCTGCTCTAACAACCATTTTCTTCATCGTGTTAGGGATAGTATACTTAAAGGTACTTTCTAAAGTCACAGGAGATGACCCAGCAGGTCCTATATCATTAAGTCTAATGGTTATTCTAGCAACAAGTATCATAACCGCTATTGTGGACGTGCTTCAAAAACTATTAAAAAATCTTCTAGATACAAAACCGGAAAATGATTAACGTTTTGATAAAATTCAATTTGTCTATGTAATATTTTTTAACCTTAGGTATTAAAAGAAATATTACAGGGGCTAAATATATAATTCCCATAATAATAAATGTTGCAACAATATCCAGCATTTATTATAAATTTTTTTAAAATACACAGCAGATTCCTCATAATTAAGTGTTTTATAAAACTGTGCCGCTCTTCGCGTTGCCAAAGCCACTAATTTAGAACCTCTGGATTTTGCCCAGTTCTCAAATTCACACATTACGCTACACCCTATACCAGTTTTACGATAATTTTCTACAACCATAATTTCTTATAACCATGCTACACATCCATTTGCATAAAAAGTGTAATGATCATGGCCAAGACAATATCCATATAATTTATTGTTATATTCAGCTGTTATATTGTAAACAAAGTACAATTTATTTAGCGGCGTGCACTTGAAATTCACTATATTTATAAACAACTCTGTCAAACTATCCATTTAAAGGAAGAACAAATTTAGGAGAAAATATTATTCATCATGTTCCTCCTCTTTACTACCAATCCTGAAAATTGTAGTTAATAAATTACACTAGAAAGCTTAGTACTATTTTCTTTTGCACTAAATTTATTATTTTAATACATTTAAGTTAAATTAGAAGCTGAAATAAATACTCTTC